>Ga0209260_10000147_pt1 | contig 48138 bp, 44 predicted proteins | sample WorMetTypGCAVOLI_FD_187421 | JGI IMG/M metagenome (GOLD analysis project Ga0209260, IMG submission 187421) | Marine gutless worms symbiont microbial communities from Max Planck institute for Marine Microbiology, Germany - Olavius algarvensis... ...
AAGATTCTCAGGCGAAAACGGCTCAACTTCAGGCGGAACCCGGTCCCACAATATCTTGGCGTTGGTGCCTAGACCCCCCAGATAAAGCTCGGTATCCCTTGGATCAGATTCGACCCTGTCGATGCTTCCCCGGGATAGATCAATTTCTAAATTAATTCCTGTTTCAGCGTACCTCATTTTTTTCCCCTGCTAGATTACCTGAATCCGTGGCATACTCTCAAGTTAGGGGCTTCGCCCCAACCTGTCGAGAGCCTCCCTTCGAGAGCCTCACGGTCTAATGACAAGGTCGTGCGATTGGAATGTTGGAATGGCTGAATATTGGCCCCGGTGAAATGTGAAAAATAGATTTCACGGGGTAAAAAAAATGGGTATTGGGATACTGGAGTGGTGGGCTAACGGCAATAAGCGTCTTGACGATAAAATTAAAATGGATAAGTTGCATTATAATAACCCACTATTCCATCATTCTACTATTCCATCATTCCATCGTTGAGGCAAAATCTCAGACCTCAATAATTAGCCTATATTATTCCCGCCGCGAGGCGTTAGGATATCGGAGAAATTTAAATAATTTTGGATTTCAGGCACTTAACCCAAAACGGCCCCCAGATTTCTCGCCATCAATCGCTGCGAATGAATTTGTTATGATTTTACTGACGATCCGCACCATTCCAAAGGTCGGGGCAGCGTATTTTAAGCTATAAATTAACTATAAATTAGCTATAAAGTAGTTGTAGGAGGTTCTCCGAAATCTGTCAAGAAAAAAACTCATCGGACAGGAGGTGCAGTTTGGTGCAACATCCGTGTTCGTGAAATTTTAGTCAATTGAAATCTCAACACTTTCGCAGCTTTCTAGTTTTTCCCTTGCATTGTTCAGGGTGTCGGCATAAAAGGGTAGACGAATTAGAGCGTTTGTCAGAATAACGTTCCGATATCAGCGGCTCAACCAGACTTTTTTGGATCATCAATCATTTTTTCAACTGTAAGCCGCTATCGCAATTTAAAATGTGTTTCGCGTTTAAAGCATAGTTCCTCGGATAAACGGTAGTTAACCTTTCAACTTTCCTTATTGGATCTCAAATAAGACCCTGATGTGAAAGGAGGCCCCATGAACGAGAGCACCATTAAAATTAGACTCATGCAGGCTGACGATTATGACGCTGTGGTTGGAATTGATGAGAAAGTACTCAAGGCTTCCCGCCCGGAGTACTATGGAACGAAGTTTGAAAAACTTTTTAAATCCAAAGATTATTTACCCACGTCGCTTGTGGCAGAGGAAGAAGATGGAACGGTGGTGGGGTTTGTAATGGGGGTACTCTATATGGGAGAATATGGTATTTACCAGGAGGAAGCAACCCTGGATACCATCGGCGTTGATCCCGATTACCAGCGTAAGGGTGTCGGTAAGCAATTGATTAATGAATTTTTGGATCATTTAAAAAGACTCGGTGTTCAAAAAATAAACACCTTGGTCGACTGGAATGATTCCAAACTGATACATTTCTTTAGTGCGAACCAATTTAGCCCCTCCAAATCCATTAACCTGGAACGAAGCCTTTGATGTCCCTGAGGGATTGGTGACGGCATTCATACGAATACAAAAGTATGACATTCAGGTGTAAAACTGGTTGAACTGTTGAACTGGGATTGTTGAACTGGGGTCGAATTTGTTGAACTTGTCTCGAGGTAAGTAATTTAAAATAAATTAAAAACCGTAAAAAAGTAGCCCCCAATATGGCTTAGACAGCCTATTTTGACAGTAAAATGACCCGTCTAAGTTTTTTTCATCCCAAGCAAATGTATTATTAATTTCAGGATCCGACCCCTGCAACAGGATCAAACCCATTTAATGGAATGTCGCCATGTAACAGTTTAGTTCCTCCATATGAACTAAACTGTTTCCGTCCCTCTAATCCTATCTTTCTCTTGAATCAGGCAAAGCGATTGCCTGGCTGAGCCCGCCTCTTTGAATGCATACCAATCGTTCTATGATTATCTGTAAAAACCGCTCCCGCAAATACCGCTAGGCTGCCTTCTTAACCGGCGGCAGTTCTCTGCCGACGGCACGCAACTTCGCCAAAGCCTGGTGCGCCGCATTTATCACCGGATGCACTGTCGGGGCCGATGTCAACAACGGATGGGTGGCAATTTGCAGCATATCAAGCTCTCTGACAGTCACTTTCTTTTGAATCGCAAGTGCGATCATGTTAATAAGCTCACCTGCCGAAAAACCACCGGATACCTGCCCCCCAAGGATAATGCCCGATCGGTCTGCGAAGACCAGCTTGACTTTAAGCTCACTGGCTCCGGGCAGCATGCCCGGATGACGATCGGGCGCAACGGCCGTGGCCGTTACATATCGGAATCCTTCTTTCTGGCAGGCACGGCAAGTCATCCCGGTGCTGGCAAAGGCAACACCGCCTATTTGGGTGGAAAAAGCAGAGATGGTCCCTTGAATTTGATGCAGCACACGAATACCGTAAATATTAGTTCCCGCGTTGCGTGCTTCGGCTGTTGCGGTTGACGCCAGCCACACCGGGGCGGCTTTCCGTGTAAAGAAATCCCGCTTTACGGCGCAATCACCAACCGCAAATACATCCTCAGCGTTAGTTCGCATATACTCATCAACCCAGATTGAGCCATTCTCAACTATTCGCAGGCCGGGCTGGCGAGCTAAATCGCTTGCCGGTTTTGCACCAATGCTCACCAACACCATGTCGGCCTGAATCTTGCTCCCGTTTTCTAAGGATACAGAATCAACCTGGCTATTGCCATCAATTGATACAACTCGATTTCCGCCATGGATATGGATACCTTTAGATCCCAGCACCTTCACCACTTCATCACAGAATTCATCGTCAAACGCGGTAACCAGCAACTTTGGCATGATTTCAATCAAAGGGAATCACACCATCACCGATGTCCTTAATCAGGCAGACGGATTTTTCCGGATATACACTTTTGGCGGTCAGGGCGGTGATGATACCTGCCGGTCCGCCACCCACTATAATTACATTTACATTCATTTTACCCTCCTTTTTTCGGGAGTTGTTCAACGTGTTTAAAGAAGAGAGTTCAAAAGACCATTACAGGCGATCAATTTATCTGAAATCGATGCTCAACTCATACTCACCGGCACCAGACATTCTTTTGATTTTGAAGCCTAATTTTTTCCCGAGAGCCAACATATGTGTATTTTCGGCCAGAACGGTTCCCATTACGGTTTCAATACCACGCTCTTTTGCGATCGATATGCAACGTTGTAACAAGGCGGCTCCTATTCCTTTCCCCTGCCATGGATCACTAACAACAACTGAGAATTCAGCCTCCTTAAGATTTCTGCCCATGATGACCCGCGCAACACCCAGCATAGTCTCTTTTGATTCCGATTCCGGCAGCGCCACAAGCGCAATATGACGATCGTAATCAATCTGCGTAAACCGGGCGAGCAGGCTGTGAGGCAGACGCTTCATGGGCGTGAAAAATCGCCGATACACACTTTGAGGAGTCAGGGATTCAAACAGCTCAATCAAAAGGGGTGCATCTTCAGGCCGAATCGGGCGAACGAATATATCGATACCCGTATTTGTTTGAGTATGTTCTTCATATTGATCCGGATAAGGACTGATAACCAGATGGTGGGGCGCAGATGTTGCCGAAGGCTTTAATAGAACTCTGGCATCGACCGCGCAAATCCCTTGGGGCGTAACGTGCAGGGGGTTGATGTCAAGTTCCTGGATTTGCGAAAAATCGGTTGCCAGCTGAGCCAAACGAATCAGTATTTCTTCAATTACTTCCAGATTCGCAGGCGGTGTATTCCGATAACCTTGCAGTAGCCGATACACCCGAGTTTGCTCCATCAGCCTTTTGGCTAGCAGGCGGTTGAGCGGTGGAAAGGCAATCGCACGATCTTCAAACACTTCCGTGAAGATTCCCCCCATACCGAATAGGATTACGGGCCCGAAATCGCGATCTTTTTTTACTCCTAAGATAAGTTCATAATCCGGGCGCAGGCGCATGGGCTGAATCGTAACCCCATCGATTCCGGCTTGCGGGTTATAGCCATGGGCATTGGCAAATATCGTTTCAAAAGCATCCGCGACATCAGTTTCATTTTCCAAATCCAGCAGAACACACCCGGCATCCGATTTATGGGTGATGTCCCGCGAATTGATTTTCATGACAACCGGAAATCCTAATTTTGTTGCTTTTTGAATTGCTTCTGCTTTTGAATTCGCTGACTCTATAGGGTCCACCGGAATCCCATACGCGGACAGTAAAGCCTTTGATTCTGCTTCGGTGAGCAGTCCATTATTCGTTGCGAGCCCCGTTTGAATTAGCGCTTTCGCTTTTTGACGGTCAAATTCCAGACGCTTTGAAAGTCTGGCGGGTATCTGCTGCAGCATTTCAATATTTTGGGCAAAGCGATATATATCCATGAATGCGCGAACCGCGCGTTCCGGGGTATCGAATGTTGGAATTCCGGCTTGATTAAAAATGTCTCGCCCTTTGTGCATGTCGACCCCGCCTACCCAGGAGGTAATGATCGGAATCGGTTTTTCTCGGATAAGATCCACAAGGGCTGCTGCCACTTCAGCCGTATCAGCCAATGCCTGGGGCGCGGATATGATTAAAAGCCCATTTACCTCCTTAGCATTCAAGCAGATTTCAACAACCTGACGATAAAGTTCCGGTTTCGCCTCTCCCAGCATGTCGATTGGATTGCGTTTACTCCAGTATGGCGGAAGAATCTCATCTAATTTTTGGAGGGTTTCAGCACTTAAGGAGGCCGGTTCATAGCCATAATCGGCCAGAGCGTCGGCCGCCATTACTCCAGGACCGCCGGCGTTGGTGATAATCGCCAACCCCGGCCCGGCAGGTTTGGGTTGCTTCGCCAGAAGTTCGGCGCAATCAAACAGTTCCTCAAAAGTCTTTACTCGAAGTATGCCTGCACGCTGAAATGCCACATCATAAACCGAATCTTCCCCGGCCATCGCACCCGTGTGCGAAGCAGCGGCCAGGGCTCCCGCCTGGGTTCGCCCGGCCTTTAGAACGATAATCGGCTTCACTCGCGATACGGCCCGGGCAGCACTCATACATTTTCTGAAATTCGTCAAGCTTTCCACATACATTACGATACTGCTGACTTTCGATTCTCCCCCTAAGTAATCGATCATATCCCCGAAATCGACATCCAGCATATCCCCCAGGCTCACAAAATAGCTGAACCCGATATTCTCCTTAATAGAGAGATCCAGTATGGCCGTACAAATTGCACCACTTTGGGAGATAAACGCCATTTTCCCGGCAAGCGGCATTTGATTTGCAAAACTTGCATTCAGCTTGGATCGACCGGACATAACTCCCACACAATTCGGGCCAATAATTCGCAAACCTGAATGCTTTGCTTCTTTTTGGATGGCCGCCTCCAGCTTTTTGCCTTGCTCCCCGATTTCTTTTGCGCCTGCTGAAATGATGACCGCACCGCCCACACCCGTTGCAACGCATTCTTTGACAATTTGGGGTGCTGACATTATCGGCGAGGCTATAATTGCCAAATCGACCGCTGTCACAAGATCGGTGATTGACGGACAAGCGGATTTTCCCCATAATTTTTTATGTTTGGGATTAATAGGGAAAATATCACCCGGAAAGCCGCTCTCGATCAAATTGCGCATTATGGCAGCCCCGACACTTCCTTTTCTTTCGCTGGCGCCGACGACAGCGATTGATTTTGGTTGAAATATTTTGTCTAAATTTTCGACACTCATGGCTCCTAACCTCTATTATCTTTAGGGGACTATAATACCTGTTCAACCAGTCTTATGTGGATTGACCACCATAACCGGAACGGGTGAGGTTTTAAGCACCCGCTCCGCTACGGATCCAAAGATTATTTTATCCATGCCTTTACGGCCATGGGTGCCCATGATGACTAAATCAATACGCTGGTCTTCGATGTACTTAATAATTTCTTCTGAAGCATCCCCGGCCACGACGCCTGTTTTGGTGTTGGCAAACTCGCTGAAGTGTTCATCCACAAACTCATACAACCGCTTTTCAGCGCCCTCGATAACCTCTATTTCAAACCTGCTGACCGAAGGAACAGGAACATACATACTGGTGAAATATTCGAATACTCTGGCAGCAAAAAGAATGTAAATCTTTGATTCAAACTTTTTGGCCACTGACTGCACATACAGCGCAATTTTGGCAGAAGATTCTGAAAGGTCAACCGGGTATAATATCCTTTTAAATTCTATCATCTTTGGACCTCCTTGTTAGTATTAAACTCCTACCCTAAAATATTTCGCTCGTCTTTTCCCGATGGTTGATAATGTACAGCATCTTAACTTTTTCTTTAAGTACTTCTTTGAGCCGCGCTAGACTGGGTTGATCAATGTCGTATATGCGGATGTATGCTTGCCGATATCCCTTCTCCGCTCTTTCGCGGGTCGAAAAAACAGTACCGACCCTCCCCCCGAAATCTCTCATGATGTCGGTGATGTCTTTGACGCATCCAGGTCGGTCAAGAAGCTCAACGGCAAATTGGATACCACACTTACCCATACCGATTGTGGTCAGTATAAAGCGGAACAGGTCACCCTTGGTTATCATTCCAACAACTTCTTTTGTCCGGTTTACAACCGGCAGGCCTAAGAGCTTATGAACCAAAAACAATTCCGCAGTGTCTTCGATGGTTTGATTTTCGGAAATCGTAACCGGACTATTTGTCATAATTTCGCTTATTGCTTTTTGCAATCCGTGATCCGGTCCATTCAAAGAGTTAGGTGATGTAGAATCAGGGGCAGATGCTATTTTGAGATCCTGATCCGTGACGATTCCAACAAGCCGAGCACCTTCCATAACGGGTAGCATGTGGATTTCATGGTTTTGCAATATATTTATCGCATCCGCCACCGCAGCATCGGCATGGACAGTGACGGCCGGTTTGCTCATCCAGTTTTTAACCAACATATGACTCACCCCACTTTCATCCTCTCAGCGCTAATTGCACATCAAAACCTTCAACCGGATACCGGAAGACAGATAGATGAATTCGGAAGTCGGAATGCGGAAGTCGGAAAAATGAAATTGACTTTCCCGTTGTACAGTTGTTTTTAATCGACAGAATTCCATAATTCGTCATTCGTCACTCTTCATTCGTCATTCCCTATAAGCCTGCACCATGCAACTCGCAACCCGTTCTTTTTTTTACGCTCTGGGTGAAAGTATATGCTGATGCTCCGGTCGCCCTTCCCCGTTGCTTCGGATTACATTAAGCAGAGCCACCTCATAATCGAAGCCTCCTAACACGGAGCCCACGAAAGTTACGATGCGCTTTGCATTATCGGACCCATCAAAAGCTAATAAAATGTTGTTATTCGGTGTCAGTTTGCCGACCAGTATAAGGGGTAGAAAAGTGAGTTTCGATATAAGCTTGGTCGCCACACTTCCAACAATAATTCGCCTCAACGCCGTCATTCCCCGTCGTCTGGTCACCACCGCATCATAACCGTTGCGGGCCTCGCGGATAATGTCCCGTGCAATTCCTTTTTTTCTATTTTGAATTTTAATCGTTATGGATTCAGGAGACACACCTGCCTTCAACAAAAACTGGCAGGCCTGCTCCATATATTGTTTGATTTGCTTCCTTTGTTCAATTTCCCATGACCTGACCTGCCTGACTGTTGAAGTACTTCTGGGATCTTTTTCCAGATCCCAATATCCTTCAGGTACGGAACTGAAGACATGAAACAAAGCGATGTCCATATTGCGAAATGAATCGACTCTGGCAACATATCTGACCGTATTCAAGGCCCGATCCGACCCGTCCACCGGCACCAGGATTTTCTTCTTATTTTGCTTTGACATTGTCAAACTCCTTTTCCGGATAATTACAATTTAGAGGCCCGCTCTAATCGGTACTATTGTTCTTCGGGGGGTCAATGCCCAGTTTATAATTCTTCGCTTTTGACGGTTTAAAATCGTAGAGTAATTCCGCCAAACCAATACCCAATACCCAATACCCAATACCCAATACCCAATACCCAATACCCAATATCGAATACCTCCTCAATTGAACTTGCCTCAGATGAAGGCCTAGTTAATCTTCTCTGCAAATATTTTTCGGTTGTTTTCTGTATGATCCACCATATAGAGCAATCCTGCTTTTGATTCGAGTTCTTGAATCAGACTTTGAAGCTTGAAACGCTCGATGCTGCGCATTCGAATGTACACCTTGCGATAGCCTTCCGGTACTTCATCGTAGGAAGACAGGATGGAAACCATACGCCCCCCATAGCTGCGGATGACATCGGCAACTTCTTTAATTGAACCCGGCCTGTCTTCTACCTGACAGCCGAATTGAATGCCCCCGTTACCGACTCCGGTGAGTGAAATGAGGACCCGAAACAAATCTGATTGGGTTATTGTACCAACAAGCTGCCCGTTGGCATCGACAACTGGGGCTCCCGAAATTTTATTTTTCTGAAGCACCTGAGCTGTTTCTTCGACAGTGAAATCCGGCGGCACCGTGATCACATCTCTGGTCATAATATCTTTGACTTTGATCTTTGTCAGGAGATACAACAGCTCATGAACTTCCAAAGTGGTGGCATCGGATGCGGATGCCTTTTTAAGATCGCGATCCGTTATTATTCCAACAAGCTTGTTTTTTTTCATTACCGGCAGCATCCGAATGTCGTACTTTTTTAACTGATCCATGGCATCTTGCATCGATCCATTAGTATCAACAGTGATAACATTATTGCTCATCCAATTTTTTACTAACATTCTTTGATCCTCCTTATAATATGATTACGTGATGCTATCTTCGCCTTTTTCATTACCTAAAAGCATAAGGCGTGCCATTTCTGTGTATTTTAAAGTTTTAATATAAATACAATTAATTAGGGAATTTAGAAATGGGCTATCAAGAGCGGGAAGTTAAAATTTAGAGAAATTTCTACTATATATTTCGTAATTTTTCGAAATTTAAATTGAAGTTGGCAAAAAAAAATTCCGGGCTAACTCTGGAAGTTATCCTGAAGGTTTAAGGGGTTTTATGCACAGTTTTCGACGAATCGGGTCAGTGACGTTTCAACATCTTCAGATGTAAACGGTTTTGAAATAAATTCCTTAACACCTATCATTTTTGCTTCTTTTAAAATTTCACTATTCGCGTAAGCTGTGATAAGGACCTCAAAAGCATTCGGCTGCTTTTCTTTAACCCTTCTAAAAAACTCCAAACCATCCGTACCGGGCAATTTGTAGTCTGAGATAACGATATCATAGGCTTGTTTTTTGACGGCCTCCATACCTTCTTCAGCGGTTTCAAATGTCAGCAAATTGCATCCCTCGGCTTCAAACAGCAAGCTCAGTGAATCTCTTATCCACTCATCATCGTTTATGAGCAGAATTTTCATATTTTTAATTCTGTTAAAAATATCCATTCTTAATACTTTCAATATCCAGAAAAAGCCATACCCATAAAACTCAGCTGTTAAATTGGCTATCGTTCGTTCTACAATTATTTACATGCATATTACATGCCACTCCTTTTTCTATTTGATTAAGCCATATAAATTAACATAGTTAGGGAATTGAAATTCATGATAATTTTATTTGCCTCAGGTTATCTCGCAGCATAAGTTGTGCCAACAGAATAAAGCAGAGCTAAACCCCAATTATTCAAGTAGTTAATGTAATCACTATAAGTGAATCTTTTCGATTGCGCATTCAGGATTAGAAAAATTGAGAAGTATTGTGGAAGATTTAAAAGAGTGGAATGTGGAGCAAATGCTTTTGGAGGCAATATAGAAAGCAAGGACTCTTTGCTCCACCATTCCACCGGACAATCTTTTGGTTTTTTCACAGTTCCAATATCTCTATCCTCGTGTCATAGCGGTCCCGCATTTCGGGCATTTCTGTTCAAAGCAGGGTTGTCCTAATTGGTGAGTTACTTTTTGCCCACAGTTCGGGCAAATACAGTCCCCTCCGGGGCCTGCCGCATTGCCACCGCGATTACCGCGACCGCCACCGCGGGTTCCCATACCGCTCCCTCTACCGGAGCCTTGTCCTCGTGAGCCTGTTCTGTCACCTCTCGGCATTTTACTCACCTCCTTTTAATTGAAATTTTACCTTTTCTTATTCATCTGCGTTTTTGGGCGCTTCTTTCTTCTTTTTATTTGAATTAAATGGTTCCGATAGTCTTCCATAGCTCTTGACTCTCAAAGCTGAGATAATCCCTTAGATCTTTCATGGAATAATTTATAAGCCTCTTTATTCCTACCAGGGAACGTATCGACCTTTTTGTCAATTCCTGAGCTGTCTGAATTGCCGTTTCTTCAAGTTTATCATAGGGTGCCACCCGATCGACGATGCCAATCTCAAGCGCCCCGAGAGCGTTAATGTCTTTTTCTGACATCAGCAATTGTTTAGCGCGACTATATCCCAACATTTTGCAAAGAAAGAAGGCGGCGCCGCCCTTGGGCAATGTTTCTAACTCGAAATATGGCTTCTCGAAGATTGTGTGAGTTGCGATGATCCGATAATCGCAGGCAAGACTCATGCTGAAAAACAATGATATAACATCACCGCAGTCAGCATGAATAACAGGTTTATTCAACCCCTCGATTTTTAGAATCATTTGATCAAAGACATTGCACATTCTTTGAATCGATATACGATCGGCTTCAGCGTCGAGGACTTGCCGGCAAAAGTCGATATATTCCGCACACCCAATCTGCTCAGAGCAGTTCATGATCACCAGGACCTTTATCCTATCGTTTGCTGCTATGTGGTCAAATACATCCAGCAGGGGATTTCTGATGGCCTGATCAATTGCCTCAAGCAGAAAATTTTTGCCCAGCCTGAGAATGGCAACATCATCAAACCGTTTGAGCAAATAAAAATCCTGCCTTTCGTAAGAAGTTGTTTGTGCCTTCATCTTAAGGCCTCCGAATAATGGTGATCGTTATATCAGGCAGCAGTTCTATCTGCAAATGGCTTTCCTTCCGATTCCGCCGCAAATTTTTCCTTGAACGCTTGCGCAACAATTTCGGCCGCAGCGCGCGGCTCAGTAATGAAATCACTGTTAATGACCAAATCAAACTCGTATGGTGAAGCGTCCTTTTTCCAGAACGCCTTTTTGAAAAAAACCCGCTGTTCCCGGTCCACTACACGATAATAGAGTTTTTCGCTTAAAAAATCTGAAATCTCCAGTGCGCCGCCGCCGATTTTACGGGAAAAACAAATTGCAGGAGGCATCTCTGACGGTTCAGTTTTTTGGCCTTTCAATTTGAGGTGCTCTTGATGCCACTCCCTGATGAATTGACCGGCCAGGTTAGCGGCATCCGGTCTTTGCTTTGCATGGTGCCCGGGGTATATTTCAATTTTGAATTGTTTATAGCCATCGTATACCTCCTTTTTATGGATCGATGCCCTTTCTGGTTTCAACCGGCTCTTAAATAGCCTTTATCATTTTGACTCGAAGAAGATGTTTGGGGATCTGTTAATTTCACGATTTCATCGACCATTTTATTGAATTCCCGCGTTATCACAAGCGCCTTGTTGTCCAGAAAGGTGGTGTCGCCGCTGTCCCCTCCCATGACTACTTCAACCTCCAGCGGCAGAGTTGCCAATAGTCTCAGGTTTTCTCGCCTGGCAGTCGCCTCCCCGCCATGCATTTTAAATACATCAATTATTGCCCCACAGTACGGGCACTTCAGTCCGCTCATATTTTCCACCAGACCTAAAATGTCCATTTTTACCTGACGGCAAAAATTAATGGATTTTCTCACATCCGCCAATGAAACCTCCTGCGGCGTCGTTACAATCAAAGCCCTGGCATCCGGAATGGTCTGGGCCACGGTCAAGGGCTCATCACCGGTACCCGGCGGTGAATCAATCACCAGATAATCCAGGTTCATCCATTCAATGTCGGAAATAAATTGTCTGATCGCGCTGATTTTTAGCGGCCCTCTCCATATCGTCGCTGCATCTTTGTTCTCGCCCATGAGATTTTCAATCGAAATCACCTCCATATTCGGCAGATATCTGACCGGTAACATCTTCCCCTTGTGGCTGCCAAAATTTGGACTGCCTTTAAGTCCAAGAATTCGCGGAATACTGGGACCATGCAGATCCACATCCATCAGCCCGACGCGATACCCTTTCTTGGCGAGGGACACGGATAAATAAGCGGCAACACTGCTTTTGCCCACACCTCCTTTTCCGCTCATGACCAAAATCCTGTTTTTGATGTGGCGCAATGTTTCCGCTATTTCTTTGTTTTGCATTTCCATTTGCGCTTTGCGACTCCCAGTCTGACTGTTTTGGCTTCTCACTGCCATTTGACCTTACCTCCTTCACGTTAAAACTATTAACCGCTAACCAAAAAACGAATAACTCCCTAATACTTGAAACTGAATTGGGGTCCAGCTATATCCATTGACAATCTTCTTGTATTTTTTGTTGGGTAGCTATCTGTGCATCCAGGCAATCGCAATATTCATCGAACATAAAATGCATGCATCTGTCGCTAAAAGAGGATTTTATATAGAAATTGCAGTTTTTTTGCTCGCTTTCGGAATTCGCCGTACAAATGGACATGATATCTCTTTTGCAAAAACATATTCTATCATTCAGCACCTCAATCACCCCCACTTTTATTAATAACTCATTATGGATAGACAACTGGTTCTAAAACCGGTAGTGAGATATTTTTTAATTACTGCTTTTGCATTAAATGTGCCAGCAAGTCAGTAAAAAATCTTTTTACATGAAATCAGGTAGTTAACATTATACCAATAGGCTATATCCTCTTGTTACAATACGGAGCTGGAAGAATTTCGAAATTCTTTTCACAAAATTTCGAATTTATTCTGGAAAGGTTAATGCAGAAATGAAGTAAACCTTCAGAATGGATTCAGTCTTGCTCTGTAACAATCCCAGGCCAAAAAGAATACCGCCCACCGCCAGTCCGAATATAAGATTAAAAAGAAAGCATATTAAGACATGTAAATGTCCCTGAATATATCCCCAGGGTTCGAATCCAGGAAGTACCGGTTGAAGTTCGGCGTAATTCATTTATGGAGGAGGTCAAAGGCTCAATTACGGAAGTGCAGGCGTTGCCGGAAGCCCGCCGGTGTTTGCAGTGCGGATCGATTTGTTATGATCATGAAAAAGTTTTGGAACCCGGCAATAAGAGTTGGTTTGGCAGACATCTCAATGGTATTCTTTTATAAGTCGTAGTAGGTCGATCCATCCACAAACAAATTAGCCTTATTGTCTCCCAAAATTTTTTTAATAATCAGGTTGCAGGCTTCCGCTACTTGGGAGCTCGGGTATGTTTCGAGGACAGCTTCCCCTGTATCGCCGGATTCTCCCCAATGCGGATCAACGGGTATTCGACCCAAAAATGGAATGTCCATTAAAAATATTGCTCTGCCGGCAGAGCCGGTGCTGAACATCTCCTGGCGCTGTCCGCAGTGTTGGCATAAAAAACCCTGCATATTATCTATCCAACCAAAAATCGGTATTTTCTCTTTTCTGAAAAAATTAATCATTTTTTGGGCGCGGTCCCTGGATATCCTATTCGGTGCGGTTACAATAATAGTTTCGGCGTCCGGAATGTCTCGAAGGACGGTTATCAATTCTGCACACGGACCAGGCGGCGTATCAACTAAAAGGTAGTCCAGGCTGCCCCAATTTATGCTGGAGATAAACCGCCGGATATCGGATACCTTAGGGGGCTTTCCCCACTCCCCGGTTCCATTTTGATCCTGCATCACGGATTCAATGGAAGCCACTTTCAACTCATCTGAGTATGCTACAGGTATGAATGGTTTATCTGAAACGCTTGCAACTACAGGTTCGAGACCGAGCATTCTATGAATGTCAGGGCCATGAAAATTAGCATCCATCAGTCCAACCTTCATCTCTTTCTTGGCAAGGGACAAGGCCAAACTCACTATAACGCTGGTTTTGCCTACCCCCCTGTTGCTGCTCATTACTACGAACTTGTGTTTAATTACCGACATGGATTTCTGCAGAGCCTGAATTTGCATAGCTTCGTCAGCGTTTTTTTCAGATGCACGGTTCCTGCTATTTTCTGAAATACTCATAACACACCTCCTGCAAAGGATGCCCTTTATAAAGATAATTAGGTTGCTAAAGATTCCCGGACCGTTTTATATTAATTAGCATAATGCATGCCACCCTATTGACTCAATCAATAACCATCATAATTACAGATAGTTAATTTCATCGACGTTTTAAATCATTTTTGTTTAAAAATTCGTTTTAGAAGTATTTCGAACTATAGTTTCGCAAAATTGCGAAGGGGTATCATTAAATATAATGGCGTATGACTATCGAAAAAATCAAAAAGAAGATTCTGGTATACTATGTAGAGATTTCGCCCAAATTTGGAGTATGATTTGATGGGTTTAAGCATTTAGTGCATGTGGGATCTTATCCTGCGGGATATGAAATTCTTCACCCTGAGGTTGGAGTATTGCATGTTGAAGCATTTTTTCGTAAATTTCAATGTATTGCTGCGTTTTGGTTCGACGTCGATTAACAGTTGCGCGGCCGCTATCGATTTTCTTTGCAAGTACTTCCCATATCGGAAAATTAGCGAAACGGCTTTGATCTTGGCCTCCATTCGCCAGAAAGGCCGCGCGGCTGCTAGTGACGAAATGGGCAGCGAACACTCCGCTTAAAAGGAAGTCTGCCGGGTTGGTCTCGCGGGTTTCCTCATAGCTAGTAGGGTAGCGCTCGTAAAACAGGTGGTGCCAAAAAGCGGCGGCGTCAATGCCCCGGTCTTCGACATAGGAAAGAAAAATTCTGGCGGTATCAAATTTATGAGCTGTAAATAGGCTGGGAATTTCATATTTCCTGGCCGCCGCCGGAATCAAACCGGTCATCCAATCGAAACAGTGGATTAATTTCGGTTGAACTCGCGGTACGATCTGGTTGATAACCTCCCGCTGGAAGGCAAGGGAAATCTTGATGTTTTCCCATTCTGCATTTGAATTGATGGGCTTTGAATAAAAAATTGCTTTATCTTCGGCCAGGTGAACCCGGTCACCAGGCAGCTTGACGCTAACGCCGGCTTTTTCTTTCCGGGAACAAATTGCAAATATTTTACGAAAATCCGGTTGAGCCACATGGACATCGGCACCCAGTTCAAACAAATTGCTTATCAATTCTGCCTGAAAATCACGGAAGCCTCCTGCATTGGCACGAATGAAATTTGTTCGGTTGCCTCCCCCTTCGGGCATAAATGCCGCTTCAGGGGTAACAAAGAGAATACGCGGATGGGTTGAATAATTGGGCATAATGGGATCCTCCAATTCAATACTTGGCGATAATATTAACCCAATTTTATATAATCCAATTGGAAGGCACCAAGTATTAGGTATTGGGTATTTGTTATTGGGTATTTGTTATTGGGTATTTGTTTAAACCAACCTATTCATTGACGCCGATTTCATCAATTTCTGTGCCGTGGTTAAGAATGAAATTTTTCAACCTCGCTTGCTGGTCAGCGCTCAGTTTTTGAAACTGCAGACGAGCCCGGTGCATTTCAATAGATTCGCCGGGAACATCCTCAGGTATCACAACATCGGATATGATTTTAAACGGTATATCAGCCAGGTAGAATCCGCAATCAGCCAATAAAATATCCAGCACAAATTCATGGGTTTGTTGTGTTTTACTATCTACATGCTGAAACACAAGTCCGCCCATACTGATGTTATCAATTTTGCCGAGTTTGACCGGCCTGGCATCAAACACGGCACAGGCGATGCAGCCCATGCTCTTACCTTGAATTTTCAGTGGCCCGCCAAAAGTTGACCTGATCAGGGCAAACGCATCCTCGTTCAGTTGAAATCGTTGGTAGTATCGATGCTCAGCCCTATTCTTTCCATATAAAGCATCCAAATCCAGCGATAGTGAATCATCAGTTCCGATTAAATCGTACCTGTATTCAATCGGCCTGACATTATCCACCAGCGGGTAGGGATTGTCTTTGCTGATAACAAAAAGGTTATTCATGTCGCTCACCATGGTCCTTGTGACTTGGTGTCTTGGTGGCTAGCATGTTACCACCGAATAGTTAGTAAACCGGTTCAAAATATTTAACGCCGACTCCGTAAGGAAAGGCTTCGGAACCTGTCGCTTCATGGCACCATTTTACATCCGCCAGGGTGACTAGGTGCAGCCCTTCACAGGAGCCGCTGCAGGAGCCATTCGAATGATTTTTTTTTAAGCGGACACAAATCGTTGTCCCGGGTAGCAGGGATAAATATGATTTAAAACACATACCACCGAGGCCTATATTCAGTATCTCAGCATTATAGGAATGTTTGTGATTGAAATATGAGAACGCAATATCGGCGGCGTAGCAATGACGTTCACAAGCTCTTTTTTCTGGATAGCGCTTCATATTGACTCCTTTCAAGGATATAGGGACTCACCCTTAGGTCTAATCGTTAGGACTGGACAAGGCGCCTGCCGAACCACTTTTTCAGCCACACTGCCCACCAGTGCATGGGAAATACCGGTTCGTCCGTCGGGAGTCATGACGATCAGATCGGCATCTTTTTCTTGGGCGGCCTCAATTATTTTCTCAAAATTTTTATTCTCCCATTACTCAGTTTGGCGGGACCTGATAATCAACAGGGGGCGGTCCACCCGATGCAATAGCCCGGCGGCGACACTGCCGTAAAAAACTCTGGCAAGGCCCCCACGGCCGTGACTGGCCAGCGCGATCAGATCCACGGCCTCCTGTGCAGCGATGTTTATGATCCCCTCCACCACAGAGCCAAAGATGACCCGTGATTGACTTTCGATGTTTTTTTCCCGGAACTCTCCCTGGATCCCCGCCAGGTGCGTCTCGGCCTGCTTTTTCGCTTGATCGAACTCCTGGTCCGTTAAATTAATATATTCGCCTTCACTGGTAAGGATCGCCTTGTATTCAATCACATGCAAAAAAATAACTTTTGCTTTGTACCTTTTGGCCAGCTCTTCCAAATGCGGCAATATCTTTTCGGCTCTTTTTGATCCATCCAGCGGGACTATAATTTTGTGGTACATATCACCGGCCTCCTTCCGAATAAAATAGTTCTGATGACTTATCTTTCATGCGCCACCGTGCCTGTTGGTCCGTCTAACCTTTATCAAGCAGTGCTGCATGAGCGGCGGCCAGACGCGCGACAGGCACCCGATAAGGGGAACACGACACATAAGTCAGGCCGATCTCATGGCAAAGTGAAATTGATTTCGGATCACCGGCGTGCTCACCACAGATCCCGCATTCCAATCCAGGATTAACGGACCGCGCTTTTTTTACGCACAGTGCCATAAGCCGGCCGACGCCATCCCGGTCGAGAGTGGCAAAGGGGTTTTCCGGTAAAATGCCCGTGCGCATATATCTTATCAAAAAACCGGCTTCGGCATCATCACGGGACATGCCAAAGGTTGTCTGGGTTAAATCATTGGTACCGAAAGAAAAGAATTCTGCATGTTCGGCAAGCTGATGGGCCGTCAGTGCGGCCCGGGGGATCTCAATCATGGTGCCGAACTTGTAGTCTATTTCAGTGCCTTGTTCCCGCATCACTTTTTGGGCCTCGACCTCCAGAATATCCCGTTGGGCTTTTAATTCATTGACATGGCTGGTCAGCGGAATCATTATTTCCGGATGTACCTCGATACCTTCTTTGGCAACCATACAGGCTGCCTCAAAGATGGCACGCACCTGCATGGTGGTCAGTTCCGGAATCTGAATACCCAGGCGTACGCCGCGCAGACCCAGCATGGGATTGCTCTCGTGCAGGCTTTCAACTCTTTTTAAAACCTGTTCTTTTTCTTTGATCTGCTGCAAAAGGGTATCGACTTTCTCAAGGGTATCGGCATGCTTGAGGCGAATTTTAAAATCGGTGAGATCATGGTTTAACTCCATATGATTGGGCAAAAATTCATGCAGCGGCGGATCGATCAGCCGGGCGATTACCGGGAGTCCGTCCATGGCCCGGAAAAGGCCGGCAAAATCATCTCTTTGAAACGGCAGTAAGGCATCCAGGGCTTCACGCCGCTCAATCGGCAGGTCGCTCATGATCATTTTGTGCAGATAAGGCAGCCGCCGGGCTTCAAAAAACATGTGCTCCGTGCGGCACAATCCGATTCCCTCAGCGCCATAAGTCCTCGCGCGTCGGGCATCGTCAGGCTGGTCGGCATTGGTCCAGACACCGAGACGTCGAAATTTGTCGGCCCAGGCAAGCAGCTTAATCAGCCACGGATCCATGATATCGGGCACCACGGTTTTAATTTTTCCGCGGTATACTTCTCCGGCCGTCCCGTCTAGTGATAACCAGTCACCTTCTTTAATGGTGTCATCGTTAATTCTCATTTGGCGTTTGTTAATATCGATCTTCAACTCTGATACGCCGACCACGGCCGGCTTGCCGAACTGTCGGGCAACCAGAGCCGCATGGCTGGTACGCCCGCCCCGGCTGGTCAGAATTCCCTGGGCGGCCAGCATACCGTGTACATCATCCGGTTTGGTTTCGGGGCGCACCATAATGACTTCCTTATTCTGTTCTTTGGCCCATATTTCAGCTAAATCAGCATCGAAGGCAACGATTCCCACCGCGGCACCGGGTGAAACATTCAGACCGGTGGCCAGCATAGTCCCCTCGGCTTTGGCCACGGCTTCGGCTTCTCGTTCAAACTGGGGGTGCAAAAAGAAATCGACCTGTTCCGGCGTAATACGTAAAACCGCCTCTTGTTTGCTAATCAACTTTTCCTGGGCCATGTCGACTGCGATGCGAACCGCCGCCTGGGCGGTGCGCTTTCCGCTGCGGGTTTGCAGCATCCACAACTTACCTTTTTCAACCGTAAATTCCACATCCTGCATCTCGCGATAATGGGTTTCCAGCCGTCTGGCAATTTGTTCAAATTGGGCATAGATATCCGGCATCTCATTTTTTAACTGTGACAGGTCATTGGTCTGACGGATCCCGGCCACCACATCCTCCCCCTGGGCGTTTTTTAGATAGTCACCTTCTATCCGGCTTTCCCCGGTGGTACCGTTGCGAGTCAACGCAACACCGGTCAAGCTATCGTCGCCTGAATTGCCGAAAACCATGCTGACAATATTGACGGCCGTGCCCAGGTCGTGGGCAATAGCGGATGCGTTGCGGTAATCGACGGCTCTTTTGCCGTTCCAGCTTTTGAAAACAGCATCGATTGCCATTTTGAGTTGGACGTGAGGCTCGCCGGGGAAGCTAGTGGTGGTGTGGCGTCTGAAGATTTGTTTGAATTCCTGCGTTAATGCTTTCAAATCTTCAGAAGCCAGGTCGGCATCGGTTTCAACGCCTGCTCGGGAGCGCAGTTCACTGATTTTATCTTCAAAGACTTCATCGGGTATTCCTCTCACAACACTGCCGAACATTTGAATCAGACGGCGGAATGAATCATAGACAAAGCGTTCATTGCCGGTCAATTCGACCAGCCCTTTGGCGGTTTCATCATTGAGGCCGATATTTAAAATGGTATCCATCATACCGGGCATGGAAAATTTGGCACCGGAACGGCACGAAACCAGCAAAGGGTTTTTTCGATCACCAAACTTTTTTCCGCTGTCTTTTTCTAAACCTGCAACCGCCTGCAGAACCTGGTCCCACATTTCCGCCGGGAAGGTTTCCCCGGAGGCCAGATATGCATTACACGCTTCCGTGGTTATCGTAAAACCGGGTGGCACCGGAACCCCAATGCGCGTCATTTCAGCCAGGTTCGCGCCCTTGCCGCCGAGAAGACCGCGCACGTTTACCCATTCACCGCCGACATATTTTTCGGCCTGATCAACCTCCTTAAATTGATATACCCATTTATTCGGCATATTAAGTCTCCTTAGGGTTCGTGCAAAAATAAATTCGCAAAATTTAAGTGTTGCGGCGCCTGCCCGGCAAGGCGCGAAAGAGCAGGAATATCTGGTATATTCCGAGCTTTCGCAACGCCGCCAGGCGGGATGCATCGGTGCTTAAAATGTGAAGTTATTTTTGTGCGAGCCTTAGTACCAAATTAGCGCCTGATGCGGCGGATTTGCTGTTTTTCAGGGCGGATTAATTAGCAAGTTTCCTCATTTTTGTCGCTGCCGGATCTGATCAGCAAAATGGGAATATCAGCCGCTTGCAACACCCCTGCCGCCACACTGCCATAAGACACGCGGGCCAGACCGCTCAAACCGTGGGTGGCCATTGCAATAAGGTCTGTACCGGTCCCTGCAGCCATAGTTAATATTGCTTTAACAACCGATCCGAAAGCCAACTGGGTGACCGCATGAATGCCTTTTTCATGAAACCTGGCTTGGAGATCGTCCAGATACGCTTGCGAGAGCGCATTTTGTTTATCAAACACTTCATGATACTTTTCAATATCAATAACTTCGTCACGTTCCAGCATAATGGGTTCCTCCTCAACCTTGAGGAAAAACACTTTGGCATCATTGCTTTTGGCAATGCTTTCAACATGACCCAATATTGCTTCAGCTCGCTTCGACCCGTCCATCGGTACAAGTATTGTTTGATACATTGCTGCCTCCCTTCAGAAATGTTCCTGTGAAAGTGACGAGTTCTCATCATTCAGGTTGCGATACTCGTCGAGCAACTCATCATCGATAACCTCATCACGTTGGTGTTGCCTCAGCTTTTGAGCTTCCTCATACTTTTGGGCGCAATTGCGACAGAGACGGGTTGCCGGCAAAACCGTCAGTCGTTTTATCGGAATCGATTTGCCGCAGAGCTCACATATGCCATAACGGCCTGACCTCATTTTCGTGAGTGCCAGCTTTATTTCTCCGATTTCTTCTTTACCACGTTCATCCAGCTTTCGAATGAGCTGCACCAAATTTTCTTTTTGAGCCGAATCGATTGGCTCGATAGAATACTGTTCTAATCCTTCGCGCTCAATTTCTAAGTGCGCAACCTGTTGCAACATTTCCCGGCGGAGATTCAATAATAGTGATTTGATTTTTTTTAAAGTGTTTTCCTTCATCTGAAACCTTTGCTGGCAAGCGTTTACAGGTTCATAGTTCACCGTTCAGCCGGTTTTTCCTCGGTTTCCAGATCACTCATTCGACGTTCTATGGTGTTCAGATCCTCTTTGAGTGCTTCGGCTTCCTCTTTAAGCATTCTGACTTCGTCCTCCTGCGAATAGTAGCGCTCGCGGTATGGACCTGGCCAATCCGACTGCCTTCGCGCCCAACGGGGCAAGCCGGTTTCCCGATAAATATGCCGGTATCTCCGGTCTCTGCCATAACCAAAACCGACACCTCGACTTGAGGATGATCTTCGGAATCCATATGACGCTCCGGAATTGCAATACCCGCGTCCCCCTCCAGTCATAGGACCTCTGCTGCTCGGTCCGCTTCCATCAAAACCTGGCATTTAAATCACCTCCTTTGGTCAGTAAATTTTCTTTGATTCATACCTTTTTTCAAAGCATATTGCGTGCCAGTTAACTACAATCAAAATAAGCGCTGTAAATTCAATCTATTATCGCATCGATGAGTTGACAGGAATAATTCGCAATCCTCGCGAAATAGAAAAATTTCGAATCAAATGTTGGAATTTTTCTAACTTTTTTCCCAGCCAAAAATATTTCCTGAATGACAAAAAATAACTATTTGAATTCATTAATATTTAACTTTCCAGCGCTTGCTGGCATGTTTCCTGCTGTAGATCTTAAGTAATTGGTACTAGGTAATAGGAACTGGGTAATTGGTACTGGGTAGTGGGTATTAGGTATTGGGTATTAGGTATTGGGTATTAGGTATTGGGTATTAGGTATTGGGTATTGGGTTAGATCCTTAAGAGTTATTTCTTTGATTTTTGTGCAACTGATCTTCCAGGGCGGACCGATGCCCTCGAACGAATCCAGGCAAATTGCGGCATCCAGCGGCGATTTATCCAGAGGATGTGCGACAATTGAAATTGCTCTATTTATATTTTATGAGGTAGACCGCTTTGCCGCTAAAAGCGAAAAATCATTGGTGCCACGAACTAGTAAAATTGTTGATTTGTTAAGGCCGTCGACCTCGGCCTTGTCCGGCGCCTCTTCCAGCGCTTCGATCGGCACCGGCACCCTGACCTGGTTCTTGGCGCCGGCTACGGCCGGCTTTCCGGCCTATTCCCATACCGCCCTGTCTGGGTGACACAGAAGCTTTATTTTTCGTTTTACATTTGCCGAGACCTCTTCCCGTCATCGGTCCCTGACCCTGTGGTCCGGTTCCATCTCTTCTGGGCATAGTTCTCACCTCCCTTTTTGGGCGCTGCTTTAATTACCACCAGCCGGGGGCCTGCCATAGACTTAACCTTTCAGGCTGAACAGAATCCTGAAGCATTGGACTATCCGTTGCAAAAAAAGGTGATCCAATGGCTGAAGAAACTTTATACCGGATTAGAAAGAAGAGGCTATCGTATCTTCAGAGCTGATTCCTCTTAAATAGAACTTCTGTCCTTCGTATTCCGTTTCGACTAATTTACCTTGAGCGATCAATTGGTGTACCTTTGGCCAATCTGCGTTGGCTTTTTTGAGAAGTTCGCTCACCGCACTCTCCCGCATCGGATGCACCGACGTGATGTTGAGCATGTCTTCCTCAACGTTGCCGGTAAAAGCGAATGCGTTGCCTTCGTAACCAATTAAATATTCCACCTGATCGAGCTTTTCGTGAAAGACCTGAAAGGCAATGTTAATATCTTGCGGTGCCGGAGGACGCACCCAATTTTCTGCCGGCGGTCGGGTGGGTATCGCTAAATATGCTTTCGCCGGATTAAGCCCGGCTAAAAATTCCGCCAGCTCTTTGAGCATGCCGCTGTCGGTATTTAGGCCTTGAACCAGCATGGTCTCCGTTACAAATTCTCCACGGAAAGCTTTTGAAAAATCCAGCATCCCTGTTAAAATTAACCCCAGCTCCAATTCTCGATGGGGTCTGTTAATTTTTCGCCAGCTCGTTTTCCATGTTGAATCGAGTTTCAGTGAAACCCAATCTGCTTTCATAAGATCTGCTCTCACCTCTTCCCGAAAAATCAGAGATGCATTCGTAATGATACCAATCTTATTCCCGCTAGATTTCAGTAGATCAATTTCGTAACCGAGATTAACATCCAAAGTCGGCTCCCCATCCGAGACAAAAGTAAGATAGTCTATTGACTCGCCTTTTTTTCCGGCTTTCTTAACCTGATTTCTGACACTCGCAAAAATATCCTCAGGTTCATAGAACGGACAGCGCTCGAACCGCATCCGGCGTGTTTTTCCGACCTGGCAATACACACAGGAATAGGTGCAAACCTTGGGCGGAATATTATTGATGCCCAAACTTCGTCCTAGCCGTCTGGAGGGCACCGGTCCGAATGCAATCATCGGTATAAATCTCCTTTTTCCAAATTTGCTTCTTTGACAGCCGTCAAAATCCCCGCGAGCATGGTTTTGCGGGTTGAAAGTGGATCTGGAATTTCGCCAATATCCGATTCAAGAAATCCTAACTTTTGGGATGGTAGAATATCTTCAAGAACCGGATCAGTTTCACATTTACGATTGAGCATCGTAAATTCTTTGTTTGATAAACTCCCTAAACCCTGATCATTCCATTGATCAAAATACAGGCCAAAATGTTGCCTTAAATAGTCAAGGTTCTGCTTTTTGGCCCAATCGTATCCAATTTTATACCCTTCTGATTTCGAAACCACCTGGTCATATCGAACGGCCTCAACTTCTTTTCCGAATCCCCACTCAATCAACAAACTGTCCAACTTTCTCTCCAAAATGAGCGTGTGGGCACCTTGTTTTTTAAAAATGTAATGGGCTATTTCAGAGGCTATCGTATGAATGATTTGATGGTCCGGTTCCTTTAGGATTTTGGTATTCAGGTATACCAGGGTTCTGATCGGAGCACCGAACTCGTATCTCAGCACAAGCGCTTCAAGAACCTCGTCATCGGTCAATATCTGAAAGCTCCTATCATTTAGAACAATTTCTCTTACCTCTTCCGGCGAACGCTCAATAATCCTTGCTAAATAAGGATAAAAGCGTAAATCACAAAGCTTGAATCTATTCATTCGTTTGTCCATGATGTCCTCCTTTTTTTTGTTGATAAATTTTCCCGAACACTTAAGAAGTTTTAATGAAGCCACGAATTAACACGAAGTTAATCTTAACTATAGAAGTACCCCAATTTTTGTTTGCTGCAATATTCCGTGGTTATCCGTGTCCATCCGTGGTATTTTTTTTAAAAGGCTAAAATCAGACATACAATCATACTGCCCTGGTTATTCTCCGATCAAAGGCAATGCGCGTTTGGGATGGATAGAAATAATACACCGCATAAAGCCCCATCAAGATTGCACCTGAAGAATAAAAACGAAGCATTTGTAAAAGATATGCTGCCAGGGCAAAATAAGGTGTGATCATTACGACATAAATCATTGTACGCTCAAATTTGAATAATCTTTCCTCAGATACACTGATTTCATCTCGGTTTTTATGGGCAAATAAAGTACGATGAAAAATCGGAAAAGCGATCGCAAACGCGATGCATAAAATAAAAATCTAGGGTCCGGTAATTCCGATGAAATTAACCGAACCAACCCAGTACCCAGTACCTAATACCCACTGAGTTGTGGTATCGGTGTCTTTCTTTACCCGCCAAATCTTGCGACAACTGAACTATTCATATCTCTACACTGATTATGCGCTTTCAAGTTCCCGGCGGGCGGCCATATCCACCAGAATTCTTTCTCTGGTCCTATCGATACCGAGTGCCTGGCGCTTTTTATCGATATGCGCAATCATCTTGTGGGCGTGTTTGATGGGATCGACTTCCAAATCCCACATGCCGCCGTAAAGCTTTTCAAATTCCTCGAATATATATTTCTGAAATACCGGTGCGCCGCTGACCGGAAGCGTGACGCCGAAAACCGTGTAAACACCCGAGGCCACAAAATAATGACCGATGCTGATGGCTTTTTCACTCATCCATTCCGGTGCACTGCCGGCCGCCGGCAGCTCACTGATGTCATTGCCCAGACCGCCGGCTTTAACCACCTCTGCGGCTGCCAGCAGAATCCGGCTGTTGTCGACGCATGAACCCAGATGCAGCACGGGCGGTATACCGACCGTTTCGCAAACCTCGGCCAGACCGGGGCCACAGAACACCTTGGCGGATTCCGGTGTCAGCAGGCCTTCCATGGCGCAGGCAATCGCATTGCATCCCGTGGTCAAAACGATCACATCGTTTTTGATAAGCTCTTTGACGATCCGGATATGACCTTCATTGTGTTTCGTCCTGACATTGTTGCAACCCACAACGCCGCCGATGCCCCGGATTCTGCCGTTGATGATATTGTCATTTAACGTGTAGTAGGAACCGCGAAAGGTACCCCCCAGATGGTACTCGACGGATTCGACGCCGAAGCCGGCCACGATGGGGGATTTCTGCGTGGGAATCATCACCTCCGCCCCCCGATTTTCAAAATTGTCAATCGCCAGCTTGACAGTCCGTTCAGCGTCTTCCAGTGCATGATGCTCATCAAATTCAATGTGCAGGACATTGTCCTGTTCCATTCTGGCGATGGGGTGGGTGGTAATCAACTTGGTGTGAAAGCATTTGGCGACATTGGCCAGGTTTTGAAATATGCATTGGATGTCGACCACCATGGCATCACAGGCCCCGGTGATGATGGCCAGCTCCTGCTGAAGAAATGTTCCGCACAATGGCACACCATGGCGCTGCAGCATTTCATTGGCCGTGCAGCAGATGCCGGAAAGCTGAATGCCTTTGGCCCCTTTGGATTTGGCATATTCTTCCATTTTCCGGGTCTGGGCGACCGCGATGATCATCTCGGAAAGCACCGGTTCATGGCCGTGGATCACAATGTTGACCATGTCTTCTTTCATAACACCGAGATTGGCTTCCGAGGCCACCGGGTATGGGGTTCCAAACAGGATATCTTGCAGGTCGGTGGCCAGCATGGAACCGCCCCAGCCATCGGCAATGGCCGCACGCGTGCCCTGCTTCATCAGGTTTTTATAATCCTGATCCACACCAATGTGGGTTCGGTGCATAATTTCAACAATTTCACGGTCGATATTGCGCGGCACCACCCCCTGCTTTTTCCAAAGCTCATAGCGGGACTGAGGCGCTCGTTTGGCAAAAAGAAGTTCGCCTTCGGCCTTGCCCCACTCATTGAGTGCTTTTTCGCCGACCTCGACTGCAATTTCATCGGTGTCCCGATCAAGCTGTTGCCCATCGACCGCCACCGTTGTGTCGACTCCCAGCCATTGAGCGACTTCCAGGAGTTTGCGCGTATCTTTAATCTTATAGGCATCGGTTTCTTTTCTGGCCGCTGACATAAAAACTTCGGCGACCGAACGTCCGTGATCGGAATGGGCGGCAGCACCACCGGCGATCATGCGGATAAAATTACGCGCCGCAATGGTATTGGGCGTTGCCCCGCAGATACCTTTGCGGGTGTCCTCGCCTTCGATTCCGCCTTTTGGAAGCGGCAGCCGACAGGGGCCCATGCCGCAATTTTTGCAGCAAATACCCTGGGTGCCGATGTTGCAGGGTTTCATTGCAACGGCCCTGTCAAATGCCGTCTCAATTCCAAGCTCATGGGCGCGTTCAATCATCTGCTGACTGGCCAAATCAATGGTTGCCGCCACCGGATCAGCCAGTTTCTTGGTTTTGGACTCCTCGGCATCTTTTTTTTGCACCATTATGTCCTCCTTCAATTTTTGAGGGTATTCGATTATGGCAATCCCGCCGGTGGCGCAACTGACCTGGCCGAAAGGACCAGGTTGTCGGTGTTAGAGAACAAGCAGAGGTTGTTGCATTTGAATTCAAGATTCTGGATACATGTTACGAGTATTTTCTCAATTTCCCTAAAGGGTCTCGACCTCTGCTATCTTGAGTGTCTAGCATGATTTGTGCCACCAGTTGGTGGTTTTAATTTCAGACTTAATTTCAATAGGTTAAAGAATTTCATTTGGAAGAAGGCTTTTAAGGTAAAAAAAAATTTAGAGGAATTTCGAAACCTCTTTTCGCAAAATTTCGAAATTTGTCAGCAGGCAGTTCTGTGTCGGCCAGAGAAATAAGGCAAGGCTTTTTGGTCATATTCTTGACCACTTGCCGTTTTATGTATATTATAACCCAATGAACGCAACGCGAGTATTTTTTTAGTTGAAAAAGTAGTCATTAACGCATCAAATCTTAAGTTTCAAGTATCATGGGAAAAGCAAAATTAAATTTACCAGAAAAAAAAATTACCGATTTTTGTAAGAAAAACTATATCATTAAATTATCTCTTTTTGGCTCTGTATTGCGCGAGGATTTCCGAATAGATAGCGATCTTGATTTTCTCGTGGAATTTAAACCGGGAAAGGTGCCGGGCTTAATTAAGCTCTGTCGGATGCAAAGAGAGCTATCAGAAATACTTAATGGACGAAAAGTTGATTTGCGGACACCCCAGGAGCTAAGCAAATATTTTCGAGATGAGGTATTGACTCAAGCTGAGGTTCAGTATGCATCAGGATGATAAAATTCGATTACGACACATGCTGGATGCCGCCAAGGAAGCTGTAGAATTTACTGTTGGGAAATCGCGGAAAAATCTTGATGGTGACCGTAAACTGACGCTCGCCATTATAAAATCGATTGAGATAATCGGCGAGGCCGCCTCTAAAGTTACTGAAACGTGTAGAGCTGAAAATGATAATATTCCATGGAAAGATGTAATTAGTATGCGGAATAGATTGACCCATGGTTATTTTGACGTCAATTTAGATGTTGTATGGGAAACTATTCAAACCGACATACCCGACCTTATAAAGACCCTGGAAAAAATAATCGTCACACAACAAGAAGAATCATAATATTAGATAAAACCAGTATTAAGTGCCTGTGCATCCCTGGTTCCCCGTCTACGCATTCCCCATTTCGGATTCAAACACCCTCCCAGCATCCAAGCCTCCAATCCTATCCGATGGACAGATCTATTGACAGGCCCTCAAAAAAACTGCTATTCGGCAAGTACTTAAGGCCCTTGCGCAAATTGGATTGATGGAATCTCGAAAATCCGCCATTGTGAGGATTGGAATACTGGAATGGGTAAGATGTGTTCCCAAAGGATTCTTTTAACTACCCCCAGCGGAGATGTGCGAATCCGTTCTTTTTGCAGTGCCGCGGAAATTCGGCAATATTCATTTGATCGCCAGTTTGCCTTCCATGATCATTTTAAATCCTTTTATACCAGCCGCGGACTCCTGGAAAAATCCGCCGAACAACCCGACGCCAACGTCGTTCTGGCGCTGACCGAACCAAACCAGATCATTGGATACGGTGTCCTGGCTTACCCCGAGGCGGAGGAGCGCTGGGCTGATCTGGGGCCGGAAATAATGATGGAGGTCACAGCCATCGAAGTATGCCGGAGTTGGCGGTCATGCAAGATTGCCCCTGGCATTCTAAAATTGCTGGTTGCTCACCCTCAGATCGAAGAGAAGATCATCTATATGGTTGGATACTCCTGGACCTGGGATTTAAGCGGAACCGGCAAAACGGCCCCGCAATATCGGCAGATGCTCATCAACCTGTTTAAACCGCACGGGTTTCAGGAGTACCCGACCAACGAACCGAACATTTGCTTGAAGCCTGAAAATTTGTTCATGGCCCGGGTGGGTAATAAAATCAACCAGGTCATTTTAGATCGGTTCAAGTGGCTACGGTTTGGCCTTTCTCCCTGGACCTGGCAGGTCGGTTGACACATGATCGACCGGATGATTTCAAAAGTTTTCGAATCTAACTCATATTAACGGATTATACGGGCGGAGGTCAGGAAATCATGCGCAAGTTAATTATGGCAGCCTTGTTGGTTTTGTTTTCAATGAACGGCGTTGCCTCGGCGCCCGAAGATGATGTTTTTGTGATAGAAGCTGAGGGCAGTTATCTAATGGAGGCCGGTTCCTCAGAGGATCTGGCAAAAAAAGTGGCATATTTCACCGCTAAAAGAAAGGCGGCGGAACTAGCCGGAAGATACCTTTCACGCAAAAGCCTTATCAAATCCTATGAACTGAACCGGGATGAAATATACAGTCTGACAGCCCGGGAGATCGAGGTCGAGATATCAGAGGAAAAGCGCCGGACAGTTGTGAATGCCTCAACATACCGTGTTCGAGTCAGAGCCCGGATCCAGGCCTCCGATTTTATCAAAGCAGCGATCGAGGACACCAAACAGGAAAAAAAAGAGGCCAAAGAGTCTTATCGAGAAGAAATGGAACAGCCCGTTTCAACCGAGATTGATCCAGGTAGAGACATCGCCAAAGCATACCGTCTGCTGCGAGAAAAGAAATGGCGATTCGCGATGATTTGAAAAATTTAAAAAGCGTGCACGAACACGATTTTGGCCTATCCACAGTTGATTAAGCCCCCATTCAATAGAAAAGGTTATCGTCGAATCAATCATTTTGGGCACGATATGAGCCCAGTTTAGATTGGAATTAGTAAGATCCAATTGGCATCAGCAATAATTATGAAATTACATCCTTTCCCTATTTGTCCTTATTCCAAACATTAAATTATTGATTTTAAATTTGTTTATGATAGTTTTTTTGCGTCGTTATAACCTTTTAATTTTCTTATCAGAAAATTTCATATGGTAGGCGAAACAATTACTAATACTCTTATGAACACACTGCGTAAATTTCTGACCATTGCCTTCCTCGCGCTTTCTATCTTAATTTCAGGGTTAAGCGTTGATTTTGTCGGCTCCCAGAATACGGTTGCGATCCCACCAGCATCCCGGCGCCATGCGGATTTCCTGCAGAGCCGGTTTCTCAGATTTGGCCTGATAGACTCTGAAGATGGACTCTCAAATGCTCAAGTAAGGGCTGTTGTCCAGGATAACCAAGGTTTTATGTGGTTTGGCACAGCTGACGGATTGAATCGGTATGACGGCTCCAGCGTAAAAGTTTACCGCCACGACCCGGACGATCCTTACAGCCTGAGTCACAATATTATCCGAGCTTTGTTCACAGACCAAAACGGCGACCTGTGGATTGGAACCTGGGGCGGCGGCCTTAGTCAATACGATCGGGAAAAGGACGCTTTCATCCGGTACCAACATGATCCTGATGATCCCCACAGCTTGAGCAATGATACAGTAGAGACGATTTATGAAGACCGGGCCGGGATGATCTGGGTGGGTACGCACGGAGGGCTCAACCGACTCGATCGTGAAAGCAGGCAATTTGCGAGATACCAGCATGATCCTGATGATCCCAACAGCCTGAGCAATAATATCGTTTCGCCGATTGTTGAAGACAGTTCGGGTGTCCTCTGGGTCGGCACGGCGGAAGGCCTCGATCGGTTCGATCCGAAAACGGAACACTTTATTCACCACCGGTATAACCCCGATGATCCCGCCAGCCTCAGTCACAATGCGGTTACTTCAATTGCTCGGGGTCGTATGGGCAACCTATGGGTTGGCACGAATAAGGGACTATGTAAATTCATCCCTGAAACGACTCGGTTCACCCGGTATCAACATGATCCTACCGATCCTCAAACTCTGAGTACCAATGGTATCGCCTCGATTTATGTGGACCGGGCAGACAGGCTCTGGGTAGGAACCTGGGGGGGTGGGCTGAATCGCTTCGATGGGGAAACAGCGACCTTTACCCGCTATAAGCATTCTCACGCCGATCCATACAGTTTGAGCGCTGACACTGTCTACCAGGTTTATGAAGGTCAGCAGGGAATGTTCTGGGTCGCTACGGATGGTGGCATTAATATTCTTGATGGCAGGGGTAAGCCCTTTCACCACTATCGCACCATCCCCGGCAATCCGAACAGCCTGAGCCATAATAATGTGCGCTCCCTTCACGCAGGCCGGGCAGGGGTCCTCTGGGTTGGCACCAATGGTGGTGGATTCAACAAGTTTGATCGCCAAAAAGAAAAGTTCACCCATTATCAACACGACCCTGCCGATCCGAACAGTCTAATCAGTGATGCTGCATCCGCAATCTATCAAGACCGGATGGGGCTGATCTGGGTTGGCTCGACCGGACACGGGTTGAGTAAATTCGATCCGGATGCAGAGCGCTTTACCCACTACCGGCACGATGCCGCCAATCCCCGCAGCCTGAGCAATGATATCGTTGTGTCCATCTTCGAAGATCGGAAAGGTGCACTCTGGATCGGCACCTGGAGAGGCGGTTTGAATATATTTGACCGTGAAATAGAACAATTTGCCAGTTACCAGCACGATCCGCAAGATCCGAATTCGCTGAGTCACAATGCGGTGCCATGCGTGTTTGAAGACCGGGCAGGTGTACTTTGGGTCGGCACTATGGGGGGATTGAACAAATTTGATCGTCAGACAAAGACATTCACACGGTACAAGAATGTCCCCACTGATCCACGGAGTTTGGTTAACAACTCGGTGACAGCCATTTACGAAGACCGGACCGATACCCTCTGGATAGGTACGATGAAGGGGCTTGATATATTTGACCGTAAGAAGGATCAGTTTACCCATTATACAACGGCAAACGGATTGCCCAATGGTAGTATTTGGGGGATCCTGGAGGATGAACAGGGGCGGCTCTGGCTCAGCACAGCGAACGGGCTGTCAAGGTTCGATCCCCGGACGGAAAGCTTTAGAAATTACGACGTGAGTGACGGGCTTCAAAGCAATACATTTTTAAATTTTTCAGCTTATTCTAAAAGCCAAAGCGGCGAGATGTTTTTTGGCGGATCGAATGGATTCAACGCCTTTTATCCGGATCAGATTGTGGACAATCCGCACCCCCCGCCTGTTTTGATTACGGATTTTGAACTGGCGAACAAGCCGGTGCCCATCGGTGCCGATTCAATTTTGCAAAAATCGATCCTCAAGACTGATAAGCTGGTGCTTTCCTACCGCGACCGGGTGTTCTCCTTTGAATTTGCAGTGTTGAACTATCGCGCCCCGGAGCAGAACCGGTACAGGTACAGGATGGAAGGTTTTGAAAAAGAGTGGAACGAAGTGGATCGCACCCGGCGTTTTGCCACCTATACCAACCTGCATCCGGGGGATTATGTCTTCAGGGCGATCGGATCCAACAACGATGGGATCTGGAACGAGGAAGACGCCTCGATCCGCATCACCGTGACCCCGCCGTGGTGGGAGACGCTGTGGTTCAGGATCAGTATGGTGGTGGTCGCAATAGGACTGCTTGCCGGAGGATTCCGCTGGCGGGTAGGCGGCATTGAAAACAGACGCCGTGAGCTTGAGATTCAGGTGCAGAGAATGACTCAGATCAGGCAGTTGCAGGCTGAACGGGAACGCATCCTGGAGGTGTCGCAGGATATGATCTGTATTGTCGGGATGGATGGCTATTTCAAGTATCTCAATCCGGCCTGGCAGAAGAACCTCGGCTATACTGATGAAGATCTTCTGTCCAAGAAGTTTATAGGCTTTGTGTACCCGGATGACCGGGCCAAGACCGTGCGCGAGTTTGAAACACTGACCGCCGGTCGCCAGACGGTCGATTTCGAAAACCGGTATACTCACAAGGACGGGAGCATCCGGTGCCTATCCTGGATGGCAACGCTGCTGCCGGATGAAGAACGGGTATATGCCGTCGGACGCGACATAACCATAAGAAAACAGATAGAAATTTCACTTCAAGCGAGCCGGGAAAAAGCAGAGGCACTCGCCGCAAAGTTAATATCCACCCAGGAGGCCGGGAGCGCACGACTCGCCCGTGAGTTGCACGATGATATTATCCAAAGACTGGCCTTTTTGAAAATCGAGGTGGACAAACTGGAGATGAAAAATCCATCTTTACCGGAACCGGCAGGGGAAAAGCTGAGACAAATCGCTCATGAGATAGGAGAGCTTTCTTCTGACATTCATATGATCTCACGCCGGCTCCATCCCATTTCTCTGGAGATTTTAGGATTAATTCGCTCGATTGAAACCGAATGCCAGAATTTTACCAGGCTGAAAGAAATCCCGGTTAATTTGGATTTGGATGGCACGGTTGAACATCCTTCCAAAGAGATTTCCCTCTGTACCTATCGCATCCTGCAGGAAGGTTTGAGAAACATTGAAAGGCATGCCAGGGCCACGGGTGTTCAAATCACGCTTTCCAAAAAAAATGATATCTTGCATTTATTGATAAAAGATAATGGTATCGGATTTGATCCTGCTTCGGACGGGATTAAGGCTGGCCTGGGAATTGCCAGTATGACGGAGCGAGCCCGTTTGCTCCGGGGCAATCTATCCATAGAATCCCGGCCCGGTAATGGAACGGCTATTAAGCTGGAACTGCCTTTAGAATCACGGAATGACGTATGAAAATAATGGGGAGGAGCCATGCGTAAGACTCGTGTCCTGTTGGCGGATGATCACCGGATCTTTCTTGAGGGATTGAGGGGCATTCTTGAGCCTGAGTTTGACCTTGTCGGAACCGTTGAAGACGGGAGGGCTTTGGTGAAAGAGGCTGAAAGACTGCGCCCCGACGTGATTGTTGCCGATATTTCCATGCCGTTGCTCAACGGGATTGACGCCGTTCGTCAACTTAATAAATCAGACCATCGGGTCAAAGTTATTTTTCTCACCATGCATCCGGAAGTGAGCTTTGCCAACCTGTCGTTTGAAGTCGGCGCATCCGGTTATGTCATTAAGAGTTCCGCGTCACGTGAACTCATAACCGCCATCCACAAGGTGATGATGGGAAAAACCTATGTGACGCCTGAAATAGCCGGGGAGCTGATTCAAACCTATAAAAAATTAAAACCCGGGCAGAAGGTATTCAATCAAAACCTGACCGATCGACAAAAGGAGATCCTACAGCTTATAACAGAGGGACATGTAACCAAAGAAATAGCCGACATCCTGTGCATCTCCGTGAGAACGGTCGAGAGGCATAAATATAATATAATGCAGGAACTTAAGCTTAAAACCACTGCTGAGCTGGTCAAATATGCCATTAAGCAGGGTATCACTTTTATTTAAGGGATATGTTATTGGCTTAGCTAATAAGATTATCCAATATCAGTTTAACTTTCGAGGCCGGCACCCAAGCCGGCTGGAGTCCAGTGGAAACCCCGTTTTTCAATCCCCCTGTCCTATTACGTATTTTCCGCCATCAGATTTGCGTAATATTTTCTTGAAAATTGCGTAGGTTTACGAATTGACCGGATGCCGCAACTTTTTTACGGTTGATTCGAAAGATGGGGATTTTAATAAGTACCCCAGCCGCTTTATATAGCCAAAGCAACGAGTGAATTCGACACCTTCTTTTGAGACGGTTTGTGGATAAACTCTACCTTTAATCCGGACTATTCGGGATCAAAGTGATGTTTCATAAAAGGGAAATATGAAAAAAACCAGCGTGCTTTTGGCAGACAAAAATCCGGCTTTAGTGGAAAGCATACGGGACTTGCTGGATACGATGTTCGACACCGTCGTTATGGTATCCAATGAGAAATCAATGATAGAGACGTTGAACCGATTCGGTCCGGACCTTGTCGTTGTGGATCTGGACATGTTTGTTACCGGGGTGCAGAATGTGGCAATCCTGCTGAATCGATATGATTCTGAGCTGAAGTTTATCGTCTTAAGCACCCATGAAGGAACGGAGGTGATGGCAAATTGCAAATCTTCCGGGGCATCGGGTTACATTCTAAAGCGTTCATCAGCCGAGAATTTAATAAAGGCGGTGGAGGCGGTTCAAAATGGCGGCACGTTTTTTTCTACTTGAAGCCATCAAACACATCAACTCAACAACCTCAATTAACTTAGTCAACATATAGCCGAGAACCCATAACGCTGAACTTAAAAAAAGGGAGGATCCCATGAATCGTAGACAATTCATAAAACGTTCAACCATGGCGTGTGCAGCCGTCGCACTGCTGCCCGGACACCTGCCAGCACAAGCCGCTGAGAAGGCAGCAAAGCCTGCATCTTCTGGTACACCCGGAACCGGCAAGGTTCCGGACTATGCTAAAGATATGCTGCACTCCGATATGGACGGCATAGGACCGGACGGCAAGCCGACGGGTCAGAAGGCGACCTACACCGGGGCCTCCAAAGCGAATGCCACGGCCGAGAAGGCTATGAGGCACAAGATGAAGCTCACCAAGGACGAGCAGGCCATCCTCGATGGCAAGGACGGCGAGGAGAAGGCCAAACTCATGAAGATCCTGGTCGCCTTCGGCAATGTCTTCGGTGCCGAGAAACTCGTGGAGCTCGGCGGTGCCCCGCACAGCAACATGTTCATCGGCGCCGAATACATGAGGTCGATGATCAAGATGCTGGACGAGTGCGCCAAGGCCGGGCTCAAGTCCTACGCGCGCTACACGGTCAACCCGCGCCCTTATGACGTCTACAATGTCCAGAACAATGCCAAGGACATGACGATGATCTACGAGGGCTACAAGCTGCAGTGGGATCTGGACTACGTCCACGTCCGCCTCGGCGCGCCGGACCTCAACTACAGAACCTGTGCCTGCTACCTTGACGAGGTCGGCAACGCGCCGGAGCCGGGCACCTATGTCGCCTGGGCCGAATCCTCAGCGGTGAACTACGGCAATTCCGTTCTCGGCATCCGAACCAACCGCAACGGCGCCGGCATGGATCTGATCCAGGCCATACTCGGAAAGGCGCCCATGTTTGGTCTGATGACCGACGAAGGCCGCAAGGCCAAGTGGCTGGTAGAGGTCAAAACCTCGAAGGAGCCGGACTGGGGTGCGATCGGCACCGCCATCGGGCGCAAGTGTGTCGAAGACGTTCCGTATGTCACCGGGCTCGACAAGTACTTCAAGGGCGGCAAGGTCACGGCCGACAACATGCACCTGCTGAAGGCAATGGGCAGCGCCACCGCCTCCTCCGGCGCCGTCGGCCTCTACCATGTCGAGGGCGTGACGCCGGATGCCAAGAAGATGGGCCGCGATATGCTCGCCAAGGGATACAAGACCTACGTGATCGACGACAAGGAGCAGGCGCGGATCATCAGCACCTTTAAGAACCTGTGGCCGAAAAAGGACGGCGAGCCCACCGCCGCCTTCATCGGCTGCCCCCATAACACCTACCACGAGGTAATAAAGTGGGGAAAACTCGTGACAGAGGCGCTGGACAAGGCCGGCAAGACGGAAGCCGCCATCCCGGTTTACATGTTTATGCCCAACAAGGTGCGGGACCGCGCGATCGAGGAGAATGGCGAACTGATCAGCAAGATGAAGCGGGCCGGCATGCACGCCACCAATATGTGCAGCGTCAGCTATGCCGGCATGAAGGGCTTCTCTGATCGGGTTCGCGGAGTCACCAATTCAGCCAAGACCCGGAACTACTCGACCATCCGGTACTTCCCCGATGAGATCCTGGTGAAGATCATCGTGACGGGTAAGATACCGAAGGGTGCGTAAGTGTCAGGACTGAAAAGAATGGATAACAGCAATCAAAACAGCAATTCAAAGAAGGAGAAAGAAAATGGCCAAGAAAACATTCCAAGGCCGGCCCGTGCTTTCCGGCAAACTCGAGGGCAAGGCGCTGGTCTCTAAACAGCCGTTCAACTTGACTGGCTCTTATTTGAAAAATATGTTCGCGGGTGAAACCGAGAGTGCGCCCTGCACCGATTCGGCCAACAAGGAGCTGTACGAGAAAGACCTTAAAGGAGCCCTCATCTGCACGCCCCAAACCGTAGGCTCCACCATGGGCGCCGGGACCATTATGATGTTGAGTGAGCTCGGCGTGGAGCCGCAGGCATTCCTGTTCTCCTCGCACATCGACAGCATCTCTGCCGGCGGGCTAATCATCGACGACGTCTGGAACGAGCGGCGGGTCATCACCATCGATCTGCTTGGCGACGAGTTCCTCGAGGCCGTCAATACGGGTGATCCGATCGCCATCCACGAGGACGGAACGGTCGAGGTCGGCTAACAAAAATGAATGCCGTCGGCAGGCCGCTCAGCCGCCCGCACACGCGCCAAGTGGCGTGAACTAGAAGGCGGATCTTGTGGCGGATGGGGCCAAGACCGCCTGGCCTATGCTCGATGGAGATCATTGTTAGATGAATTGGCAAAGGTTCGTAACCTGACTTGGGGCGTAGATTCGGCGATCGCGATTCCGTCTGGGACCGATGATCTGCTCGGGTCTGGCAAACTGGGATTAGGCCCAACTGGCGTCGCCTTGATTCAGAGCGACCCCTGGACCTTCTTGGTGCAAACGGAATCGACCTATGACTGGCAAACTGAGCAGTGGGCAGTTCCGATCAACGCGTCGATCTTCAAGATCGTTGTGATCGGCTCCCAGAAGGTGCAGCTCCAGGTGGGCGGCCGCTATTGGGCGGAAAGTCCGCGCGGGGGGCCGGATGATTTCGGCAACACCTTAAAGATAACCTTTCTATTTCCGAGATGACATTTTCAGTCGTAAGCGCGATGACATGGTTTGGCTTGCCGGGCTGTCTGTTGGAACCCGGGAGCCGACTGAAAATGAAAACCAATTAAGAGGAGGAACTATAAATGAACAGAAGAAAATTCTTGGAGACTGTCGTCGCCGCCGGCGCCACGCTGGCGGCGAGCCGAGTGTTTGCCGGGCCGGCAACGTCCGGGATGCGCAGCAACTTCGCCTTTAAGAAAGAGGACACGCCGGTGATCCTCGAGGTCGCGATCAGCGGCTCGACCACGAAGAAGGTCAACCCCGCCGTGCCGGAGACGGCGGCCGAACTCGCTGACGAGGCGATCAAGTGCCTGGATGCGGGCGCGACGATCGTCCACGCGCACACCAACAAGCCGAGTGATAACGTAGCAAAGGCAGTCCAGGCCTACGTCGACGCCTTCACGCCGGTCCGCAAGAAGCACCCCCATGCGATCCTGTACCCGACGGCGAACTTCGATCCGGCGGTATACCACAAAAACCGCACCGTCTGGCCGCCGGAGATCCAGAGCGGGCATTACCGCCCACTGGCGGAGGCGGGGCTCGCCAACATGATCTTGCTCGACACCGGGGTCGTCCCGCTCGCGGTCTACGACAAGAACGGTATGATCCCGCAGAAGGGCTTCTGGTGGTACGGCTTCTGGCCGGGTGACAATAAGATTGTCATCGACACCTGCAAGGAGCTCGGCTGCGGCACGTCGATCTCGGTGTTCGAGCCGGGCTGGATGAAGAACGTCGTCGCCATGGCGCGGGCCGGCACGCTGCCCCGCGGCTCGAAACTCAACATCTACTTCGCCGACTACGGCTTCGCGGGCATGGCGCCGCCGATCCCCGAGGCGCTGCAGCTCTATCTTCACATGATCGAGGGGCTCGACCTGAAATGGTCCGTTGGCCTGGTGGCCCACGACATCATGGACACGCCCCTGGCCCGCATGGCCCTCGAGCGGGGGGGCAGTTTCCGCGTCGGACTGGAGGACTGGGGCAGAGGCCCGAGCAATCTGGAGCAGATGGAGAGGGCCAAGGAGCTCATAAACAAGGTCGGCCGACCCATCGTCACCGGGGCCGAGGCCATAAAATATCTTGACATACCGTTTGCGGCGACACGGCCCAAGGCATAGTTACACCCTGATTGCACGAAGAACGCTCAATCAGGCGTTATTGATTATTTGTTATTCGGTATTAGAAAAGGATGACAGCCCAATTTGAGAATTCTTCCAGCAGTGACATTTAGAGACAGAATTCATTCCTAAAACACAATATTCAAATGTTCCAGACAAAAATCCATTGCAGAGACAGCGATAAGGAGGACGTAATCATGAGTTCAGATACAAAAGAACAGGATGCTAAAGGTATCAATCGCCGTGATTTGTTGAAGGCAGGAGCGGTTGGAGTAGCAGGCATTGCGGCTACCGGCCTGGGTATGGGCACGGCTTCGGCGAAGACGGTCATCCCTGATCAGGAGAGGCTGTGGACCAACTCCAAAACGGGCCGGCGTGTCGCAATCATCAACGATGCCATGCTGCAGATCGGCCCGCCGCTTGCCAGGAACTTTGCCAAGATGGGATATGACCTCGTCATCGCCCAGCCGCAGAAGGGCCTGGTCAAGGAGCTCGAGGGTTATGGCGCCAAGGTCGTCGTGATTGAAGGTGTTGAGCAGGAAGGGCCGAATGACGAATCCAATCCCGAGCACGCGAAGAAGTTCGTCGATGCGGCCATCAAGAACTTCGGCGGCTTCGACTCGGCCTATTTCCGGACAGCGATTCATGCAGGTGCCGACATCCTGAACTCGACGAAGGAAATACTCGACAAGTCCTACCAATCAAATTTCCTCGCCGTCATCTACGCACTTCAGGCAGTGCTGCCGCCGCTTATGAAAGCGGGCCAGGGCCAGGTCCTGATCCTGACGAGTGCATCAGCCACGAAGCCGCTCTACGACTTCCTTGGCTACTCGGCCATGCGCGCGGCGGCCAACCACGCGGTCCAGTGCGCGTCCATGACTGCTGCACCAAAGGGCGTCTGCGTCAATGCGTTCGGTACGAACTTCCTCAACTACCCCGACGCAGTGCACGCCTTCGGTGGCAAGGAGGCTATGGACCACGTCGCGAGCCAGATTCCGGTTGGCCGTTTCGGCGAGCCGGAAGAGATGGCGCACCTCGCGATGGCGCTCCTTGACGGGAAGAACATGTACACTACCGGTCAGACCTTCATGGTCGCTGGCGGCTACAACCACAAGTACGACAACCTCAAATTCAATTGAATACGTGAGCGCGTAGGTTGGCCGGCTGGGAGATACGACCAAGGCTGCGCATTTCACCATGGCATTGCTTGATGATTATAACATGTATACGACCGGTAACTTTTTCCCGGCTGCCGGCGGATACAACAATTCCATAGATTCACGCAGTTTTAGCTAATGGCGAAGTAATGGTTCGGAGCGGCAAAATTAAAACCTGAAGACATTGTCCTCAATAATCCATCATGGAAAGGAGAAGTAAACCATGAAGCAAGAAAATAAAGACGCATTAAAAATGAATCGTAGAAAATTCATTAAACGCACAACATTGGCGGCGGCTGCCGTCACATTGCTGCCCAAAAAAGTGCCCGCCCAAACAACGAAGGCCGGAACTCCCTCGACAGGATCCGGCGTGCACCATGTGCTCTCCAAGCAGCCCGGCACACCGGACCACGCGCTCTATACTGAACGCCAGTCCGATATGCTGGGGCTCGGGCCTGACGGCAAGCCCGTTCCCGGCTACAAGGCCACCGGCGCCGGCGTGACCCCCGCCAAGGCCGCCAACGACCCGTCCAAGCCGCCGCACCAGATGAAACTGACCCAGGAGGAGCAGGACATCCTGGACGGCAAGAAGGGCAAAGCGCCAGCCAAGGTGATGCGCACTGTCGTCGACCACGGCAACCTGTTCGGCGCCACCAAGCTGGTCGACCTCGGCGGCGCGCCACACACCTCGTTTTTCACCGGCACCCCGGCGATGGCGCCGCTCATCAAGGCGTTCACGGAATGCGCCAACGAGGGTCTTAAGGCGTATTCGGCGTACACCATCAACCCCCGGCCCTTCGATCTTTACAACGTGCAGACCGAGCCGGACGAGCAGAACATGATCTTCGAGGGCTATCCGCTGCAGACGGAGCTCGATCACCTGCATGTGCGGCTCGGCGGGCGGAATCTCGATACACGCAGCTGCATGTGCTACGTGCCTGAGGTCGGCAACGCGCCGAAGAAGGGCACCTTCGTCGCCTGGGCTGAATCCTCGGCGGTCAACGCTGGAAACTCCATCCTGGGCATCCGGACCAACCGCAACTCCTGCGGTATGGACCTGATGTGCGCCCTTCTGGGCAAGGCGCCTTACTTCGGCCTCATGACGGACGAGGGCCGCAAGGCAAAGTGGTTGATCGAGGTGAAGACCAAGGGGGAACCTGACTGGGGTGTGCTGGGCGGTGCAATCGGAGAGAAGTGCGTCGAGGACGTGCCATATATCGTCGGTATCGATAAGTATTTCGATGGCAAGATCACGCCCGAGAACGTTCACAAGATGAAGGCCATGGGCGCGGCTACCGCCTCGAACGGTGCGGTCGGTCTGTACCACGTCGAGAACTTGACCCCGGACGCGCTGGACCACGGGCGCGACCTGCTGGCCAAGGGTTACCAGACATACGTTATTGATGACGCGGAGATTGATCAGGTGCGCAGCACCTACCCGAACCTCTGGCCGAAGAACGTCAAGAAGCCGAACCGCGCCTACATCGGGTGCCCGCACAATACCTACCACGAGATGGTGACGTGGGGCACCCGGATCCGCGATGAACTCAAGAAGCGGGGCCTCAAGAAGGTCGCGATTCCGACGCACATGTTCCAGGCGACCCTGGTCCGGAATCACATGTTTTACGAACATCCGGTCCTGACGCGGGACTTGCACAAGGCCGGCGTGACCTTCACGAACACCTGCGTCGTCTGCTTCAGCGGCCTGAAGGGCTACAGCAAGACGGAGTTCGGGGTCACCAACTCCAACAAGACCCGCAAGTACTCAAACTCGATCTACCTGACGGATGACAAGATGATTGAGGCCATCATGACCGGTGAACTGCCCGCCTGAGCGTTTGGGACCCGTTGACCCGATTGAGACGGGCCGTGCATCCCATGACCCGGCAACGAGAAAAAAAGATTACTAAATGACGAAAAAGTAAGGAGATAACCCATGGCAAATCAAACATTCCAGGGCCGCCCCGTGGTCGCTGGAGATATCGACGGCAAGGCGCTAGTTTCGAAGCAGCCTTTCAACCCGACATCCTCCTATATCGAGAATATCTGGGGCGGAGCAACCGACAAGGCCCCCTGCACAGACCAGGATAATAAAGAACTCTTCAAGAAAGACCTAAACGGTGTGATCCTTTGTACGCCACAATGCATCGGCTCGAGCATGGGCGGCGGCGCGTTCATGGCCGTGGCCGGATTGGGCGTGGCGCCCAAGGCGATGCTCTACGCGCACCACATCGATGCGGTGTCCGCGTCGGGCATCGTTATGGCAAATGTGTGGCAGGAGAAGCCGATCATCACCATCGATCAGCTCGGCGACGAGTTCCTCAAGGCCGTGAAGACGGGCGATCCGATCGTCGTTAAAAAGGATGGGACCGTCGAGGTCGGCTGACAAGGCCGAAGGCATAGGGGGCTTTAAATCGCAGCTGTTGGTAAACGGTAGTGGTTTTCTCTTTATCAAAGGAGGTGGTTAGTAACACTTGGAGTGCTGGAGTATCCATCTTCGCTACGCTTCGATGCGACAGGTTGGAGTGATGGATTAATGGATTGAACAGTTCGGACGGAGCCGCATAATCGTGCTCTAGTGATAAATTACATCAGTTTTATGATTCCTCAAACAGAAAGGAGGATGCAATCATGAGTTCAGATGCAAAAGAACAGCATGCAAAAGGTGTCGATCGCCGTCAATTCCTGATGGCAGGTGCGGCCGGTATTGCCGCCGCCGGCATGGGTCTGAACACGGCTTCGGCAAAGACCATCATACCGGGTGAAGTGCTTGAGACCAACGCGACCAAGGGCGGTAAGCGCGTCGTCCTAATCAACGATGCGTTATTGCAGGTCGGCCCGCCGATTGCCATCGAACTCGCGCAGAAGGGCCACAACCTGGTGATCGCGCAGCCTGCCAAAGGCCTAGTCGACAAGCTGAAGAGCCACGGTGCCGAGGTCGTCGTCGTCGAAGGCATCGAGCAGGAAGGCCCGAACGACGAGACCAAGCCCGGCTCCACCCAGAAGCTGGTCGATGCGGCGATGAAGCATTTAGGCGGATTCGACGCGGCCTATATCCGCACCGCGATTCACCACACCGGCGATATCCTGAGCACGACACGCGAGGACATGCAGAAGATCTACGAGTCGAACTTCCTGGCGGTCATGGACTCGCTCCAGTCCTTGCTGCCTCCGCTCATGGAGGCCGGCTCGGGACAGATCCTCATCCTGACAAGCGCGACCGCCGGCAAGCCCTTCTACGACATGATGGGCTATTCCGCCATGCGCGCCGCGGCGAATATGGCGATTCGCTGCGCCGCAATGACCGCCGCGCCCAAGGGTGTCTGCGTTAACGCCTTCGGCACCAACTTCATCAACTATCCCGACGCCGTGAAGACGCTGGGCGGCCCCGACAAGATGGCGGCCGTCGCCAAGCATATCCCCCTCGGCCGCTATGGCGAGCCGGAAGAACCCGCGCACACTGCGGTCACTTTTCTCGACGGGCGCAACATGTACTCCACCGGCATGTTCATCCCCTTTGCTGGCGGGTACAACATAAAGAGTGATACAGTCGCGTCACTGACCGAAGGCTGATGCGGCCGGTGGCCATTATCTGAACGACGCCCGGCGGGCGAAAGCCGCCCGCCGGACGGGCGTCATTTACTTTCGCGGGCATGCAATGTGGTTCGCCATAGGAGGACATTATGTTTGAGATTGGTATACCGGAACTTCTCATCATTATGGTCATCATCCTGATTATTTTTGGCGCCGGGAAGCTGCCCGAAATCGGCGCAGGGAGGGGAAAAGCAATAAAAAATTTCAAGGGTGCAACGTCGGAAATCGAAAACAAATGAAAGTCGTATCCAAATTTACACGAAGAAAGGATAAGCAGATGAAAACTGTAAGCAGATTTTTCACAGTTCTGACTGTAATGAACTTGATGCTCTGTTTTGTCGGAATCGCTATGGCCGAGAGCAAGTACCCCGTTCATCAGACCGTGAAGGACTGGGTCTCTCAGGGCAAATTCATGAAATTCGAGGGGCTTGATATCTTTGTGCATTCATCAGGAACGGTACCGGTCGAAGGCCACGGCGTGCTGGTTGTGCACGGCTATCCCGGTTCGTCCTGGGATTTTAAAGATGTGGTCCCCCCAGTCGCCAAAAAGACCAAGATCGTTGTTCCCGACATGATTGGCTTTGGCCAGAGCGACAAGCCCAAGACAGGAACCTACCAGGACAATTATTCGCTGATGAGACAGGCCGACATGTATGAGGCCGTGACCAAAGCCGAGGGACTCGAAGAAGTTGTGCTGGTCGCCCACGATATGGGCCAGACCGTCGGCCTGGAACTGATGGCACGGCACGACGAAGGGAAGCTGTCCTTCAAGATTCGTCATGCCATCCTGCTGGACGGCTCCACGATGGTCGACATGGTTGAACTGGTACCATTGCAAAAGAAACTGCTAAAAATGCCGGACAAGGCCGCAACCGAGCATCTCGACTTCAAGGATTTCGCCGAGGGTCTGCGAAGCTCGTACGGCAAGGGTAAGACCACCGATGAAATCCTTAACGCCCAGGCGGCACAAGTGTTTGCCAAGGACGGCGACCTGGTCATCGCGCAGATCCTGCGCTACCTGGACGAGCGAAAAGAGTTCTACGACCGCTGGGTCGGCACGCTCACCAATTTCCGCACGGCGCCACTGAGCATTTACTGGGGTGTCCAGGATCCCGTTGCCGTGATCGCGATGGCGGATCGGATCAAACTGTGGAGTCCGACCACGGACGTCTACAAGATCCAGGAATCCGGACACTGGCCGTCAATCGAAGTTCCGGACATCATCGCAAATGCGATTATCGCTCGCCTTCCGCTCTACAGGTGAAAGGAGAAATACATGGATATAACAAGCAAACTTGTTCAGGAATACCTGAAGGTCGAAGGGACTGTAAACGCGGGCATCGCCACACCGGAAACATTGGAAGGCGGACCTCCTTCTACGGATTTATCCTACGTGTTACCGAGTGCAAAATCTGCGATTGTATTCGCCTTGCCTTTGAATCTGGATGCCATCCCGGACTACCTGGGGAAAAAAGACCGGCTAACCTATGAAACCGATTACATCAGGATGTCGTCCTTGGGCAACGGCATCGCCGTAAAGCTAGCCAATTTTCTGAAAGTCCAAGGCTTCCCTTCCCTGCCGCTGGCCGTCAATGAAGTCTACCGCGATGGGCCTCCGGAAGATAGGAAGTATATGTATCCCGACATCAGTCTGCGCTACCTGGCAGCGGCCTCCGGCGTCGGCTTTCTCGGTTTTTCCGGCAACCTGCTGACAAACGATTACGGACCTGCCATCATTTTAGGTGGCCTGCTAACTGAGGCGGAGCTTGAGCCCACCAAACCCCTGGATAAATCGGAAAACTACTGCGACTACTACAACTGCCTCCAATGTTGTGGTGGCTGCCCGTCCAAAACGCTGCACGGTCAGGATCTGGTGACTGTCACCATGGGCGGGCACGAACACCAGTGCGGGGAGAAGAAATACACCCTGCCCTGCGCGTTTGTTTGCGGCGGTTTCTCCGGCCTGGATCACTCCGGAAAATGGTCCACCTGGGCAACGGGGCGATTCCCACTTCCCATAACCGACGAAGAGGTCGTTGCTGTGGCACCAATGAACCTTGAGGCTTTTAACAAGCGCCCCGAAGCACCTGGCGGACGTTACCACACCTTTTCGCCTAATAAGATCTACTATGTCTGCTCCAATTGCCAGCTCATCTGCACGCCCGATAAGGAGGAGCGCAAGCGACGAAGCAAACTTGTCAGAGAAAGCGGTGTGATTGTGCAAAACGAAGACGGCACCTTGGAGGCCGTGACGCCTGAAGAAGCCAGGAAAAGGCTGGATGCCATGGAGCCAGAGAGACGTGCGCTCTATGAGGGCAAAGTAGAGCCTCTCGCCGAGGGACAGGAGTTAACAGAAGAGGAAGACTTTACTCACAAGCTTTAAAAGGCTGGGCGAGAAGAAAAAGCAGCCTTGCTGTGATGGGTGGCGGCGTAGATAAAGGTTATGACCAATTCTGGGGGGATCAAAACAAAGAAAAAGGAAATCGATATGGCCAGAACAATGATGACAATTGATGGGAATACCGCTGCAGCTCATGTGGCTTATGCCTTTAGTGACAACGCCATGATCTATCCGATATCACCTGCGTCAGCGTTAGAAAACTTCGTATAATTAAGGAGTACACCATCAGCCCTTTCAAGGTAGTACTACATATTCCTTAACATACTGTTTTAATAGCAATATATGTGCTCTTGACAGATATCACCTTACTGAATGATCAAAATTGATGCCAGTGAACCAGTGAAGTTCCTTAAGATAGCACCCAGAAGAAATACAGTTTTTGTAAGCATTTTGATAGAGCTCCTAATTTTATCATGATATTTCAATAACCTACGAACAATAAGTACTACCTTGAAAGGACTGGGAGTACACCATGAAAACTTTTTCCTTTCGTCACGTTCTGCTTATAGCTGGTGGAATCATCAGTCTGGCATTCCTTGCGATGCCGGCGTTCGCCCAGGATGCCGAAAAAGTGCACGAATTGCAGCGTGTTATTGAGGCGCAGCAGAAACAGATGGAGGCGCAGCAAAAGCAGCTCGATGCACAAAGGCAGTTGCTGCAGGACCTTCAGAAACAGATGGAATCCCTGGTCAAGGATGCCGATACGGATGAGTCACCCGTTGCCGCCGAGAAGCCCGCCGCAAAGCCGGAGGTGGCTTCAACCAAAGTGCCGCCGCCCGTTGAAAAAGTCGTTACTTCGGGTGGTGGGGAGCGGGTCAAGCTAGCCATTTCAGGGTGGGTCAACCGCGCCGTAAACATCGTCGACGACGGCAAAGATACCGATGCCTACTTCGTCGACAATGACAATGCCGAAAGTCGTGTGCGCCTTGACGGCACTGGCAAGCTCAGCGACGACTTGACCCTCGGCTCCACAATTGAACTCACAATTGCGCCGAATAAGTCCGGAGAGGTCAACCAGAACAACCAAGAGACTGGCGATGTTTTTGAACAGCGCATCACGGAGGCGACCCTCGACAGCAAGCGCTTCGGCAAGCTTTCCTTAGGTAAGGGCCACACGGCATCCTACGGCAGCGCCTCACAAGATCTATCCCGAACCGATGTGATCTCATATGCGGAGATCTCGGACACTGCCGGGGGGATGTTGTTCCGGCAAAAGAGTGATGACACCCTCACGAATGTCAGGATCGTTGATGCCTTCAGAGCCTGGAACGGTTTGTCACGGAAAAACAGGCTGCGCTATGACACGCCCTCATTCTACGGTTTCCGCCTTGCTGGCTCGGTTGTCAGCGATGAGCGCTATGATGCGGCTTTGTATTGGGGCGGACAGGGCTATGGCTTCAAGGCCGCCGGTGCCGCGGCTTTCGCTGACCCCAACCAGGACAACACCGGCTTTCAATACGACGGCTCCTTTTCACTACTGCATGAGGACACCGGCTTGAATCTCACCCTGTCCACCGGTTTGCTGGAGCGTGACAACCAGGATGATCCCCATAACGTTTACGCCAAGGCTGGCTGGCTGACGAGATTCTTTGATGTCGGCAAGACGGCTTTCGGCGTTGATTATACGCGATCACTGAACCTTCCCACCGAAAACGACGACGGCTATTCGGTGGGTGCGGCGGCGGTCCAGCAATTCGACGAGTACGGCACTGAAGTTTTTTTGCTATATCGCCTTCACTCGCTGGATCGGGATGTTGAACCCGATGTCCATGACATCGGCGTAGGATCATTCGGGGCAAGGGTGAAGTTCTGATGGGTATATCTAAATCACTCAGACGAAAAGCGTTTTTGATCGGTTCATTGCTGGTTGCATTGCTGATTACCGGTTGCGCCGGAATCTCGCCATACGAGCCGCGTGATGACCGGGAGGAGGGGCCGGAAAAGGGTCTTTTCACCGGATCGGAGGGCGAGTTCGTAATCTATAGGAAGGCAGACGAGCCGGAGACCGGCAGCGAGGCCGGCAAAAGATCGGATGAAACTACAGACATAGAACAACAAAAAATGAGCAGCGAGGAAAAGAAGGCAAAGATCAAGAGCGATGAGCAACAACCCTAGGGCACATACTGTCGCTTGCAAGCAAACACCAAGAGCAAAAGCAGACTTGCCCCTTTTTGATGCCACTATTCGCTCAAAGCTGATCTACGGCTCAGCGATAGGTTCAATAATTACACACGGAGACAAGAATGGCCTTTCGAACGATTGATGAAAACAAGTGCAAACAGGACGGAATTTGCGCGGCCGAGTGCCCCAGACGGATTATAACTCAGGAAGATGACGCGAGTTACCCTCAAGTTGCCGAGGCTGATGAAGCCTATTGCATG
>Ga0209260_10000149_pt1 | contig 47877 bp, 44 predicted proteins | sample WorMetTypGCAVOLI_FD_187421 | JGI IMG/M metagenome (GOLD analysis project Ga0209260, IMG submission 187421) | Marine gutless worms symbiont microbial communities from Max Planck institute for Marine Microbiology, Germany - Olavius algarvensis... ...
ATTGGTGGGTACTCGGTATCTGGTACTGGGTATTGGTTTTAAGGAATGGGTTTGATTTTTAATATATCACCCGCAAGGGCCATATAAAATGAGTTACGCAAGGCCACCAAACCAATACCTGATAGCCAATACCCAATACCTGCTAATTGGGCGTCGCTCAATTAGGGTGTTATGTTCAGGTTTCCTGAACACATCTAAAATTTTAATGGCTTACAACTTTCCAAATAACATCCAAAATTTTGACCGACGTATCAGCTTGTGTTTGCCGACATCCACAATTCAGCCAAAGTGTGGCTTATGTATACCTAATATTCAGTCGTGGATAGCAACCTATGTGGCGGAATTTTTCACTTGAGATATGAAAGCGATATCACAATGATTTATTATTACAGCAGGATACTGATTAGTTTACAATATCACCATTATTTATAATTAAAGCAGGTCATCGGAACTATGGACCGGCAAGTATGTATGTGCCGTTTTCTTCTTTAACGTTACCGATTCGCTCCAGGCGTTCAAGATGTTTTTGCATCATCGATTTTTCACTCATGCTCAAGTCCCAGGTCCCATTTGCCAGTCTGTGCCCACCATAGATGATGCCATGGGCGGTGATCTCCTGCAGTGTTTTTGGCCCTGAAGCCAGAAACGTCAAGAGCTTTTCTTCCCTTTGGTAAATTACGTCTATATAGCGCTGGATATGGGCAGGGTCGCCATCCAAAATTCCTTTTTTCCCATGGGAGACCAGATAAACGTCAGCGTCTATTTTTGCCAGGCGCTGCAAAGATTTTATCGTATTATCGATGCTGGAGGCGTTATCGCCATAGTAGGGACCGAATTTCACCAGATCTAAATCGGCAAAAAAAATCATGCGTTCATCTAAAAAATGAAATGATAAATGCCCTGGAGTATGTCCGGGGGTGTGCAGCACCTGAACGCGGGTTTGGCCGAAATCAAGGATTTCTTCGTCCTCCAGCAAACGATCCGGCTCTCTGGGCTGGTACTTCACGACCTCTGTAAAGAATTGAGTCCAGGCAGCAGTGGTTTTTTCATCCATATCATTTGGAGGAAAAAACTGATGTATAAATACGTCCATATCCTTGAAAACGCCGGCATCCAGATTATGCACCCAGAGTTGCGCATCCGGAAACAGGCAATTATATAGAATATGATCTTCATGTCCATGACTGTTTATAACCACTTCAATGGGTCGCTCCCTGCGAATTGATAATAGCTTTTCTTCATTGCAGGCAGGGTCTATAATGGTGCGAATATTATCATCAATCAGGACGCTGTTGCTCTGGGGATATTTTCCGCCGCGAATAAATCGGACCTTGCCTTTCTCGAAATCAAACATAGATAATAATCTCTCCTTGTTAGGCGAGGACTACACAATTCAATAGAGGTCCTCTTCTTTGTGATATTAACCGACCATACAGATCTTGCTAAACTCTGCAATTCGACAGTTATCGAAATTTATGGGGATATCATTCAAGTATCACAGGATTTTCAGGGCTGTCAAATGCTGGCAAATAGCAGCTAACGGGGCTTGGGGCTCATCGGTGATACGTTTACAGTATTTGACATTTCTATGTGTTGAATATTTTCCATATACGTTTGAGATATATCAGGCTTCAGAACTGCTAAGGAGCCTGTGATTCATGGACAAAACTATTCGTATTGGGCTCCACACTTAGAACAAAACTTGGCACCCATACTTCGTGTCTGGCCGCAGCGAGAACATTTTCCTAAAAAGAAATTTCGCAAGAATAAATACAAAATCATGACAAGAAAGACTGCGCCAAGCACCCATGCAAGCTTAAAACCTAAATGCGTCACGTCAAACATAGTATATCCCTGAGGCAAAACTGTTATATTCAATCCCCGTAATGAGAGCCTCACTCAGTTTGCTGGGCTTAATTAACAATTGTGGCTCATTCACTCATACGCTCAGGCCGCTTGGCTTTTTCCCTGCTCCCTTCACTATTACTGCTCTTTTGTTTGCTATCAGCGTTCTCGTTTTTTGATTTTGGAGCCCGGGTGAAAATTTTAAGTAGATGCACGAATAAAGGTTCATAAGAAAGGCGTTTCATCACTTTCCCCCCTCTATGTCCCTGATACTGGCATTCAGGGTTGGATGTAGCCAGAAAATGATCCACTTCCGCCATTGCTGTAGCTGTAGCTTCCAGATACTGATACGAAATCAGTGGTAAACGTTCCAGACATTTTGACAGAACCGCACTCGTCACGAAATGTTGCAGTTCCTGTGAAGAACTTGGTGGATGGATCGATGGTTCCTGTCACAGATTCCCATTCGTTTGTTCCGAAAAAGCGACAGTCGCTGGTAACGTATCCTGTCCAAGTACCTGAGTATCTATAACCATCGCAAGAAATTTCTGACCATGAACCGATCCGATTTCCAGCGGTATCCCAACAAAGGAGTTCAGCGCATGGATACAACAGGGCCAGAAGACACGAAAAGCATATCATTATCCATTTTCTCATTTCGCCCATATCTCCTATGTTCTGATTTATTGAGAGATGTCGAAATATCAAACAAGCTTAGACAATATCAGGTATTAAATTGATATCTCAGGTACAAATATTTAGTTGGCAATACCGATTAGTTGGAGTAAGCTGTAGTTTTGAGGTTTGGAAATATTAAAGGTTACCAGAAGATATTCAATTATCTGCGGTTCTCTCTTCATATCTGAATGACACAATTTCCCGCAATTGTTTAAAGCGTTGGCCCAATTCAAACTCTTACTTCATGCCAATTATGAATCGGGAGATTCTGTTTGATTTCGCCAATTCACAACAAAGATATGTAAGTGCGATGGTAGATATGCATATAATAAAATATTTTAGCCAGATACTAGCATGGAATTGTACAATATAAAATCCAATCGTGATAAGCACTGTCTGGTGGAAAATGTAAAAGGGGTACGCAATTCCGGACGGATATCTTATGATCTTCTTTCTACCTGATAAATATTTCGTGGAATATCCTAAAAGTGCAATCAACCAACACCATTCCCCAAAAGTCTTAAATACCATCATGAAAATATAATAAAGGACCGTCTCTGGATGGTTTAAAAGATAGGAGGAAGTTGGATTTGCCATAAAGCCATTGAATGCAGATTCCGACAGGGGAATGATAATGATGTATCCGATTGATAGCGGAATAGCGATGGCCACGGATAGTTTCATATTGGTTGATATTGCTCGCTTAAATCGTTGATCCGAATACAATAAAAATCCATAGATGAAAATTAGCAAATAATGAAAAACATTTGCCCAGTCTGTTACAAAAGTCTGAAATCCGGGAAATAACCACCTTAAGGGAATCTCAATAGCTGCCAGGGGAATCGCCAAAAGAAAGATGGAATGTCCTTTGCTGAAGCGATTTGCGAACTTTGAAATGTATTTTTTACGGTCGTCGGATTTTAACTCAAGAAATAATTTTAGCGGTACTAATGAAAAGATAAACAAATAAAATAGAAACCATAAATGACCCCAATGCAAATTTCCCTTTGGATATATCCCTTCATAAAAATGGGGGTAGTATTCCAGGAAAGTGCCACTAAAGTTTATCTTTTGCACATTTTCGTAGTAGGACTGGGGGGGTATCAATAACAAGATTCCAAAGATCAAGGGAAACAGGAGACGATAAATTCTTTCCTCTACATATTCTTTTCCGGATCGGAACTCCAATGCAAACCAGGTGGAAGCACCAGCAACAAGGAAGAACAGCGGCATATGCCAAATGTAAATAAAACTGCTTAACGAATCAAAAATACGGCTGGTTTCATCATTTTTTATATGGAACCAGCCTTTAGTAAATATCTCTGAGGAGTGAAAAAAAACAAGAACTAAAACAGCAATAACCCTTAGCCAATCGAGCTCATAACATCTTATCGATTCTGTACCTTCTTTTCGTTTATGGCCCGAGGTTGTCATTTAAAAAGTCTCTTAACAAAGAACCTGTTATTTTTGACTCAATAACCCGTTTCCCCTCATCCTTGTTATTTTTGAAACGTTCCGGAAATATATAGTCTAATTTTTACCTTGCGTGATAGAGAAATCTGGGAAGATTGAAACCCTTTAACTGCATCTCCGTATGAAAGCGCGTAAAACAGGGCCGACAGCAGCGGAAATATCAGATCCTTACTGTTGCGTTGGCCTAGTCCCGCCTCATTATTCATATCCCTTTCAAATATGACGATACCGCCGATGATGGTAATGATGCCAAGGCCGATTTGCAGTGTGATTTTTTCATTCAGCAGCACGATGGCGATTATTGCCGTAAATGCAGGGCCGGTGGCCAGAATGGATGATGATAGAGCCAGTATCGCTGCCAGCATGGAAGATATCTAAGTTGATTGAGTTGAATTGCGCAGCAAATTTATCTTGGGAAAGTCTTCTTCAAGAATTTATGAAGATCAACGGCGGTCGGGATATCTACCACATTAATTTTCTCTGCTGCGATATTCTTTTTGACAGCAATTAATTCTTCTTTCAGCGATTCCGGCACCGCCCTGTTAAGTTCCAGAAGATAAATTGCACCATTATTCATCCCGACCCAGTGTTGTTGCCCGAACGTTCCATCCATGTAGCTTTTAATGACTTCCTCATAAACGACGGACATGTCCATGATCACCGAACTCAGAAGCACATCGGCTTTATCGATAGACCGTTTATCGCCGATAACGTCGATAAACCAAACTTTGCCGCCATCTTTGGCCTTTTTAGTCGCGCATGCCTGGAGCATACCAAAGGAAGCGCCGTCTCCCATCCCAAAGATGACATCGGCGCCGACAGCGATTTGATCCTGGGTATTGCGTTTGCCCCCGGCAGCATCCGCATAGGCTGCTTCTCCGATTACACTATAAAGCAGTTTGCTGTTCGGGTTGGAGGCCTTGAGCCCCTGGGCGAAACCGGCCGACATTCGGTTCCAGGTGGGCGGTTCGGCCGATGCAACAATTCCGACAATGTTTGATCGAGTCATTTTGCCGGCCAGCCAACCTGCCAGGTAACATCCCCCCTGGGGCTGAGTATCGATGTCGCTGATGAGCCCCGCCGAGATATCGCGATGGTTTTCAACGGTTGTAACTTTTACGCCCGTCTCTCTGGCAATTTCCGGGGCCACAGTCTGATATCCTGACGCATGGCAGATTATCAAATCACAGCCCTTTTTTACCATGTCCCTTAGTGTGGGCTTGATATCTCCGTAACCCAGTGCTTCGGCAAGCTCGATTTTAAATCCGTATTTTTTCGCGACGATTTCGAGCCCCACCTTGCCCTGTTCATTCCAGCCTTTGTCAGTTCCCGCCTCCGGTAAGGTTAACCCCACCAGTTTCGGAGGATCACCGGCACCAGCCGGGATCATTGTAAGGCAAAAAAAGAAAATTAAAGCGGCAACTGCGAAATTTGCTTTTTTCATATCAACTCTCCTTGATTGAACAATTCTGTTCTACTTCTGCGGATTAATTTTCCGCCCGCGGGTTGGTTGCCATTTGAATGATAGGCTTGTCATGAAACTTTTCAGCAGTCACAATTAAAATTCACCAGTCGAGTTTTAAGTTTGGAATTTTGAATTTTGGTCATTGTTATTCGTTTGATATTTGAGATTTGTTATTTGGTTTTTTCCCACTGCAACCTGAACACTGACACCTTCATTTCCTCGTATCCTGGCGTCAGAAAAATCTCGATAAGCTCCTAATTCCCATCCCCGCCCCGTTTGTAAGGGATGCATAAAGATGACGGCAAATCGGTGGATTTGGTAAATACCAGCAATGCAACGATCACAACCAGGTATGGCATCATTAAAATAAAATCCGGGCTGATATTAATTCCCGCTACCTGCAGGGCGCTGGTTAAAGCCAACGCAAATCCGAATAACAGTCCCCCCCAGCAGACCTTGATCGGGTTCCATTTGCCCAGCATGACAACGACGATAGCGATATACCCCCGACCCATGTTCATGTCAGGCACAAAAAATGCCAGATCGCCAAGCGCCATGAACGCCCCGCCCAGACTCGCCATGAGTCCGCCGAACAGGATGGTATAATAGCGGATGTTATATACGTTTACACCGGCGGCATCTGCGGCCCATGGGGTTTCGCCGACCGCCCGAACGCGAAGTCCGAATCTGGTCTGATACATCAAACCATACAAGAGCGGAACCATTGCGAAGGTCAGGTAAACCAGCCAGTGCTGATTGAATAAAGCCTGTCCGATGAATGGGATCCTGGAAAGAAGTGGAATCTCATTGGTCCCCCCGGCACCGAACAGGATCGGGAACTGGTTTCCGAAGAGTACCCGGTGAAGGAAGCTACTCATGCTGTGCGCAAAAATGGTTAGCCCCAAGCCTACCACGATCTGATTTACGCGTAGGGTGATGGTCAAAATACCAAATACCAGACCCAAGGTCAAGCCGACTGCGGCGGCAGTCAGAAATCCATAAAAGAGGCTGTTTAACTTTAAACCCACAGCAAAAGACGAAAACGCACCGGCGACCATCATCCCTTCAATCCCCAGGTTTAATTGACCGGATCGTTCTACATAGGCCTCACCCAAAGCCGCCAACAGGATCGGGGTGGTGCCCCTGACGGTTGACGCTATAATTGCAGTGATTAAGGCTGATTCAAATATATCATTCATTTTTCAAAGTATTCCGAAGCCGCGAAGAACAGTAGTGTCATTCCCTCTAAAACATGAACGAAAAATGCCGGCACACCCAGATCACGTGCCACAAACTCTCCGCCAACAGCTAAAAACGAAAAGAAAAAAACCAGAGGAATTACAGCCCAGCCGTTTAATCTGGCAAGAAAGACCAGCGGAATGGCGGTCATACCGTATTGCGGATTCCAGCTGCCCTGAAAGAGTCCCTTGATCGCCAGCACATCACAGGCTCCGGCCAACCCGGCAAAGCCGCCGCTGATCAGGAGGCCGTAAACGGTCAGCCGTGGAACACTCATTCCGACATGGCGGGCAGCCTTCTTATTGGCCAACATGACGCGAAACTGATAACCTAAAGTCGTCCGTCTGATCATCCAATGCATTGCCAGTATGCTAATAAGGCCGATGATCAAGCCGATATGAATACGGCTAAAGGGTATTAGCGGCATGCGATAGACCAAAGGAATCGGAGTCGTCTGGGCCGGGACGGTCGATAGATCATTGATCGGTCCCTTGACCAGCCAGGAGACCAGGTTGATCGCTACCCAACTCATCATCAGAGTGGTGATAATTTCGTTTATATCGGATCGGGCTTTTACAAAAGCCGGTATCAGTATCCAGGCCATACCACCGGCTATTCCCAGCAAAAGCACCGCAACGAGGTAGATCGGAAATGGCAGGGCGACCGAAAGCATTGGAGCGGCCCAGCCTGCCATCATTGCGCCAATGAGGAATTGACCCTCCGCCCCGATATTCCAAAGGCCGGCTGAAAAACAGGGCAGGAGACCGGCTGAGATTATCAGCAGGGGAGCCATCTTAATGATTGCTTCAATCACGCCCAGAGAAGTGCCCATGCCGCGTGCAAAGAGTAGGCTGAAGTAGAGCACCGGATCTTTGCCGATCAATAACAAAATAATCCCACCGGTGATCAGGGAAAAAAGAATCGACACAATTGATAAGACGGCTGGTTTTAGGGCGGCCAGATCGAAGTTTTTCAAAGTATCCTCAATCACCCCAATTGAGTTAAAACCAATTGGGAGTTATCTCAGTTTACGCCAAGCATGAGTTTTGCGACTTTTTCAGTTGTTGCATCGCCCCGCTCCATGAGGCCGACGATCTCACCATTAAACAATACGCCGATACGGTTGCTGCAACTGAACAGTTCGTCCATGTCCGAGGTGATCAGCAGGACGGCAGTTCCTTGCCGGCTTTCTGCTTTGAGCAGATCCTGCACAAAACGAATGGTTTTGGCATCGAGGCCATAAGTCGGGCTGTTACAAATTATCAGGCCCGGTTTCCCTGCAAGGCTGCGGGCCAGTAAAAACTTCTGAATATTGCCGCCGCTGAGCGTGCTGACGGCTGCTTCAGGTCCGATCGCCCGGATTGCGAAGCGGCTGATCAGATCAGCGGCAAAAGACCGGATGTGCGCCTGGTCTAAAATACCGAAATTCGAAAACGGCGGTCGATTATAGTTTTGCAGAATCGAGTTTTCCGAAAGCGCCATATTGAGAACGCATCCTTCATTGATGCGGTCGGCAGTGATATAGCCAATCCCCAGTTCAAAGCGTTCGGCGATTTTCAGCCGGGTGATGTCACGTCCGCGGTAATGCAATCTGCCCGAGCTTGCCCGTTTTTGTCCCCCGATGACCTCAGCCAGCAATCGCTGATCTTCACCGGCAACCCCGGTAATGCCAAAAATTTCGCCATTTCTGACGCTAAAAGAAATGCGCTTCAGACCGACTTGACCCCTACTATTTAAGACCTCAACATTTTTTAATACCAGCAGCGGATCATCCACCAATACTGTTTCGACGTCAGAGGACGCGGACTGGGGAATCGCCCCGAACATTAATTCAAGAATTTTACCTGAGGCAGCTTTTGGATCCATGGCCCTTAGACTGTCACCTGACAGCTCGGCAGCTTTCCTCCCTGACCGCATAATGGTAATATGATCTGATACAGCAAGCGCTTCTTTCAAGTTGTGCGTAATCAAAATTACCGATTTTCCAACATTGCGCAACAGTTTCAACGTATGATACAGGTTTTCGGCCTCGGCCGAAGAGAGCACTGAAGCGGGTTCGTCCAATATCAATACGTCGGATTCATGATAGAGTATTTTCAGAATTTCAGTCCGCTGACGTTCACCGATCGATAGGTCCTGGGGCATTCTGTGCGGGTCGATCGAAAGACCGTATGATTCAGAGATTTGCTGAAGTTTGCGCTCTGCTCTTTTCAGGTTTAAAAATAGGCCGCCTTCGAAACCCAGCATGAGGTTTTCCAGGACCGTTAAATTGGGAATTAAAGTGAAGTGTTGATAAACCATGCCGATTCCCAGTTTCAAGGAATCCTGCGGTGACCGGATTTGAACAGTTTGACCACGGACTCCAATTGTGCCCTTATCCGGCTGGTACATTCCCGCGAGAATATTCATCAGGGTTGTCTTGCCGGCACCGTTTTCTCCCAGAAGGCTGTGAATTTCTCCGGCCTGCAGATCGAAGTCGACTTCGTCATTGGCGATCGCTCCCGGGAAAGTCTTGGTAATGCCGATCATCTTTATGAGCGAATTGTCTTTCATTGTACTGAGTTTTTCCGGCAGCAATTCCCATCATTGCGGGATTCTACACTAACATAGGTTCTTTGAGTGCCTGTCGGGCGAAATCCTGACTCGAAATCTGTATTGCTACTTTGAATTTAGTGAATTAACAATACTTTTTCAAGAACTACCAAAACCTGCAGCAAAGATTTTTCATCCTGCTATATCATACTTGACCTTATTGGATGCAATTCTTAGTCTGCTATTATGCATCTTCTCTCATAATATGAAAGGAATTTATGATGCAAGCATATGTCAGTTTGTACAAATACAAAGGACCCATCAAGGGTGGCGGACGGGAGCGATTTGAAAAGGTCAAAAATATTGTGACCGACGAGAAGGGCATAATACGGCATATGTACGGTCTTCTGGGCGAATATGATGCATTATCGGTGGCTGAATTTCCAGACAATCGTGCCGCTATGAGGGCTGCACTTAGAATCGGCAATCTGATTAATGCTCAAACAAATACTTTGGCGGCTGTAGAGGGAGATGATTTCCTTCAGATAATGAGCGAGTTGTGATGGATCGCTTGAATTCGGATTTGGGAATGCGGAATTCGGAAATTAAAAAAACAAATTGCTTTATTGGCTTAAGTGATTGGATTTGTTTTATTGATTTCAATTAACCGCTGATGAACGGTGACAGCCTTCGACAGATCTGGATTCGAAAGAGAATACAATAATATCCATGTGCCTTTAGCATCGAGTCTTGTTTCTGATTTTGCATGTTTCATTCCGCCTTCCGCATTCCGGCTTCCGACTTCAAAACTCTGTCATCCGTCCTCCAACTGCTTTAACTCCCGCTCAAACACAGCGCTTTGGCTGTCCATCCCATCGGTGGCTGTTTCAAGTTCATCAAATAGTTTATCAATATTTGATTGACAGGCGTGAATGGATTGGGAAAGCTCGCTGATTCTGGGACCGTTCTGGTCCTGGGAAGCCTGCTGCATATAGTCGTTGAGATACGCCAGCTCGACTTCGCGGGATTCGATAGCGTTTTCCAATCTGGCTATGCGCTTTTCAAGTGGCCTGACAGTTTTTGAACGGCGGGCGATGATCTCAGATCTTTTGCGCCGCATTTCTTTTTTAGCCAGCTTGGCATCAGTATCTAGGGGAGCCGCTTGAGACCGGTCTTTCGATTCCGGCAGTTTTTCATCATGCCAGCCGCCCTTTGCAAGAAATTCCTGATAGCGACCGTCAAAAACATCGATCTCGTCATTTTGAAACACGATGAGCTTTTCAGCCAGGGTGTGCAGAAACATCTCATTGTGGGTCACTATGATGACGGTTCCTTCGAAAAGATCGATGGCGGCCAGCAACGCGTCACAGGATTCCATATCCAGGTGGTTGGTCGGTTCATCGAGCAGCAGCAGGTTTACCGGGGTTGCTAAAAGTTTGCCCAGCATCACGCGGCTTTTTTCTCCACCGGACAGAACACTGATCTTTTTAAATGCATCATCACCTGAAAACATCATGGCACCGCAAATATTTCGCGCCCGCTGTCGGTCAATGTCCGGGTGTGAGTAGAGTATCTCCTCCTCAACCGTTCGGGTATCCACCAGGCTGTTGACGTTGGTCTGTTCAAAAAAGCCTTTGACGGTGGACGGATGATAAACGGTTTGTCCGGATTGAGGGGACAGCTTGGCGGCCAAAAGCTTGAGCAGGGTGGTTTTGCCCTTGCCGTTTTTTCCGACCACACAGACCCGTTCGCCGGCCCCGATGGTGACACTGAAATCCTTAATCAGGGGTTTTTGTTTATTAAAGCCAAAGGACAGATGGTGACTGGTTAAGATATGTTTGCCGGGAAAGGGGCGGCTGCGGAAAGAAAAGTCGAGCAGCTTCAACTGTTCGAGCTTATCCTTTTTTTCCATTTTTTTAAGGGTTTTAACTCGGGATTGTACCAGGTTTGCCAACCGTGCCTTGGCCCGGAAACGGGTGATAAACTGCTGAATTTCCTTACGGCGACGTTCGTCGTTGATTCTGGTTTTCTCGAAGACTTCCTCGTCCTGGGCGATCTGATTGTAGTACTTGGTGGTATCCCCGGCGATTTTTCGCAATTTGCGGCGATGAATCCCCATGGTGTGGGTTACCACCTTGTCCATAAAACTGCGATCATGGGTAATCAGCATCAGCTCATGGGGCCAGTTGCTCAAAAACTGTTCGATCCACCGAATTGAGGTAATATCCAAAAAATTAGTGGGCTCATCTAAAAGCAGCAGGTCCGGTTCCGCAACGAGCGCTTTGACAAGATTTAAGCGCACCTGGAGACCACCCGAAAATTCAGCGGGATGACGGTCAAAGTCCTGCCTGCTAAAGCCCAGGCCGTCAAGGATCTTTTCAACCTTCCAGTAGTGATCCTTCTCCTGTTCGGGGAGCGCGCGTATTCCTTCATTCAGGGCTGTATCGGCGGCAAACTCCAGATGTTGCTGCACATAAACGATGCGGTAATTCTTCGGGATAACGATCGATCCGGAATCCGGGCGCTCTTCTCCGGTGATCATCCGGAAAAGAGTCGTTTTGCCATGGCCGTTTTGTCCAACCAGACCGACCCGCTGTTTCTGGTTGACGGAAAAGCCCAACCCGTCAAAGAGGATCTGATCACCAAAACTTTTTGTAAGATTTTCAACGCGAATCATAAATAAAATGCATAAAATGCCTTTTATGTTAAAAAAAATGAAATTGAAATCTGAAAAATAATCTATTTTTGAATATTATGCAATCGTAGATTAGGTATTTAGGTTCCGATACGCTTTTCAGCGAGAATCGCCGGTGATCGAAGCTTGACAAACGGTTGGAAATTAGTATGTTATAGGCCAAATTCGATATTCGTCGCTCGTCGTTCAAATTCTATCTTTCCGGTGCTTCCGGATTAGATAATAGGAGGCCACTAATGTCAGATGAAAAAAAAGATTTCGTGGTAAAAGATCGCCGTATATTCTCCGAAGATAGCCGGGAGGATGAAGCTCAGGATAAAGAGCCGTCGGCAGAATCTTCACCGGAAGTTGAGGCACATGCATCTTCATCAGCCGGGGAAGCCCAGGCGACTGAGGCCCAGCAGGAGCCTCCGCTGCCTGAAATTAATTTTTCGACTTTCGTCGTTTCCCTGAATGCTTCTGCTTTGCTGCATCTGGGGGCCATCGAGGACCCCACCACCGGCCAAACTAATAAAAACCTGTCAATGGCAAAGCAGACAATAGACATTTTGAATCTGCTTGAAGAAAAGACAGTCGGCAACTTATCCACTGAAGAAACGAATCTGTTAAAAAACATTCTTTACGACCTGAGAATAATCTATGTGAAAGAGTCGGGTTGAATGTCGCTCAGTGGATCGATATGAAATCCGTTCATCATTAACGAACGAAACACCAGGCGTTAATGAAGATCTTGTCTCCCGCAAAAATCAACCTGTTTTTGCAGGTTACCGGAAAGCGACCGGACGGCTACCACGAGCTGTTTTCATTAATGTGCTGCGTAACTCTTTTTGATACCATATACCTCCGATTCGGCACAAAAAAAATAGAGATTGAAGCATCACATCCGCAAATTCCCCTTGATGAAACCAACCTGGCTCATAAATCCGCCGCTCTGTTTTTCAAAACCCTGGGTATAAAAGAAGGGGTAAAAATTACCATCGAAAAAAACATCCCGATTGCGGCCGGCCTGGGTGGTGGCAGCAGCAACGCCGCCAGCGTTCTTAGAGGACTTAACCATCATTATGAATTTCCTTTCTCACGGGACCGGTTAATGGCCTTAGGGCTTAGCCTGGGAGCAGATGTTCCCTTTCTGTTGTTCCAAAAACCGGCTCTGGCTTCCGGGGTCGGCGAGAAACTGGAGGCATTCCCGGCCCTTTTACCGAATAATGTCCTCATAGTTCATCCGGGATTTTGGGTTTCCACCGCAGAAGTTTTCCAAAATCTTAATTTAAGATTGACAAAATGCAAAAAAAAATTTACAAAAATTTCTTTAATGAAATCCGGTTATAATGTTTCACGACATTTATGTAATGACCTTGAAGCAGTGACGGCATCCAAATACCCGGAGATACAATCAGTTAAGGCGCAGCTAATTAAGCAGGGGGCATTGGGGGCCTTGATGTCAGGAAGCGGGCCAACCGTATTTGGCCTTTTTTCTGATCAGGAAAAAGCCGGCAAAGCAATGCAGGCGGTCGGCCGTAATCCCCGCTGGAATGCTTACCTTACCGAAATTATTTATGAGAAAAATTTTGTTGACCTTTGAACTCTGACGATTGTATCTGAGGCCAACTGATATATTTGCTGATGACCATGGAATGTTGCTCACAACTTGGTGGGGCGTCGTCAAGCGGTAAGACACAGGACTTTGGTTCCTGCATTCGGAGGTTCGAATCCTCCCGCCCCAGCCATTATCAATTGAATATTGAAGAATGAATATTTAAGGCCCGCCTCTCTCCGAGCTATAGGCTCTACCCGCCGGCCTGGAAGCCGGCGGATCCGTATAAAAAAAACGGAGCGAAGCGACATTTACAAATATTCAATTTGCAATCTTCAATATTCAATCTCCGCCTTCGGCGGATGCGGATTCGGGCTGCAATGTTAGTAAATAGAAATTCATAACATAAGCTGCTTGACGGTGGAATAAATGGAAGGTATGGCCATATTTTCGGGGAACTCCAACCCCGGGCTGGCGCAAAATATCTGCAAGTATCTCAGTTTGCCCCTTGGCGGCGCCAAGGTAAAAACTTTCAGTGACGGAGAAATCCAGATCGAGATCCATGAAAACGTTCGCTTGAAAGATGTTTTTGTGGTGCAATCAACCTGCTCGCCGGTCAATGATAACCTGGTAGAGTTGCTATTGATGATTGATGCATTTAACCGTTCATCAGCCAACAAAATTACCGCCGTTATTCCCTATTTCGGGTATGCCAGACAGGATAAAAAAGTTGCACCCAGGGTGCCGATCAGTGCCAAGCTGGTTGCGGATATGATAACCGTGGCCGGTGCCGACCGCATCATCACCATGGACTTACATGCCGGTCAGATTCAAGGATTTTTTAATATTCCGGTGGACAACCTTTTCGCGGCCCCGGTTCTGATTGAATATATTCGCAATAATTTTCGAGATGATATGGTCATCGTTTCACCTGATGCCGGAGGGGTTGAGAGAGCCCGGGCTTTTGCCAAACGGTTGAACGCGGATCTGGCAATCATCGACAAGCGCCGGGACGCTCCCAATCAGGCAAAGGCTATGGCTGTCATCGGTGATGTAAATGATAAAGTGGCGATCATTTTGGACGATATGGCCGATACGGCCGGTACATTGACGGAAGCTGCCGAAGCCATCAAGAACGCCGGTGCCCGTGAAATTCATGCCTGCTGCGCGCACCCGGTTCTTTCAGGCCCGGCCATCGAGCGGATTGCCGATTCAGTTCTCAAAAGCATGGTTGTTACCGACACGATTCCCTTAACGGAAAAGGCCGCAGCCTGCGATAAAATCAAGGTGCTCACTATCTCACAGCTGGTAGGCGAAGCGATTGTCCGCAGCTATCGAGGAGATTCGGTAACCTCGCTTTTCGTCTAAAGAACAGTCAAACATATTTTTGCACATGGATTTACATCGATAAAATAAAATAATAATTGAGGGATTGAGGGATTGAGGAATTAAGCACCGGTTAAATCTGAAATTAATTCATCAATTCTCTAATTTTTCAATTCTATTTTAAGCTAGGAGGTTATTTCTTTGGAACAATTTGAACTTAATGCGACTGTAAGAAAAACGACGGGCAACAGCCCGGCTCGGGAGTTGAGAAGAGGCGGTCAAATACCCGCCGTATTATACGGTCCCCAAACTGAGCCCGTGTTATTGTCGGTCAACATTAAAGAGCTTGAACAGATTTTCAAAAAGGGCAATATCGGCTCGATCATATTGAACCTCGTTATTCAAAACGGCAAAAAGGTTATGAAACCGGCCATGATCAAGGAGTTTCAGAGCCATCCCGTTTCAGGGGATTTTTTACACATTGATTTCTATGAAATCGACATGCAGCGCAAAATCAATGTTATGATTCCGGTCGTAACCAAGGGTATCTGCAAGGGCGTCGAACTTGGCGGGTTGCTGCAGATTATTCGGCGCGAAATTGAGGTCCTCTGTATGCCGGGTGATATTCCCGAAGCCATAGAGCTTGATATAACCGATCTGGATGTTGGTGACTCCGTGCATGTAGAGGAGATACCGCTGGGCGATAATGTCGAAATATCGGCCGACGTCAATTTTACGGTACTGACCATTGTCAGCCCGAAGGTTGAAGAGGTCGAAGAAGAAGAAGAGGAAGAGGCCCTGGAAGGGGAAGAGGCCGCAGCGGAAGGGGAGGCCGGCGAAGGCGCCGAACCCGAAGAAGAAAGTTAACATTCAGGCAGGCTGGAGAGCCTGCGCCACATCAGGCAATGAAAATAGGTGTGGTGCAGACTTTCCAGCCTGCTGCTGTGATAGGGCTTAGCTTATAAATAACGTGCCCCCAAATAGTTTAAAATTAGTGGTAGGACTCGGCAACCCGGGAAATACCTACCAGGATACCCGGCATAACGCCGGTTTCATGGTCGCCGATAAAATCGCACAAGATTTTAGCATTGAGTTCAATAACCAGAAATTCGATTCTGTTTTCGGACGCGGTATTGTCGAAGATGTCGAGATCTTGCTGGCCAAACCGCTGGCATTCATGAACCGCAGCGGGCCGCCGGTGCAAAAACTGGCCCATTATTTTCGAATACAATGCGAGGACATGCTGGTCATTCATGACGACATCGACCTTGCGTATGGAAGATTAAAAATAAAAGAGAAAGGAGGGCATGGCGGGCACAATGGCATAAGATCGTTAATGGATGCCTTTGGGGGGGGCGATTTCGTGCGTCTCCGCATAGGTGTCGGGCGTTCCGAGGCCGGAGAGGGTGTGACAGGTCATGTGCTGGGAAGGTTTTCTGCGGCACAGTCACAACTTTTAGCCAGGATCATTACAAGCGCCCGGGATGCGGCTGTTACGATACTGAGCCAGGGTGCGAAGGTTGGTATGAATTTATTTAACGGTAAGGATTTGAAGATTTCAGAATAAACCAAATTTTATTATTGGAGGAAAGGATGAACTACTTATTACCGCTGATTTGCACACTGGTTGGCATAGCCGGTGTGGTCTTTTCGCTTATTCTTGCGAGTATGGTTAAAAGTGCGCCGGCAGGCAACGAAAAAATGCGTGAAATTGCCAACGCAATCAAAACGGGTGCCATTGCCTATTTGAATCGCCAGCTCAAAAGCATGGGTGTGGCCGGAATAATTCTTTTTGTCATCATTGGCGCTGCCTTGAGCTGGAAAACAGCCATCGGATTTTTAGTCGGCGCCATCGCATCTTTTGCGGCCGGTTATATCGGGATGCGCGTATCCGTGATAGCCAACGTGCGAACCGCCGAAGCCGCCAAAGGTGGAATGGCCAAAGGACTGGACATGGCGTTTAAAGGCGGCTCCGTGACGGGTATGATCGTTGCCGGTCTGGCGCTGACGGCTGTGGCCGGTTGCTACACGGTGTTGATTTCTACCGGTACTGAAACCAGAGATGCTGTGGTTGCACTGGTGGCGCTGGGTTTTGGCGGCAGCCTGATATCTATTTTTGCGCGGCTGGGCGGTGGTATTTTCACCAAAGGCGCGGATGTCGGCGCCGATCTGGTGGGCAAGGTTGAAGCCGGTATTCCGGAAGACGATCCACGCAACCCGGCTGTTATCGCCGACAACGTCGGCGACAATGTCGGGGACTGTGCCGGTATGGCCGCCGATTTATTTGAAACTTATGCGGTCACGGCCGTTGCCGCCATGCTGCTGGGTAATCTGCTCTATCCGGCGATTGGCATTGCAACTGAATTTCCGCTTGTGCTGGGTGCCATTTCGATTGTGGCTTCCATGATTGCGGTCTTTTTTGTCAAACTGGGCAAAAGTGAATATATCATGGGCGCCCTGTACAAAGGCATGTTCGGAGCGGCTATATTGGCAGCTATCGCATTTCTGGTGGCCTGTGTCACCATGTTCAGCGGGGTTCCGGAACTGGGCGGCATGCGGATCTTTCTGGCGACACTCGTCGGTCTGGTCCTGACCGTTGTGATCGTTGTCATCACCGAATATTACACCGGCATCCGCAACCCGGTTAAATTTGTGGCCGAGGCTTCCACCACCGGCCACGGCACCAACATCATCGCCGGTCTGGCTGTCAGTATGGAAGCCACGGCCCTGCCGGTGCTGGCCATCTGCTGCGCCATCGGAATTGCTTTCTGGGCTGGTGGTCTGTACGGGATTGCCATGGCGGCCATGTCCATGCTCTCCATGACCGGAATGGTCATTGCGATTGATGCCTATGGGCCGATTACCGACAACGCCGGTGGAATCGCCGAAATGGCTGAAATGGATGAAAGTGTACGCGCGGTCACCGACCCGTTGGATGCCGTGGGCAACACCACCAAGGCCGTCACCAAAGGATACGCTATCGGATCGGCCGGTTTGGCGGCACTGGTTCTGTTTGCGGCCTATACCCAGGAATTTGCCCTGCACGGCGGCGGAGTGGAACTGCGATTCGATCTGAGCGATGTCAACGTCATCGTCGGTCTTTTCCTCGGCGGGCTACTGCCGTTTCTGTTTGCTTCGATCGCCATGAAGGCCGTGGGCAAGGCCGGCGGAGCCGTGGTTGACGAGGTCCGGCGCCAGTTTGCCGAAAAACCCGGCATTATGGAAGGAACCGACAAGCCGGATTATGCCCGCTGTGTGGACATCGTGACCAAGTTTGCCCTGAAGGAAATGATCGTGCCGGCCCTGCTGCCGGTGGTGGTCCCGATTCTGGTGGGGCTGATTCTGGGCAAAATCGCGCTGGGCGGCGTGCTGATCGGCAGTATCGTCACCGGTCTTTTCCTGGCCATTTCCATGACCACCGGCGGGGCGGCCTGGGACAATGCCAAAAAATACATCGAAGATGGTCACCTGGGCGGCAAGGGCAGTGATGCTCACAAAGCAGCCGTCACCGGCGACACGGTCGGCGATCCATACAAGGATACCGCCGGACCCGCTATCAACCCGATGATTAAGATTCTGAATGTCGTTGCGCTGCTGCTGGTACCGTTGCTGATGTAAACGCTCATCTTATTCCCGTAAATTTTAAAAGGATTGGCGTAGGATTACGCCAATCCTTTTTTATTGATTGTTCATCAATGGTGTGTTATGAACAACCTTACCCTGAGGATCACCCTTTAATGAAGCCAAAATACGATGATCGGTGGGAAAATGACTGAAAAAAAAGCTAAGGAAAGTTCACAGAGTTCAAAACCAACAATGCGAGAATTTCAGGTAGGCGATCTCGCTGTCTATCCTGCGCATGGTGTTGGGGAGATCAAGGCTATTGAAAGCCGTGTCGTCAACGGCGAGAAACATGATTTTTATATCATGAAGGTCCTCGAAAACGGCATGGTGATCATGATACCCATCCGCAATGTTGACTCCGTCGGTTTGAGAGACATCATCAGCAAAAAAGATGTCGCCAGGGTATACGATGTGATGAAATCCCGCAAAGACGGGCTGCCCGACAATCAGACCTGGAACCGGCGCTATCGCGAGTACATGGATAAAATTAAGACCGGCTCACTTTTTGACGTCGCCGAAGTATTCCGGGATCTGTTTCTACTCAAGCTTACCAAAGATCTATCTTTTGGCGAACGCAAATTATATGATACGGCCCAGGTGTTGCTGGTTCGAGAGTTGTCGACAGCCAAAAATACCGACGAAGACACGATCCTATCGGAGATAGAATCATTGTTTGTTGTGGACAGTCCCGAAAATTAATCCTGCCTCAGCAGCATATCCGTGAATGGTGATTTTACCATTATTGTCGAGGAATCCGACGCCGGCCGGCGGCTCGATACCGTCGTTGCCGCGCGCCTTTCTGACTGCTCGCGCTCGCTGGCTGCCACATTGGTTGCCAACCAGAATATCCTCGTTGACCAACAGCCCAAAAAACCTGGCTACCGTATAAAATCCGGCGACAGGATCGAGGGCCATATTCCTGCAGCCGAGCTCGTTGATTATGGACCCGAGCCGATTCCACTTCATATACTTTACCAGGACAGCCATATCATCGTTCTGAACAAACAGCCGGGGATTGTCGTCCACCCCGCACCCGGCCACTCCAGCGGGACCCTGGTCAATGCCCTGCTTTTTCATTGCCCTGATCTCGGGGCAATCGGGGGGCAGATCCGGCCCGGAATCGTTCACAGACTTGACAAAGATACCACCGGAACCATGGTAGTTGCCAAAAACGCGGATGCCCAAGAAGAACTGTCCCGACAATTTAAAGCCAGAGAAGTCCAAAAAAAATATCTGGCACTCGTTTATGGCGATATGCCATCTGAAACGGGGGAAATTAATCTGCCTATCGGCCGGCATCCGGTTGACCGCAAGCGCATGTCTACGACAACCCGCAAAGGTCGTACCGCAGAAACCGCATGGAAAGTCCGTGAACGATGGGACGGATTTTCACTGGTCGAGTTGAATTTAAAAACCGGCCGAACCCATCAGATTCGAGTCCATTGTGCAGCCATCGGACATCCCGTGGTCGGTGATCCGGTCTATCGGACACGCAAGCTTTTCGCCGGCTTAAAATATAAGCTTTCAAACCATCCTGCCCCAATCATGGCGGCGCTTAAATCCGCTGGCCGGCAGCAGCTGCACGCCTGGCAGCTGGGTCTGACCCATCCTAATTCAGAAAAATATATGACCTTCGAAGCACCACTGCCGGTGGATATGGACGGGCTGATTGATCAGTTGAGGGGGAACGGATGATCTGGATACTGGATACTGGATACTAGATGCCGGATGCCGGATGCTGGATTGGAGAGCAAAGCGCATAGGGAATGGCGCATGGCGCATGGGGCAGGGCGCACGGCATTCGGCGCAAGGCGCACGGCAAAGGATGGAGGGTGGGGGGGAAGGCGAATTCGAAATTGGGAAGGCGGCCCGGGAAGCCGGCATCTATCTGGCAATAGGTGTTATCGAGCGTGACCGGGACTACGGTGGGGGAAATTTGAATTTGGAAGTGGGAATGCGGAATCCGGAAAGAAAGAAAAAATGATCGTTCGACTCTGTTAAATGCCATCCTCTTACAGTTTATATTTCCATTTTCTTTAGATCTGTCCTTGTTCCTCCAATCCGAATTCCTCGCCCTCTTTCCGACTTCCGCATTCCCACTTCCCATCATCCCATCTTTTTGCCTGATAGACCTCCCAGCTTCGTATCCTCCGCCTGCGCCATGCTCTATGCTCCATGCGCTATGCCCTAAGCTTTTATAATAAGGTACGTCAAATACCCCACATAACAGGCCAGCAGCACAAATCCGTCCCGGCGACTGACGGTAAAATCTTTTCTCATCATTAACCAGGGTAAAAAGCTGGTAAACATCATCACCAGATAATCGATCCACAACCCGCTTTCGATAAATCCGCCGGGAATTGGAATGGGTCGCACCATAGAAGCGACACCCAGCACACTCATGATGTTAAATACATTACTGCCCACCAGATTGCCGATACTGATATCCATTTCCCCCCGCATGGCCGCCACCACCGACGTGGCAAGCTCCGGTAGGGAAGTTCCAAAGGCAACGATGGTCAAACCGATAAATTTTTCACTGACACCCAGAATTGTCATGATTTTTACCGCGTTATCGACAACAATTTGGGCACCCCCTACCACACCCGCAATACCGGCCACAATCAGTAATATCTGTTTGGGTCTGGAAGCAATAAAACCGATTTCTTCCAATTCGGATTCAATACCGGCCGCTCCGGCAGTTTCTTTTTTCGCCAAATGATAGTTAAAAAATGTATATAGAATAATTCCGGCAAAAAGCGTGGTGCCTTCAACCCGGCCCAGGGTGGAGTTGAACGTCAACAGTAAAAGATATGCTGATATGGCCAGCATGATTGGAATGTCGCGCCTGGCTACCGAAGGGTCGCTTTTAATCGGGTTGAATATGGCCGACAAACCCAGCACAAGGGCAATGTTACAGATATTGCTGCCGACGACGTTGCCCACCGCAATCATACTCTTGGCTTGAATGGAAGAGATAACGCTGACCACCAGCTCGGGGGCCGATGTGCCGAATGCGACCACGGTTAAACCGATGACAATCGGTGTTACCCCCAGACTACGTGCAAGACTGGACGAGCCTTTTACCAGCCACTCCGCTCCGAAATACAGCAGCACAAATCCAACCAAACATAACGCTATAAAAAAGACCATAAGCCGGATCTCCTCTTTAGGCGATTATACACTTTTCATTTGTATTTTGTGGCCAAAAAATTTTATTGCGCCATTTTCCCTATCTTCAAATAATTGAATATTTTCGATTGAGTATTAAAGGTCCGCCTTCGGCGGATAATTGTTAAAAGAAACGATAAAAAAATGATGTTGCGAAGCGACTTCCACAAATATTCAATTTTTAATAGCCAATTCCGAATTGTCCAGGGTAGGCATAATAGGCAAGACCTTATACTGTGTCAAGGATATAAACTACATAAAATATTATGCAATATCCTTTTTTTTGAAAATGAAATAATAATTTTCCTTGCAATTATGGAGTGTATTTATTAAAAATCTAGTAGTCACCTAATTAAAGAGGAGACCACCTTAAATGTTTTTGTTGATAAAATTATTAGGCGAAAGGAGGTGAACAGATTTTCAATGGCAAATTGAGAGCGTGATTTGCTGTGTAATATTACTGTATTTATCTCTTTCTCGGATGCATCTTATTAGAAGAATATCTATACAAAAATTCAATTTAAGGAGACGAGTCTTATGGCTAACGGAAATGATAGGACACCTGCTTTGCAAAACGAAGACTGGTGGGCCTGTTTCATTGGCTGGTTCATCTTGCTCATCGCCATCATTGGAGTCCACGAAGTTGCGGCCGGAAAGTGGGCGGTATCCATCCTGCCGGCGGCACCCAAACTGGGTAAATGGACCGAATTATCGGCAGCCTTTCCCAAAGGCTTTGGCGCCACCATTGGAATCGGCCTAATTATGTGGGCTTTTATCTGTGTATTGACCTTAATAGCCGGCTTTTTTTTAAAATTTGATCTCAAGAGTTACATCCCCGGTTTCCTGGTAATCTTTATCATCGCATTTATCTCCATGGTAATCGCCAAACAGGCGTTTATCGCCAAGTGGGGGATCTCATATGTGCTTTTTGCACTGGCGATTGGTCTAATTATCAGCAATGTATTTAAGGTGCCTAAATTTCTCAAGGCAGCCGGCCAGACCGAGTTTTTCGTCAAGATCGGTCTGGTCTGTATGGGCGCTACGATCATGTTTTCGGTTGTTTTAAAAGCCGGTGTGTTTGGTGTGGCCCAGGCGCTGCTGGTGGCGACCACCGTCTGGTTTGGAACCTATTATATCTGCCGGGCATTTAAAGTATCCGAACGTTTCAGCAGCATCATTGCCACGGCCAACGCTATCTGCGGCGTATCCGCAAGTATCGCCGCGGGCGGCGCCGTGCAGGGTGACCCCAAGGAAGTCAGCTATATGGTTGCCTGGGTGCTGGTGTGTGCGGTGGTGCTCATCATCGTCATGCCGCCGATTGCGGTATGGATGGGTCTGCCGACCAATATGGCCGGTGCCTGGTTGGGCGGTGTCATTGACAACACCGGTGCGGTCATTGCCGCCGGCGAGGTTTTGCGGGATGCCAAAGGCAATTCCAGCGCAGCAGCGGTCAATGCCGCGGCTGTGGTTAAAATGGCCCAGAACGTGCTGATCGGTATCGTGGCATTTCTGATGGCGATGTGGGCCACCATGAGCCTTGAGAAAAAGGAAACTGGTGAAAAGCCGTCCTTGATGGAAGTCTGGTACCGTTTTCCGAAATTTGTGATCGGGTTTATGGTTGCTTCGCTGGTGGTTTCTTTTCTGGTCGAGCCGGTCTGGGGTCCAAAAGCCGCCAAGGCCGCCGGCAATGCGTGCAAAAGCTACCGCAGCTGGTTGTTTGCGCTTTGCTTTGTGTGCATCGGTTTGGAAACCGATTTTAAAGAGCTGGTTTCGGTGGGCGGCGGTCGTCCGGCCATTGCCTACTGGTTGTCCCAGGCGGCCAATGCCGTTTGGACTTTGTTTATTGTCTGGATTCTGTGGTCCGGAACCTTCTTTACCCCGGCCATATTACCGGATTAGTCTATAAAAACTGGAAGGCGTTCCTGACCGGAACGCCTTCCACCTTTCTTCTTTCTCCTTATCCCACGTCATATTACTTCAACATTCAATGCTGCCAGCCTTTGCTATTTTTTGTTAATTTCTCATTATCGATCAAACGGGTCATTTCGGTGTCCAGATGCTTCCTGGTCAGCCTCTGTGGAAAACCTGCCTGCCCACCGTAGCCCGGAGGACGAAGGAGGGAACCCATGAACGGTCATTCATTTCTACACATTGACATGGAAAGAGATTCGATGTTATGCCGTAACAAAAAGGATGCGTGATCATGGATAAATACGATATTATTGTGGAGGCGGAGCAGCAATTTGCCAGAGAAGTCACCCTGGGAGTGATCGTTACGCGTCCGTTGACGGTATGGCACACCATCATTCCGGGGTTTTTTATTATCGATTTTCTGCGGCGCGGCAGTGCAATCAGACAATACACGAAGCATTTCATGTTTCCCCGCAATTTGGCCATGGATGCGGCCGTGGCGGAGATGCAGGCAGCAAACAAAGAACCGATGGACTCAGATCTGGCGGACAATATCGGGATTTGGCTGGAATCGCTGAAGTTATATTCTCCGGATCTGGTAAAGGCCCATGTTAAACTGATAGCGATTCTGACAGCACATTACCTGAAACTGTTACAGGCTGACGGCGATACCTTTTATCTTTTGATAGAACATGCCTATCAAAATCCAGATAATTTTAAGCAATTTATCGAGACGATTACACCCGCCGAAAACGAAGTGGATCATCTGGTAATCGAGCAACTGGGAGGCAATCAAAAAGTTAAGGAGAAAATTTTCGCCGAACAGCAGCAGATTGCCAAACGCCGGCAGAAGATACTGGATAAAGTATTTTAAAATATTTTATACGAACTCAAACTGAGATAGGCTTACCTTTGGTACCGTACCGGACAGTTTTAATTTAAGTAATCAGCTTATTGGATTTGATTCATTGTGATCGAGGATTTGCTTCGAATTTGTGAATTGTAATTTGAGATTTATTTGTATTTTGCTATTTGAAATTTGGGATTTATAAAATCTCACGTTGGAAAAGATAATATTATGAATTTCTGCTGGGACTTGTCAGCAGGAAATGACCCTTAATGAATTGATTATGTCTGCGGATCTAAAAAAAAAGTTTAATCACATATACAATTACGAGCGTTTTATTGGCAGTTCGGTGGCGTTGCGGGTGATACAGTCGAAACCCATCGGGATTTGGGAATTTCTAATTCCAATTGTCTTTATTTTGCATTTTATGCGCAACAAACAATCCCGCGAACTCTTTATCCAGAATTATATGTTTACCAAACGACATGCCCTGGACGCGGCCTTCAAAATGCTTAAAAAAGGTCTCAGCCAAGAAGATGTTATATCCGGGGTCGAGGAAAAGACCCGGGCTTTGCTGACGGCTCCTGAAACCCAGGGTATTTATTCAGATACCATCCGTCAACAACAGATGGACGAGATAGAATTGCTGTTTGACCACTATGGCAGGCTTTTGGGGGTTGAGGGCGGAGATTATGATGCACTGGCGCGCAATGCCTACGGCAGCCGGCCAAACTACGTAATTTTTCACGAACAATTAAAATCAGCAGAAAAAAAAGTATCCGACGCGGCCCGGCAGACTCTGGGATCGAAGGCCGACGTCGAGGCACTGTTGCGAATTGAAAGCGCCACCGAAGACGTCAGGCAGTTGCGGATTGAAAAGATTTTCAGAATTTAGGGTACCGTAACAATAGTAGTTCAGATCTCATAAAGCTGTTTTAACATTAACCGAACCCTGTAATAGATATACCTGAAAAAAATAATTTCCTAAGTTGATCAATGCTCAACCATGAAGAACGCAAGTGGGTCTATCGTCATGCCTATCTCCCGGAACATCTTCCCGACTATGTCGGGGCTGTTTCAGGCGCCGAGCCTTTTCTGCACCGCAACTATCTCTATTTTCTAGGCAGGAAGCATCTCATCTTTAATGGATATCCGCTGGTTCCCGGCTCGGATCCGCCCGCGCGAATTTATGATTTTGTCTGTGAGCGCTTTCAGCCGACGACAGTGGCTGTGATCGCCTCACCGATCTGGCTGCCGGCCGAGCAATACGAACATCAGACCGTTGACAGCTATTATCGCCTTGATTTGCCACTAACATCAATTGATGCGGCAGTCGCTTACATGCTAAGACGCGCTCAAAGAGATCTTCAGGTGTCGCGCGGCTGTTTCGGAAAAGAGCACAAGAAGATAATCAAGGCATTTCTGGCCGACCATAGCTTCAATCGCCGGCAGAAATACCTCTTCAAGCATATTCCGCAATATTTAAAGGCCAGCGACAGTGCCTTACTCTTTGAAGCAAGAACGGAAAAGGAACTCGTGGCATTTAACATTGTGGATCTAGGTGCCGCGGATTATGCATGTTATCTATTTAGTTTTCGATCCAGTAAAATTAATGTGCCCGGGGCATCTGACCTGCTATTGCATGAGATGATTAAACTGGCCCATTCCGCGGGCAAAAAGGCCGTCAACCTCGGGCTGGGGGTCAATGCCGGTATCCGCCATTTTAAAGAAAAATGGGGCGGGGTGCCTTTCTTGAATTATTCTTCAGTCCTGGTGGACAAAAGAGAAGTTGATATAGGAAAGCTGGCCCGGAAGCTGTGAGTGGTAATTTAAGCTTGATTGGGAGATTAATTGCCTTTTTAATTCCTGATCCAGCTAAATCGAATAGCCAAAATTTCAAACTTCAAATCCCAAATAACAAACAATCCCCAATGACCGAAATCACAAATCTCAAACTATAGCTGCAGCAAAGATTGTACTAATTCCCGGTTTGGCTCATTGAGATTTCGAATTTGGAATTTATTTGTAATCTGGTGCTTGTATTTTGGTATTTCGCCCGAGATACTGAATTGTGATATTAAATATTTATGAGGAGGTTTAGGATCTAGTTTTAGAATAGAGCTTATCGGCTTCTTCCATTCTGATTTTTTTAGTTGCCGCTCGCACTTTATCAAACCAGAGACGCCGTTCTTTTTTGGTTCCTTTGCGCATGGTCGTGAGGGCAGCCTGGATAACTTCTTCCTCTACCTTTTGAAGGCTGTTGAGAAATGTCAGGTAGCTGCCTTTTGAAGTGTATCTGGCTTTTATTGCATCTTTGCAGCCGGGCTGATTCGAACTGAGCAAATCCAGATGATAATCTACCAGGAACTCAATTTCTTTTAGCTGCTTATTTCGAATTTTATCCGTATAAAACCCTTTTTTTTCTTTGTCCAGAATTTCGCGTGTTTTAATTTCTATCTGCCGGATCTCCCAGGCGCGTTCCTTTCCCTGGTGGATATTGCTGCTGGCAGCCAGCGCAAATTTTCTGGTGAAAAACAAATTTTTGCGAAGCACACGCAATCGTATGGTATAGCGAATGAAATCGTAAATACCAAAAGGGAAGACAATGATTCGCCAATTGAATTTGGATTTTTCTATTTCAATCAGAGCTGCGGCGATTTGACGAGTTTGACGGATCTCGTATTTTTTAATTGCGTTATCGAGTTTCATAAAGCTTTGAACGATTTAAAGCTATTAAAAATTATTTAGCCACGAATTGACACGAATAATCACGAATTATTGCGATAGTGATAAGCATGGGCAATAATAATGAAAAATTTATTTTCATGAAAATTCGTGCTAATTTGTGGCTGCTATCATATATTTAAATTGGGAAGAGTTAATTTTTCCTTATTTAAAATGCCTAGCACGCAACCTATAGAAAAAGTGGTTTGAAGTCAACCGGTTGCTTGTATTCGGGTGCTTGATGTTTATCATAACCCTATCCTTTAATAATTGAATATTTTCGATTGAATAATGAATATTTAAGGTGTTCTTTCGATTTTATAAATGACGGAGGGAAGCGACAACTATAAATATTCAATTTACAATCTTCAATTTTCAATTCCCCGCTAAAACGGGATTTAGGCTTCGCTGCAACCGGCTTGGCCGGATCAGGATCTTATGGGAAAATTTTCATTTCTATTGCCGAAAAATATTGAACGCAGTCTAAAGGCTCTGAGAGACCGGTCGGTTCAAAGAGAAATACCTGAAAAGAGACGCTGGCGCTTATTGCAGGTTGAATCAGCCATGGCGTGCAATCTTCGCTGTGTCATGTGCCCCTGGAGGAAGATTGCTGAAAATGTTGAAAATCGCGGACTGATGTCCCAGGAGATCTGGCAATCTATTCGGCCGCATCTTTCTGAAATAAAATCGATTGATTTCACCGGGGGAGGAGAACCCCTGCTTCAACCCAAGTTGCCGGAGTGGATCGCCGAGGCACACGCAGCCGGCTGTGAGTCGGGGTTTTTGTCGAATGGATTGCTGTTAAAAAAAGAAAAGTTGCAGCAAATTCTGAATGCCGGCGTGGATTGGATCTGTGTCTCGATGGATGGAGCCGATGCCCAGTTGTATGAAAAGATACGAGTCGGCTCAAATTTTGAGCGGGTGTGTGAAAACGTGGCCGAAATCGCTGAGTTGCGAACCGGCAAAGTGCCCAAGACAATGATCAATTTCGTTTTAATGGATCTGAACTTTCATCAGGTAGAGGATATCGTTCGATTGGCATCACAGTTGGGTGTTGATCAACTGAATTTCAAGCAATGCGAGGTTATACGCGGTGAAAGCGGAAAAGGGCACGGCCTGTTTGGCGCCGAGGAAACAAAGAAAATTCGCCGCTTAAAAAAATCCCTGGAAAAAGCCCGCCACTTGGCTATAAAATTAAATATCGCAACCACCGCCTTTGCGTTCACTCCAACGGAACGGTCGGTATGTGAGCAGGATCCGCGGGATTCACTATTTGTCCGTTATGACGGTCTGGCAGCGCCTTGCATCAATCTTGCGATCGGCGGACCAACGACTTTTCTGGGCAAAGAGGTCCATATGCCGGAGGTTCACTATGGCCGTTTGCCGGATACCGACCTAATGGAGTTGTGGCAGTCGCAGACCTGTAAATTCTACCGGCAGCAGTTCGATCAACGCGCTAAAAAACACGATGCGGCAATCGTCAGCGGCATGCTGAACGCTTCCGGTTCGAACCGCCTGAAGGCACTTCAGCAAGCCAAAGAAGCGATGCCGGAACCGCCGCCAGGCTGTAATGTATGTCATTATCTGTATGATATATAGGCGGCGGGGTACGGGTTACGGGGTTCGGGTAGCGGGATACTGGGTTGCGGATTGGGGGTAGCGGGTTTCGGGGTAAGAGGTAGTAGGGATGGGCATAGGGCAGAGCGCATGGCGCGCAGGGCAGGGTGATTTACTGCGGGATTATCTGTTTTCCGACATCTGTTCTCTGTCTTCTGGTATCGGGTGGCGGTGTGTGAGTTACGGGCCGATGCCGCATAGCGCGTTTATATTTCCGAATTCAACTTACCTTACACTCTGTTCGATGCACCTTCTGCCCTTTGCCGTGCGCCCTGAGCCTTGCGCCGTAAGCCAGTCTTTTATACCATTCCCTTGAAGGCCATAAAGACCAGTGAAAGGATTCCGGCCGTGACCAGGGCGATGGAAGTGTCCTGCAGGGGGCGGGGAACGCGGGCTAACAGGATTTTTTCCCGCACACCGGCAAAAAGAATCAATGCCAGGCCAAATCCGACCGCGTACCCGAAGGATGCCACCAGGGCTTCAATGAATGTATACTCTTCGTTGACATTGATCAGGCACACACCCATAACGGCGCAATTGGTGGTGATCAACGGCAAAAATATTCCCAGTCCGGCATACAGGGCCGGGATACTCTTTTTTAAAAACATCTCCACAAACTGTACCAATGAGGCAATCACCAGGATAAACGCGACGGTCCGCAGGTAGACCAGATCGAATTTCTCCAGGAAAAATTTATTGGTAATCCAGGTAATGACACCGGCCATCACCAGGACGAAGACCACCGCCATGGCCATGCCGATGGCGGTTTCCATTTTTTTGGATGTCCCCAGAAAGGGGCAGTTGCCCAGGTACTGGGCCAGCAGAATATTGTTTATCAGGATACAGCTGATGGCAAGGACAATTAAATCACCCATGATAGTCTCCTATTTTTTCGCGGCCAGGTTCATGAAGCACAGCAACAAACCCAGGGCCATAAAAGCACCGGGGGCTTCGACCATAAAGGAAAACGGTTTGTAGGCCGGACCGAAAATATCGAAGGCAAGGTCCCAGTCCTTCCAGATTGTCAGGTAACCGGTGCCCAAAAGCTCCCGCACGGCCGCTAATGTGGCTAATGAAAGCGTGAAACCGATGCCGATGCCCAACCCGTCCAACAGGGATCGCACGACACCGTTTTTGGATGCAAATGCTTCTGCTCTTCCCAGGACAATACAGTTTACCACAATTAGCGGGATAAATATGCCGAGTTTCAAAAACAGTCCATATACATATGCCTGCATGAGAAGTTCCACAACCGTGACAAATGTGGCGATGATCACGATGTAGCAGGCAATCCGAACTTTGGACGGTATGAGTTGGCGTAAAGCCGACACCAGCACATTGGAGCCTACCAGAACGAACGTTGTCGCAAGGCCCATACCAATCCCGTTTTCAACCGACTTGGTAACCGCCAGAACCGGGCAGAGACCGAGCACCAGGCGAAACGGCGGTACTTCATCCCATAGTCCTTTGAAAAATTCTTGTGCAAGTGGTTTTGCCATCGACGCCTTCCTATTTTTTTATTTTGTTGCTTCCGTTTTTTTTACTTTATTTGCTTCCGTGGTGATCTGATCCTTCATCTTATTATACAATTCACCCGCCTCGGTTGCCGCTGCTGAAACGGCGCGGGAGGTGATGGTTGCACCGCTGATGGCATTAATGCCGCCGCCGTCTGCCGTGACTTTGATCGGTTTGTCCATTGGCTGTTCCTTGAACTGCGCTACAAAATTTGGATCTGATTTGGCCTTGGCGCCCATGCCCGGAGTTTCGGCGTGTGTGGTGACACCGACCCCCATCAGCTTATTCTCTTTCAAGTCTATGCCGACCATGAGTCCAACATCGCCGCCGTACCCCTTGCCAAATGTTTCAAGGGCAACTCCCCGGGGCTTGCCTTCGTAAAATGCGACAAAAACCGTTCTATCGACGTCACCGTCTTTCAGGATGAATCGATCAGCGATGGGGTTGTTTTCGGCCCCTTCGAAAATGGTCCGCACGGCAGGGCCTTTAACGAATTCCAACACCTGGTTGTCGATTCGATCCTGGGTGCTGTTGCGCAGATAGGCCAGCACACCGCCCGAGAAGCAGCTTAGAATGGTAAGAACGATGACCATTTTTATCATTTCACGCATGTTACACAACCTTTCCCAAAGCTTTTGGCCGAATTTTATCCAGCAGGGGGCTGATAAGATTGATGACCAGGATAGCCAGCATCACCCCGTCAACGTTGGTGCCGATGTTGCGGATCAAAACCGTCATAATACCGCCGGCCGCACCATATATGAGCATTGGAACGAACCAGACCGGTGAAGAAGCGTCATCGGTGGCCAGAAAAAAGGCCCCGATCAATGTATATCCCGTAAATACGTGAAAAACGGGATCTGCGAAGCGAACCGGGTCCGCAATGTTAAACAACAGTGCGCTAACATAGACCCCGGCCAGAAACGTGAGGGAAATTTCCCAGCGGATAAACCCTCTTATCATCAGATAAATGCCACCGATGATAAGACCCACTCCGAAGGTCGAGCCGATCGCGCCGATCTGCCGGCCCGTTAACAGGTCTGCCAGGCTGAATGACTCAACGGAGGCCGATCCGAAATATTTGGCCGTGGCCAGCGGATAGGCTGCGGCAAAATTAAAATCGTAGTTCAAAAGCATGCCGTTGAAGTCGAACAGATCCTTCCAGGAGATCATCATGATGGCCACTGCCAGCGCCACCGGGTTGAACGCATTGCTGCCGATGCCGCCAAAAATTTGTTTGCCGATCACCACGGCAATAAAGGTGCCGGTGATGACCGCCCACCACGGCATCGTGGCCGGCAACACCATCGCCAGCAGCAGACCGATCAGGGCTGCGTTGCCGTCGCCGATTGTGGGTGACTTTTTCATCACCTTATTGATGAGCAGTTCCCAGAGCATGGCCGTGGCCACCGACAGGCCGACAACTCCGATAATCGGCACGCCAAAGTAGACCAGCCCGGCGAGCACTGCCGGTAATGCGGCCAGCATCGTATGATAGCTGCGCTCGGTGACCCGGTTTCCAATGTGCCAGAATGGGGCATGTGAAACAATTAATTTCTTTTGCTCAAACATCCGTTGCCTCCGCGGTTTTAGCCCGGTCCAGTTCATATTTGGCTAATCTGATATATTGAAATATCGGTATCTTGGATACACATACATAGCTGCACAGGCCGCAATCGATACAGGAATTCAAATCGTAGTTGTCGGCGGCTTCTTCATATTGTCCGGCTTCCAGAAATCTGACCAGCATGTTGACCGCGATTTGCGCCGGGCAGGTGCGTACGCAATCGCCACAATTGATGCAGGGATAATCTGAACTGTAAGCAGCCTGGGCCCGATCCAGCACGAGAATCGCATCGGTGTCGGGCAAAACCGGCTGGTCCAGTGAATACACCGCCGATCCTGTCATGGGGCCGCCGAAAACAATGCGGTCTTCTTCGTTGATGACAACACCGTAGGCGCTAAGAATATCCTTGATCGGAGTTCCGATGGTTGTTTCAATCAAGCGTTGGTTGCCGTCTTTTGTGATCAGGGTCAGGATCTTGTGCACCGGCAATTGGCCGCCGGTATAGGCCCGGCCGATGGATGCAACCGCCTCGGCGCTCATAAAGCAAACACCCATTTCTTCGCAGGTTTTGCCGGCCGGTATAATTTCTCCCAGGACGTTTTTCATGATCATCGGCGGCAGCGCCGCCGGGTAGGTGGTATCAATGCTTTTTACATCTGCACCGATATGCCCGTAGCCCTGAATCGTGTCACGGCCGGTGACCAGAATAAACCGGTCGATATCGGTGATGTTTTTTAAAATCTGTATCCCGTCCTTAATGTCATTCAGTTGGGTACTGGTGATATATTGTCGGGTGCCGGTCAGCAGGTCGCTGTCGACACCGGAGATTACAATCGCTTTAATCGGCTTCTCAGAATCTGCCAGGGTTTGCAGCGGCGGGCAGCCCGGTGCCGATGCAAGATACTCGAGGGCGTTTTCCAGCGTGGGTGATTGGGTGTGCGTTTTAAATTGATCATCGAAAGTTTCAGTTTCGGCGATGTCGATCGTAATCGCCGCATAGGTCTTGCCAAAATCAGCGGTGTGCGGTGAAATGGCGGATACGGTGCCACTGGCACTGGCAATAACGTAGGTTGGGTCATCGGCGAATAGGGATATTTTCTGGCCGGTATTGACCTCGTCACCGATTTGAATCGATGTCGGCGGGTTTTGGTCACTGTTTTTTTCATGAAAGAGCGATATCGTTTTAGATGCCGCCACTTTTTCTGCCTCGGGTAGGATGGCTGGAAGCCGTTCGTATTCAAATTGCGGAATGACTAAACCAAAGAACGATTTTTTTAGCATAGCTCAACCTTTTTTGGGACACTGCTAGATGAAACAGCTCTGCCGCGACTGCGACAGTCACCTAATTTTCCGGTTTACCTTATATGACAGGCGGTGCATTCTTTTTCACGCGGGCCGGATTCAAAGGCCTCGTGACATCCGGCACACTGCTGGTGGAAGGCATCGGCCCGTTTCGGGACCTCCTCATCGCCTTCATCCAGTTCATGGCATTCGCTGCACGATTGGGCATCAGCGTATTCATCTTCGGCAAGCGTGTGATGACAATCACCGCACGACAACCCATAACCGGTGACATCGTGATGCTTTTTGTGCTCGAATATGACATTTCCCGCAGTGACTTCAAACTTCATCCGGATCGGCTCATGGGGCGTTTTGGGGGGAAACGCCGCGTAACACAATACCCCCACAAATAGAAAATAAATTATCAATCCGTATGCCAGCTTTAATTCGTTTTTTGAAAACATATTCTATCCATACCCTTATTTAGCGTTTCAAAGCTATTATACCGCGATAGCGAAAAATCATTTTTTTAAGCAATCAGCAGGCACCTGGCTTATGGAATGTTGGATTGCTGGAATGATGGGAAATTGGGTTAAAATAAGGTAGAATTCTGATTTTAGTTGATCTACATCCGCCAAACCCATTATTCCACCTTCCACTATTCCAACTGGGGCGAAGTCCATAAGTTCATATTAAGGGAAGCACCGCGTGCATAAAAAAGTCACCGTTCGACTACCATAATGCTGGAAAGCTTTCAAGAAATATTTGCAAAATTAAGGTTGTACGCCTACTCTAACAACAAAAGCCTGGTCCTTAGAGCCAGGATTCTTTGCCATTGAGCTAGACGAGAGGCAAAATCAAGCCACTTCAGATTCCTGGCGTATATCTTTGATCAACACTTGATCCGTGTAGGCCTTGTCCGGGTTGTAGCAGGTCAGACAGCAAAATAGACAGCGGCTGCTTTCCCCGTGGGCGGCCTTTTCGGTCAGGACCTGGTCCACCTCGATAAATGAATCCATCCTGTCTTTAATCGACAGTTCCGGCATGGGAGCCCGCTGGCTCTTAATAACTCCCGGCACCTGATCGAAGATCGTTTCGGCCATCAGATCTTTATTTAATTCTTTCGGATCCGCGCTGACCGGCAGCCCGGTTACATACTGATGAATGGATCGGGCCGCCCGTCGCCCCCCGCCGATGGCGGTAACCACCAGACTGGGGCCGGTGGCGGCATCTCCGGCTGCAAACAGGTGCGGAATATTGGACTGCAGGGTTGCCGGATCCACCTCGACGGTGTTCCAGCGGGTAGTTTTTAGCTCCATCACCTGCTCCATAATCCCTTCTGTAAAGGAGATTTCCGGTGACTGGCCGATGGCCGTTATCACCATGTCGGTTTCAATCAAGGTCTCGGAACCTTCAATGGGGACCGGTCTTCTTCTGCCGCTGGCATCCGGTTCTCCCAACTCCATTTTTAAATACTCCAGATGGGTGACATGGCCGCTATCATCGCCGATAATGCGAACCGGGGCGGCCAGAAATTGAAATTGAACGCCTTCCTCTTCGGCAGCATCAATCTCCACCTCGTTGGCGGGCATTTCATTGCGGGTCCGCCGATAGACGATATACACATTTTCAACCCCCAACCGCAGTAGATTACGGGTACAGTCAATGGCCGTGTTGCCGCCGCCGATAATGACCGCTGACCGGCCGACCGGGATTTGTTCGCCGCCGGCCAGGCGCGATAAAAAGTCAATACCGGTATACGCGCCATTTAAATCTTCGCCCTCCGCCCGCAGACTTGAATCCTGCCAGGCACCGATACCCAGAAAAACCGCATCAAATCCTCGGGCTGCCAGGGAACTCAAGTCAAAATCACGGCCGAATTTCATATCGGTTTTCGCTTCGACCCCTAAATTGAGAATGCCTTCGATTTCCCAATCCAGCACCTTTTTGGGCAATCTGTATTCGGGAATCCCGTAGCGCAGCATGCCTCCCAATTTGGGCATGGCTTCAAATATGGTTACTTCGTGGCCCAATCTGCGCAAAAAGAAGGCGCAGGTAAGTCCTGCCGGACCGCCGCCGACCACCGCCACGCGTTTTTCCGTCGGCGGTGCCACCGGGACCGGCAATCGTTTGCCGGCATTCATTTCGAAATCGGCTGCGAAACGTTTTAGCTGGTTGATGGACACGGGATCGTCTTCAATTCCCCGTCGGCAGTTGTCCTCGCACGGGTGTGGACAAACCCGTCCGCAGGCCAACAGAAATGGGTTGCGTTCCCGGATCGTGTTGACGGCGCCCTCATAATCCCCCTCGCGAATTTGAGCAATGTACTTTGGAATGTCAATTTCGGCCGGGCAGGTCTGGCGGCAGGGGGCCAGTCGGTCATCGCTCTGGTTGAAATGCAAAATGCGCTGGGATGCCGTTTGCACATTCATAATGCCTTTGGGGCAGATCTGCTCGCAAACACCGCAGCCGACGCACTTCTCTTTCTTAACTACCGGGAATCCATCCGGACCCATATCCAGGGCGCCAAACATGCATGCCCGCACACAATCACCCAACCCCAGACAGCCGACACTGCATTCGCGTTGGCCTCCGGATAAAACAGATTGGGCGCTGCAGGTGTTGACGCCCACATATACAAAATTGTTGGCAGCCCGATTGCCACCGGTGCAGGTGTTATAAGATTTCAGCGGCTCGGCCATGCCGACTTCCAGGCCCATCACTGCGGCCGCTCCCTGGGCGGATTCAGGTCCACCCACGACACAGACACTGGGTTGCGCCGTGCCGGCCACCACTGCAACGGCTGCCGCGGAACATCCGGCATATCCGCAGCCGCCGCAGTTGGCGCCGGCAAAGGTTGCCTCTACCTGGGCGATGCGCGGATCTTCCCATACATAAAAAATCCGTGAAGCAGCACCAAGTACGATTCCACAAATCGCTCCCAGACCCAACATAAAAAATGTTCCTTCGACCATAGATCCACTCCTTGGTATCATTCAGGCTGCCACCACCTGCGCCACCCCTGCGGCAGCTTATTTGCCGAATACGTAACGTCAGAGAGGTAGACCTTCAATTTACAAAAGGAGGTACCTTATCACTAGGGATTTAATATTTCAAGTTTAATGCACCGAAATTTTGCATATTTCCTTGTCCCGTGTTGGGACCTAAGGGGGGCTTCTCAATTAGGATGTTGACCTAAGGGCTGATCGATAACAACATGGCCACCCTATTTTAAACTGGATGGGAGAGAGTGTTCTTTGCGTCCATCAGAGGGCTAAACTCCGGGTACTAAGGTATCGGGATAGCAATGAGGATACCCTGCCGGAATTGATGGTGCAATGGTTTTAGCTGATCGGGATTTCAGCAGGATGCTTTAAGCCCTTAGTGAATTTTTCCCGGCAATATGTTGTGAAAAGATTACCTTTAGCAAACCCCGCACATTTTGCAGGTTTCCACCTGACAATCCGGTGTTGTCCGACCCTCTTTGGCCCGTTGATATTCTCGCTGCAAATACGATTTTTTGATACCGTGGTCGATAAAATCCCAGGGCAAATGTTCATCCAGTTCACGCTCCCGGAGGACATAAAAATCCGGATTTATCGGCACCGACTTGAAAGTTTGGGCCCAGTTGCCCTGATTGGTGTGGGCCAGAGAAAGAATATCGGCAACCTTGCGATCGCCGCGTGATAACATCGCCTGGATATAGGCCCAACGGGGAACATCCGAATTTATCTTCAGGTTGGCCACTTTTCTCAATCCATTTTTTATTTTTTTTATTTTTCTTTTCAGCATCCTGACTTCGTCCATGGCCGCCCATTGAAAGGGCGTTGACGGCTTTGGAACAAATGAATTGAGGCTGACGGTTATCGTCCCGATGCGTTTGCGTGCCCGACTGGAGGTTAAAAAGCGATGTTTGATCCGCTTGACCAAACTGACGATTGCGTCTACATCCGCTTCGGTTTCAGCCGGCAAGCCGATCATAAAATACAGCTTTAAATTCGGAATACCGTTTTCGACCAGGGTTGTGGCGGCATTCAGAATATCATTTTCAGTGAGCCCCTTGTTGATGACTCTGCGCATGTGCTGTGAACCGACTTCCGGTGCAATCGTTGCAGTTTTGACTTTGCTTTGATTCAGGGCTGCCAGCAGGCCATCGGTTAAGCGGTCAGCGCGCAGGGAGCTGAATGAAAATCGAATATCTTTATCCTTGAATTTTTCACACAATTGCTCAATTCCCGGAAGATCGGATACCGCCGCTCCCACGAGCCCAATGCGATCGGTCAATTGTGCGCCCTGCTTTATGGATTGTTCAAGCCGCGCAACGGGGCGAAATCTTGGGGGCCGGTATATAAATCCTGCACTGCAGAAACGACAGCCATGGGGGCATCCGCGGCCGGTTTCAACTAAAAATGTATCGTCAAAGGTGGTGTCGGGGGATAAGACTGCACTGCAGGTGGCTTCGCAATCCAGGTCATCCAAGTAAACGCGTTCTATTTTCTGAGGAACATCTTCCACTGGTTCAAAACTCTCAAGCGTGCCGTCAGCTTTGTATCGGGTCTGGTAAAAGGAGGGCACATAAGCACCGGGTACATTGCGTGCCAGGTTCTTCAATACATCCTTTTTTTTCGTATTCGGTTCAAAGATTTCAAAAAACCGCGGGAGGATTCCCTCGGCTTCGCCGATCAGAAAACAGTCAATGAAGGCAGCGACGGGTTCCGGGTTTAAAAAACAGGCCACACCACCGGCAATGATCAACGGGTGGCCTTCGTTGCGGGCCTCGGTTCGCAGCGGGATCCCGGCTTTGTCCAAAATGGCAAGTAAATGGGGGTAGTCGTTTTCAAAAGACAGGGAAAAGGCAATGATGTCGGCGGCGGCAATGGGCCGGCCTGATTCCATGGTTTTCAGCTGGTCCGGTTGAGACCGGCTGGCTTCCGGCATAAAGGCCCTTTCGCAGACCACATGATCGTAGCTGTTAAAAAGTCGATACAGTGTTTGAAATCCAAGATTGGACATGCCCACGTGATAGCGATTGGGATAAACCAGGGCAACGCTGATTCTTGAGTGCCAGGTTTTACGGATGGTTCCGATCTCGGAACGAGTGTTCGGAGGGACCGATTTGTCAGGGTTACGCCGCATATGGCCGATCGTCCGTTGCTCCGCCACAGGCGGATTCGTTGCTGGATAGCTGGTGGCCTTAACAATCTTTGCCGAAACAATAGCAGGCCGTACCGAAAACATCTTCCATTAAAGGATTATGCTCAGGTATTAAAATGTGACTATTCAGCGAATAGTCAATGGGTGGCCCGACTTCTGACAAATAGATACCACACAACGTCTGACTCAGCTTGACAACTCTGAGAACAGCTTGCGAAACAGCAGTCAGCCAATCATCAACAGATCCGCCTGCCGCGGAACAACGGACCGCGGCGAAACAGCGAACATCAGAACCTTTTAATCGGCCTTTCTTCTCAAAAATGTGGGCACATCCAATTCGCTGTCACCAATAATCACGCCACTGTTGCCTCTGTAATAGGCACCGGATGATTCGCCCACCGCTTTTTTCTGGCGCATGAAGGTCGGCTCATCGTAGTCGATAATTTTATCCATATCTTCCGGCGTGATGTCTCTGATTTTGCCCCGCAGCGGTTGCTCCACCTGTGCTTCAATTTCGGGTTCTTTGCCGATGCCGGTTGCTATCACCGTCACCCGCATTTCATCACCCAGACTGTCGTCCACGGAGGTGCCCCAGAAGATTTCAGCTTCTTCGCCCACTTCGCCATGAATGAACTCGGATGCTTCGGCGACCTCTTCAAATTCCATATCGCTGGTGGCAGTGATGTTCATCAATACGCCCTTGGCCCCGTTAATGGGAATGTCCTCTAACAAAGGATGTGAAATTGCCTTTTCGGCAGCTTCCACCGCTCGATTCTCGCCGGACGAGATGCCAATGCCCATTAGGGCCATGCCGGCTTTGGACATGGTTGTTCTGACATCGGCAAAGTCCAGATTGACGACGCCCGGCATCATGATCAGATCCGTGATGCCCTTTACCGAATGCAGCAGGATTTCATCGGCTTTGACGAACATTTCCATCAGTGTTGCTTTTTTGGATGCCAGGCCGCGGAGCCTGTCGTTGGGGATCGTGATGGCCGTATCCACAACTTTTTTCAGGGTTTCAATTCCATCTTCCGCCACCTTGGCCCGTTTCTTACCTTCAAAGGAAAATGGTCGGGTCACGACCGCGACCGTTAAGGCACCAAGATCTTTGCTAATTTCAGCGATAACCGGGGCTGCACCGCTGCCCGTTCCACCGCCGAACCCGGCCGTAATAAATACCATGTGACTGTCGGCCAGGGCTTGCCTGATTTCTTCTTCATTTTCCAGTGCAGCATCACGGCCGACCAGGGGATTCGCCCCGGCCCCCAGGCCTTCAGTGATCGCCTCTCCCAGTTGAATCCGGATCGGGGCTTTTGAAATTTCAAGGGCCTGGGCATCTGAATTGGCCGCAATGAACTTGACCCCCTGGAGATTGGATGAGATCATGTTGTTGATGGCGTTACCGCCGGCACCCCCCACTCCGATAACCTTGATTTTTGCTGATTTTTCCTGGTCTACATAGGTAAACATTTTTGCCCTCCTACCGATTTGAGTTAATGGTTCTTGGTTGATAGAAAATGGTTATGAGTTATTAGTTATCAGTGATTCATGTAATTTGCCTTTTGCCGACTTCGATTCGACTGCCGTTCGACAAGCTCAGGCCCCGAGCACGATGAGGGCAGCTCGTCGCAGGCTGCATTCCGACTTCTTTTATCCTCTGACCGCTGTTTTCTGAAATCATTTCTAAACGACTTCACTAAACCATTTCTTCATTCTGGCCATAACCCTGTTGAAGATGTTTTTATCCCGAATCCTGAATTTTTTCGCATCTCTGTTACGCGCACCAAATAATACCAATCCCACTCCGGTGGCATACATGGGGTTATTGACCACATCCACGAGGCCTTTGATACCCTGCGGTCTGCCGACGCGGGCGGGAAGCTTGAAGATTGATTCCGCCACATCTGATACGCCTTCCAGCAAGGATGTCCCGCCCGTTAAGACGATTCCGGATGGAATGGTATTTTCCATTCTGGCCCGATAAATCTCCCGATAGGTCAACTCGAAAATTTCCTCCATACGGGGCTCTAGAATCTCTCCAAGAATTTGCCGTGGTAGTTTGCGGGGATCACGCCCCCCCATGCCTGAAACTTCGATGCTTTCGTCACTGCTGATGCCACTGGCAAGGCAGGTTCCGTATTTTTTCTTGATTTTTTCGGCTTCAGCCTGGGGTGTTCGCAAACCGATTGCGATATCGTTGGTCAGGTTGTTGCCTCCTAAAGCCAGAACAAACGTGTGCTTGATATTTTTCCCTGAAAACACCGCCAGATCGGTGGTGCCCCCGCCTAGATCCAGCAGGGCCGTTCCCAGCTGTTTTTCATCATCGGTCAGCACGGCTTCACCGGATGCCAGAGATTCCAGCACGATGTCGGAAACATCGAGTCCGGACCGATTGGCGCATTTCACGATGTTGTGGGCCGAAGCAACAGCACCGGTAACAATGTGAATTTTCGCCTCCAATCGAACGCCGGCCATACCTACCGGGTTTTGAATCCCTGATTCGTCATCAACCATAAATTCCTGGGGCAGAACATGAATGACTTCCCGATCCATTGGTATCGCCACTGCCCGGGCGGCATCGATTACCCGCTCGACATCGTTTTCGGTGATCTCCGAGCCTTTGATGGCCACAATGCCACGGCTGTTGAACCCGGTGATGTGCCCACCGGCAATACCGGCACACACCGATGAAATCTCACAGCCTGCCATAAGTTCCGCCTCTTCCACCGCTTTTTTAATCGATTCCACTGTCGATTCGATGTTAATGACCACACCTTTGCGCAATCCGATGGAAGGATGAGTGCCAATACCGATGATGTTGATATCCGACCCGGATACTTCTCCCACAACGGCACAGATCTTGGTCGTTCCGATATCAAGACCCACGATAATGTCCTCTTGTCGACGCATGCTTGCCCTCCCTTGATCCTTAAAAATTATTTTTGTGGTTTTTGTGCAAAAAATCTAAATTGGAAAATTTCACTATCTTGTAGCGAATGAATATTATCGATTGAATATTGAATATTGAATATTTAAAGTCCGCTGTCGGCGGATCCACCTTAAAAAGGCCGGAACAACGCGACATTCATAAATATTCAATTTGCAATCTTCAATTCCCCGCTAAAACGGGATTTAGGCTTCGCTGCAACCGGCTCATCCGGATTAGAGTTCCATTATTTAATAGGATTAACCACAATGCGCCTCATATTATTCAAATCAACGCGATCAAAATCAAAGATGCCCCGCTGCCGTTTAAGGTACGAAAATAATTTTGCCAGCATATGATATTTTCCGATGTAGTTGCTGTAACCGAGACTTATGGCTTTGAGGCGATCAAAGGCATAGATCGTCAGGCCGATTTGCCGGTCGACACTTATTTGCCGGATTAGATGATTCGGCAGGATGCTGCCCTGCTGTTTGCCAAGTTCCAATACCTGCATCACGGCCCTAAACGGTGCCGATTCAACCGGGGACTGACCCGGAAATGATGGTTCCAAGCGGCCATAAACTTTTAGATCTGATGGGTCGAGGCCACTGATCACCGGCAGATCATGCTGGTCCGCAGGGTCCCATGCTTTAAATATCTGGCCCTGGTGGTTGATCAAAAATTTTTGTCCCAAATCGACTACAGCCAGGGCCGTGTGCTCGTAAACCCGAATGATCAGGCGCGATGGGATCTCCCTGCTGACTTCAGCTTCGGCGATCCATGGATGGGCCAGCAGTCTTTTCCTGACCAGCGAGAGATTGACTGACAGAATATTATCGCCGGTGCGGACCTGGGCCTGCCGGACAACCTGCTCAGGAGTGAGCCGCTGTGTCCCTTCAATTGTTACCTTTTTAGCCGCAAAATAGTCACACTGGGTCACAAGTTCGTGAATTAGAATGAAAAAGCCGGTTAGCGCCGCAAATGCGACAACTGCGGCCATGACCTTGAATCCCTGCATGATTCGGCCCAGTAACTGAAGCCACCGGCTGGACTTTTGGCCTTTGCGGTAATTTTTGCGCGGCTTTTTACGTTTAAGCAATGGATACCTCATAACTCTTCCAACAGCTGTTCTCCAACCCTCCATACATCGCCGGCTCCCAGTGTCAGCAAAATATCGCCTGATTTTAAATTTTTCTTCAGGAATGCAACCGCATCTTTCATCCGGGCGGCAAAAAAAACTTCCTTGTGCCCGTGAGCCTGGATGCCTTCACACAGGCGCTGCCCGGTTACGCCTTCAATTTCCGGCTCGCTGGCGGCATAGATCGGTAACACAAGCAGGACATCGGACTGGTAGAAGGCGCGGGAGAAATCATCAAACAGGGCCTGGGTCCGGCTGTAACGATGGGGCTGAAATACCACGACCTTTCGTTTGTCGGGCCAACATTTCTGCAGGGCATCCAGGGTGGTTTTTATTTCAGTCGGATGATGGCCGTAGTCATCGACCACCGTAATTCCGCCGGCTTCGCTTTTAATTTCCAACCGGCGTTGGACGCCTTCAAGGGTTTCCAGCGCACCTTTGATTGCTGCAAAGGGCACATCCAGTTCGATACCCACTGCGATGCTGGCCGTGGCGTTATAGACGTTGTGAAGGCCAGGCAGATTCAGGGTTATGCGGCCAAGCTTTTGTCCCCGGTTGATGACGGTGAAACGGCTTTGCCGCTTTGCAAATTCCACATCCCGTATCTGGAAATCCGCCTGGGTACTCTGGCCGTAGGTGGTATAGCGTTTTTTTATTGCGGGGATTAGATCCTGAATCGGCTCGTTGTCCAGACAGAGTATCGCCAGACCATAAAAAGGGATCCGATCGATAAAGTCTAAGAAAACGGATTTTATGGCAGCCATATCCGGGTAAAAATCCAGGTGTTCCCGATCTATATTTGTGACAACGGCAATCGCGGGGGAAAATTTTAAAAATGATCCGTCGCTTTCATCGGCTTCTGCAACGATAAAATCGCCCTGCCCAAGCACCGCGTTGGAACCGATACCTTTCAGTTTTCCTCCGATTACCACCGTCGGGTCGAGTCCTCCGCGGGCTAACACAGAAGCCACAATCGAGGTGGTCGTGGTTTTACCGTGTGCCCCGGCGATGGCGACGCTGTATTTTAAGCGCATGAGTTCCGCCAACATTTCAGCGCGGGGGATCACCGGAATTGATGCCTGTTCGGCAGCCAGTACTTCCGAATTGTCCTTTCTGACAGCCGAAGAAGTTACAATAACATCGGCCCCGCTGATCTGATCGGCCTGATGTCCCTCAAAAACAGTACCTCCCAGGGTTTGGAGACGCTCGGTAATATCGGATGCTTTCAGATCCGAGCCGGATACCTTGTAGCCTAAGTTGAGAAGCAATTCGGCAATACCGCTCATACCAATGCCGCCGATTCCGACAAAATGGATGTGATATTTTTTTAAATACATAAGCTTCGAGTTGCGGGTTACGAGTTACGGGTCGCGGGTTACGAGTTACGGGTTGCGGGCTGCGCGATACGGATTGCGCGTTTTCCGTTTCGGGTTACGTTTTTTCACTATTCCACTAATCAACTAGCTCATAGCAGTTATCGACGATATTCCTGGCTGCATCCGGATTGCCGAATTGTCTGGCTTTTGCGGCCATATCATTTAATGCATCCCGCTGGGCGGCATAATACGCTATCTTTTCGCCGAGAATTTCACCACTGAGATCCTTTTCAATAATCATTTCAGCCGCACCTTCATCTGAAAGGCTGCCGGCATTCAAAACCTGATGGTTATCGGCTGCATGGGGAAAGGGGATAAAGATAGCCGCTTTGCCCAGGGCCGTTATTTCAGCAACCGTGGTAGCCCCGGCCCGGCAGATCAGAAGATCGGCCCGGCTGTAAAGCTCGGCCATATTGTCGAAAAATGACTGCACGGTGCATCGGATATTGTTCCGGCGGTATGCTTCATTGGCCTGCTGTTCATCTGCTTCACCGGTCTGATGAATAAAATGCAGGTGATCTTTATCTTTGAGGGCATCCAATGCTTCCATGATCGCCATGTTTATTGCGTGAGCCCCCTGACTGCCGCCGATGATCAGTACCGTTAAAAGCCTATGGCCGGTATGGTTGCTTTCTTGCGAGATTTGACCATCGGAATATTCTAAAAGTTCGTTTCGCACCGGATTGCCCGTCCATTGTACCTTGCGCGAATCCAGGTTGGATTTAGTATTTTCAAACGAAATAAAAATTCGGTTTGCAAATCGCGCTAAAATTCTATTCGTGATTCCCGGCAATATATTTTGCTCATGGACCACGATGGGTATTCGCCGTAACCAGGCACCCATGATAACCGGACCGGCCGAGTAGCTTCCGAGTCCGACAGCCAAATCCGGCGAAAAATTTTTGAGAATCCGCATGGACTCCAAAATTCCTTTGGGAATTTTCAAAACGGATACCAGCTGGTTCCATATTCCCCGTCCTTTAATTCCGGCGGCCGTGATACACCGAAGTTCATAGTCAGTTTTGGAGAGTACCGATTTCTCCATCGGATTGCCGGTACTGACAAAAATAATTTTGGTTGCTGAATTGCGTGCTTCAAATTCCTGGGCAATTGCAATGCCGGGGAAAAGATGCCCCCCGGTTCCACCACCGGCGATGACGATGCGCAGGGGGCGATTAGAAGGTTGCCCGGAAAAACGATAACCTGCACTTGATAATTCGGGTGCATTGGGAACTGCAGCCAAAAGCTGAAAGCTGACAGGTGAAAGCAAAGCGCTAAGGATACCGCCGGCCTTTGAGCGTTGAGCGTTGAGCGTTGAGCCATATATTCCATATGTCGAGTTATTAAACATTGAAATACGATTTCTGGTAGACGATTTTCCTATTTGTTGTTATTTGCCCCGATATTCATCAAAATCCCAATGGAGGCCATATTCAGCAGCAGGGATGTTCCGCCGTAACTTAGAAAAGGCAGTGTGAGACCTTTGGTCGGCAACAATCCCAGGGTGACGCCCATATTGATACAGATTTGGATCCCCATGGCGATCGTCAGGCCGATAGCCATCAGCGATCCAAAGGTGTCCGGCGCATTGCGGGCTATTTTTATTCCTTTTAAAAGAATCCAGGCGTAAAGCACGATGATTATCACTGCACCCATTAACCCGAACTCTTCACCGATAATTGAAAATATAAAATCGGTATGGGGTTCGGGAAGATAAAATAATTTTTGATATCCTTTCCCAATGCCCGTGCCCCACAAGCCACCGGTGCCAAATGCCATTAAAGAATGAATAATTTGATAGCCTTGATCGGCTGGATATTGCCACGGGTTGAGAAATCCCAGAACTCTGCTCATCCGGTACTGGGAGCTTGTCAGAAAATAATAGGTCAAGGGCAATAATAGGATGATCAGCGATCCGAAAAGATGAAGACAGGGTACACCGCCGACAAACATCATCAGCCACGTCAGGGCTGCCAGGATCACCACCGATCCAAAATCAGGCTGTCCGATAATGCAGCCGGCAAACACTGCCAAAACGACAACATGCGGCACAAATCCGATAAAGAAATCTTTGAGCCGATCACCCTTTTTATCCAGCGAATAGGCCAGAAATATGATCAGGGCAAAACGGGCAAATTCAGACGGTTGAAACGATAAATTCCCGAAACGCAACCACCTGGCCGCACCACCGGCCGAAAAACCATAGTCGGTGAATTGGATCGCTATCAGGAAAACAAGGGCCAGGGCCAGCAGCGGGTAAGTCAACGGCCGATACCAGCGATAGGGAAAATGTCGGCAGATAACCAGCCCGATTAGTCCGACCAGGGCAAAAACCGCCTGCTTCTTTAAAAAAAGATAATCCGAGCCGTATCTTTTCAAAGCCACTGCAGAACTGGCGCTGTAGACCATGACGATTCCGATACCGACCAGAAAAAGGACCGGAAACAGCAGCCCGATATCGTATGAAACGTTATTTGCGGTTGGTTGGTCCGAATTCATGCCGGGTTCTTCCGTTAAGCATTGCCACAGATTCTTTAAAATCGTTTCCTCGCTGGCCATAGTTGTCATACATATCGAAGCTGGCACACCCGGGTGACAGGAGAACCACGTCACCCGGTGAACTGGCCTGATAAGCCTGTTGGGCCGCGTCCGCCATGGAGGTCACCGTTGCTGTGGATACCGTATCCTCTAAGGCCGAGCGGATCAGATCCGTGGCCTGGCCCATGACGAACAGCTTTTTGACATGTCGCGACACACTTTTCCTGAGTTCTTTAAAATTGCCTCCCTTGTCCAGTCCGCCCATGATCAGAATCACCGGTTTGCTAAAGCATTCCACGGCTCGCATCACTGCATCCACATTGGTTGCCTTCGAATCATTGTATAAATCGACATCATCGATTGTTGCGACATATTCCATTCGATGGGCACTCCCCTGATATCGGTTCAGCGTGCTCTGAATCGCATCCGGTTGTCCCCCGGCAGCCAGAGCTGCCAGGGCCGCAGCACAAGCATTTTCAAGGTTATGCCGGCCGGCAAGTTTTATCTTGCTAAGATCCAGAGATAGCTGATTTCGGAATGCGGAATGCGGAATGCGGAATTGATTGCCGGGTCCGCTTGAATCCATGAAGCGAAAAGTTACCCGCTTTTCGTAATATAGCGCGCCTTCCTCATTATTATTAAGAGAATCATAATACAGTTTTTTGCTTCTGATGCCTTCAGTTAGTGAACGAACTAATGGATCGGAACCATTTAAGACGGCGATATCGTTTGTTTGCTGGTTTTCGAATAGCCGAATTTTGGATGCGGCGTACGCTTCAAAATCCGGGTAGCGGTCCAGATGATCAGCCGTGATGTTCAGCAGCACCCCGACATGCGGCTTGAAGGTTTCGATGGTGTCCAGCTGAAAACTGCTGATTTCGGCAACAATGACATCCGCTTCTTGTTTACCGCCGGCATAATCGATTAACGGATTTCCAATGTTACCACCCACAAATACCTTCAAACCGGAGCGCTTGAGCATATCGCCCAACAGCTCGGTGGTGGTGGTCTTACCGTTGGTGCCCGTCACTGCCACCACAGGCTGCCGGATGAACCTTGAGGCCAGCTCTATCTCACCCATAACCGGAACACCCTGGTCCCGTGCTTGAAGCACCGGTTTGATGGTGTGGGAAACACCCGGGCTCAAAACGATCAAGTCCGCTTTTGTAAACGTTTCAGATCGATGCCCGCCCAGTTCCAGGGAAATGCCCGCTGCCTGAAACTTCTGCACATTGGAGCCCAAATCACTTTCTGATGCCGTGTCGGTTACGATGACGGTTGCCCCCCTGTTGCTCATAAAGCGGGCCACAGCAATACCGGTTACACCAAGGCCGACAACAACGATGTTTTTTTGTGATAGCTCCATCATTCAATAAATCCGATTGAGGATTGCCGACATTATTTTCTCATATTTCCAATCCGACCGCCCCGCCCTTGCTGGCAGGAGGGCAGGGCCTGAGCAAGAGCAGAGGCGGTCAGAATTTGGCTTTATGCGTTATTTAATATAAAAGGCATTACAGTTGGTTTGATATCGATTCATCATTTTTCGAAAACCTTGGTCTTGTCTTCTTTCGCCTCAGTCATTTTTTGTCTTCTTATATCACTCTTGTCCAAAAACGAGTTTAGAATGAGTCATATAATGAGTTGTAAAACGAGTCATTGAAAAAAATCCTCCTTGTATGTAGGGTGGTTGTTAAT
>Ga0209260_10000151_pt1 | contig 47688 bp, 42 predicted proteins | sample WorMetTypGCAVOLI_FD_187421 | JGI IMG/M metagenome (GOLD analysis project Ga0209260, IMG submission 187421) | Marine gutless worms symbiont microbial communities from Max Planck institute for Marine Microbiology, Germany - Olavius algarvensis... ...
AGCTGGTATAACCCATATCGATTACATTCGACGCTGAATTATGTCAGCCCGAATGATTATGAAAAACGACTACTCGAAACGAAGCATGCCGCTTAACTGGGGTGTATCAAAAAGTTTGACCACGTCACACAGATACAGCAGCATCAACGCGAACGCACCGACGCAGACAAAGCCGATGTTGAGCCACAGTCCCAGTACGGTGGGTCTTTCGCCCCGGCATTTGCTGCGGGTCAGGATCATGGCGCAGGCGTAACAAACAGCCGATATGATAGGTAGCAGCGCGTAAGCGTTAAAATCGTCGGCCTGGGGCTGCAGGATAAGCAGGGTGCCGATAAATCCGAGCAGCACCGCGAACCAACCCCTGGCGGCGATTGTTTCTCCCAGGAAAAAGGCAGCGAACAGCGTGATGAATATCGGCGTGGTGTATAGCGCTGCGGCGGCGATGGCCAGTTCGATATGCGGTAACGCGGCGAAATAGACTATCCACATCGCTACCAGGATCAGGCTGCGCAGCAGCGTCCATCCGAGCAGACGCGGCATGATCGAGGTCTCGCAGCTGCGGATGCGCACGAAATAGATTAGGAACGGCACCACGATCAGCGAGCGCATTAAGAATATCTGCCAGATGACGAAGCTCGCGCTTTGCTGTTTGATTAGCGCATCGCCCAGCGACAGGGCAAAACAGCCGCCCAGGATTGCGCCGACGGCGAGTTTCAGATTGTCGCGCGGGGGTGGTTCCACGGGATGTTTTTCCGAATTCGATAGGGATGGGCAATAGTCTGTATTAAACCTTGTTGCGTGACCAGTCTTTAATCTTGTGAATAATCACCGGCATGGCTATGATGCTCGGTCTAAAACTCAAGATTTGCGAGGTTTTTCATGAAAGTCTGTGTACTCGGCGCCGCAGGTGGAATCGGCCAGCCGCTATCTCTGTTACTCAAGCTGCAGCTTCCCGCCGGCAGCGAATTGTCGCTCTACGACGTCGCGCCGTTTACGCCCGGGGTTGCCGTCGACTTGAGCCATATCCCGACCGACGTCAGCGTCAGCGGATTCGTCGGCGATGATGTCGAAGCCGCAATGCAGGATGCCGACATTGTCGTCATTCCGGCAGGCGTGCCGCGCAAGCCCGGCATGACCCGCGATGACTTGTTCAACATGAACGCGGGTATCGTCAAGAAACTGGTCGGCGCCGGCGCCAGGGCTTGCCCCAACGCCTGTTATGCGATCGTCACGAATCCGGTCAACTCGACCGTGCCGATTGCGGCCGAGGTGCTCAAGGCCGCCGGAGTATACGACAAGTGCAAGCTGTTCGGCGTGACTACGCTCGACGTGATTCGCTCCAATACCTTTGTCGCGCAAATCGCGGGTAAGAGCACCGCGGAAGTTAATGTCGACGTCATTGGCGGCCACAGCGGTGTAACTATCCTGCCGCTGCTGTCCAGCATTCCCGGTGTCGAGCTGGGCCAGGCCGATATCGAAGCTTTGACCCCGCGCATTCAGGAAGCCGGCACCGAGGTGGTCGAAGCCAAGGCCGGCGCCGGTTCGGCGACCCTGTCGATGGCGCAGGCGGCCGCGCGTTTTACCATGTCGCTGGTCGCGGCGATGAATGGCGAGGCCGTAACCGAGTGCTGTTACGTGCAGGTCGGCGACGATACCGGCAGTTTCCACGCGCAGCCGGTGGTTCTCGGCAAGGGTGGCGTCGATTCGATTCCGGAAATACCGCCGCTGAGCGACTATGAGCAAAAGTTGCTCGATGATATGCGCGCAACGCTCGACGGCAATATCGCGAAAGGCATCGAGTTCGCTAACGCCGAATAGCTTTATCAGCACCCCGGGCAGCAATGCCTGCCCGGGGCATTCTGAATTCCCGGACGCGCCCTGCCGGTGAGCCCCGTTTTGAACTAAATCCGCTTTGAACTGTTAAACTAGATACGTCATATTCAGGTAAGCGGACGATGCGTTACTCCATCATATTGCTAAGCGCGCTACTGGTAATCGGTTGCAGTTCGAAGAGCGCGCGCGAAGGCGAAGCTGAAATCATTACCAAGGTCGGTGTTATCGGCGCCAAGGAAGACGTCAGCATGGATCAGGTCGAAAAGGACCGGCGTTCGAGGACCAGCCTCTATGGTTCGATATCGACCGGAGGCCGGCTATCGATCGGTATCGGATTTCTGTTGTCACCGTTTTTATCGGGTAGCTCCGATCCGGATCCGGTGCGTTACGAAATAAATCTTTCCGACGGCGGTCAAATGACCATCTACCACGAGAGCCGCGATTTTGAAGTCGACGACTGCGTCGAAATTACGGTACACCCCGACGAGAAAAAACACCCGCCGACGATGAAACGCAACCAGGGCGGTTGTTAAACCCGGGCGACATCTCGATTACCTAGTCATCCCCGCGCAAGCGGGGACCTTATAACACACCACCATTACAAGATTCCGATACGTCGGACCGCCGCTTACGCGGGAATGACTCGGTACCTTTACAAGATTCCCGCTTGCCGGGGGGGGCGACTCGGTGGGAACACGCCGTTATCGCAGGGTTACAGGTCCTTGCATAGGCGCAGGGCGTCGTAAATTGCCGCGTGCATGTTGCGCGAAGCGACTGCGTCGCCGATGCGGAATAACTTGAATTTGCCGTCGGCGTTGCGCTCGATCCGCTGCGGTCGGCCTTCGATCAGCGCATCGTAGTCGACTTCGCCAAGATTGCTCGATAGTGGTTTGAGCGCAAAGTAAACTTCGTCCAGCGGCAATATGCCATGTTCGACCACGATCTGGTCTACCAGCCGTTCGCTTTGGAAATCACCATAGTCGCTACCCAGGGTGACGCGGATTTTAGCGCCGTCACGCCGGGCGTTCCGCGCCCGGCGGCAGAGCGTAAACGTCACGTCCAGCGGCAATAGATGGCGCATGTAGGGCGTCAGGTTGGTGCCGCCAAGATCCGGCGCGATTTGGCGTTCCGGCGTTACGTATTCGAGCTTGGCGCCGCTCGCGGCAATGATTTCGGCCGCCTGCAAGCCGGGATGATCGGCGCCGTCGTCATACAGTAGAACCTCGGCCGCGGGCGCGATATCTCCGGATATGATAGCGCGCGCCGAGACCGCCAGTTCGTTGCCGCTATCGAGCAGCTCGGTATCGGGGAGACCGCCGCTGGCGATGATGACGATAGCGGGGTTTTCGCCGAGGACGTCGTCGGCCTCGGCATAGGTATTGCAACGCAGCTCGACCCCGGCCTGGTCGCACTGTGCGACGCGCCAGTCGATGATGCCGATCATTTCGCGCCGTCGCTGTGAGCGCGTCAGCAACAACACCTGTCCGCCCGGCTTGGGCGTGGCTTCGAACAGGATAACCCGGTGGCCGCGTTCGGCGCAGACGCGGGCCGCTTCGAGACCCGCGGGTCCCGCACCGACGATAACGATCTTTTGCGGCTGCCCGCTTTGCCGGCTGATCTGATGCGGCATCGTCGCTTCGCGACCGCTGGCCGGGTTGTGGATGCACAGGGCTTCGCCGGACAAGTATATTCGGTCGAGGCAGTAGGTTGCGCCGACGCAGGGGCGAATGTCTTGTTCGCGTCCCTCGCTCAGCTTTTGCACGATCAGCGGGTCGGCGATATGCGCGCGCGTCATGCCCACCATGTCGAGTTTGCCGCTGGAAATCGCGTGGCGCGCACTGGCGACGTCGGCAATCCTGGCCGCGTGAAACACCGGGAACCGGGTCGCCGCACGCACTTCGCCGGCAAAGTCGAGATGCGGGGAAGAGGCCATGCCCTGTACCGGGATGACATCGGTTAGCGCGGCGTCGGTGTCGATGTGCCCGCGAATGACGTTGAGGAAATCGATTTGCCCGCCGGCGACCATGCGGCGGGCAATCTCGAGGCCGACTTCGCGCGTGATGCCGTTTTCCATTTGCTCGTCGACGACGAGGCGCAGGCCGACGATGAAATCGGCGGATACCCGGGCGCGGATCGCGTCGAGGACCAGCCGGGTAAATCGTAAACGATTGTCGAGCGCGCCGCCCCAATCGTCGTCGCGGAAATTGGTTACCGGCGACCAGAACTGGTCGATCAAATGCCCGTAACATTCCAGTTCGATACCGTCGAGCCCGGCCGCCTGCATGTGCTCGGCCGCCAGCGCGTAATCGGCGACGACACGTTCGATGTCCCAGTCTTCGATGACCTTGGGGAAGGCGCGATGCGCCGGCTCGCGCACCCCGGAGGGTGACAGCGTCGGCAACCAGTCGGAGTGATTCCAGTGCGCCCGGCGCCCCAGGTGGGTTAGCTGAATCATGACTTTGCAGTCGTGTTGGTGGCAGCTGTCCGCGAGTTCGCGCATCCAGGGCACCACCTCTTCCTTATAAGCGAGAATGTTGCCGAAGGCCGGCGGGCTGTCTTTCGACACTAACGCCGAACCTGCGGTCATGGTCAGCGCCAGCCCGGCCTGCGCGCGCGCCGCGTGGTACAGGCGATAGCGCTGTTTGGGCATGCCGTCCTCGGTATAAGCGGGTTCGTGCGAAGACGTCATCAACCGGTTTTTGAGCGTCAAGTGCTTGAGCTGAAACGGTTGCAGCAGGGGGTCGTTGCCAGCCATCGGATTTTCCAGTTCGGATGTATTCACCGCCAATAGTAGCAGCTGCCTCGATCACGCGACAATGCCCGGCTGGCGCATATTTGCTGCAGCCGGAACGGCATGGTCACGGCCGGTTTCATGATACCCTGCGGCCATGAGCGACGACAAGATCTCCAGCAATCCGGCGATTGACGCGGCCTTACACCTCGACGGGGACCCGCAAAAACTCAGGGCCTATTACGACGACTGGGCGCGCAGCTACAACCTGGATATCGACAGCGCCGGCTATAGCGGCCCGGTGTGTGGCGCCAGACTGTTGCAGCGGTATCTGGCGGATACCGCTGCAGCACTGCTCGACGCCGGTTGCGGCACCGGTCTGGTCGGGATAGAACTGGCCACTCTCGGATATTGCTGTATCGATGGCTTCGATCTTTCCGAAGCGATGACCGAACAGGCGCGAGCTAGCGGGGTTTATCGGCGGTTGAACGGCGGCATCGATATGCTGCGTGCGACGGATTCGTTTGCCGTCGCTAGCTACGACGCGGTTATCTCGGTAGGCGTATTTACCCCGGGGCATGTACCTCCCGAGGCCTTGGAAGTATTGCTGCAGCTGGTGCGTCCCGGGGGATTATTGGTGATATCGACGCGCAGTCAGTACTACGATCAAACCGGTTTCCAACAGCTGATTGACGCGCTGATTACAAACCGGCGGCTCGAGCTGATCGAGCTGCTCAGGGATGCGCCCTACAATGAGGATGGCAGGGCTCACTATTGGGTGCTCGGCAAACCGATCCCGGAGGCTACCAACCTGGGGAAATAGGCGTTCGTGGGCCAATCTCTGATTGAATCCGGGCCCGGGTTTGCGTTTAATAGGTTGCGCCGAACTTTCGCCCGGATTAATTTTTAAGAGCATCTTATGTCGCCCAGGCAACTCAACGTCGTCAGCCATTGTGCCAGATCTCCCTGGTTTTCCCGCAGCTGGAACGAAAACGCGCTATATGGCGAATATGCAGGTCGACTTGCGCTGCTATCGATCGGCGGGGATACCGAGGCGGAGTACTGGGCGTTGCGCAAATCGGTCGGTTTATTCGACGTGCCGGAGCGACCGGTCGAAATTCGCGGACGGGACGCAGTTAAATTCATCAATTATTTGTTCACCCGTCCCTGTGACGCGTTAGATGCGGGCCGCGGCAGTTACGGCCTGTTGTGCCATCAGGGCGGCGGCCTGGTTTGCGACGGTATCCTGTTCAAACTGGACACGGATCGCTATTGGTACGTGCATGCCGATGCCGATGTTTACCTGTGGTTGGTGGCCCATGCCCATGATTTCGCAGTCGAGATCCACGATCCCCGGTCCTGGGTGCTGCAGGTGCAGGGGCCCGCTTCGATGGCGGTGTTGACGCGCGCCTGTGACGGCGGCGCGCCGCCGGACTTTAAATATTTCGATGCTTTCCAGGGTCGCATGGGCGGACAGGAAGTGCTGGTCAGCCGTACCGGCTGGTCGGCCGAGCTGGGTTTCGAGGTTTACAACTTGGATCCCGAGGTTGACGGGCCCGCCCTGTGGGATCACCTGATCGACGCCGGTACCGAATTTGGTATGGTGGGTTGCAGCCAGTTGGCGATGAACATTCGCCGCATCGAGGGCGGAATTCTAAATTACGGTACGGATATGGGCTGGGACACGACGCCTTACGATATGGGGCTGGGCATGTTCGTTGACCTGGACAGCCATGACTTTATCGGCCGCGACGCGCTCACGGGGGCGAGCCGGGAAACTCGATTCACGGGCTTTAAATGCGAACCCCGCTCGCTGCGCTATGGCGCCGCGATCAAGCTCGCCGGTAAATCGCTGGGCCGGGTGAGCGCCTACGAAATCTCGCCTTATCTGCAGTGCGGCGTCGGATTTGGGTTGTTCGATTCGGCCGCTGCCATGTCGGCCGCCGATCTCGTCATCGCCGATCGTAATGGCAGGGACTGTCCGATTGAACTGGTTGCGCCGCCGTTTTACGACGCCGCCAAAAATATCCCGCGCGGTTTACCGCCGCTCGACGGAATGCCCGACTAGCCTACACGTCATGCCGGGCAGGTTCGCGGAGATCTACAACGTCACGATCCGTAACGGCGAACCGGCGAATAATTTGATGCTGCCCCGACCGCTGCCGTCGCCGTCAAAGGCTTTAATGCTAGCGACACCGCGAGTTTTGGACCAAGTTTTTTAAGTAACTGGGGTTCGTTTCCTATTTCCATTATCATTGCGGCGAGTCGATGGGAAGTTATAAATATGGCTACTGGCATATCAGTACTAATTACCGGGGCCTCGGGCGGCATCGGCCGCGCGGCGGCATTTGAATGTGCCTCCCGCGGCGCCAGAATCGGGGTGCATTACAACGCTAACCTGGAACGCGCCGAGGCGACGCTGGCGGCCCTGCCGGGTGACGGACATCAATTGTTTCAGTGCGATATCGTCGATGCCGCCGCCGCGCAACAATTGATCGAACAGGCCGACCAGGCTTTCGACGGTCTGAATGTACTGGTCAACAACGCTGGAATTTCGCAGCGTCTTAAATTCGAGGATATCGATTACGACACCTGGCGCGAAACCTGGCGCCGCATCGTCGATACCAATCTTACCGCCGCCGCCAATCTGTGTTTCTGCGCGGGCAAAAAAATGATTGACCGCGGTGGTGGGCGTATCGTCAACCTGTCGTCACGCGGGGCGTTTCGCGGCGAACCGCTAATGCCCTGGTACGGCGCGTCCAAGGCCGGGATGAACGCCATGGGGCAATCGCTGGCGCAGGCGCTGGGTCCCAGGGGCGTGTTTGTCTATACCGTGGCGCCGGGTTTTGTCGAGACCGAAATGGCGGCCGCGGTGCTGGCCTCGGCGGAGGGAGAAAATATCAGAAACCAGAGCACCATCGGACGGGTCGCGCAACCCGAGGAATTGGGCAAAACCATCGCTTTCCTGGCGCTGGAAGCGCCCGAATTCATGACCGGTTGCATCGTCGATGTCAACGGCGCCTCCTACCTGCGTTCCTAATTCCTTCCCTTTTGGGCGGGGCGCATTACCTGGTTTCATCGGCCACCTCGGTATCGGTGTCGCCACGATTCTCGATAGTTATTAACCCTGGGTCCTGCCACTTTGACCGCATCCGGGGTGAGCAAAGCCTAGTTGTTTGTAATTATGGATACAGTCGCAGTCTGGCGCGGTTGAATAACCCGTAAATATAGGGGAACTCTGAATAAATCTGAGTTTCCCTAAATTATTGGTAGTCGCTGGGCGAACATGCCACACTGATTCGTTATGGATAGTTCGATCACAGTTCCATTCTGGCTGTTTCTGCTGCTGTCGATTACGGCCTTGTTGCTGGTTCTGGACCGTGTGCTGCTGCCCGGGTTCCGCTGGTACCTGCGACGCCGTGTCAATCGCGTCATCGAGGAGGTCAACACCCGTCTCGATATCGAAATCAGGCCGTTCCAGCTGACGCGCAAGCAGGCGCTGGTCGATCAGCTGGTTTTTGACGATAAGGTGGTGGCGGCGATGAAGGATTACGCCGTTGAAAACAATATGCCCAAGGAAGTCGTGCAGGCCAAAGTCTTCCGCTACGCCAACGAGATCGCACCTTCATTCAACGCCTATGTCTATTTCCGTTTTGGTTACTGGCTGGCCAAATCGCTGGGAAGGTTGTTATACCGGGTGCGCGTCGGTTTCCATGACGATGGCGAGTTATCGCGCATCGATCCCGATGCGAGCGTCGTATTCGTCATGAATCATCGCAGCAATATGGATTATGTTTTGGTGTCTTTTCTGGCCGCCGAAAAAACCGCGCTCTCCTATGCAGTTGGGGAATGGGCCCGGATCTGGCCGCTGCAAACGCTGATCAAGTCCATGGGGGCTTTTTTCGTGCGCCGCAATTCGCGTAACGCGCTCTATCGGCGGGTGCTCGAACGCTACGTCAATCTGGCCACGCGCGCCGGGGTATGCCAGGCGGTATTTCTCGAGGGCGGCCTGACCCGCGATGGACGGCTGCGCGCGCCGAAACAGGGATTTCTCGATTACATGCTGCGTGATTATCACCGCGAGCATGACCGCGATGTCGTCTTCGTCCCGGTCGGGATCAACTACGATCGCGTAGTCGAGGATTTGAGCCTGGTGCGCAGGCTCGATCCCGCGGCCGCCCGCCGGAGCACCTGGTTTGTGATCAAGACCAGTGTCAGGTTCGCGTTTAAAACTCTGCTGATGTCGCGCAAGAAACGCTGGCTGCGATTCGGCTACGCCAGCGTCAATTTCGGCCATCCGCTGTCGGTGCTTCAGTTTTGTCAGGACCGGGGTATCGATCTGTCCGCGCTCGACCAGGATGCCCGGTTCGAAAATATCAGACAGTTAAGTCAATAATTGATGGATGAAATTGCCGCGGTAGTGCCGGTGCTGCCGGTGGCGTTGATGAGCGAATGCCTGCTGGCGGGTAAACGGGACTGGCTGAGCGAGCTCGAACTAAAATCGCTGGCGGTCGAGCGCATCGCACAATTGCAGGCGCAGGGCGCGCCGATAAAAATTTCGACAAGCGCTGCGAAGGCGTGCTCGCGGCCGCGCTGACGATGCTGGAAGGCTGCGGATTTATCGATCGCAGGGACGGGTTGTATCGCGTCGGCGGGGAATCGGAGGATGTGCTGAAGTACTACGCCAATTCGATCAGCCAGTGGCAGACCTGAATGCGAGGTATATATACTGTCGCCGGCTTAATTAAGATTCGGCCCGATCGCGTTTAACCCATTTCCAGCCGCTAATCATCGGTTTGATCAGATTCTCGCCTTTCCACAGCAGGTAGAACAATATGGCCGCGACGTGCAGCCCCACCAAGACCATGATGACATCGGCGTTAAAGTGATGCCACCAGGTCAGCCGGCTTACCGTCGCTTCGGATACGTAACCGGCCAGCGGGCCATACTCGAAAAAATCGTCGGATTCGATAAAAAGCCCGGTTACGCCCTGCGCTGTAATGGATATCAGCATTGCAATTACCGATATCGAGCCAAGCGGATTGTGGCCGCGCGCTCCGCTCGGCTGCCGCCGGCCGATATTCTTAAGATATGCGATTAGCGCTGCCGGCGTCGGGACGATTGCGCGATAAGACACCGTTGCGGGACCGATGAATCCCCACAGGAAACGAAACAGCATCAGGCCGAGGATCAGGTAGCCGATGTAGAAATGCCACTGAATGGTATCGAAGGACATGAACTTGCCGAAGCTCCAGCCAATACTGACGGCGAGCACCAGGACCCAGTGCCACACGCGTGTCACCGGGTCCCATACTTTTTCTAGTTCAAATCCTTGCAACGAGATTTCGGCGGTTATTGTTTTTCGCGAAACTCATCATGACAGCCTTTGCAGGATTTACCAAGCGCGCCGATTTTGGATTTAAGCGCGCCGCGGCCGTCGCCGGCGGCCTGCGCCAGTTCGTTAACAGCCGCTTTGTATTTCTTGCCGTAGTTGCTGATCTCGGGATAAGTGGTCCAGATTTTCGGCAGCGCCGTGGTTTCACCCTTGTAATTATCGATGTGTGAACCCTGCGGCCAGGCGCGGCCGTTGTCGAGGTCGAGCATCAACTTCAGATTTCCGGCGAGAGTCGATGCCAACGCCGCGTCATACTCGATTTCTCCCTTGGCCATCGCAAACAACGGCCCGGCATTGAATGAGCGCAGTTGCATTTCACCCTGACGCGCCTTGATTGCTTTTTTCAGTGGATCCTTGGCCGCGAAACCCGGCCCGGCTATCGTCAAAGCCGCGACTACCAGTAACAGTTTCGATACGATTTTCATATTTGATCTCCTGTAATATCTCTTACTACATAAACGGCCGGCTATTTCGCTAACCGGATCAGATTTTACTAACCGTTATTATCGGTTTGTCATTGTATGCGCCGTTCCAGCCGCGCTCCGACCAGCCCGGCTGGATCGATAGAAGGTTAGTTTTTAACAGCTTCTAGCTCGATCTGCAGATCCAGCACTTCGCCGATCGCCGGAAGCCCGTAGTTGACGCCAAAATCGCTACGCTTGATCGATCCGCTGGCATCGAATCCGCAAACCTGTTTCTTGTTAAACGGGTGCTGGCCGCAATTGATCGAGTGAACTTTTAAGGTCACGGGCTTGCTCACCCCCAGAATGGTCAAATCACCGGTAACGGAAGCGAGATTGCCACCACTCCAGCCCGTCTTGGTGGACCTGAAAGTAATGGTCGGGTGTTCCACCGCGTTGAGAAAATCGGGCGAACTTAAATGCTGATCGCGTTTATCGTGACCCGTATCGATCGAGGCGGCATCGATTTCGATGGTGACCGAAGCCTTTTTGCTGCCGGGGTCGTAGTCGAGAGAACCCGATTGTCGGTCAAACTTGCCGCGCATGGTGGAGAATCCGAGGTGGTTGATCGCGAAGCTGACATAAGTATGCGATGGGTCGACCGTGTAACTGGCGGCCAGCAGTGTGTTAATGGGCAACAGTACCAGGCTTGCCGTTAGAATCAGTTTTTTCATTGGTGTCTCCTATGGTTAATACATTTCATATGGTATGACCTCGAGCGGGGCCGAATCGTTCTAATACCCCGACGAGTTTGTGCTGCCCGCCTGCCAGACCCAGAAAGTCGTGGTCAGGGCAATAATTAATCCGGGCATGCTGTTTAACAGCGCTCTAAAAAAACGCGTAGCGGGTTTTACCGGCACCAGACTGGTCGCGAGCGGTATCGCCGCCAAGGGTATCAGTGCATACCATGGCAGTCGCGCGAATATGACCCCTGCCAGACCGATTAAACTAGCCGCTAAAACATAGGGCAGGATCGAGAATGAAGTTTGAGTTTTGCCGGAGCCCGTCGCGTTGCCCGTTAATACCCAGGCCAACAACACCCCGCCGGTTGCAGCAGCGAGGCTCAAAGCGAGTTGCCCCAGTAGTGCGGAAGCGGCGGCGCTGGCGCACAGGCCGACGCCAAGCAGCAGACCGAGGCCTGCGCCGTGAAACTTGGCGTCGTCGTCGGCAATCCGAGCGAAACTCCACAGCAGCCACACTATCAGTGCCACGCCCGCAGCCAGGAACAGGACGATATCGGTTATATCCATACGCATCACGACTCTGCCGAAAACCCACAGCAAAGCCAGGATTGACAGAACGGGTAGCGCGACTCGCTGCAGCTTTAGCCGCCGAATCAGGTAGGGTGCCAGACTCGCCAGGATTAGCGAAGCCAGTACCAGCAGGATGATTTTTCGAGTGCCGGTAAGCGGTATCAAGTTGAGACCGTTGATCAGCCCGGAGGCAATCAGGAATGCAGCGAACAGGGCGATCATCCAGGCCGGCGCGACCAGTTTCCGCAGTCCGCCGTAAACCAGCAAAGCGACAAAAAACGGAATAATTGCGCTTTGAAATTCGGGTCGGTCGAGCAGCTGTTCCATCAGGATTTGTCTGATTTCCAGGTTGTTAATCGGTAATCGCTTAGCGATGCCGGCGTTTGCTGCCGGTATCCGTAACCTCACCCGCGATCGGTTGCATCGAATCTGTTATGCTAACATGTAATATTTTTACATCAAATTAGTCATTTTTGCGTTATAGTGCTGCACAAATGCAGCATATCAACTGGGATAACTTACGCTACGTTTTGATGGTCGCGAACAAGGGTTCGGTTGCCGCAGCCGCGCGCGAACTCGAAGTGAACCGGACCACGGTGTTACGCCGCATCGATAAATTTCAGCAAAACCTCAATTGCCGTATCTTCGATCGGGGCCAGGCGGGTTACGTCTTGACCCCGGAAGCGGAAAAGATGATAACTGCCGCGCGCGAAGTGGAGAACACGCTGTTCAATATGCAGCGGCAGATCGCCGGTCACGAACTCAAACTCGAAGGCGAAATACGCGTGACCACGACCGATAGTTTCATGCTGTCGTTGTTGGGGCCGCACCTGGCGAGCTTTCGGAAAAAATATCCGCACATCGTGGTCGACCTGCTGGTCACCAACAATATTCTCGACCTCAACCGGCGCGACGCCGATGTCGCGATTCGACCCACCGGGCAGCCGGAGGCAAATCTGGTCGGTCGCCGGCTGTGCGACATTAAATTTGGCGTTTACGCGACCCCCGAGCTTATCGCGGATATGGGGCAAGCTATTTTTAAAGAGCGTTGGATAGGTTATGCCGACAGCTTGGCGGCCACTCCGATAGGCGCCTGGTTCGATGCAACGATCGAAGGCCCTAACATCGGTATGCGCTGTGATTCCTTCGTTGCCTTGCGGGTCGCCGCCGAGGCGGGGATCGGCCTCGCCTTGTTACCCTGTTTTCTGGGCGATCATTCGGCGCTGCTCGAGCGACTGGAAGTGCCCGTAGACGAATTGACCACGGGTTTGTGGATTTTGACCCATCCGGATCTGGCGCGCTCGGCCCGAGTGAATGCCTTTGTCGAGCACATTACCGAAGCGCTGGCTTCATCCTGATACGGGTAATGCCGATGCCACCGAGGATCGCGGCCAGGGCGACGAAATGGAGCCAGCTCACCGGTTCGGCAAGCAACCAGGCGCCACATAAAAAAGCGACCACCGGGATCAGATAATTGATGGTGGACAGGAAGGTGGGTCCGGCGCGATCGATAACCCAAAATAACACGATGGTCGCAATCCCGGTCGGTGCGATGCCCAACCAGATCACCGCGACCATCGAGTTCCGGCTGATATCGGTATTTTCGGGCGCCGTGATCAGCCACAGTGGGAACATGATTAGGCTTGCCATGATCAAAACGCCGCAGGCGCCGACCATCGGGCTGAAGCGCGGCAGGCGTTTTATCAAGATGGTATTGACCGCGTAGCAGGTGGCCGCGGTGAAAATCGCGAGCCCGCTCCAAAACTCGCGGCCGCCGCCTTCGAATACCGGTCCCAGCAACAGCACCACGCCGGTGATGCCGAGAGTAAAGCCGATCAGCTTGTAACGATTCAGGGTTTCGCCGTCGACATAATAATGCGCGAACACCATGGTCAAAAGCGGCATGATTGCCATGATCATGCCGGCGACGCCCGAGTCGATTGTTTGCTGCCCCCATGAAATCAGAAAAAACGGTAGCGCGTTACCGGCGATTGCCATCACCAGGAAACCGGCCCAGGAACGCCATGCCAGCGGCAGCGGTTCGCCGCGCGCATAGACAAACAGCGACAGCACCACCGCGCCTAGCGCCAGGCGGTAAAATACGACTGCAACCGGGTCGACCGTGTCAACCGCGATGGCGGTGGCCATAAACGACGTACCCCATAGCGCCACCAGCACTAGTAACAGCGTCCAGTTGAGCAGGGCGGTGCTGCGAATCAAGACTTAGTCTTGCAGCTGCGCCAGGTCCCGGTAAAGCTCGAGCGCTTCCGGGTTGGCGAGTGAGTGCAGGTTTTTAACCGGGCGGTTGTGCACCACTTCACGCACCGCGAGTTCGACGATCTTGCCCGATTTGGTGCGCGGGATATCGGCCACCTGCACGACTTTTGACGGCACGTGGCGGGGGGTGCATTTGTCGCGCACGGTTTGGCGGATCCGGGCCGTTAGCTCGTCATCCAGATCCCGCCCCGCTTGCAGCACGACAAACAGCACCACGCGCACGTCGTCCTGCCAGTCCTGCCCGACGACAATGCTTTCGACGACTTCTTCGAGCTGCTCGACGTGACGGTAGATTTCGGCGGTGCCGATACGCACGCCGCCCGGATTCAGGGTGGCGTCCGAACGGCCGTAGATGACGATGCCGTTGTGATCGGTCAGCATGACGTAATCGCCGTGATGCCAGACATTGTCGAAACGCGCGAAATAGGCCTCATGATATTTCTCACCGCCGGGATCGCCCCAGAAATATACCGGCTGGCAGGGGAAGGTTTCGGTGCAGACCAGCTCGCCTTTGCGGTTGCGCAGCGAGTTGCCGTCATCGTCGAAAACCGCAACCGCCAAACCGAGGCCGCGGCACTGGATTTCGCCGCAGTAAACCGGCAGCAGCGGACAGCTGATAACAAAACAGGAAACGATATCGGTGCCGCCCGATACCGATGCCAGGCAAAGATCCCGTTTGATGTTGTCGTATACGTAATCGAAGCTCTCGGGCGCGAGCACCGAGCCGGTGGATGCAAGCGCGCGCAACGGGGCCAGATCGAATTTCCCCTGCGGTTTGAGCCCGGCATTTTTCATCGCGTCGATGTACTTGGCCGAGGTGCCGAAAAACGTCAAACCAATATCTTCGGCGTAGCGCCACAAGACTTCGCCATCGGGATAAAATGGCGAACCGTCATACAATACCAGTGCCGCCTCGCTGGCGAGTGCGCTCACCAGCCAGTTCCACATCATCCACCCCAGGGTGGTGAAATAAAAAACGCGATCCCCCGGGTGTAGGTCGCAATGCAGCATATGCTCCTTCAGATGCTGGATCAGCGTGCCGCCGACCTTATGCGTTATGCATTTGGGCATGCCGGTGGTGCCGGAGGAGTACAAGACGTAGAGGGGGTCGTTAAATCGGCGCGGCACGAAGTCGATGTTGCCTACCGGGTTGGCGATGATATCGGCCCAATCGACGGCGCCGATATTGTTGCCGAAACCGGCCAGATCGATCTGCACCACCTGCTCGATGCTGTTTACTCGGCTACGAATTTGCATAATCTTGTCGCTGATTTCATGCGACTTGCCGTTATAAAAATAGCCGTCGACGGTAAATAGAAAACGCGGCTCGGTCTGGCCGAAGCGATCGACCACGCTAGCGGCGCCAAAATCCGGCGAGGTCGAAGTCCAGACCGCGCCGAGGCTGGTAGCGGCCAGCATCGCCACCACTGCTTCGGGTATGTTGGGGAGATAGGCGGCGACACGATCGCCCGGGTTTAATCCCATCGACTTGAGCCAGGCGGCGAGGCTGGCTACCTGCTGGTAGAGTTCCTCGTAGGTCAGCCGGTAGTCGACCTGGTCCTCGGCGCGAAAGTAAATCGCGATTTCGCTGTTCCTCTTACGCAGCAGGTTCTCGGCGAAGTTGAGGCTCGCGTCGGGAAACCATTGCGCCTTTTCGATTTCATCGCCATCGATCAGGATACGTTCACCGCGCTCGCCGACGATGCCGCAGAAATCCCAGATCTCGGACCAGAAATTTTCCTTGTCGTCGATCGACCATTGGTAGAGCGCATCGTAGTCCGTAATCGACAGGTCATAACGTCGATTTACCTGCGCGATGAAAGCGCTCATATTGGCCGCATCGATGCTGGCCTGACTCGGCGTCCATAGGGGGATATCGTTATTCATATGCTCCAAACTTCATTCCCAATTCTGTGGCGGACATCCCCGCAAAAGCCTGCGCGGCTTTAGGCCCTGTGGGTCCCGGCGGGCTCTGACGTATCGGGATCTCGCAAAGACGGCACATTATAAGATTCCGCCCCATAATGTCATCCCCGCGCAAGCGCCAGGCGATTTACCGGACGCCCGTCAAGGCTGCCTGCGGCGGCCCAAAGTCACTTGCCTTTCCACACGGGGTCGCGCTTTTCGGCGAAAGCCTTGAAACCTTCCAGGTTATCCTCGCTGCCGTAGAGTCTATCGACCGTCTCGAACTGGCGCTTGGTGACCCAGTTCATCGCTTCCTGGAACCGCATCGATTCGGCCTCGCGTGCAACTTCCTTGATCGATGCGAATACCAGCGGCGGCCCGGCGGCCAATTCGCGCGCCACGGCCCAGACACGTTCCATCAACTGATCTTCCGGCAATACTTCGTTAACCAGACCCCAGCGCTGCGCTTCCGCGGTATCCATCCAGCGCCCCAGGTATAACATTTCCATCGCGATGTGATAGGGAATACGCTTGGGTAGCTTGATCGTGGCCGCATCGGCCAGGGTGCCGGCCGTAATTTCCGGCAGGGCAAAGGTCGAATGGTCCGCGGCATAGATTAAATCCGCCGATAGCATTAGCTCGAAACCGCCGCCAACGGCCATGCCGCTAACCGCCGCGATCACCGGTTTGTTCAAGCCGCGCAACTCCTGCAATCCGGCGAAGCCGCCGACCCCGTAGTCGCCATCGACCGCGTCGCCATCGGCGGCGGCTTTGAGATCCCAACCGGCGCTAAAAAATCGGTCGCCCGCGGTTCTGACGATTGCCACCCGCAGATCGGGATCGTCGCGAAACGCCTTAAAGGTTTCACCCATCAGGCGGCTGGTTTGTAAATCGATGGCGTTTGCCTTGGGCCGGTCCAGAGTAACCTCGAGAATGGCGCCTTCGGTGAGTGTGGTAATGACATCTGACATTTATTCCTGCTCCTCTAAAACGATAAGTGCATCGGCGGCGAAAACGCCTGCTCCTTCTGCGCCGACTAATAAGGGATTGATATCAAGCTCGATCATTGAGCTCGCCTGCGATATCGCATATGCCTGGATCGCCAAAATGGCGCTGACCGCGGCCCCGGTATCGGCTCTTGGCCGACCGCGATAACCCGCCAGCAAAGGTGCAGATTTCAGGCAGGCCAGCGCTGCTTCGATCTCGGCACGGGTGGCGGGTATCAACAGTGTTTTACTGTCTTTTAGCAATTCGACCAGGATGCCGCCGCTACCGATCGTAAGCACCAGTCCAAATTGCGGGTCACGCGTGACGCCGACTATGAGTTCGGCCTGCGACGCTTGCATGGTCTCCAGATAGAGTCGATCGCTCAGTTGGAGTAATTCCGTAGCCGCCAACGTGACCTGTTGAGCCGAGTTCAGATTCAGGCATACCGCATTGTGCTCGGTTTTGTGGGCAATGCCCAACGCCTTTAACACCAGCGGATAGCCGAGTTTGGCGGCGAGTTGCTGCGCGGTTTCGACCGAATCGATGCACCCGCCTTCCGGAATTGGTACTCCGGCCTGTTGCATCACCTGCTTGGCGGCGGCTTCATCGAGGATAACCCGCTGCCCGCCGGGTCTGGGCAACGCTATTACCGGCGCGGGCGGCTCCCGCTTCCAGGCAATACCGATATCGGCCGCGATTTCGGTCGCCTGCAGGGCTTCGTCGATACCGTAAAAACTGACGATGCCGCGCTCGCTGTAATTGTCGGTGTAATCTTCGGGGATGTTTTCGGCCATGCCGACGACGAAGGCGCCTCGCGCCTGGCTGGCGCTAAGCGCGGCTTCGAAGGCGTCGACCGCGATGTGCCATTCCCAATCGTCGCAACGCACCGGATGAGGAAAATCGAGAATCAGGTAGTTCATATCGAATCCAATCGCGGTCATCGCGGTATAGGTGGCCTGCATGACTTCGCGGTTACCCCAACTGTAAGTGTGGTAGTCGAGTGGGTTGGCGACATTTACCAGCGGTCCCAGCACTTGTTGCAGCGATTTTTTCTGGGTTGTTTCGAGCTCTGGAAAGTAGACCCGGCGTTTTTCTGCGGCGTCGGCGATGATGCTGGCTTCGCCGCCCGAGCAGCTCATCGACGATATCCGGTAGCCGTCCAGCGGACCGTAATGGTGCAACAGTTTCAGAGTTTCCAGGAATGCGGGAATCGAATCGACCTGGCCGAATCCGTTACGTTCGAGAAATGCGCTGCTGATCGCATGCGAACCGGCCAGTGACGCCGTGTGTGAAAGGGCCGCGATCTGCGCCTGTTCGCTCTTGCCGACCTTATACATCAAAACCGGCTTGTTCAGCTGGCGCGCCTTGGTTGCAAGCCGTTCGAAGGCCGTTACCGAATCGAAACCTTCGATATAAATGCCGAGGGTGGTGACGCGCGGATCGTCCAGCAGGTTGAGCGCAAGTTCGGAAATCCCGACCAGCGCCTGGTTACCGACGGTAAAGACATAGGCCAGCGGCAGCCCCCGCTTTTGCATCGTAAAGTTAATCGCGATATTGGACGATTGCGCGATGATGGCGACCCCGGTGCCGCCGTTGTCGAGGCGCTTGCCGCCCTGCTGATCCGGCCACAGCAAAGCGCCGTCGGCATAGTTGATAAAACCGTAACAATTCGGCCCCAGCAGCGGCATCTGGCCCGCGGCTGCGGTTAACTCGGCCTGCAGGTCCGCGCCGGTTGCGTCGGCTTCGACGAAGCCCGCGGCAAAACAAACCCCGCCACCGCAATCGCGAGCACGCAGTTGCTTGACTACGTCAATGGTGAGATTACGATTGACGCCGATAAAAGCCGCATCCGGGCTGCCGGGCAAGTCCGCGATCGAGCGATAGGCCGGCAATCCATGCACTTCGCTTTTATTCGGATGCACCGGCCAGATTTCACCTGCGAAGCCCATCAGTTGGCATTGCTCGACGACGCGGCTGGCCTGTAATCCGCCGATGGCGGCAATCGATTTTGGGCGCAGGAGTCGCTCTAAACGCATCGCCGTGTTAACCGCCGAGCGGACGTAGCAGTTCGCGCGAGATGATGTGGCGCTGGATCTCCGAGGTGCCGTCCCAGATGCGTTCGACTCGGGCATCGCGCCAGAAGCGTTCCAGCGGCAGTTCGTCCATCAAGCCCATGCCGCCGAAAATCTGGATCGCCTCGTCGGTCACGCGCGCCAGCATTTCGGTGGCGTAAACCTTGGCGCTGGCGATTTCGCGGTTGGCGTCGAGACCTTCGTCTAGACGCCAGGCGGCAGCCAGCGTCAGCCAGTCGGCGGCGTCGATTTCGGTAATCATGTCGGCCAGCTTGAACGACACGCCCTGGAACTTGCCGATTTGCTGACCGAACTGTTTGCGCTCGACGGTATAGGGCAGGGCGTATTCGAAGGCGCGACGCGCGCGGCCGACGCTGGTTGCGGCAACCGTCAGCCGGGTGGCGTAAAGCCATTCGTTCATGACATCGAAACCGCCGTGCAGCTCGCCCAGGATTTGCGCTGCGGGAACACGGCAGTTATCGAAATTGAGAATACAATTCTGGTAACCGCGGTGACTGACCGAGTTGTAACCCTTCCTGATTTCAAATCCGGGTTCGCCTCGGTCCACCAGGAAACAGGTAATTTTTTTCTTACTACCGCGCGGCGTTTCCTGTTCGCCGGTGGCGACGAAGACAATGACGAAATCGGCAATGTTGGCATGACTGATGAAATGTTTGCTACCGTTGATGACCCAGTCGCTGCCGTCCTGCCTGGCGTTGCACTGCATACCGCGCACGTCGGAACCGGCGCCGGGTTCGGTCATTGCCAGGGCGTCGAATTTCTCGCCGCTAACCGCCGGGAGCAGGTAGCGTTCGCGTTGTTCCGCATTGCAGGCCTGCAAGATGCCCGACGGGCGCCCGAAGAATACCGCTAACCCGTTGGAGGCGCGACCGAGCTCGCGTTCGAGCAGGGTGAAGTCGAGGTGGCCGAGGCCGCCGCCGCCGAATTCCTCGGAAATGTTGGCGGCGAAATAACCCGCTTCGATGCACTTGTCGCGTATCTCGTGGCCGAGTTCCAGCGGCACTTCGCCGCTGCGCTCGACTTCCGCCTCGTGGGGGTAGATTTCATTTTCGACAAAGGCTCTGACCGTATCGACGATCATTTCCTGTTCAAAACTGAGTCCGAAATGCATGGATATTCTCCTTAAGCTAGAGAGCGGACTCGGAGTAAAAACTTGCAAAGCAAGTTTTTACTCCGAGTCCATCCTTTTTCTAAACCGCGTCAACCTGTTTTGCTACGCATCGTTCGCGGCTTCGAACAATTGTCGTTCGTAGCGCGCCAGGGTTTTGCCCGCGCCCCAATTGTTGCCCTTGAGCGCCTGTAGAATAGCGATCAAATTGCTGTCGCGCACACGCTCCAGATCGCGCGGGGTCAGGTCGCCGGCCTGCTGTTCGCACTGCTCGCCGACCTCGTCGACAAACTCATCGGACAGTTCGGGTACGTCCATGAGCTTGGTCCAGGGCCACTTCAGGCAGGGGCCGAACATCGCCAGCATCGCCCGCATGCCGCCTTCGCCGCCGGCCAGGTGGAATGTCTGCATGGTACCCATCTGCGCCCAGCGCAGGCCCGGGCCGTAAGCGATGGCAGCGTCGATTTCCTCGGCGGTCGCGACCTTGTCGTGCAGTAGCCACAGCGCCTCCTGCAGGCGATCCGACAAAAAGCCTTCGATTTCGACGCGGCAGTGCAGCGGGTGCATGCCGATCCCGGTGAAGAACCGTTTTCCCCATTCGATGTATTTCGCGTCGGTTTTTTCACCGGCGACCAATTCGACCAGCGGCAGCAGATAAACCGGGTTGAACGGATGCGCGACCATCAGGCGCTCGGGATGTTTCATTTCGGTCTGCAGTTCAGTCGGCATAATGCCGGAAGTCGATGATGTGATGATTGCGTCGGCGGCCGCGGCGGTTTCGATCTCGGCGTAAACGGCGCGCTTGACGTCGGGTCTTTCGGGCACCGATTCGATAATCAGATCCGCGCCGCCGGCCGCCGCGGCTGCGGTTTGGTGCCAGCTGACGCTGCCCCGCTTGGTGCTGCGGATTTTGCTCAGCGCGGCGAATGCCTGCTCGGCGTTCGCCAGCACGGCCTCCAGTTTCGCCTGCGCATCGGGCGCCGGATCGTAAACCCGCACGTCGATGCCGTTTTCGAGCAGACGCGCGCTCCAGCCGCCGCCGATTACCCCGCCGCCGATGATGGCTGCTGTTTTGACTTCAAGCATGCCATTCTCCGTTATTTAGGCAACCGGTGCGCGTTTCTGCAGTTGTAGTTTGTCGCGCACCTGCGCCGGCGTCATCAGCGTGGCGCCCATATTGGTGACGATGGTCGCGGCTTTTTCCACCAGCTGCGCATTGGTTGCAAGTACGCCTTTTTCCAGCCACAGGTTGTCTTCCAGTCCGACCCGAACGTTGCCTCCGGCGAGTACCGCCGCCGCGGCGTAAGGCATTTCGTTGCGGCCGATCGAAAACGCCGAAAAAGTCCAGTTTTCCGGGGTGTTGTTGACCATCGCCATGAAGGTGTTCAAGTCGTCCGGCGCGCCCCAGGGAATGCCCATGCACATCTGTATCATGACCGGGTCCTGAATGATGCCTTCTGCAACCAGCTGCTTGGCAAACCACAGGTGGCCGGTTTCGAATACCTCGATTTCCGGACGCACGCCCAGGTCGGTCATCATCTGTCCCATCGCGCGTAACATGCCGGGTGTGTTGGTCATGACGTAATCGGCCTCGGCGAAATTCATCGTGCCGCAGTCGAGCGTGCAAATTTCCGGCAGGCATTCGGCCACGTGGGCAACCCGCTCGCTGGCGCCGGCCATGTCGGTGCCGGCCTCGTTCAGCGGCAGCGGGTGTTCGACATCGCCGAACACCATGTCGCCGCCCATGCCGGCGGTCAGGTTGATCACGACGTCGGTGTCCGAATCGCGGATGCGGTCGACCACTTCCCGGAACAGGTCGGTGCGGCGTCCCGCGGCGCCGGTTTCGGGATCGCGCACATGGCAGTGCACCACCGCGGCGCCGGCCTTGGCGGCGTCGATGGCGCTCGCCGCGATTTGCTCGGGCGAACGCGGTACATGCGGGGAGCGATCCTGGGTGCCGCCGGAGCCGGTGACCGCGCAGGTAATGAATGGATTCAGGTTGGCTGTTAAGGGCATGGTGCACCTCCGAAGGTTGAAGGCCGAATCATGTCACGGTTTTTTTGAGCCTGATTGCACTTTAACGCAAATTATTTAACAATTTACGCAATGAGCATTTTCACGCCCAGTTCCGATAAATTGCGGGTCACGTTGCTGGTTATGCCCGATTCATCGATGATGTCCTTAGCCTCGGCACTCTACACGATGCGCGCTGCCAACCGTATCTCCGGACGCGAATTGTTCGAGTGGAACATCGCCACCCTGAACGGCAAGCCCGCTCGTCTGACCTGCGATTTGATCATCGAGCCCGATATCGAATTCGATGATCGGAGCAGCGGTGATATTTTGATCGTGATCGCGAGCTTCAATCAGCAGTATCATGCCGGCCCCTCGCATCTCAAACTGATCAAGCGCGTGGCGCGCAGTTTTACCGCGGTGGGCGGCATCGAGGCCGGTAGCTGGATTCTGGCGCGCAGCGGTTTGCTCACGGGCAGAGCGGCTACGACTCACTGGGAAGACTTGGAGGAGTTCGCCACCCATTTCCCGGAGGTCGACTTGAAATCCGATCGTTTTGTCATCGACGGCAAGCTGTTTACCACCGGCGGGGCTTCACCGACCTTCGACTTTATGCTTTACCTGATTCGCAAGCGCTACGGCTACCCATTGGCGATCGAAGTGTCGAGCGTATTCATTTATGACGGGGTGCGCGGCGCCACGGATACTCAGCCGCTGGTTTCGCTGGGCATGCTGGAAAACAACGAACCGCGGGTCGCCGCGGCGATTCATATCATGGAGCGGCAAATCGACGAACCGGTTGCAATCAAGGCGATTGCCGCCCGGGTAAACATTTCGGTGCGCATGTTGGAATATCTGTTTCGCCAGAGGCTGGATATGTCGCCGGCGGCTTATTATCGGCGTCTCAGGTTGCAAACCGCCCGCCGTATGCTGGTCGATACCCGCCTGAAGTTACAGGAGATTGCGGTTCGCACCGGTTTCAACTCGCAGTCGTCATTTTCGCGCCGCTTCAAAAAATACTACCAGCAATCTCCTGGCGAATGCCGTAAACAATCACAGGCCGCGGTTTGACGGGTTTTGGCGCAATTAGATAATCGGCAGTCGCGCACAATTCTCACTCGGGTTAAGTCTGTGATAGTATCCGTCGATTCTGTAGGGTTATGCTGGCTTTGACGGCCTAAGTTTTGCAGCATGATTAATTGAGGGCGGGGAACCGGCTTCAGGACAGACCGGTTGACGTCGGCCTACGCCGAAGTCGAAATCAAACATTTCGGTATTCGAGCGATTGAATCGTAGCGCCTGGAGCCTTGCTAACGCTTGATTCCAGGGGAAATGTCGATAGAATATTCGGCCGTCGAAGCGGGGCCGGAGCGCTTTTTCGAGATCTGCCCGGACCCTGATCTCAGTGGTAACCCGGCGCTCAAAGAATGGCGACAAAGGGATCGCACAAAGCCGTTTGTGGCAGCGGCAGCGATGCTTGCTGCCCGCGCGCTTCGGAAGTGAGATACCGGGACGTCGGGATTCTAGATCGCACGACTTCTGTGATTACGGCAGGCATTGGCGGTGGTCGCCGGCGCCGGGCCTGTTGGAGACCGGATTAAATTACGGATTGTATGAAATAGGTACCGAGCTGAAGGTCGAAATACTCGGAGAATAGTTCAAAGCTGCGGTGATCGAGGAACTCCTCTGATCCCTAAAAAGAGACGTTACGAGCATAATGAAAATACTGGTATGTGTTAAACGCGTACTTGACCCGCAGGTCAAGGCTCGTGTTAAAGCGGGTGGTTCTGGTGTCGACCTGACGAACGTTAAGATGACGATGAATCCTTTTTGTGAAAACGCGTTGGAAGAAGCGCTGCGCATGCGTGAAGCCGGCGTTGGCGAAGAAATTATCGTGGCGTCGGTTGGCGGTGGCAAGACCGAAGAGACGCTGCGCCATGGTCTCGCCATGGGCGCCGATCGTGCGATCCAGGTGGTGACCGAGGATAATTTGGAGCCGCTGGCGATTGCCAAGGTATTGAAAGCCGTTGCCGATCGGGAAGGCGTTGGCCTGGTGCTCACCGGCAAACAGGCAATCGATAACGATTCCAACCAGACCGCACAAATGATGTCGGCGTTGCTTGGTTGGTCGCTGGCGACCTTTTGCTCGGATATCACAATCGAAGGCGACAAGGCAACCGTGGTGCGTGAGGTGGATGCCGGCCTTGAAACCATCGAGGTTAAAATGCCTGCGGTCATGAGTGCAGACCTGCGTCTCAACGAGCCGCGTTACGTCAAGCTGCCCGATGTCATGAAGGCGAAGCGCAAACCGATGGACAAAATCGATCTCGAAAGCCTGGGCATCGACACGGCCAAACGCCTGACGACCTTACAGGTCGAAGAGCCCGAAGGCCGTGCCGCCGGGGTTATCGTCAACAGCGTCGGCGAGTTGGTAGAAAAGCTGCGCAATGAAGCAAAGGTAATTTAGTTATGAGTAACCTGGTAATCGTCGAACACGACAATAACGAAGTTGCCGCGGCCACTTTGCACGCGGTAACCGCGGCGCAACAAATCGGCGGCGACGTCGATTTGCTGGTAGCCGGTGAAAATTGCGCCGGCGTCGCCGAAGCCGCGGCGAAGATAATGGGTGTCTCCACGGTCAAGCTTGCCGACGATGCAAAGTTCGGTCATCACCTCGCGGAAAACCTGTCTTCGCTGATCTGCGAAGTGGCGAGCGGCTATAGTCATGTGCTGGCATCGGCAACTACTTTCGGTAAAAATGTCATGCCGCGCGCGGCCGCATTGCTCGATGTCGCACAAATTTCGGACATCGTCGAAGTCAAGTCGGAGGACACTTTCGTGCGCCCGATCTATGCCGGTAATGCGTTGGCCACGGTGCAGTCCGCCGATTCGATCAAGGTCATCACGGTGCGCACTATCAAATTCGAAGCGGCTGCCGCCGAAGGCGGCTCGGCCGGCGTCGAAGCGATTAGCGGCGGCAGCGACACCGGGCTATCGAGCTGGGTCTCGCAAGCGGTTTCCAATACCGATCAGGTTGACCTGACTTCGGCCAAGGTCGTCGTTTCCGGCGGTCGCGGGATGCAGTCCGGCGACAATTTCGCCATGCTGCATTCGGTTGCGGACAAGCTCGGTGCAGCGGTCGGCGCGTCTCGCGCTGCGGTCGACTCCGGTTTCGTGCCGAACGAGTTACAGGTCGGTCAAACCGGCAAGGTCATCGCACCCGACCTATACATCGCGGTCGGTATCTCCGGCGCGATCCAGCATTTGGCCGGGATGAAGGAAAGCAAAGTCATCGTCGCGATCAACAATGACAGCGAAGCACCGATATTCCAGGTGGCCGACTACGGCCTGGTGGCTGATCTGTTCGAAGCCGTGCCTGAGCTTGATGCTGCACTGTAAGTAGCTTTGCGGTCATACCCGCGCAAGCGGGTATCTTGAGGCAATATTAGAAATCCGCCGGATTATTCCTGGCAGATTTTTTGTACTCCGTACCGGGATTGGAGACGATGTCGCGCAGCCGTCCGCAGCGGCGATCTCCTAGGGAAGCTCTGCATAAGTCATCCTGACTTAGCAGAGCACGATAAACACAAAATGCGATTTTGTGTTTATCTTCATTTTTCAATCACTTACGTGATTAAAAAATGGCGGTACATCCTTGTGCCGCAGGAAACCCTGCATTTTGCAGAGGTTCCCTAGATTTGGCGGAGCAGCTTGTGCGGATACTACCGGTGCCGCGATACCAAGTAGAACCTGTACCGCATCGCTTAAGTAGTCTACGATTTCGCCCTTGTTTTTGTCGTGCAAAAGAAAGCCGGGTCGCCCCGGCCTCTCAAGCTGAAAGCGAACCCGGGTTCGCTCAGGCAAACCACCAACGTTCGGCGTTCTTCATACCGTCCAACTCCCAGTTGTTGCCAAGCTGTTCAGGATAGGCGAGCTTGTCGTTCAACGCCATCACGTCGCTGAGAAATAGCGGCAATACCACACCTCCCTCATTGTTTACAATGCGCTGCATTTCGATATAGATGTCGCGCCGTTTTTCCGTATTCAGTTCCGCACGGCCCTGGACCAACAATTTATTGAAGCGCTCGTGTTTCCAGATAGTGTCATTCCAGGGGGCATCCGCGGCGTAAATCTGGGAAAAAATCCAGTTTTCCGTCGGTCGGCCGCTCCAGTAGCAGGCACACCAGGGCTTTTTCAACCACACGTCGGACCAGTAGCCGTCATTTGGTTGGCGTATCACATCGATATTGATGCCGGCGGGTTTGGCCGATTCGCGCATCAGCTGCCCGGCATCCACCGCGCCCGCGAACGCGGTATCCGCGGCGTGGAACTCTACCGACAGGCTGTCCATTCCGGCCTGTTTCAAGTGCCACTTCGCCTTGTCGGGATCGTATTCCCGCTGCGGCAACTCTGCGGTAGACGCACGATACAGATTGGCCGGGCCGATCGGATTGTCGTTGCCGAGTTCACCATAGCCAAACGCGATCTTGTCCAGCCAGTCTTGCCGCTGGATGATTAACTTGAGTGCCATGCGTACGTGATTACTGTCAAACGGCGCCGTATCCGTGCGCATCGGCAGGGTAACCTGCTTGTTGCCCGTGGTGGCAATTACATTCACTCCCGGCAGCTTGCCGAGTCGGCCGGCGGTTTTCAACTCCACTTTCTGGATGCAATCCACCACGTCTGTACGCAGGGCGGTGGTGCGCGCCGATGGATCTTCGAGCCCCAGCGACTCGATTTCGTCGAAATGCGCTTTGCCTTCTTTCCAGTAGTTGGGATTGCGCTTGGTTAAAGAGCGAATACCGGGATCGTGGTCCACCAGGGAGTAGCCGCCAGTACCGATGCCGGATTGCCAGTCGATGCTGCCGTCTCCATTGGAGGGGCAGATCAGGATGTGATAGTCGCTGAGGATGAACGGAAAGTCGGCATCGCCGCCCTTGAGGTTTACCACCACCGTATTCGGTCCATCCGCCTTGACATTGTCGACGCCGGTGAGGATGCCGGCGGCACCCGAACTCGATTTTTCGCCGTAATGATGTTTCAGTGTATCCACCACGTCCTGTGAAGTCAGCGTCTTGCCATTATGGAATTCCACGCCCTTGCGAATTTTGAAAATCCACTGGGTGGCATCGGCGTTGGCTTCCCAGCTTTCGGCCAGTTCTCCTGCCAGCTCGCCATTGGCCGCGACCTCGGTCAGGTTGTTGCGCAACTGGCCGAACTGCAAGTTGATCATATAGGAGTCCAGGATCTTGCCCGGGTCCATCACGTCGCTGGTCGCGCCGCCGGTTAGTCCCTGTCTGAGTCTGCCGCCGCGCTTGGGCGCGGCGCGGGCCGCTTCGCTGTACAGGGCGGGCGCCATTGCACCCACGCCCATAGCCATGGTCGTGGACAGGAATTTGCGGCGGCTCAGGCGGTTTTCCGCAACCAGTCGTTGCAGAAATTTTATTTCGTCGGCTTGCTTCATGTGTCTCCTCCAGTTAAGGGTTTATTAAATCTCGTAATTCTTTGTTGTTATCGAGATCGTGCCCGTCAAAGGCAAGGTGACTTGCCTAGCTCCTCGATTATAACCCTTAATAGTTTGCAGATTGCAAGGCCGGACCTTTCGATTTCCGGGTAAGGGCGCCGCAGTAGCTCACAAAGACAGGCACCGAGAAACTTCAGGACTGAATATGAATCGGGGGGGTTTAATCCTGTACTTTCCGGGCAAAAAAGGAGGCACCTGGGAGTATCGTCGGCTCCGGCAGACCGACTAGCTTGTGATTGGCTCGAGATACAATTCGATACGGCGATTTCGAGCACGGCCGTCAACTGTCGTGTTCGGAACTAAAGGCGAGGTTTCGCCAAAGCCGATGATGCGGCATCCGCTCGGTAGGGGCCACAGTCTATCTCATTTCGAGGAGTAATCAGGCGGAAAGTAAATATATTTGTCATATTTCGTATATCACATAATACTATACATAACATAGTACTATGTGATAATATTACCACATGAATGAAGTCGAACAAAAATGGCTTGCTCAGCTGCGTAAAGGCTTTCTCGAAATGTGCGTGCTGGTGGTATTGCGGGAGCAGGGTTCGTCCTACGGGTTTGCTCTGATACAACAGTTTCAGGCGTCAGGCATGGAGGTGAACGAAGGAACCCTCTACCCGATGCTCAACCGCATGCATAAAAACGGTTGGCTAGAGTCGAACTGGGAAACCCCTACCGATAGCGGTCATCCGCGTCGATTTTACAGTTTGAGCAAGCTTGGGTCGAGGTTGCTGCCGGCGATGATCGATACCTTCCGACAACAGCAAGCTGCGCTGGCTTACCTGCTGGAGAAATCATGAACAACGAAAAGTATATTGCAGCCTTAAAGCAAGCGCTGGCGGGCATGGATCGAGCGTCGCGCGAGGAAATCCTGCGCGAGATAAGAAGCCATCTCGAAGATGCGCGGGATACGGAATCGCTGGAAGCTCGATTCGGTCCGGTAGCAGAGCTGGCCAAGCAGTATCTTGACGGAGAACCATTGTCGCAGGGTTTGTCCGCCAGACTCCTGAACCTCGGCAAAGCCGCATTGCTTGGCCTCGGTGGCGTGGCGCTTGCGCTCGTGCTGCTCGTGACCGGACTGATCTGGTTTTTTTCCGGTGACCGATTCGATTACGCCGATGAAACGGCGTTGGCCGCAGAGATCGACGCGGTTGAATGGATGTCGCGCGAATGGCAGGGCTCGATAGCTTTGGAAATCGAGCAAGCCCACACTGTGTTGTACTGGCACGACGTTCCGGAGCTGCACTGGCGTTGCAAGGGGCGCGATATACTGGATCCGATACCTGGCAGCCTGCTCAAGATTCGCCACGGTTATTGCCTGCTCTTGCTACCGCGGCATAGCGCAACTATGAAGGTATCGCAAAGCGACGTAGTGCTGATCCGCCCGCGCGCCTCGGTGGAAGCGAGCCTCGACCAGGCAAGCCTACGAATTGCTCCGGATGGCGACCGCAATCGTTATGATTTCAAATTGATTAACAGCGAGTCCGACCATTTCCCGTCGAATCCCGACGCCATGACGGTAGTTAGCGTCGAAGCCCGCGAATCGACAATCCAGGTTTATTGAAACCGCTCGGATTTAGCGAACCCGATTTCTAGGATCGGGTTCATCGGCGATCAAGCTGACGGATTGTTTTGACCTCCCCGATATTTATCCTGTCGACCGGGCTGCGGCGTGGCGGCGAAGGGGAAGATTCGTCTACCCGAGTTTGCGGGTCGTCGACTTCTGCAGCCGGCAGACCGGCTACCTTGCGATCGGCTCGAGATATAATTCAATGCGGCGATTTCGGGCGCGGCCGTCAGCTGTCGTGTTCGGGACCAAAGGCGAGTTTTCGCCAAAGCCGACGACGGCGATACGCCTGGTTGCAACCCCTGCTTTTAGGAGTTGGTCGGTGACGGACAGGGCGCGTCGCACCGAAAGCCATTGATTGTACTTCGCTTCGCCGGTGTCATCGGTGTGACCGTGAATCGTTATCTGGGTTTGCGCATATTCGGTCAGAACCTGTGCGGTCAATGCCAGATTCCGAATTGCTCCGGGTTTGAGCCGGGTGCTGTTTGGGTCGAAGCTGTCTCCACCCGGCAGCGTCAGGACAATGAGATCGCCCTCGTGCCTGATATCGATGTCCGTCGCCCGCAGCTGTTGGATGAATTGTGCATTTTGAACATCCATGTAATAGCCGACTTCGGTCAGCGCGAGCGGCTTGGCGCCGCTTCGTATCAAGGCTTGCATATGTAGGTTTTTGGCCTGGGCAAAATCGACGGCTTCGAGTACTGCGACCTGCGGTTTTTTCGGTATCGAGGGTTTTGCCGATTTCGGCGTCTCCGCTGTCTGCGCAGGTGCAGCAGGAATGGTAGCGGCGGTATCGGGCGCTTGCGATGTTGTCGCGGGTTCGGTCGCCCGCGTTGTCGATGTATCTAATTCGAGGGTTTCGCAACCGCCTAGAGAAATCAGGCTCGCCGCCAGAATAAGAAATCGTGCGATCGGGCTCAGCATGCATACCGCCACAGGGTCATCGGTGTCATTGACGATTCTAGCGCGGAAATTAATATCGGGAAGCAACTTTTTTTGCTGGCCGTTGCCGGATTGCTTGCACCTTCGAATCGATTTGCGCTTCGAAGTAATGGCGGAATTCGCTGGCCGGCAAAGGTTGACTGAACAGAAACCCCTGGCCCAGTTCCACGCCCTGTTCGCGCAGCCAGCGCATCTGTGGGACGGTTCTTATACCCTCCGCCACGGTTTCCAGTCTGAGCGATTTCGAGAGGTCGATGACATGGCCGATGACATGGCTGGTGACTGCATCCCTGCCTATCGCATCGACGAAGGATTTGTCGATTTTGAGGGTGTCGATTTCGAAAGATTCGAGGTACGACAGGCTGGAATAACCGGTGCCGAAGTCGTCGATCGCGACTTGATGGCCCCGCTTGCGGAAATCGCTGATGATATTTCGCGAGCTGTCGCTGTCGACGATGGCGCGTTCGGTGATTTCCAGCTTGATTTTTTCCGGGCCGACACCTGCCGCCTCGCAAGATTCGGCGAGTTCGGGGCCGAAGGTTTCGCTGGTCAGGTCTTCCGGCGCGAGGTTTATATTGATGGCGATATTCGACTTTCTTAGTAATTGGCCTAGATCGCGCAGCGTCGCCTTCAGCACCACCTGCGTAATCCGCGGCACCAGGCCCGCCTCTTCGGCGATCGGAAGAAATACGTCGGGATTGACGATTTCGCCGTCTTCGCGGGTCCATCTTGCGAGAGCCTCGGCACCGACGCAGCGCCCGGATGACAGCTTCACGATCGGTTGATAATGAACCTGTACCTGGCCTGTTTCCAGGGCTTCCTTGAGCTCGGTAGACAGGCTCAAGCGGTGGCGCGAGTAACGCAACACGAAATATACCCAGACGATGAGAATCGTCAGTCCGACACCGGTCGCGATTCCCAGCATCGGTGCGTAGCGGTCCCAAAACAAGCCGATCGGTTCGATCGCGACCACGTCGATGGGAAATATGGTGCCGAGTGAAAACCGGGATACGACCCGATCGTTTTGATGATCGACCGTCAAGCCGATGGGGAGGGTGTCCGGAGCGGGCAATTCCGTGTTCCAGGGGGTGGATGCCAGTGGCAAATTTTCCACCCAGAGCCCGGCTTGCCATTCCTGTACCGTGCTGGTTTCGAGCAGCATGCGCGGGTCGACGGCGATATCGTGTTTGCCGTAGCGCATCAAGAACAACCGGACACCGCCGACTTCGGTTTGTGGGCTCGGCCACCAGGCGATAACGCCGGAATCGTAGACTCGGTCGGCCTGCGACGGCTTGAGTTCGATCGCCTGGATAAAACCCACGCCGCAGATTCGTTTGGCGGCCCGCCAGTAGCCGATGGCCCGGATATAGGGTCTGGCGATGGCCGCCTCCTGCATCGCCTTTACGTGGTCCGGCGAGCACGCGGGTTTCGGGTACCGGTTGAACTGATCGAGCATATCGCGGGCGTCGACGATGACTTGTTCGGTTCGTTGTCCCAGCGTCTCCGCCAGGTCGGCGACCCGGGCTTCCTCGATGCGGACCGATTCCACCCACAGGAACCAGGTCACCAGGGCAAACAGCAGCGCGGCAGCGATAAATGCCGCTAGCGAGAACCCGACTAAATATTTTTGTCGCCAAAACATGATTAGAGATCAGTTAACTCAGCTGTATGGGCAGAATAGAGTTGCACGAAATAATAGCAAAGGCGCAACGGCGGAGATGTGATGCACTGCGTGTTTTCCTCCGATGGTTTTGGTAAGAAACGGTTGCTAAAAGAAACTTTTAATATCGCGAAAATTTCAATTCGCCTGTGCCCACGTATTAGTCGAATTCGAAAAATTTTCCTCGGTATCTAAGCTGTCGCCGCTTATTAGTATAGCCAATCAAATCGGTTCGTGGAGATGGGCGTTCCAGAGTATCGTCGTTGCGTTTCGCCTAAAGGAAAAGCGCCGCATTCGCGGCGAAACGAATCCCGGGATCGCCGGGTTAATAAATAAGGGTTGGCGCGATCAGGCAATAATCCTCCCGTCACTATTCCCTAGATCGAAGGTTCAGGATCGCGGCAGTTTGTTTTCCGGATCGTAGAGCGGCTTGTACCCGACCGCCGCTACCGTCATCGAAAACCGTTCGCCGAGGTATTCCGTGATCAGCTCACGGCCTTCCTGGCAGTATTCGGGCGGCAGGTAGGCGAGCCCGATGTTCTTGCCGATGCTCGGGCCGAAGGCGATGCTGCTCAGATACGAACGGCGGCCCTTGGAGTCGACCGGTACCTCGCCTGTCCCCGGATCCATCAGCGGGCACTGGCCGACCGGGTAACGCGCAATGCTGTTGGAATCCACATTGTCGGCCATGACCAGGGTACAAAGGTAGGCGGCCTGCTGTTCGAGTTCGCGCTGTTCGAGATAGGCCGCCTTGCCGTGGAAGTCCGCTTGCTTGACGACCGGGCGCGCCAGCCCGGCCTCGTACAGGTTGTATTCCGTTAGCAGGTCGGCGTTTTGCAAGCGCAGGCTCTTTTCCATGCGGCGGCTGTTGGCGTAGGTTTCGATCCCGACCGGCGTTGCGCCCTGGGAGTAGACCAGGTCCCACAGCGACATGCCGTAGCTGAAATCCACGTGCAGCTCCCAGCCTTGTTCGCCGACATAGGAGATGCGGAATGCTTCGACCGGAATGCCTTGCAGCGTGAGTCGCCGGGTGGCGGCAAACGGGAAGTTTTCGTCTTCCCAGGCTTGCGGGTCGTCGGCGATTGCCTGAATGGCCTGGCGTGCGTTCGGTCCCCAGACGCCGAGGCAGGCCACTTGATCCGAGCGATCGTCGATGTAAACCCGCCAGCCGTTATCTTCGGCCAGACGCTTGAGCCATATATAGTCGCGGTGGCCGGCGTCGGCGCCGTCGATCATGCGGAAGCGGTTCTCGGCATGGCGAATCACCGTGAGATCGGCGCGTACGCCGCCGCGCCGGTCGAGGAAATGCGTATAAACACCCTTACCGATGGGAGTGTCGCCGCCGACCTTGGCAACACAGGCGTATTCCATCAGGGTTTCCGCGTCTGGGCCCAAGACATCGTAGACGGCGAAGTGCGACAGGTTGATCATGCCGACGTTGTCCGACATCGCCAGCTGCTCGGCGTTGGAGACGCGCCAGAAATGGCGCTTGTCCCATTCATGTTCGCGTTGCGGCACGCGCTCGCCGTATTTTTCCAACAAGTGTTCGTTGGAGGCGTAACCATGTGCGCGCTCCCAGCCTGCCAATTCCATGAAGTAACCGCCCAGTTCCTGCTCGCGCGCCCAGAAGGGGCTACGGCGCAGGTTGCGGCCCTTGGAGTAGGGTTCGCGGTTGTGCACCGCCGGATTGTAAATCTTGAACGCGGATTCGTAACAGCGATCGTAAATATAGGACGGGGTTTTCTGAATCGGGTAGTGACGCGCCGTGTCGATGCCGAAGAAATCCATGTCGGCGACGCCGTCGGTCATCCAGTCGACGAGCACCTTGGCGATGCCGGGTGCGTCCTTGACCCAGACCGCGACCGCGTACCAGAGTCCGCGGGTATTGGAGGATTCGCCGATCGACGGTCCGCCGTCGGAAGTCACCTGCAGCAGCCCGTTGAAAGAGTGTTTTTCGTTGTAGCCGACTTCGCCGAGAATCGGAGTCAATTCCATGGCGCGCTCCAGCGGCTCCATGATCTGTTCGAGTTCGAGATCGCGCTGCGACGGCGACCAGTGGGTCTCGCCTTTTTCGGGCAGGTCGCGCGGGTGCAGTAAGCGGGGTTCCTTTTCCTCGTAGTAACCCCACTCGATCTGGCCGCCTTCCGGCGTCTTCGGATCGCCGGTGTCGCGCATATAAGCCGAGTTGCCCTGGTCGCGCAACAGCGGGTAGCCGATGTCCTTGCCGGTGCCTTCAAATTCGTTGTAGGGAGCGAAGAAGGAAAGCGGGTGATCGACCGGCATCACCGGCAGATCTTCGCCGGCCATTGCGGCGATGCTGCGACCCCAGAGTCCGGCGCAGACGATGACATGCTCGGCGGCAATGTAACCGCGACTGGTTTCGACGCCGACGATGCGGCCTTCCCGAATATCGAGGCCGGTTGCAGTGGTGTTGGCGAAAGATAAAGCCTTGCCGGTTTTGACCGCGTTATCGACCAGAATTCCGGCCACGGTTTGCGAGCGGGGTTTCACCAGACCGGCGTCGGGGTCCCACATCGCACCCTGGATCATGTCCTCTTCGAGCAGCGGGAAAAGTTGCTTGGCTTCGGCCGCGCTGATCATCTTGACCCGGGTGCCGAAAGCTTTGCCGGAGGCGACCTTGCGCTTGAGTTCCAGCATGCGATCGTCATCGCCTACGCGCGCCACCTCGAGTCCGCCGACGCGGTCGTAGTGCCCCATCTTGTCATAGAATTCGATACTGTAATGCGTGGTATAGCAGGTGAATTTACTGTGATCGGTGGCGTAGCAGAAATCGGAGGCGTGCGAGGTCGAGCCGATGTCGGTCGGAACCGAGGTCTTGTCGATGCCGACGATGTCTTCCCAGCCGCGTTCGATTAGGTGATGCATCACCGAGGCGCCGACAATACCGCCGAGACCGATGATGACGACATTGGATTTATCCGGAAATTGGCCCATGATTATTCTCCCGCAAGCGGCCGACCGGCGCCGTTGCCGCTAAAAAAGTACTCATATCCGAGTTTCATGTTTCACGCTTAAACCGGGCGCTAGGGCTGACCCGTCTGCAAACATCGATAACTTCCCGTTTACGCGATGCGGCGCGGCGGCGGGACGACAAGCCGTCCCAGTTTGCATAAAACCGAACCCGTGTGGAACGATCCTGCTTAATCAAGTCGCAGGATTTTGGCAGTATAAACATCCGGTTTTGACTTCTTCAACAACTTTGAGATCAGGACGTCGCGGCCCTGTCCAACCATGTCGCATCTGAAATCCGATCGCATCTCGTCGACCAGACAGGACAGTCCCTGTTGCCGGCTACCTACGGTATGGGCTATCCGGGAGGACGCGACGAATCCTCTCGACGGCCGGGGCGAGATCGCTTTTGGGGTCCGCGTCGGGGCGACACTAGAACACTCAGCCTTCAGTATTTATACCGAACTCGAGCAACGCCAGAATGTCGGAGTTTCCTTGCTCGCGCGCCAGACTCGAGGCCGACAGGCCTTTGCCGTCACTAATCTGTCTATTCGCGCCCCGGTCGAGCAAGAATTTCACCGTTGCGGCTTTCTGGTTGGCAATCGCAAACGCGAGTGGCGTCATCCAATCCGTATCGCAGGGCTTGGATTTATTGGGTCTGATATCCCCAAATGGAATTTCCAGCAGTTGCGGATCTTCGGCTAACAGCTGTTCCAGTTGCGGCAGGTTTTCGCGCGCGGCGGCGGTAAAGATATCCATGGCGCAATTATCGAGAAATTCAGCGGCGGCGGTTTGATTGTTTTGCAAGGCCCAGGCCAGCGGCGCGCCGAAAAAGAAATGATCCCGCTGGGTCGTATCCGCGCCGGCATCGATTAGCAGCTGCATCATATCGATGCGTCCCATCCAGGCGGCCTGATGCAAGGCGCTGCGGTAAGTAACATGGTTGATGTCGAAGCCGAGGTCAAGCATCAACCGCAGCGCATCGGGTTGCGCCGCCGCCACGGCGTGCTCGAGGATATCCGGCGAGGCTTGCAGCACGGCTTCGATCAAGCCCGGGTTTTCAGCCAGCAGTTCAACTGCCAGCGCGCGATCCGGTTTGAGGCAGGCGATGCGGAATCTGTCGGCTACCGCCAGCTCGATTTCCTTGGCGCCGTGGGCCAGCAGGAAATCGGCAAATTTTTCGTTGCCGGCCAGCAAGGCCAGTTGATATGGGCTACGGTCGTCCTGGGTTTGGTTGACATCGACCCCGTGCGCAACCAGCAGCTCGAGCTTTTCGAAGTTATCGGTTTGAACGGCGTGGCATAACTGGTAGTGCAAGGTTTCCTGGGGATGCGGGACCAGCTTGTCGTTTTCCCTGAGCAACCAATTGTTTTTATCGCTGGCGGTGAGGCCGTACTCCAGTAGCATTTTAAGACAACTATTGTCCCCGCTTAACATGCGGTTGTAGGCGGCCTGGCTGTCGTTCGGGTCCGCGCCGGCGCCAAGCAACAGCCGGGCGAAGCGGTCGCAGTCGGGGTGTTCGGGCAGTTTGTCCGCCCCCCCTTCGCCGTGCCCGAAAACGCCGGTAAGCGCGGTAAACCGGTATTGCCCATCCCATAGATAAAAAGGGTTGGGGTCGGCGCCCTGCTCCAGTAACAGGCGGCCGACGTCTAGTGTCGAAACGCCGGGCAGCCTGGAATAGGCGGCATACATCAACGGTTCCCATTGAAAAAAACCGCCTTTTCGATTGATCAGGTCAGGGTTGACTTCAAGCCATTGTTCGACCAGTTCGACCTCTCCGCTGGCGACCGCGGTATAGATATTTTCATTTCTGATTTGAGGGTGATCCTGCAACAGCTTAGCAGCCTCCAGAAATCGCTCGGGATCCGCACCCTCGGTCTCGCTATAGACCAGCATCGCCAATCTGAGAAATTCGTTTGCCAATTGATCGTTCGAAGGTTGATCGAGCGCTGCCCCAGTATCGAGATGCTGGCGCATTTTGCGCCAGCTTGAATAACCGTAATCCCTGGCGATGACGAGCTGCGCATCCTGAAGTCCAATCGACGATGGCTCGTCGAAGTAAAACCGGACCCGGGATAGCGTAGCCGCATCGTTTTCTTTGGCGGCTTTTAGTAATGATTTGGCCTGCTTCTTGAGATTCTCGAGACTGGCCTTGGGTGGGAGTTTTCGAATAGACACGATGGCCTCCTTTCATACAGGTCCGGTATCCGCGCCCTCAGACAGAAAAGAGGTGGTCAATAATAGTATGCTACATGGTTCAGGTGGGCTTTGCCCTTCCCGCAGATCGGGTGCTTCCTGCAAGCCCCCGCAGGTTAGCATAGCCGTACCCGGTTCTCCAGCTCGCCGCGGCTGCCTCAAACCAGGGCCGGACATACCCGGGGAAACGGTTCCCTATCGGCGGGCGCAGATTGTAAAGGAAACTCCGATTTAATCAGAGTTTCCGTGGCACGGTGATGTGCCACCATTTTTCCCGATCCGGCTTATCCCTTAACGCCGCCGGGCCAATGGCGGGTGGCGATGGCGTCGCCCAGGTCGGCGTCGATGAGCCGCTGTCTAACCCTTAGCAAGTGTTCGATCAGCGCCGGCTCGGCGGCTTCGTAGGCGCTCGCGTCCGGCACTCTCTTGACGACCACGCCCAGCAGTTCGGTGATCGCGTTGCCGATCGAATTCTGGCTGATGGTGACAAACCAGTTGCCGTCCTGGTTGCGATAAATCAACTGTTTGAACGCAGGTTGCCAGCGAATCAGGTTGGCGTACCTGGCATCCTCGATACAGCGATCGCGAACGATTTTGGCGGTTGCCAGGAATTTATTGTTGAGCAGTAACTTGTCGGTAATCTGCTCGGGGAAGTAGGCATTGTCCGGGATTTTGGCGTTTCGAGTGGATACCTGGCTGAAAAAACTGCGATAAAAATCGATGAAGCCTTTCAGGATAATGTCGTATTCCCGCCAAAAGCGCGGACTGTCGATTGACCCGAGGCCGCCGGTTATCTCCCAGCAAGGCAAGCCCTGGGGATAACCGGTCAGCGCCAGCTGCGACGCCTCGCCTTCGATCGGTTTGAGGAGTTCGAGATCCAGGGTATCGAAGAATTCACGATAAACGTCATGCATGGCGCTTTCGAACAGGCTATGTTGCCCGCCGTCGGTCAAGTTGGGGCAATCGGGATCGGCCAGTTCCGCGCTCGCAAGCTGCTGCTGGTCAAATACGATGAAATGGTTGTGCAGCATGCGGATGCTCGGCACGCCGGGGGAAGTCAACGGCCAGGTGGCGTCGAGGCTGGCTTCGCCGCACATGAGTAAGTGTCGTTGCGGGTCGGGAAAGGCTTCCTGCATATAGCCGATTAATACCTGGTTCATCCGGTTCCAGACATTGATGACCCCGGGCGGAACTTGATTTCGGCGCACCGGCCGGCCCAACGGATCGAGCACCAGACGCGAGGTGTTGTAAATGATCGATGCGTCGAAAACATTCGAATGGCCCAGCGCCTTGCGATAAAAAAGCAGGTTTTCAGGGTTTTGCAGCAGGCCGTTGTTGTGCACCAGATCGTTTAAGTTTTCCGTGCTATTGAAAAACTCGTTGGCTTTCATGCCTGCCGGGATGTCCAGTGGGATCGGCCGGTAAGGCACGCTGATTTCGCGGGGGCCCGTGGTCACGTTTGCGGTATCACTTCCTGATTTTTGTCAGCTTAACCCAGGTTGCGGCCGAATCATCTTCAAAAATTTTTAGCGTGTTATCGATTTAATGAATCGGCCGATCGATGCGGCAACCTCAACATGGCCTGGCGTTGTGGTTAAACTGTCTAATTTACCACCCGCGGGGGTAACTCCGGGTAAGTCATCGGCCGATATTTTAACCGCCTGTTATCGATTTATCCGAAGCGCTGATCCAGGTAATCGATAATGTCGTTCGAGCCATACATCCATTGCTGCGAACCATCGGCTTTCACCAGACGCAGGCAGGGCACTTGATATTTGCCCCCCTGGTTGATCAATTCGCTATGCCATTGCGGATCGTTGCGCGCGTCCCGGGTTTCGATGTTGAGGCCCAGGCGGCGAATACTGCGACGGGTTTTGACGCAGTAGGGACATTGCTTGAATTGGTAGAGTTTCATGCTTGCGGTAATTGCGTCGAGTTCGGCGCGCTTCTCCGGTGGGTGGACCGGTGAACTCGGGCGCGTAATTCGGTCGAAGAAAATGACGAGCTGGCCCAGCGGCCAGCGAATCAGGCGGAAAAGGTACTTCATAACTCGGTGTTTCCTGTTTAAGGGTTGCACGGCGCCAGGCAGGCGATTGCCGCAGTTGATGGCGCGATTTGTGTCTGCTGACGCGAAGAGTACCTGTTTTATCGAGAATGTGAAGAATATGAGAATTAAAGTTTGCAGCTTGGGGGCGCCGCCCCGTTAAACGCGGTCAGATGCATGACCCGGCGGTCATCCCGCGCGAGACGGCCGGTGGCCGAATGCCACAACGAGCGATTATCCCAGATCACCAGATCGCCGGGTTGCCAGGCGTGCACATAAACCAGTTCCGGGGCGATCGCCGGACGCATCCATGCCTCCAGTTTCAGCCTCGATTCGATGACGCCGAGGAAATGATTACCTGCTTCCGAGCTTTGCTCGAGCGCGTGCATACACCTCGGCTGCGGCATCAGGGCAGGGCTGCCGGTAACGGGACATGTCCAGATCAGCGGGTATACCTGGGCTAGCGGGTCACGCAGCGCCGTTCCCGGCGTATCCTCGCCCTGCCGGTAGCGTTGTTCCGCCACCGGGTCGCTCAGACGCAAACCGTTGGCGCTATTGGCCAGCGCATAACTTTTCTCGAATGGGTGGACGGCATAGTGGACCCGGGTTTGTGCACAGGTTTTTCGAATCTCGGGCGGCAGTTTGTCGTAACCCAGGCGCCCGCTGGCAAATGCCGTGGAACCGGCTTCGCACCATAAGCTGTCCCCGGTCCCGTCGTCGTAGGACAGCCAGTGGCCGCTGCCGGCTGGCGCCTCGATACAGCGCATCTGCGTGTAATAGCAGGGCGCGTCCCGATAAAAGCTACCGTCGATATGCCATTGCAGCGCCCCGCCGCCGAGCACCTGGGAGCCGCGATCTTCGCCGTAGGCACTCCGTTCCCCGCCGAGGGTGACCTTGAGTCCGTAGTGGTTAATCTTTCCCTTGCCGAGTACTAGTACACCCGGTTCTTCGGGGATCTGGTAGGTGCCGGCCTGATTACCCTGCGCGACCTTGTAAACCTCCCAGGGATTGTTGATCTGGTCGCGCCAAACGCTGGCAGCTTTGCTGTCTATCGATCGATAAAACGCGACTTCCTGTTGCGGGGTGATATGCAGCTGCTCGGGGAACACCAGCAGTTGATGCCGATGCAGCGCGTCACGCAATGCGTTTATATCGGCATCGCCGTGCGCCGCGCAGTCGAAATTCGCCACCGTGGCGCCAAACGGAGCATTGTCGATTGCCGTGATTAACATGGCTTGCAATAGTAACGTTTTTTGGCCGGCCTGCGCAGCCGGCTCGATACCAACCCCGCAATTTATATTGTCGCCGGGTTAATATTGTACGGTGGCCGTCACTCGCTCACGCAATTGCGACCCTTGCCCTTGGCGCGATAAAGCGCCTGATCTGCCTTTTTGAGCACTTCCCAGGGGGATATGCCGTTGCCGCCCGAATCGGCAAAGCCGATGGAGACGGTGACGCTAACCGACTTATTATTGCTCGGCAGCGCTCGATTACCGCGATCGCTTCTGCCTACCCGTCGAATTATGAAAGGATTGCTCGCGATCGCTTCGCGCAAGGTCTCGAGGTGGCGTACGGAATCCTGCGAATTCTTGCCGTTGAAAACGATCGAAAACTCTTCTCCACCGTAACGGTAGGGCAGGCCCCCACCGGATATTTTGCACATTTTTGCCGCGATCATGCGCAGTACGGCGTCGCCGGCGTCGTGTCCGAAGCTATCGTTAAAGCGTTTGAAATGATCGACATCCAGCATCGCGACGGTAAAGTTGCTGCCTAGTTTCTGGAATTTTTCCCGTAGCGCGCGTCTGCCCGGCAACCCGGTCAACTCGTCGATATATGCCATGCGCCAGGTTTCCTGCATGATCGCGTAAAGGCACATCAGCAGGGCCGCGCTGCTGAATACGTTCAAGCTGCGATGCTGATCGCCGAAATGCAATTGGACGATCAACATGAATAGCACGCCGAATCCTGCGCAGACGTGCGGCGACGGATTGAGAATGCATAGCGTCAGCAGCACATACAGGGTCGCGAATGAAACGAATAACACGGTTTGCGATTGTTGAGTCCAGTCAAAATATTGAGCCGGCGCCCAGTCGCTCAGAAACAATTGCATGGCCCAGGCGGGCGATGTCGTCGCCAGTACGATTGAAAAGGTGCCCGCCAGCACCAGCATCGCATAGGCGGGGATCACCTTGACGTTAAAAATCCCCCGATCGGGTAACAGGGTTAACAGCAACAATAGCAGCGGTGAGAAAGTTGAAAGCAGGCCGTAGGCAAGCGCGCTGTCCGCCCAGCCGAAGCGCAAAATCACATTCGTGGCGACTACCAGAAGGACATAAAAAAACGCCGAGCTGCGGCTGAATCGAATACTGAGTCCGGCGACGATAAGCGCCAGCATGTGGGTTAAATAGGTGACTCCGATAACGGCGGAGGGTGGCAACAGGCTGTACTTCTGAAAACCGTAAATAGAAGCAATGGTCAGAATCATTACGGGCAAAAAGCTCTTAATGACTCTCATGCAGCGAGTTTCCGGTTTTCAACTTCCGCTTTTGGCGTGTTCACATTTTCCCCCCGCACTGATTGTAGTCGCTAATATCGGCAATATTGGTAAAACTGGACGGCCGCGAGCCAATCGGCTAAGGCATCGCGATCCGATTTTCACCCGGGCTCGTTTGGCGACTCGGGTTTGTTATGACAGGTTGCGTCGGTCTGCTCTCGGGTAAGCGGCGGCCGGCCCGATAATCGAGCTATTCGATGCGATATAACCCGGATTGCGCTTAGTCGAATTTGAGCAGTTTCAGTAGTCGCTTGCCCAGCGAAGGGGAGACAGTGGATACCCCCGGTTCGCTGCCGAAACGTTCACGCACCAGTTCCTCGCGTATTTGTTGACGCCGTTGTTCCTGGCGGTTTTGACCGACGGCGCAACTGACAACCTGGGTAATGTCGGTAATTTGGGTATTACCGGTTGTATCGTTAGGATCGGCCCTTTCCTGACCGGGAATCGTTATTTTATCGTTCATTCAATCAAACCAATTAACAGTCCGTCTTCAATAAGCAACCGCTATCGAGGGCCGGTGGTTAAGTGTTGTGTTACTTAATATATAATCGCCGCGCGGCGGTTAGGTTGACTGCTTCGGATAAAAGCGGCCAGTCGGTCGATAAACGGTTGTTTAACGGGCTGTCTTCAACCGACAAAGCGCTGGCGCCGCCGGGGCGCTCCGAATTGCAGCTGGTTCGAGCGCAGGGGAGTATAAACACCCCGCCCGCTGGAATGTGGTAGTATTTTCCGGCTTTCCGCGCATTTGCGGGTGAATATAAAATAAAACAGCCATTCGATATAACCATCTTAAGGAGGCAGCTGTGAACAAAATCAGACCTATTCTCTTGAGTATTATCGCCGCGGTGACGCTGGGCATGGGTTCGTCCCAGGCGGCCACGCCGGATAACACTTTCGTAATGGCCAAGGATATCGCCGACATCATCACCATGGACCCGGCGGAAGTGTTCGAGCTCACGACCGGCGAAATAATCGCCAATATCTACGATCGCGTCATGATGTTCGAACCGGAAGACCTGCAAACCCTGGTCGGCGGCGTGGCCGAGAGCTGGGAAGTCAGCAACGCCGGCAAAACCATCACTTTCAAGATTCGCTCCGGGCTCAAGTTCCACTCGGGCAACCCGGTGCGCGCCGAGGACGTGGTCTGGTCGTTGCGGCGCGTGGTCAAGTTGAACAAGACCCCGGCCTTTATCATCACCCAGTTCGGTTGGACCGCGGATAATGTCGACGGCTTGATCAAGACGCTCGATGGACGCCGCTTCAGCGTCACCATTACCGAAGACTTTTCTCCCGTCCTGGTGCTTAATGCGTTGTCCGCAGGCATCGCTTCGGTGGTCGACAAGAAATTGGTGATGAGCCATGCAAAGGACGGCGATCTGGGTTACGACTGGCTCAAGTCGAACAGCGCCGGTTCCGGCGCTTTCAGTCTCAAAACCTGGAAGGCGAACGAAATCGTTACGCTGGACGCCCATGCCGGTTATCGCCATGGTGCGCCGGGCATGAAGCGGGTCATCCTGCGGCACGTCGCCGAACCTTCGTCGCAGCGGCTATTACTCGAAAAAGCCGACATCGATATGGCGCGCAATCTGACCCCGGATCAAGTCAAGGGCATCATGGGCAATAGCGATATCGTTACCGACGGTTACCCGAAGGGCACCATTGTTTACATGGCCGCCAATGCCGGCCACCCGGTACTGGGCAAACCCGAAGTCGTGCAGGCCTTGCGCCATCTGGTCGACTATGAAGCCATGGCCGAATCATTCCTGGCGGGACAGTTTGTCGTGCATCAGGCGTTCTGGCCGGCGGGTCTCTGGGGTGCGCTCGAAACGACGCCTTACCAACAGGATGTCGCCAAGGCTAAGTCGCTGCTCAAAGCGGCGGGCCATGCCGATGGCTTCGAAATTACGATTCATACCCTGACAAATTCGCCGTTCCCGGAAATCGCGCAAGCGGTGCAGGCGGACCTGGCCAAGGGCGGAATCAAGGCTAATATCGTAACTCTGGAAGGCAAAACGCTGTGGCCCAAGTACCGCGCCCGCGAACATGACATCATGCTCGCGCGTTGGTCGCCGGACTACGTCGATCCGCATTCCAACGCCGACGCCTTTGCGCACAACCCGGATAATCGCCTGGAAGCAAAACTGACCGGCATATTGGCATGGCGTAACGCCTGGGCCGACGATTCCAGCAACATGCTCGCGGTCAAAGCGCGCAACGAACTCGATCTTGGCAAGCGTAAAAAGCAATACCTGGAATTGCAGGCGATGCTACAGAAAAAAGGCCCCATTCGTGATCATGTTTCAACAGAATGAACAGGTCGCGCGGCGTAACAACCTGCAAGGCTTCGTTTCCGGTTCGAACTTCGACCTGGTGTTTTATCGTAACGTAGTCAAGCAGTAGCGCAGGCGGCGGGATGCAATAGGCCTTAAGCCCCATATCGTTGTTCGCCGAATCCGAAGAGGTGAGATATGCGGGCTAGCAGTGGCCGGACGGCGGGCGGGTCGGGTCTGAGACCGCCGTCGGCGGTAGTCAAGATTGCCGGAGTTCTATTCAGTCTGGCGCTGACCTTCCTCGGCCTGACCGCGATCACCTTTGTGATCAGCCGGGTTATGCCGGTCGATCCGGTGCTCGCGATCGTCGGCGACCGAGCTTCGAACGAAGTTTATCAGCAGGTCTATCTGCAGCTCGGGCTGGATCAGCCGGTTTATGTCCAGTACCTGAAATACCTGGGGCAGTTGGCGCAGGGCGATCTCGGTTCGTCCATCATGACGACGCGGCCGGTGCTCGAAGATATCCGGCGTTTTTTCCCGGCAACCCTGGAACTCGCAACCGTCGCCACGCTGCTCGGCATATTCGTCGGCGTGCCGATGGGGGTGTTCGCCGCAGTCCATCAGGGCCGCTGGCCGGATCACATCGTGCGCGTGGTCGCGCTGCTCGGCTATTCGGCCCCGATCTTCTGGCTTGGTCTAGTGGCTTTGCTGATCTTCTACGCCAAGCTCGGCTGGGTTGCCGGCCCGGGCCGGCTCGACGTTTTCTACGACGGTATTATCGATCCGGTCACCGGTATCCTGACCATCGACGCCGCGTTGGCGCGCGATTGGGATATTTTTCGCAACGCCCTATCGCACCTCATTTTGCCGGGCGCGATTCTGGGCACCTTCGCGCTCGCCTATATCGCGCGCATGACGCGCAGTTTCATGCTCGATCAGCTGAGCCAGGAATATATCCTGACTGCGCGCGTCAAGGGTATCCCCGAATCACGGATTATATGGGGGCACGCGTTTCGCAATGTGCTGGTGCAGCTGATCACCATCATCGGGCTGACCTATGCCTCGTTGCTGGAAGGCTCGGTGCTGACCGAGACGGTATTCTCCTGGCCCGGTATCGGTCAGTACATAACCAGTTCGTTGTTCAACAACGATATGAACGCGGTGCTCGGCGGCACTATCGTCGTCGGCGCCTGTTTCGTCGGCATCAACATGCTGTCCGATTTGCTCTATCGGCTGGTCGATCCCAGGATTCGCTGATGACCCTGGCGGTTAACTTGCGCGGCTGGTTGCTGGCCGATATTCCGCGCTCGAAATCGCAGGCGCGCTGCCAGCGGTTTTATATCGGCTGGCTCGAATTCCAGCGCAATCCGGTGGCGATGATCGGGCTGGTGATTATCCTCGGCCTCATCGCCGCCGCCGCACTGGCGCCCTGGATTACGTCGTCGAACGGGCTCGAACCCGACCTGGTCAATCGCTTGCAGGCCCCTAGTGCCGAACACTGGTTCGGCACCGATCAACTCGGCAGGGATATTTTCGACCGCATCATCTGGGGTTCGCGCATCACCCTGTATATTGTCGGTTTGGTGACGATCATCGTCGTACCGATTGGCCTCGTGATCGGCGTTATCGCAGGTTACCTGGGCGGCCTGGTGGATAGCGTGCTGATGCGCCTGACGGATATTTTTCTCGCCTTTCCGCGCCTGATTCTGGCGATGGCCTTCGTCGCCGTGCTCGGACCCGGGCTCGAGAATGCGGTGTTGGCGATTGCCTTGACGACCTGGTCGCCGTTCGCGCGCATCGCCCGCGCCGAGGCGCTCACCATCCGCAACAGCGAGTTTATCCTCGCGGCGCAGGTGCAGGGCGTCAGCACCGTCGGCATATTAACGCGTCACGTTACTCCGCTATGCGCTTCTTCGGTCATCGTGCGCCTGACGCTGGATATGGCTGGTATCATACTGACCGCCGCCGGCTTGGGCTTTCTCGGCCTCGGCGCGCAGCCGCCCACGCCTGAATGGGGCGCGATGATATCGCTCGGCCGGCAATATCTGATCGATCAGTGGTGGGTGCCGACCGTGCCGGGAATCGCCATTCTCGTCGTCAGCCTCGGTTTCAACCTGCTGGGCGATGGATTGCGCGATGTCTTCGACCCTAAGAGCGGTGGTTAGCGATGCCGCAAGCGCCATTGCTCAGGGTTGAAGATTTGCAGGTGAGTTACAACACGCCCACGGGACTCGTGCAAGCGGTTAGCGGCGTCAGCTTCGAACTGGGGCGCGAAAAACTCGGCATCGTCGGCGAGTCCGGTTCCGGCAAGTCGCAAACCGGGCGCGCGATTCTCGGTTTGACGGCGCCGGGCGGGCGGGTTCGCGCCCGGCGTCTGGAATTCGACGATGTCGATCTGCTGCGGGCCGATGCCCGCAGCATGCGTCGCATCCGCGGCGGCTGTATATCGATGATCATGCAGGATCCCAAGTATTCGCTGAACCCGGTGATGACGATTGGCGCCCAGATCGAAGAAGCCTTTCTGGTGCATCGCAAGACTTCGACGTCGGAAGCGCGCCGGCGTACCCTCGATATGTTGAGCGCGGTAAAAATCCGTGCGCCGGAACGGGTTTATAAAGCCTATCCCCACGAAGTCTCCGGCGGTATGGGGCAGCGCGTTATGATCGCGATGATGATGATTCCCGAGCCCGACATCATCATCGCCGACGAGCCGACATCGGCGCTTGACGTCACCGTGCAGCTACAGGTGCTGGCGGTGCTCGACGACATGCTGAGCGAGCACCGCATGGGATTGATTTTCATCAGCCACGATCTCAACCTGGTGGCGTCCTTCTGCGACCGGATCCTGGTGATGTATGGTGGCAAGGTGGTGGAAGAATGCGCGGCGGCCGAGCTCGAGCAGGCGCGCCATCCCTATACCCGCGGGTTGCTTAATTGTCTGCCCAGCCTCGATGGCGAGCAGGGCGAATTGCCGGTTTTACGGCGCGATCCGGCCTGGCTGACGGCCGCGGAGGGAGCGCAGTGATCGATATTCGCGCCCTGGATGTAGTCTTCGGTCATGGCAGCAAGCTGCATCATGCGGTTTGCGATTTTTCGATGCGCATCGAGCGCGGCCAGTCTTACGGCCTGGTCGGCGAGTCCGGTTCGGGTAAGACCACCGTATTGAGGGCGTTGGCGGGACTGCTCGATCGCATCGCCCGGGTCAGCGGCGAAATGACCGTCGCGCGGGAATCGCTATCGGGGTCCCGGCGCTCGCGCGAGTTTCGCCGGCGCGTCCAGATGGTGTTCCAGGATCCTTACGGTTCGCTGCATCCGCGGCATACGGTCGATACCATTTTAAGCGAGCCGGCCCGGGTTCACCGGCTCGACCGGATCGAGGATCGGGTAGTCCAGGCGCTGGAGGAAGTCGGTCTCGACGCTTCGTTTCGTTTCCGCTATCCGCACCAGATATCCGGCGGCCAGCGCCAGCGGATCTCGGTTGCGCGCGCGCTGATTACCGAACCTGAAATCGTCTTGCTGGACGAACCGACCTCGGCGCTGGATGTTTCGGTGCAGGCCGAAGTGCTTAATTTGCTGATGCGGCTAAAGCGTGATCACGGTTTAACCTACGTGCTGGTCAGTCATAACCTGGCGGTGGTCGCGCATATGTGCGAAGCCCTGTCTGACGTGGTCAAACTTTTTGATACACCCCAGTTAAGCGGCATGCTTCGTTTCGAGTAGTCGTTTTTCATAATCATTCGGGCTGACATAATTCAGCGTCGAATGTAATCGACATGGGTTATACCAGCTGGATATGTACTGCAGAATATCCTGCTGTGCTTCATATCGAGTCTGATAATTTCGCCATTGCACCCGCTCCTGCTTCAGACTGCCAAAGAAGCTCTCGACCACCGCATTAT
>Ga0209260_10000153_pt1 | contig 46740 bp, 42 predicted proteins | sample WorMetTypGCAVOLI_FD_187421 | JGI IMG/M metagenome (GOLD analysis project Ga0209260, IMG submission 187421) | Marine gutless worms symbiont microbial communities from Max Planck institute for Marine Microbiology, Germany - Olavius algarvensis... ...
TGTTGCGGGTATTTGTTATTTTTTGGCGAAATTAACAACCACCCTACATATAAGGAGGATTTTTTTCAATGACTCGTATTATTACTCACTTTATGACTCATTCTAAACCCGTTTTTGGACAAGAGTGATAATACATATTGATTTTAACGCATTCCCTTTTATTGTCTTAATCTATGTTGGGGGCCGCTATGAAAAAAGATTATACTGTGCAAGCTAAAGATATTATTGCTTTTTTACCAAAGCAAAAAGAAATAGATAACCCATCAAGCAGTGAAACACATGATGTATGGGGTTATTGGATAAAGCCTGATGAAAACCAAGTTGACAAAGCATTTAAAGAGGGGACAAAGTTAATAGGAAACTTGCTTTCAGAAGGACAAATTGATTCTAAAACTGCAACAAGCCTTATAAATCAGTTTGTTGAAATGTATGTTGGATTCAAGTTTGAAAAGATGCTTCATAAATTCATAAACAAGTGCGAACATAAATCTATAGTGAACCTGCTTAGAGATTATATGGAGCTTGAAAAATATGGATAAGGAAAAGAAATCTCTGTCCGTTGAAAACAAAGATGAAAAAATCGAAGACGATCCACAAAGTGGAGATGTAATAATCCCGGAAGAAGTTTTTGAGAAGATCCCCCCAGAGGCTCGCGGTGAAATTAAGCGCATGGTTTCTACGATCAGTGCTGGTTATATTGGACCAACCCCTAGCCCAATTGCAAGGAAATTAACAAGTGATCATGTAACAAAAATTATTGATAATTCTGAAAAAGAAGACCAGCGGCGGTATCAAGAGAAAAAAGAAGAAAGAAAAATGTCGTTAATTGTATTTGGGGGGATTTTAGTTCCAGTTACTGGCCTAATTGTTTTTTTTGCATTGATAGATAAAGTGGAAATATTGATACCATTAATTAGCGCTATCGTAGCTTTTGGTGGCGGGTATGGATTCGGTAAATCTCGGAAATGAATTGGAGTAAAATTTAAATTCAACGATTTCTCTCCGCAGCAACAATTGCAGCCTTAACAGCATCAGGAGCCGAAACAACCGGCTCTTGATGCAAAACCGCAACGAACTTCCTTTTCCCTGAATCCGTTTTATAAGACCATGCATAGCATTTTTTAGCTGTCGGGTGGTCTATCAATTCAAATACCTGGACAATTCCTTCCCATACAATTTGATCTTGGAAAGTTTCTTTAACAGGGATTGATTCTATCCATTGAGATTGACACCCATGCATTTTGTGGATAGCGTCTATCAAATTTTCGTGACCTGTTTCCATATCTCCCACCTTTTTGTTTTCTTTTATACCACTATAAGTTGCTGTTGTCAAAGGATATTGAATCATTATCGCATAATTGGACGATGTTTTAATTTGGTAATAAACAAATAATTACCAAAAAAACTACTTGACAAATAAAATAAAATTTTGGTAAAAATAGAGGAAACAATGGAGGTTTTTCTATGAACACAGCAAGAATCATAATCAAAAAGTTTGGCGGTCAAACGAAACTAGCTGAACTCATTGGTAAAAAACAAAGTACTGTTCAGTATTGGGCAAAGAAAGGAACGATACCCGCCAAATGGCAAACTAAATTATTAGAAATTGCTCAAAAACGTGGAGTCCTCTTGTCTCCAAAAGATTTTATGTCACCCACGTCTATTGTTCCAGAAATCGTTGAAGATTCAGAAAAATTACCCGTAGCACTTCTGATGGGGACTTTGAAAATGCCTGGGAATTTAGATATACCGTGTTTTGTTCTAGATGATGGCAGAAGGGTTATCAGTCGTACAGGTGCAACAAATGCTTTAACAGAAAAATCAAGTAGTGATTTAGAGAGTTATTTGAAAGTCGATGCTTTAAAAAATCATTTACCTGAAAAAATTTATGATCAGATGATAGATTTTTTAATCGAAGGTGTTACTAAAACAACCCGTGGAGTTGAGGCGGAATTATTTCTAGACATATGCAAAGCATATGTGAATGCTAGGGATGATGGTAGTTTAAAAACTGCTCGTCAAATTGATATCGCAATTAAGGCCGGTAGGTTTCTATCGGCGTGTTCTAAGGTTGGTTTGATAGCCCTGATCGATGAAGCGACTGGATACCAATATGTTAGAGAAGAAGACGCCCTTCAATTTAAACTTAAACTTTATTTGGAAGAAGAAATGAGACCATGGGAAAAAACTTTTCCTGATGAATTGTGGTTGGAATTTGGGCGTTTAACAAATTGGCAAGGGCCTATTAACCAGCGGCCAAAATATTGGGGCAAACTGGTCATTGAGCTTGTTTATGAATATCTTGACCCTGATGTTGCTGAATGGCTAAAAACCAATGCTCCCAAACCAATAGGAAACATGAGCTATCATAGATGGCTTACAAGCCAATATGGATTAAAAAGGCTCACGGAGCATATATGGATGCTGATAGGCATTTCAAAAACGTGCTACAATTTGGTGGAATTGCGAGAAAAAATGGCGATTCAGTTTGGCCGTCAATATGTTCAGATGAATATGTTTTTACCGATACCCGCGAAAAAAGCTAAAAATATGTGAAAATATTAATTACAACTTGTTGAATTTATTTGACTACCAAAGCCGCGGAAAATGATGAGATAAATTAAAAAGAAAACCCCCGAAGGTTGCGGCTTCGAGGGTTTGAATATGGATAGTGGGGGTGAAGCTGGGCTGCTTGTGATTGGGGTTTACACCCGATCATTCGGGTTCAATCCCCGGCACCTCCACCACCTTAATTATTTTTAACATAATACATATCGGAGATCATTGCAATGAATAGATTGAAATCAGAAAAACAGGCAATGGTTATTTCAGCGCTAATTGAAGGTTGCTCGGTTAGATCCACTGAACGAATGACAGGAGTTCACAGGGATACGATTCTGCGGTTAATGGTGCGTATCGGCAATTCCTGTCACGAATACATGGATCAGACAATGAGAAACCTTAAATGCAAAAAGATTCAGGTTGATGAAATATGGTGCTACGTGGGGAAGAAACAGCGGCATTTGAAATCAACTGATGATATTAATAAATATGGCGATTTCTGGACCTGGGTTGCGATTGATGCTGAAACCAAATTAGTTCCAACTCATAAGGTCGGCAAACGTGACGGATACATGGCAAATAAATTTATAATGGACTTATCGTCACGCCTTGCAAACAGGGTTCAAATAAGCTCGGATATGCTATCGCACTACGTTGACGCTGTTGAACTGGGATTTGGAACTGAAATTGATTACGGCCAGATTGTAAAGTCATATGAAGCGGAACCGATTGGGCCGGGTAGGTATAGCCCGCCGCATGTTACTTCCACCGAAAAGAAATGTATTTATGGTAATCCTGACATTAAAAATATTTCGACCTCATACATTGAAAGACAGAATTTGACCATGAGAATGTCAATGAGGCGGTTTACCAGATTAACGAACGCATTCAGCAAGAAAGTCGAAAATCTGAAAGCTGCGGTTGCTTTACATTTCGCTCATTATAATTTTGTCAGGATTCACAGGACTCTGAATGTGACACCGGCTATGGAGGCCGGTGTTGATAATAGGCTGTGGAAGATCGGGGATTTAATTGAACTGGCCAATTGATTTAAACTTTAATTCTGCTAAAATAAATAGGCATATATGGCACTTAAATATCATCCCAAAACAGGAACAATAGTCGTTTGTGATTATAATACCGGGTTTAAACCACCCGAGATGGTTAAGCGTAGACTATCAATTGTGGTTTCCCCTCAATTTAAAAAAAGAAACAGCCTATGTACGATTGTACCTTTTAGCACAACAGTCCCCAATCCAGTAATGCCTTATCATTATTTATTGGAACTCAATCCAACGCTTCCACCGCCCTATAATTCAAAAGATCAATGGGTTAAAGCAGATATGATAGCAACTGTGTCTTTTGATAGGCTTACGCTTCCATTTTCTGGCAAAGGGGCTGATGGAAAAAGGCAATATGTTAAAATGGTTATTTCTGGCAACGAATTTGAATCTATTCAGAAATGTATTTTAAACGCCATAGGATTAAATAAGTTGACACAGCATATATAAAATGTTAATTTATATTCGTTCCTGCACTGCATAGCATCAGGATTAAGTCCACCAAGGTGGCCGTCATGAACCGAAGAAGGCAATTCATTCATGATGTCTTTTTTAAAATGGAGACTCCCAAATCGGGAGTCTCCATTTTTATTATGTGCTATTTTACAGAACCTTAAATTAGGACACTACCCTCTCTTTGCCCTCTTGGTAAAGTGTTTGCAATTCATGTAAAGTGGGCAGATGCCAACCGCCACCGCCAACACTCAGATTTTCTGCCCATGTCTTAGCCTCCTCCCAACTATGGGATTTGGGTCCTGTTATCCATTCGAGACCTGTATTCCCATCAGCCACAACTCCATAGTAATACGCGGTGTAGTTTCCATCTTTCGCAATTGTCACGCTCAAATAGTCTTCAGAGCTCTTAGGGGGCTGTTCAGCGAGGCTTTTCGACTTAGGCATGTAGAGTCGTATTTTCGTTTTAACCATGGCAGGGCCAGCTAATAAGACAATGGCTATTAAAAATACAAAAATGGCTAGGAGTTTACCTTTGCCGATGCGAATCATCATTTTCATCCAATTTGGAAACAACTGTGATGTAAATTTGTTTAGCATAGAAAGGATATTTCCGCAGATCCAAAGTCCTAAAAATATCCCAATCGGGAAAATAATACCTCGACTTATCAGCACAAGAAAAAAAGAATATATTGCAAGGATTAAAAGGAACAATTTTTGTGATAAAAAAATTGTCAGCATTAACATTAAAAAGAAAATTATGGCTACCCATAAGGAGCTTCTAAAAGAAGAAATAATTTCACCAGTTGTAATGTCGAAAACATAATGATCCCCATGTAATGTTGTTATGGAAAAAAGGCGTTTTTCATCATATAATTTTTCACCGGCCCGCCACCTGAAATGCGAAGCGCTGTGAGGCATTAAAAATGGGAAACTCACAAGTTCTTTTATTTTGTATGTCCGAATCAAGTATCCGTTTGCAAAGAATGATACCGCTTCCTGATCATCGGAAGCCGCCCAGGGACCCAGCCTCACTAAATGCTTCCCATCAGATGCGACCTTGACTACAAAGGCATACCAATGGATTTTCCAAAGTGGGGCCTCAGAACCATCATTTACATAGAGGCCACTCATTTCATAATTTTCAAAGACTTCATCGGGTCTGGGGGATAACATCACGAAAACATAGCGGCCATTCCCAGATAATTTCTTATAGTGTTTTGGAGCGGCTGGCCTATCAGCTAAAGCTGGGGAGAAGCAGGAGAGAAAAACCAGTATCAGAATCAACACTCTTGTCAAGATCTTCCGGTGAATATGCATCGATAAGAAGCATGGGTTTCGTTTACTTGCCAATATCAAAGAATGACTCAACATACTGATAGGTAGATGAAATCTGAAATCCGGGTATTGTAGATCATTTAACAATCCTCACTCTATGCGTATTCCGTAATTGTTTCCAAATCTCCTTTTGCTTAGATTTCGCTCGTTTGAGTAAATGGTAATGTCAGCCTTTAGAATTTATCTTTCTAGTAGGAGGCTAAATGCCTTCCTCAGGAGGCGGAGGTGGAGGCGGCGGGATAATCGGATCATCGTGCTTCCGGTCTGGCTCTGATGGCTCCGGCTCTGATGGCCACGGTGTATGTGGCCCCGGTGGCATTGGTGGCCCCGGTGGCATTGGTGGCCCCGGTGGCTCTGGCCACTTTTGAGACCTATATGAGTCTGACTCAGACGCATCGGGGTTTAGGGAGAGCATGAAAGTTGGATTATTTGTTGGTTCATTAATGATCATTTCAGCCTCCTAAATTTTTGAACGCAAAAATGAAAAGAAAAACAACACCGGAAACAAAAAACAAAGTACTGAAGAAATTAAGAATTGGCATAAACTTGGCGATTTTTCCGCCGGGGATTTCTTCACGGATCTTGTCGTTGTCTACTTGAATAATTGCACGCCTATAAGAAAGAGTTCCAAGATAGAGTGAAATGAGAACAGAGGCTAAGCTAGCAGTTAATAGTGTCCATGCAACAATTATAGTGCAGGAAGACTTGATAGGACCAGCTCCAACAACATTTTTAATAAACGCAAAAGATAGTCCTAATGCCCCACCCGATAATGCTAAAATAGTTTTAAGAAAACTTTCTCCAACTTTTTGCTCTATTTCAATAAGCTGTTTTCTGTATTCTTCTATCTTTATATCCATGGATCACCTGAGTATACCCTAACATTGCATAAATTCTTGTCATCTAGCCTGGCCGTTATGCCTGAAATCGTTGCTTTTTCCGGGCAGATGCTGGATACTTGATACTCGATGCTGGATATCTAACAGTACACTGTCGGTGAATTTCAACGACATCCAGGATCCAGAAACCAGAATCCAGGATCAGTCAATACTTTCAATGGTCTTCATTGCAGCAGCGAAGTTGGATTTCAAAATTTTTTGCATCTATAGGGTATACCTTTGCGTAAGCATTTCAAACAAAAACCCCACCTCTCTCATAGAAATGGGGTCTACTTCAGGACATACGCTCTCCGTTATTTTTTATCGGTTATTCTTTGGGTTGCTTTTCGTGTTTTTTCAGAACGTCCTGGATGGCCTCTATAAATATATCAGTTAAAGACCTATCTTGTTCCAATGCGATATATTTCAACCGCTTAATGATATCTGGTTCAATTCTGAAAGATACCTGTTTCTTGTCCATAAATATCCTCAAAGCAATGATTTGTAACTTTAATAAATGATATATTGCTACATTGCAAGTAAGACTTGACATGGTGTATAGCATGCTATATATATATCTATATAGCAACACTATCCCCCGAACCGTCGAACCATAAAAATCAAATACTGAAAAATGAAAATTTATCTCAGGGTGCATTACGGGTGGCTGCCAAAGGACACACCGAGGGTGTTCCCGAACTCGACCAGGCTATTGAAAATGCTCTGACACCGTTTGGCTTTAAAATAACCGGAACGAACCTTGATTTAGGAATGCGGGATCTATTGTTTGAGGCGGATGAGTTTGAGTTGCCGGTTAAAGATTAGGGAATTATCAAATAACCGTCAAATGACCATCAAATAAAAATCCACGGGATAGGCAACCGGAGCCGAAAAGGAATGACCCTGATTCCCTGCCCGTGGCAACTCAGGGAGAAAGTGAGGGGCTATCATGGCTAAAGTGGCAAAAAGACGTGGGCGGTATGTCTTGGATTATTATGACAATCAGGGCATACGGCAGAGGAAGACTTTAAAAAAGGGCTTACAAACTCAATAGCCTGTAAGCCCTTAATTCTTATGGTAGGCACGGGGAGATTTGAACTCCCGACTTCTACCGTGTCAGGGTAGCGCTCTCCCCCTGAGCTACGTGCCTTCAAAATTTGTTTTCAAGTACCATCGGCACGGCTAACTGTCAAGGAAAATTCATACCTGAATCTTGCATGAAAATTAGTGAAACCCTATTAACCCTAACATTGCATAAATTCTTGTCATCTAGCCTGGCCGTTATGCCTGAGATCGTTGTTTTTTCCGGGCAGATGCTGGATGCTTGATACTCGATGCTGGATATCTAACAGTACACTATCGGTGAATTTCAACGACATCCAGTATCCAGAAACCAGAATCCAGGATCAGTCAATACTTTCAATGGTCTTCATTGCAGCTGCGAAGTTGGATTTCAAAATTTTATGCAACTATAGGGTTAATACTGAACGATATAATTTATCTTTTATACATACACAGCGATCTGCAATTTGGAAACTGATCGATGGTTCCGAAATCAGGGAATCATTAACTACCCAAACCCTAAAATACGGCGCTGTGTATTTTTATTGCGGTATTAACTCGACCCTTACCATATCCGCGGTTACCTCGAATATATTAATCCCGAAAGTATCAAAATTCTGCTGCATGAGCGCCGCTGCCAGGTCCTTGGTTTTTCCCTTGTATTCGACCAGCAGAGTTGCTTCATTGGGTTTGATGCCCTTGACCCGGATTCCCTCAACCCCTGAGATGGTGTTCATCGCTTTGCGAAACTTAACATAAGAAGCAAGATGCCCCGTGCCACGGATGACCATTGAGACATCGGTCGGTTTGCCGGCCTGTTTCTGCCAGACCAGGGTCAGTTCCTCAGCCAGGGCCTGCCCCGCCAGGCCGCCGACGTCCTCCAGCGCTGCTCGGCTGCCGCTGGTGTCATCTTCGCTGACCGCCACCGCTGTCCGGGTCAGATTTAATACCGGATCTGCTGAATCTGTCCGAATAACGCGGGCTGTGACCGTCCCGTTAAAAGACCTCATCGCCGAGCCCATTATATTGGTAGATGGCGTGGCCATTGACTCCCCGATTACGATCACATCGGCTTTTAGAAGGGCGCCGAGCTCGGCTGCTTCCTGATCCGATAAATCCGGCTTGTCAAAAGCCTCCCAGTTAATCTGCTGGCCGCTGCGGGCAGGCCGGTGATCTATGACGGTAAAACCGGCTTCTTGAAGGTGTTTAACCATAATTGCTTCCGACAACGATTCGAAGTAGGCGCCTTCCGTACCCCACCAAAAACCGGGGTACGGCTCCTCTAATTTCTGTTCTGCCATAAGGAGCAATACACTGGGCAGCGCTGTCTCAACCCTTAAGATTCCGGCCTCGGTTAAATACTTGGATATTTTGCTTCCCGCTACGGTAGCCTGTACGACGACGTGATATGACTTGTCCTGAGAGGCTTCAGTTAGCACCTTGTAGCCGCTGACAAATGCATTCGTCTGATCAAACAGCAATCCATTGAGTTTGGAAAAATGCTCCACAAAAGACTCTACCTGCAAGAGTTCTTCGGTCATCAAGGCCACAGCCGTAACAAGACCGTCGGCGATGGCCATCTCTCTGGCGCCCGAAACATTGTTGCCTTTCACGGTCGCGGTTCCAACCACCACAAAGGTTTCGGAATTAGCGGCTTCCTGCGCCACTGCAGCGTCAGGGATCAACAATCCCCCGGTCATCAAAGAAGCCAACAGTATCAATATAGTAAAATTGGCAAAGATTCTCCTCATATCATCTCGCTCCCAAATCGGATTAATATCTTGGTGTGGCCTTTATCAATAAAGGAAAAATGTCTGAGAATCAAGAACTAAGAAATAAAATGGCCGGTATAGGGTATCGGGCTAAAAGCAAAAAGGATAATTCTCTATTGCAAAACCTCAATTGAAAGCAAGACGCTGTGCATTTTTCTTAAACCATACACCTTAAACCTTATACCAGCTATTGAAGACTTGCAGGTAATAATGCCTGCACCAGGCAGCAGGTTTTATGCGCCATGCACCCTGCCCTAGACGCGTCTGGCGAGCGCGTAATCTGCAATATCCAGCATGGTATCTCTGGTTTGGGATGTTTCGAATATAGCAAGGGCCTGCTTGGCTTTGTCAATATACGCGGCGGCAACCTTTTGCGTATAGGCAAGTCCGCCGTGCTTTTCCAGCAACTCGATCAACGTCTTAAAATCCTGGACTGAAAAGTTTTGGTTCTGGATGATTTTGATCATCAACTCTTTATCATCGGGTGTCGTGTTTCTTAACGCAGAAATGACAGGCAGCGTCAATTTGCCTTCTCTGAGGTCGGCTCCGACCTCTTTGCCGAAATCAGATGTTGTCAGGGTGTAATCAAACAGATCATCGGCCATTTGAAAAGCGATCCCCAGATTGTAACCATAATCGGCCAGGGCCTTTTCATTTTCCTGCGGTGCATCTGCGATAATCGCGCTGACCCGGCAGGCGGCTTCAAACAGCATGGCGGTTTTACGCCGAATGACTTCCAAATATTCATCTTCTGCCAAGTTGATGTCGCCTTTTCGCATCAGCTGGTGAACTTCACCCTGAGACATGCTTTCGGTGAGTTCCGCCAGAATCTGGATCACTCTAAGTCGACCTGTGCCGGCCGAAATGGACAGGGCCCGCGCCAGCAGATAATCTCCGACCAGAACGGTAATAGAATTGCCCCAATTTGAGTGCGCCACTTCTTTGCCGCGTCGCAGGGTTGCTTCATCCACCAGATCATCATGCAGCAGGGTGGCGGTATGCAGATATTCCAGTGCGGTTGAAAATGTTTTTTCATAGTCGCCGGTATATCCACAGAGCCGTGCTGAAAGAATCATTAAAAGAGGACGCAGACGTTTGCCGCCGCTAAACAGAAGATGCCCGGCCACCTCTGAAACCAGTTCCAGGTAAGGGTTTAAATTATCGGATATGGCTTTTTCGATGTCGCTCAAATCATCTTCAACTGCCGTCAGAATCTTCTGCTTCAGGTCATTCATACCACCTCTCCCATAAGATCATATTCCATGGCATCCGTTACACGCATATCAGTAAAACACCCGATTTTCAATTTAAAAGGCAGCGGGCTGGTATTAATGTAAGAGATTCCATCCACTTCCGGCGCCTGGAAGTTGGTGCGGCCTGCAAACAGATTGTTCTCCAATGATTCTTCCACCAGGACTTTTACGATTTTACCGATATATTTCTGGTTATTTTCGGATGATATGCCGGATTGGGCGGACATGATTTGATGATACCGATCCCGGGCCACTTCCCGGGGAACATGGTTTGATAAACGGTGAGATGAAAGATCGTCAGAATCAGAATATATAAATACACCTAAATGATCAAATCGCACTTCCTCGGCAAAGCCCATGAGTTCCTCAAAATCTTTATCGGTTTCGCCGGGAAATCCGACAATAATGGTGGTTCTGAGCACGGCATCGGGAACATGAAAGCGGATTCGATCGAATAGACGGGAAAGGTTATTGCGGGTATATCCACGTCCCATGCGCTTTAAAACGCCGGTGCTGGCATGTTGAATGGGGATATCAAAATAAGAACAGACATTATGAAATGAGGCAACCGTTTTGATAAATGAGTCTTCGATGCTTTCCGGATGTCCGTAAAGAACCCTGAACCATGGTCCGTCGCTAGTCTGCTCATTTTCGAATTTGATCCTGGCAAGGCTTGCCATGAGTTGACCGAGATTGACCGGTTGGGCCAGATCCCTGCCGTAAGCGGTGGTATCCTGAGCAACCAGCACCAATTCCAGGGCACCGTCGGCAACAAGCCGCCTGGCTTCTGAAACGATATCCTCTGGAAGCCGGCTGTGTTGATTACCACGCAATTTGGGAATAATACAGTAGGTGCATGCTTTGCTGCAGCCTTCTGCAATTTTCAGATAGACCGAATGGGGCTGGTTTATATCCCGCGGCGAATCTTTATCCTGTAAGGAAATGAGATCCGGGTCCGGTAACACACACTGATTGGTGAATTTTGGATCTTGAACGGCACTGATAATTTGATCATAGGCCCCGGTGCCTAAAAAGACGTCAACTTCCGGCAATGACGTTAGAATATCCTCACGGTAGCGTTCCGGAAGGCATCCGGTGACCACCAGACGCGTGCACGTGCCCTCTTTTTTATATTCCGCCAACTCCAAAATCACGTCGATGGACTCTTGCGCAGCGGATTCAATAAAACTGCAGGTATTGACGACGATGGTCGCGGCATCTGCGGGATCATCAGTCAAAACCCAGCCGGCCTTTTTCAGCCGGCCGTTCATAATTTCGCTGTCAACCTGATTCCTGGCGCAACCCAAACTTTCCAGGTACAACTTTTTCATTTATGTTTCCGTATTTTAAAGGTTCAGGGGTTCAAGGTTCAAAAGTTCAGGGTTAACGGCCGGATTCAAACTGTTGAGATGTGAACTCTGAACGCATAATTATTCTAGCATCAAACGATTTCTAAGCTACCACGAATGAAAATAGGTACCCAAAAATTATTGTCAATGTGCACTGTGGTTAGAGTTTTAGTTATAACTTCTTTACCCTCCCGAGGCGCATCTACGACATTTTATGAAAAAACATATTTATCGCGAAAACACGAAAGGACCCCGCTAAAACCGAAAAGAAGGATTAACTGGGCCGGCGAAAACACGAAGAACAAGAAAATTTCCATATTTTTTGCAACAAAATAATGTTATTATAATACCTCGGGTCGGAGTCTTTCATTTGCAAGATTCAAGTCTAAACTCGCGATGATAATATCAGAACGAATCCAACTGGTTGGGAATCCGCTATGCAAAAGAAGGTAAAATTAAAAAAGCATAACCTCACGATTGCAAGGCTCTTGGAAGTCATTTTGAGCATGAGTGAAGAACAGCAGAAAACGATTTTAAAACAGGCCGATGATCTGGTTAAAGGCGACAGAAGGATTTCTGACCGCAAATCATGTGATCTGCAGGTTGATTTCGCAACCTCGGACCGCACCCATAAAGGCTATATCAAAAATATGAGCAAAAAAGGGGTGTTCATTGAGGCGCAGGCACCGATAATGATTGGTGAAGAGGTTCTAATGGTATTTAAGGTGAACCGCGAATCAAAGGCCGTAAAGCTAAGGGGGGAGATCGCTCATGCAACACGCTGGGGAATTGGTGTCGAGTTTATTGCAAAAGGGCCCCAATTTGATCAACACATAAGGGATATCATCCAACGTATCCGATGATGAGCCAGCCGCTTCATCCCTATCGGTTCCGGGTTCAAATGATTGCATAAACGTTGAGCCTCGGCCATGGAAGTTTGCAGCATGAGCAGCGCATAAGATTGTCCGTCGTATCGATGCAAGGTATCCCAGTCCCGAATCTCCTCGCTTAAAACACTTCCCACCGAGCGAATAATACGATCCTTTGCTGTATTATCCACGTCGGATTTCATTTCCTCAAACGCTATCTTCAGAAGGCAACAAGATAAGCTGGCGCAGCAGTGTCGCGCGCGTTGAATTTCGGTATCCAATGTTTTTAAAAACTCCAGCCGGCTATACAACTTAGTGGGCAGGATGGCAATCAATCCCACTTTAAGGGACATAAAGAGGATGAACATAATCCCGAAAACCAGAATCATGGTGATGCCCAGGCTCTTGATTTGCCCGATGGTCAGCTGGCGGCTGCTGGCGGCGATGATCAAATAAGTAATCGGGGGTAACCGCAAAAAATTTTTCCATGCTCCAATTTCCGGAAACATCAACTGCCTTTTTAATGCCGGGCAGGCTGATCACGCGCCGGACGCCTTCGATTTTGGCGGCGGTTTCGCCAAGCAGCTCGATCTTGCGGAAGGTAGTTGGATCGAATACATTGCTGCTTTTTATTACGATCCTGATTATCTCATCGGAACCAAAAAATTACTGCACAACTTCAAATCTTTTTGAGTAGTAAGCGCCAAGGCTGCCATTGGGTTTCTCGATGATAATCAGACCTTCGACCCCTTCGAGACGATTGATCAGGTCAAGTCCTTTCTCAGTGCCCATTACCATAACCGCGGTAGCCAGACCATCGGCCAGGGTGCAGTTGTCGGCAATGATCGAAACGCTCACGACCCCGTTGGAAACCGGATATCCGGTTCGGGGATCAATGATGTGAGAGTAACGGACCCCTTCAACCTCATAAAAATTGCGGTAGTCGCCGCTGGTGGCAAAGGCTTTGTTGTATAGATCCACGACCTTATAAACCTCATCAAAGGCGGCATCTTGGCGGGGACGATTAATCCCGATACGCCACATGTTGCCGTCCTGACGTTTGCCGGATGCAAATATTTCGCCCCCGATTTCCACCAGATAATCCGTAAATCCGGCCTGGTGAACAATATCCGCAACTTGGTCAACGCCATAACCCTTGGCAATCGAAGACAGATCGAGGGTTAGGGATCTTCTTTTTTTCAACAGGCTTGCGTTTTGCGATATTTCAATATTTTCAAATCCAATGTTATTGAGCAGGGCGGCAATCTCCTGTTTGGGGGGAGGTGCTCGCTTTGGTCCTGCACGCCCAAACCCCCAAAGCTCAACCAGCGGATTGACGGTTCCGTCCCAGGCCCCTTCGGAAAGCTCAAAGATGGTTTTGGCCGTCATCATCACCTGTAAAAAGTCAGCGGATATCTCAAACGCCTGTCCGGCCTGTTTCATGTCGTTGAAACGACTGATTTCGCTGTCCCGTTGATAGGTGGACATGCTGCCGTTGATTTCCACCAGGCGTGCATCAATCGTTTCCTTTAGTCCCGCAATACTCTGAAAATTACCGGCCACCACATTGACATGGTAGGTCGTACCCATGGTGCGGCCTTGAATCAGATGCTCGCGCTGCGCGTCAACGGCGGTGGATATTAACAGGACGAAAATTGGAACAAGGATATACTTGTATTTTTTCATATTTGTATCCACCGGCAGGCGCAAGGCACACGGCGCACGGCTCAAGGCCGTAAACAGAAACTGCCCCGATGATTGTGGCTGATTTCAACACGCCATCTGCCTGGAAAATCCATAATTTGATATTTGTCTGGTCCCGGCACTTTGCTCTTGGTTGATTCGCCTTGCGCCTTGCGCCCTGCGCCTGCGTTAGCATATTCGCGGTAGCTGCTCCCCCGCCAGCATATCCACGATTCGTTCTCCCCCGATCCGCGTCTCCATAAATACTTTAGCGGCGTGATCAGCGACCACTTCTCCAATCACGGTGGCATCCTTGCCATAGGGGTTGGCAGTTATGGCTGCCAGAACCGTATCGGCATCCTCATCGGACACGAAGGCCAGCAGCTTACCTTCATTAGCCAGGTAAAGCGGATCAAATCCCAATAGCTCACAGGCCCCGACAACTTCTTTTTTCAAAGGGAGTTTATCTTCATAAATCTTGATGCCGACCCCGGATTTCTCTGCAATTTCATTTAAGGCAGTGCCCACCCCGCCCCGCGTGGGATCCCGCAGCACATGGACGTTATCGCTGACGGCAAACATTTCCTTGACCATGTGATTGAGCGGCGCTGTATCGCTTATTAGTCGGGTCTTAAAGGACAGCCCCTCCCGTTGTGTTAAAACGGTGATGCCGTGATCCGCGATGGTGCCGCTTAAAACAATCCGGTCGCCGGCCCGGGCGTTGCGGCTGGCAACATTTATGTTCGGCGGTATCAAGCCGATTCCGGAGGTATTGATGAATATTCGGTCCACCGCACCTTTGGGCACGACCTTGGTATCGCCGGTAACCACGGTGACGCCGGCCTTACGGGCGGCAGCGCCCATTTCTTTGATGATCTTCTCAAGATCGGCCGCCGCAAATCCCTCTTCGATGATCAACCCGACACTCAAATACAACGGATTCGCCCCGCACATGGCAACATCGTTAACGGTTCCATTAATCGCCAGATCACCGATATTTCCCCCCGGGAAAAAAATTGGGTCCACCGTGTATGAATCTGTCGAAAATGCCATGCGCAGGCCGTTGAGTTCAAAGATGGCCCCATCATTTAATTCCGCAAGAATGGGGTTATCAAACACCGGCAGCAGCATGTCAGTGGTCAGACGGTGAGAGATTTTGCCGCCGCTGCCATGATCAAGAAGTATTTTGTCCGATTTCATGAAATATGTCCGTGGTCAGTTGTTTGTTGTTTATTTATGGTCAACGGATTTTATATCGATCTTACTCCGCATTCCAAATTCCGAATTCAAGTGTGGTACTTATAGTAGGCCGCACAGGTCCCCTCCGTCGACACCATGCAGGGCCCCACCGGATCCATGGGCGTACACACCTTGCGAAATAGCTTGCACGCCGGCGGGATCTTTTTTCCGATCAAAATCTCACCGCAGGCGCAGCCGGATGGAATTTTGGCGTCCGGGACCTGAATGTCAAACTGCTTTTGCGCATCATGCACGGCAAATTCATCTCGTATTTTCAAGCCGCTGAGCGGAATCGTGCCGATGGCCCGCCAGCAGGCATCGGCCGGTTCAAAAATATCCCGCAGAATCTGCCGGGCTTTGGGATTGCCTTCATCGGTAACGGCCCGTGGATAAGCATTTTCAAGACCCGGGTTTCCGGTCTCGATCATTTCGGTCAGCATGCTGATGGCCTGCAGGATATCGGCCGGTTCAAAACCGGCTACCACACAGGGTGTTTTGTATTTTTCGAAAAACGGCCGATAGGCATCCAGCCCGATAATAACCGACACGTGGCCGGGTAAAATGAACCCGTCTATGTTTACATCCTCCAGGCTCATCAGCGTTTCCAGGGCCGGCGGAACCAGTTTGTGGGCCGATATCACCGCGTAATTATCCACCTTCAACCGGGCCGCCTGCAGGATGGAAGCCGCGATGGTCGGCGCGGTGGTTTCAAATCCGACCCCTAGAAAAACCACCTTCTTGTCCGGATTTTTTTGGGCAACCTCCAGGGCGTCAAAAGTCGAGTAAACCACCCGGATATCCCGTCCCTCGGCCCGCTCTTTTTCAAGAGAAGAGATGGTTCCGGGAACCCGCATCAGGTCACCGAATGTGGTCACGATGACATCATCGATCCGGCTTAATTCAATAAAGGCATCGATTTCGTTCTGATCGGTCACACATACCGGGCACCCCGGACCGGATAGCAGGGCAATCGTTTCCGGTAACACCGAACGTATTCCGCTGCGAAAAATTGACACCGTGTGGGTCCCGCAGACTTCCATCAGTCTAATGGGTCGACGACTGATCGTTTTTATTTTATGGATTAACTTTTTGGCTATTTCCGCGTCACGGTATTCTTCAATGTGTTTCAGGGCCATATTTCCGTCCTTCACAATTTTAAAATGCTTGCAGTTTACAGCTTCAGTTGAGTCGTTTCTTCAGCGGATGCATATCTCAGAGAGCATAGCGAAAAAGGATAATTGGGCGGCCTGATCTCACCATGCGCTATGCTCTGTGCCCTGTGCTCTCTGCCCCCTGCAATATCCCTTTGAGCATTCAGCTTTAAGCTTTGAGCTTTTATACTTATGCCCCAAGTCCTTTGCCCCATGCCCTGTGCCCTATGCCCTGTGCCCTATGCCCCCTGCTCTATGCCTGACGCGCTTTGGCCGCCGCCACAACCGCCTGCCCCAGGCTGATACCGCCGTCATTGGCCGGCACCTGCTGATGGGTGAATACTGCAAATTTCTTATCATGCAAGGCTTGTATCAATCCGCTCAACAGGGTGGCGTTTTGAAAACAGCCCCCGCTCAACACGACGCGGTTTAAGTCACTTTCCCGGCGAACAAGATCGCAGAATTCAGCAAACAGGCGGATCAAGGTGCGATGAAACTTGGTGCTGATTTTAGCGACGGGCACCCGGCTTTGAATATCCGCCACCACACCTTCAATGATGGGTGTCGTCAGTAAACGATGGCTTGCGCCGGTCTCCCATTGATAATCATACGCCTGATTCGTCGAATCTGCGGCCAGCATTTCAAATTCCATGGCGGCCTGGCCTTCAAAATTAACCTGCTTGCGAATCCCGCAAATTGCAGCCACCCCGTCAAATAGGCGACCCAGGCTCGAGGTGAGCGGAGAATTGACTTTTTTTGATATCATTTCCCTGAGGATATTCACCTTCTCAGTCTCAATTTCTCCCAGCGCGGGCAGATCCAGGTTTTGAAAATCATCACCGAAGGTACGCTGGAGGTAGCTGATTGCCATGCGCCAGGGCTCTTTGATGGCCGCTGCACCGCCCGGCATGGCAACCGTGGCCAGATGCCCGGTCCGCTTAAACTCATGGCTGCTGGCGATCAGGATTTCACCGCCCCAGATGGTTCCATCGGCGCCATACCCGGTACCGTCAAAGGCCAGGCCGATCACGTCTCCCTCAAGCTTGTGCTCGGCCATGCAGCTGACCACATGGGCATGGTGATGCTGGACCTGAATATTCGGAATTGGCGCCTGTTCCGCAGCGAATCGGGTGCTCAAATAATCCGGGTGCATATCGCAGGCAATGATTTCTGGATTAAAATCGAGGATCCGTTTTAGATGATCTACTGTCAGTCTAAAAAAATCATAGGTGGCGACATTTTCAAGGTCCCCGATATGCTGGCTTAAAAAGGCTTTATCCTGCCTGGTGACACAAACCGTATTTTTGAGCTCGGCGCCGCAGGCCAGAATCGGAGGCACCTCTTTTTTCAGAAAAACCGGGATCGGCACAAATCCCCTTGAACGTCGAATAAATCTTTCGGCCCCGGCAATGTGCCTGACGATCGAATCATCACTGCGCAGATAAATATCGCGATCGTGAATTAAAAAATAGTCTGCAATCGCAGCCAGTCTATTAAACGCATCATCGTTATCAATCGCAATCGGCTCGTCACTTAAATTGCCGCTGGTCATCACCAGGGCCGTAAAATCGTGTTTCAACAACAGGTAATGCAGCGGGGTGTATGGCAGCATGACACCAAAGTAATTATTGCGCGGCGCCACTTGGTCAGAAATCGAGTTCGGTGTCTTTTTTCTCAGAAGCACAATCGGCCGCCGGATAGAGGTCAACAGTTGTTCCTCTTCTTTGTTGACGGCAGCATAGCCGCGAATGGTCGCAAGATCGGCGGACATGACGGCCAAGGGCTTTTCTTCGCGAATTTTCCGTCGGCGCAGGCGCCTAACCGCATCGGCATTGGCGGCATCGGCCGCCAGGTGATATCCGCCAAGCCCCTTGATCGCCAGAATATTACCCTGTTTCAGGAGCTCGACTGCTTTGCCGACAGGATTCTGTTTGCCAATTTCAATCTTGTGGTAGTCGAAAAGACCAACATGGGGTCCACAGTCGTCGCAGGCATTGGGCTGGGCATGAAAGCGCCGGTTGGTGGGCTCATCATACTCAGCCTGGCAGGCCGGGCACATGATAAAATGCCGCATGGACGTTTTGGGCCGATCATAGGGAATATCGTCAATGATGGTGTACCGCGGTCCGCAGTTGGTGCAGTTGATAAACGGATAGTGATAGCGCCGGTCGCCGGGATCCAGGAGTTCAGCCAGGCAATCGTCACACACCGAGACATCCGGTGAGATCAGGGTCGACATCCGGGAATTGCCATGGCTTTTAACTATGGCAAAATCAGAGTACTGTTTAACGATACCCGTTTGACTGGCAATATCGACAATGTATGCCAGGGGCGGGGCTTGAGTGGCTAAATCAGCCTCAAAAGAAGTAATATGCCCGGCGAGGCCCTCAACGTGGATGGAAACACCCGCGGAGGTATTGGCCACCTCTCCTTTCAGGCCATATTTTTGGGCCAGCTGAAAAACAAAAGGTCGAAAGCCGACGCCTTGAACAATACCGTTAACTTTCAACCATTTAGCAACAAAATTATCTGTCATGACTAAAGTGAACTATCACCCCGTCTCACAATTTCCGATCAAGCGGTCACTTCCATCTTGGGCGGCTGGGCTTAATTCGGATCTCCGCCTCTTCCTTCTACAAATGCGGCCGCCTCTTTTAAAAATTTCAAGGTTTCCATTGCCGCAGCTTCATCTATTTTATGGATGGCAAAGCCGGCATGGACGATGACATAATCACCGACTGCGGCATCTTCAAGCAGCAACATGCTGGCTTTCCTCTGAACACCGTCCACGTCAATGGTCGCCATGCTATTTTCAATGTGGGTTATTTTGGAGGGGATTGCAAGACACATTATCCGAAGTTCCTTTCTTGTAAGATACGCCCAGACGGTCAAGCTCGACCAGGACCATTTCGATTACCGGATCGACCTGGGCCTGGACGGCAGGGGTTAATTCAAGGCTCTGGGTATCGATATCTTCTGGCTCGACTCCGATAATTACCGTTTTCGGTACTTTATCCAGCGCCTGGCACAAGGTTAACGCCTCAAGAAAGTCGACCTGGTGCAAAGAATTTTTGGCCCGGATTCGATCCGGAATGGCATCTTTTTCCAGCCGGTAGAGATCTCCGGGATTGCCTTTGTTGCGGATCGCATCCACCACGATCAGATGGTCCGGTTTTGAAATCACCCCCAGCAAATTAATGCCCAGCACACCACCGTCGACGAGCAGGACATTGTCTGAAAATTCGTACTGTTTCTCCATTTTTTCAACCACCCGCACCCCAAACCCCTCATCGGAATACAGGATGCACCCGATGCCCAACACCATGACCTCGGCGGCATAAAGCTCATCAAACGGATTATTATCATTTGGATTCATATATCAAAAAGTATCCCTTGAAAACATGTCTCTGAAAAAAAGTGCAAGACGGTAACTTACACTAAATCAGACTACATAGTCAATAGTACAACCCGGAAGAACCGGAATTGACGATTGAAGATTGCAAATTGAATATTTGTGGATGTCGCGTCGCTCCGTCATTTTTTAAATAGTATTTATATAATTGATCCGCCGGAGGAGGACCTTAAATATTCAATCAGTTGACGACAGTGAAAATGGTCCAATACTCCACGGAACAACAGAATGCACAAAATTAATTGATCGGTGCCTAAAAACACCACAGCCTCCCATAAATTCGGGAGGCTGCGGGTTTTAAACAATAATTACAGTGCTTTGATTTTATAAACCTCGTTGGAATCCGGATCGATAACATGAACGCCGCAGGCAATACACGGGTCAAAGGAATGAACCGTTCGCAAAACCTCAAGCGGTTTCTTGGGGTCGGCAACCGGCGTACCGATCAATGCTTCTTCCACAGGTCCCAGTTTACCGGCGGCATCTCGCGGACCGAGATTCCAGGTGGAGGGTACCACGTACTGATAATTTTTGATTTTCTTATCTTCAATTTGAATCCAGTGGCCCAGCGATCCTCTGGGAACATCATTGAGCCCCACACCCATGGCGCTATCGGGCATCTCATAGGGCTGGTAGATCTCGGTATCGCCGTTTTTGATATTGCCGACCAGTTCCATGACCCAGGCCTGCACTCTTTCACCGATCGCCATGGTTTCAATGCCTCTGGCAGCCGTTCGACCGAGGGTCGAGAATAGCGCTCCGGCCGGAACATTCAGGGTTTTCAGGACATTATCAACGATCGGTTTAATATCCTTGTGCCCCTTGGCATAGGCCACCAGCACCCGGGCCAGCGGACCGACCTCACAAGGCTCACCTTCATAACGCGGAGCCTTGAACCAGGAGTACTTGCCATCACCGGGTGTGTAGTTCGGATTTTCCTTCAAGGGTTTGGTTTCACCCTCATAAGGATGCAGGGAATTGCCGTCCTCGTACCAGGCGCGGGTGACATCCTCGGTCACCTTGTCCTGATGCGCCATTTTCGCACCGCCCAGATTACGTTTCATGACTACACCCCGGGGCATATAGAGGCTATCGGGTTCCTTATCGGTTTCCGGGAATTCACCCCAGGCCAGGAAGTTGCTGGTACCACCGATGGCGCCCCAATCCTTGTAGAATGAAGCAACTGCCAGAAGATCGGGAATATAGACGTTTTTAATGAATTCCTGGGTTTCTTTGGTTATGTAGAGAAATTCGGCAATACGGTCCGGCCTAAGATCCCTGACGCAGGTCACACCACCGACCACCAGGGATTGAGGATGCGGATTTTTACCGCCGAAGATGGCGTGCATCCGAGCAGCCCTGGCTTGCAAGCGCAAGGCTTCAATGTAGTGTGCCGCCGCCATCAGGTTGGCTTCAGGCGGCAGTTTGTAAGCAGAATGCCCCCAATAGGCATTGGAAAACGGACCCAGCTGACCGCTGTCCACAAAGGTCTGAAGCCGCTGCTTGACACTTTTAAAATATGAATTTCCCCCCACAGGGGCATTGCTCACATTGTCCGACAGAGCAGCGGTCTTTTTAGTATCGGCTTTAAGGGCGCTGACAATATCTACCCAGTCCAACGCATGCAGATGATAAAAATGAACAATATGGTCGTGCTGGAACTGGGCTCCCATGAGTAAGTTACGAATAATTCGAGCATTCTTTGGGATTTTGACCCCCACCGCATCATCGACTGCCCTCACCGAGGACAGAGCATGGGTGTACGTTCAGACACCGCACGAGCGTTGCACGAAATGATGGGCATCCCGCGGATCGCGTCCCTGCAGAATGAGTTCGATACCTCTGAACATTTGGCCTGAGCTCCAGGCGTTGACCACTTTGCCGCCGGCCACTTCAACTTCAATTCTGAGGTGACCTTCGATTCTGGTAATTGGATCTATCGTAATTCTTTGTGCCATATGATCTCCTCCTCTTATATCAAAAAGGCTTTAATTCCATCAGCGGGCTGTCGGTTACAATTCCTCATAAAATGGGGTGAACTTATCCCAAAACGCCGGTTCGCTGCAGCCGATACAGGGGGCTCCTGCTTCAATCGGCCAGCTGGTGCCGTCGTTGAATTTAGCAATCGGACAGTTGTTGTAGGTTTCCGGGCCTCGACAACCAACCTTGTAAAGGCAATAACCGGCTGCAGCTTCTTCGGAACCGAATACTTCCACAAATTCGTCATTTTCGAAATGTGCCCTTCGGGGGCATTGATCGTGGATGCTCTTGCCGTAGGCAAACAGGGGTCGGCCAAGGTCGTCCAAGGCCGGCAACTTGCCCAGGAGGAGATAGTTGACGACAGTACCCACAAAATTGACCGGATTTGGCGGGCATCCGGCAATATTGACCGTTTTGATACCCAGCGCCTCTCCGACACCCTTATACCCGCCCGGGTTGGGTGCCGCTGCCTGAATGTTACCAAATGATGAACAGGAGCCAATGCAAATGACGCCGGCAGCCTTGGTGCAGATTTCTTTGCCGATTTCCAGAAATGTACGACCACCGATTTTGCCATAACCGCCGTCATATTTGGTTGCTATGGCGCCTTCAACCACACAAATGAATTTTCCCTCGTATTTTTTTGCTGCCGCATGCAGTTGGTCCTCCGCCTGTTGTCCCGCCGCTGCCATAATCGTTTCATGGTATTCAAGCGAAAGGATCTCGAGAACCAGATCGTCAGGATAAGGATACTGGCTCCTCAAAACCGCCTCAGAGCAACCGGTGCATTCTCCAAAATGCAACCAGATGACCGGTGGTCTCTGTGCCGGCGCGGCAAATACCTCCGCCACTTTCGGGACAAATGAGGATGAAAGTCCCATGGCTGCCGTGAGGAACGTGCAGTACTTCATGAAGTCCCTCCTGGAAACGCCTCTGCGCTCAAGTTTCTCGTAGAAAGCCTTTTCGTTTTCCATTTTCACCTCCTTGATGCGTTTATAATCCATGCCAATACAGCTTTACCCAAAAAACCAGCTATAAAACGAATAGTCAGAGCAAGATCTTACCATACCGGTTTCGTAAGGTTAGGTCACCAAACGATAGGTAAGAATCTGTAATCTTAACCAAAAAATAAAATTAAACGGCGGGAGGAATTTATGCTACAGGACCACAGCAAATAAATTGCTGCTAAATATCTAAATGCTGTTCACTGTATTATGTTATCAATATTAATAAGTCAACCGAAAAAAAATCACAAACGATATCGCCTTCAGCCAAGCGGTCGCGTTAAAGCCGTGCATCCGGCGACTGTATGAACGGCATCCACCAAATATTTACGATTATTCCATTGGCAAGGCAAAAACCAGTCCTCGAAAAACCCCCTCATTCTAAATCAGTCATAGAATTTTTGAAATGTTTTAACTGCCGTCATCGCCATCGACATAGTTGTCATCCACGATTTTCAGCGATGAATCAATTTTCTTTATTTCATCTTTTTCGGTATATGATTCATCGAAATCATCTTCCAGTATAGCATCAGCGTCAACTGCTTCATCCTCAACTTGTTGGGTAATTTTTATGGGTTTACGAGTCTTGGTTAGTAAGTTCTTATCGTCAAAAAAAAGCTCCACCGATTCCTGATCCTTTGATTGGTGTAAATCAATAACCGCATCAGCAATTTGCACAGCATAGATGCCCGGTGGATATAAATTGTTGGTTCGCAAAGCGGCAATCAGTTCATCTTTTCCGGCTGAAATGGCTGATTTAATGGTTTTGTAATCATAAGCTTCTTCACAGAGCAGCGACAGCATTTCTTTGTTCAGCTCGGCAAATTCCTGGATTTTAATTTGCTTATTTTCTTTGTCGTTCAGTATTAAGTATTTTTGTTTCATGGCGATGATCCTTTTAGTGTTAGGACCTGAATTATTTCCTAAATTCAGTTGTTGGGAATACTGGTTCGTTTTTTTGAAACCACAAAAAAGCAAGCATGTCAACCCGCTTCGAGCTTTAAAAGCTGTTATTGCGGCTATTATGCAAAAAGATTAATCTGATTGCATAGAAAGATCAAGTACTTCGGTTTTTGTCTTCGATCCCTTGATGATCTTCGTGGTTTGATATCATTTTGGTTCTCCGCCTCCGGCGCGTCCGGGTTCGGAGAAAGGGTGCTAAAAATTTAGAAAATTTATTGACCAACTCAGCTCGAAATGTTAGATATTCATGTTCGACTTAAAAGGTGCGAGCGGATCGAGCAAAAAATCGCTCAATTTAGACCCAACATGGAGGGATGGCTGAGTGGTCGAAAGCGGCGGTCTTGAAAACCGTTGAGGTTAACGCCTCCGTGGGTTCGAATCCTACTCCCTCCGCCAAATGAAAGCTTCTGCCAAATGAAAGCTTCTGATAGATCATCAAAAAATAATTCCGGCGATTTCTAATCGTCTATTAAAAAAATTTTCCAAAATTTTTTAGGAGAGATGGCCGAGCTGGCTGAAGGCGCTCGCCTGCTAAGCGAGTATGGGGGTTATACTCCATCATGGGTTCGAATCCCATTCTCTCCGCCACAAAAATTGATAAAGGCGCGCGATTCCAACTCCAAAACACTGGATGTCGGTATCACGCGCCTTTTCTTTTGTAATTGAATTTCCGCTCAATACATGGGCCTGAAATGACCAGGGCCTTGTCTCGTATATCACCGGAAACCACACCGTAGAGAGCATTCTTGGCGCCTTTGCGTGAGACAGTTAATAGCCAACTATTGAGAGGGACTTTGATCCTACCAGCCCCCCGGAATGTATCTTGACACTCAAATGCCAAAATCTTATGTTAGACACTGCCATAATTAGTGTTGGCGGGGATATTTAATACCTGAATCTTGCAAACTTCAGGTTAAATCTTTGTTTAATTGCAGATTATCCTGGTTCTGCCAAAAATCCAGAGGCCTCAAACATCGAAATGAAACCCATTAAACCATTTTCAGCCATCTTCATGGTACTGGTGCTAGCGGCCTGCGCCCAGACCACGGCTACCAAAACCACTAGCCCCCAAAAGGAAGAAACCCGGCAATCTACCTCTACCGAGAGTGAATCTCCCTCAGAAACCTCCGCATCCGGGCAGCAGGAATCCCCCAGAGAATCGAAATCCGGTGAATCGACCTCAACCGAAGCGGCGCCAGGTCAGGAGACGGAACCGCGTTCAGCGACGGCAACCGAATCCGAATCGCAAAAATCAGAGCAAAAATCAAGCACCGGGCCGGTATCGGCGGAGGATTCTGCCGAGGCTAAATTGGCGCAAGCACGTGAAAATCTGCGCATCAGCCAGGAGACTGAAAAGCGGATCGCGTCCGAGCTTGAGCAGCTCAAAGCATCCGGCAGCGCGTCTGAAGAAACTGTCAGGGATTATGAAACATACCTGGAAAGTGTCGCGGCCATGACGGCTGAAAACCGCAAAATAGTGGGACAGATGGAAGCGGCCTATGCCGGAAAATCTTCCGGAAAGACCGGCTCCAATGAGTTGCATCAAATGGCTGATCCGGATATTCCGGAAGAACAAACCGCAGATGAAGTCGCAGCGCTGGACCGCCAGTTAAATGCATCATTGGCAAAATTTGATGGCATGCTGCTTAAGGAGATGGATCAAATCCGCGCCGGATCATCGGGAAAATTGCAGGATCTGGCCGCAGAGGCGGCTGAAGCAGCCAAACGCCTGCGGGCAAAGGGCCTGGACGTGAACACCTCCGGATCGAAATCATCCGCTGAAAGCCAGGAGAGCCGGGAAGGCCGGCCGGGCACCGAAACGGCCGCAAAAGATGGTTCCGGCAAGGGCGGTGAGGGCCCATCCAGCACAGATCAGCGCCGCAAGAATTATGAAGATGACGATATCGTGGCCCGCCAGTTGCGCGAGGCCGCAGAAAATGAAACGGATCCCGAGCTCAAAGAAAAGCTCTGGAAAGAATATGAAGAGTATAAAAAAAGTAAGTAAAAATAGAGTGTTATTGTGGAGCACGTGGGATTTTTGTCCAAGTCCAGTAAACATTTGCAAGAAAACAAATCCCAAATCTCAAGCACCAAATTACAAATAAAACTCAAAATCCAATATTCAATGACCAAAACATTCACCGCAATCGATTCGCAAACCCTGGTCTGCCAGTGATGATATCGGTGGACGCAACTATAGAAGGTTCTTTTATTTGGAATTTTGAATTTGAATCATTGTGATTTATTTGAGATTTGAATTTTGGTGCTTGGATTTTGCATGAATTTTATCAATTAGCGAATTTTTACTAAATCAAACAAACTTTTAAATTTAGAGCTTCAATGAAATCCAAATTTCACATTCTTGTCGGCGTTGCCCTTATATTGGTTTTCCTATCCGGCTGTGCCACCTATTATGCCCAGAATGTCGGTCCGACGCCGATCATGCGGGCCGAACAGGAAATCCCAGAGGACCAGCTGATGGATGTGGGGATTCTCGTTTTTAAAAGCGAGGCGTTAAGCGAGGAAAAAGCCGAAAACCAGGGCACCAATAACGAAATCCGCAAAGCTGAGAGCCATTTCGTCCCCTATCATCTGAAAAACACCTTACAGCAAAGCAGCCAGTGGGGGGCAGTTCGAGTCATCCCGGCTACAACCGACAGTGTCGATTTAATTGTCAATGGAGAAATTCTCGAATCCAACGGCCAGTACCTGGGATTAAAAATCGAGGTGGCCGATGCCACCGGTAAACGCTGGTTCAACAAAAAATACAAAGCTGAAGCAGCCAGGGGCTCCTATGGCGGCAATCGACCGGGCGAGAAAGATGCTTTTCAGGATATCTACAATACGATTGCCAATGACATGGCCGAATTTAAGATGAAGCTCACCGCCGAGCAGATTGGCAAAATACGCACAACATCCAAATTAAAATACGCCGAAGAATTTGCGCCGGATGCCTACAAAGGATATCTGGCAGAAGGCAAAAATAAAGAAATCGCCATCAAAAGACTGCCGGCCGATGATGACCCCATGATGGATCGTCTCCTTAAAATCCGTGAGCGGGAATACATGTATGTCGATACACTCAATGAACAGTACGACGGATATTATAATGATATGTGGCCTTCCTATGAAAATTGGCGTCAGCTCAACATGACTGAACGCAGGGCCATCAAGGAAATAAAAAAGAAAGCCCTGACCCGGCAACTCCTCGGAGCCTTGCTGATCGCCGGGGCAATCGCCGCCGGTTCCAGTAATTCGAGCAACACGGTTGTGCTTCAAACCGGGATGGTACTCATCGGCGGTCAGGTAATCATGGATGGTTTCAATATCTCCAAAGAGGCTGAAATTCATGAAGCGGCCATCCAGGAACTCAGCCAATCATTTAGCGGTGAAATGAAACCGGTGGTCATGGAATTTGAGGGTCAACAGTATAAGCTCACCGGCTCAGCCGAGGAACAATTTCAACAGTGGCGGGAGCTGTTGCGTAAAATATATTATGCTGAAACCGGTTTTGAACCGGATCAGCCGCCGGATAATCTTGAATCCGGTTCCAATAACGAATAATATGTCAAAAAATGACACCTCCAATCGATCAAGTGCGGAAACCATCATCCCGCTCAGTGTTTCCATCGAACCCAAAGGAACCAACCAGAACGACGGGCTTCAGCGTCGACATCAATTTGGTCTCACCATACTGATAAGCGCTGTGATCACCCTGGTTGCCGGCGGCGCCTGGCTGCTGCACTATCTATCAACCAACTCGCTTCAACCGCAACCGATCGCCATCAACCCAACAACCAATCAGCCCAAACCGGCACCCGCAGCGGTTGCCCCCCCTGACACACAGCCTCCGCCGGCCGTGGACCCTGAAAAGCTGGCCCTGGACAAACAGGCGGCTGAACAAAAACTGGCAGAGTTTTTAGAAGCCAAAAATGAGCTGGATAAGATAGGTGCCGCCGAATGGGGGGGGAAATCCTATGCCGCAATGCTTGAAATCGGTGGTCGGGCGGATGCACTTCTCATTAAAAAATCATACAAACCGGCTGCGGCTGAATATGCCGAGGCCGCGATCATCGGCCGGCAGCTTGCAGACCGGACCGATGAGGCCCTGCTGCGCATGCTGCAGGAAGGCCGGATTGCTTTAATCGATGGCGACGGGGCTGTTGCCAAGAGCAAGTTTAAGGTGGCGTTGATGATTGATCCCGCCAATCCGTTGGCTCAAAAAGGGCTCAAACGCTCACAAACCATCGAAAAAGTGCTCCAACTGATCGAATCGGGAAAACAGCATGAAAAAAACAACTCGCTTTCCCGGGCCCGCACCGAATACCAAAAGGCCCTTCAACTTGATCCCGAGGCTGATAACGCCCGCCGGGCCTTAAACCGGGTCCATGATCTGATCAAAGAACAACAATTCAGTCAATTAATGTCGGCCGGGCTGACGGCATTTCACAATAATGAGCACGCTCTGGCGCGAACCCGGCTGCTGAAAGCAAAATCCCTCAAACCGGGTTCCCGTGAAGTGTCGGAGGCCCTTTTGCAGGTGAACCAGGCAGTTCGTCTGGCCCGCATTGACCGGCTGCGCGCCGCAGCGCAAAAAGCAGAACAATCAGAGGATTGGCAGGCTGCCCTTAAATCGTATCTGGCAGTGCTTGAGATCGACCGAAACCTTCAGTTTGCCGCCCGCGGCAAAGAACGGGCCGCCGAACAGATTCGCATCGCCAAACGCCTTGATTTTTATATTTCCCAGCCGCAGGCCCTGGAGTCGGATAAACAACTTGCAAACGCGGTACTGTTGCTAAATGAAGCCAAAGAGGCGCAGCCGCGAGGTCAAAAGCTAACCAGCCGGATTAAAGGGTTGGCAAGACTGGTTGCCCTGGCCCAAACGCCCGTGATCGTCACGCTCGAATCGGATAACTTCACGCAGATTGCCGTGTATAAAGTGGGCAAACTCGGTCGGTTTTCAGAGCGCGAACTCAAGCTGCGACCGGGCACTTACACCGTGGTGGGAGCCCGGGACGGATACCAGGATGTGCGGCAGAAAATCGTGGTCAAGGCCGGTCAGCAGGCACTACGGATAACGGTTAAATGCAGGGTTAAAATTTGAAATCCAAAAACGATATCAAAGATCGCAGCACAACACCGGTTGAAATAAAACCGGTATCCTTCCGCCCCGAACGCGATCCAAAGCACTCGAAGTCCTCACAGGTGTTGAAATGGTCGCTCAGCCTGGCGCTTGGGATTTTTCTGATTTTGCTGTGTGCCGCGGTCTGGTTCGTATTCACCGCCCGCCAGGTTGTCATCCGGATTGATCCAAACCCGGATCAGCTCTCCATCAAAGGCGGGTTGATGGCACCCAAAATCGGTGACTACTATTTAATGCAATCCGGTGCCTATGTCCTTGAAGCCGATAAAGAATGTTTTGAGCCATTGCAGAATAAATTTGTGGTGGCAACGGACAAAACCCAGCATTTTAATTTTTCAATGACCAGACAGCCGGGACAGCTGTCATTTAAAGCGCATCAGGCAGATGCGCCGGCCGTGACGCTGGCGGGTGCCCTTATTTTGATTGACGGCAAGGATCGGGGACCGACACCTCTGACCGGCTTGGAGGTCAAACCGGGTCGCAGGAGCATTACAATCCAGGCCGAGAAATATCAGACGTTGCACACCCAGGTAGAGGTTGCGGGTTGTGGTAAAGTTCAGCACGTTGATCTGGCCCTGATCCCCGGCTGGGCAGAGATCAGCCTGCAATCCGAACCGGCGCAAGCCGTTGTTTTAGTAGATGGAAAATCTGTCGGAACCACCCCCTTAACACTCAAACTGCTGGCGGGCGACCATGACCTGGTGGTAAAGGCAGATCGATTCAAGCCGTGGCACACCCGCCTGGCGGTGGTTGCCAATCAACCTCAGAAACTGGAGGCTATTCGTTTGCAGCCGGCCGACGGTAAACTGGCTGTTCGGACCAGACCCGCCGGAGCCAATGTGGTGATCGGCAAGACATTTGCCGGTCAGACACCGCTGGAGTTAACGCTGACGGCCAACAAAAAGCATCTGCTCCACGTATCCAAAGCCGGATACGAAAAAGCCAAACGTACAGTAAAACTGCTCAGTGAGGAGTCAAAAACCCTCAACATCACCTTAAAGCCGAAACTGGGCGTCATTAACTTTGTGGTAAAGCCGGCCGATGCCAAGCTCTTCATTGACGGCCGACCCTTGGGCAGGGTACCGAAAAATTTGGATCTGGTAGCCGTTGAACATCAATTGGCGATAACAAAACAAGGCTATCGGCCCTACCAGATCCGTATTACCCCTCGTCCCGGATTTCCCCAGGAAATCAACATCGCCTTGACCAAACTGTCATCCAGCCCCGGGACGCCGGCCGGAATCATCAGGGCCAAAAATGGCTACGAGCTGAAACTGGTTCATCCCGGGATTTTTAGCATGGGGTCTTCACGCCGCGAGCAGGGCCGCCGCTCTAATGAAACGCTGCGCAAAATCAAACTGCAGCGGCCATTTTATATGGGCGTCAGGGAAGTCACCAACAAAGAAGTCAGACAGTTTCTGGCTGCCCACAACTCCGGCGCATTTAAAAGGCAAAGCCTGAATCGGGATGAATTGCCGGTCGCCGGGATAACCTGGCAGCAGGCCGCCCTTTTTTGCAACTGGCTCAGTGTCAAAGAATCCCTGCAACCCGTCTACGTGCAAAAGGGCGGGAAATTGGTTGCCACAGATCCTGTGGGTACCGGGTATCGCCTTCCCAGCGAAGCCGAATGGGAATATTGTGCCCGCTTCAATAAGAACAGTGCCGGGGTTAAATATCCCTGGGGAAGCGGCTATCCACCACCGGAAAAAGGGGGAAATTATGCGGACGTATCCGCCAAAGACTTGATGAATAACACCCTGTCGTCATATAATGATCGTTACGCGGTAAGTGCGCCACCTTCAAAATTTAAGAAAAATGCCCTGGGCCTTTACGATATGGGGGGCAATGTTTCCGAATGGTGTCACGATTTCTATTCGATTTATCCTTACGATTCAAATATAATGTATATCGATCCCATGGGCCCGAAAGAGGGTAAGCACCATGTAATAAAAGGTTCCTCCTGGATGCAGGCCGGTATCAGTGAACTGCGGCTTTCGTATCGTGACTACAGCGACACCAAACGTCCTGATTTGGGTTTTCGTATTGGCAGGTATCTGAAATAGATTAACGATTCCCTAACCCGGATATACCGGAACTTAAAAGTCCTTGCTAACCGTCCGGCGAATGATTACGATGTAATACATTTAAACACACAGGAGGTAATGTATGAGCACAGCCCTATCCGTAAGAATCCCGGATGATCTAGCCTCAAGACTTTCTGAAATTGCGAAAGAAACAGAACGGCCAAAATCGTTTCATATCCAAAAAGCTTTAGAATCATATTTGACTGAAATCGCTGAATTGCAGGTTGCTTATGATCGTTTGCATGATACCACTGATCCGGTTATTTCTATTAAAGGTATGAGGAAAGAACTTGAGCTGTAAAATCGCATTCAAAAAATCAGTGGCACGTGATCTCAAGAAAATAGACAACGACCAGGTTGATAGGATTTTAATCAAAATTGAAACAGAGCTACCGGAGAAGGCAGAAGAGTTCCCCACGATATCGGGAAAATTCTCCGGTTTAAGGAAATTTCGAGTCGGAGATTATCGGGTAATTTATTCCATCATCGGAGATACAGCTCTTATTTTGAGAATTAGCCACCGACGAGAAGCATACAGATAATTAATCCGCCCTGCAAGGTAGCACATTCAGGGTTGTAGGGGGACTATGGAAATTAAGAAATTTATATTCGCAATTACTGGCTTATTATTCTTCATGAGTGTTCCGGCAACTCCGGGCAGGATTCATCTTACCCCGGACGAACCAATCGAGCGGACTGGAAGCATTCACACATTCGAATTGAATCGAAAACCAATTGTCGTGGCAGAAAATGAACCGCAAGCGGCTGAAAATGAAAGCCGGTCGACCAACGAAAACAAGGATCAGTCCCCGGATTCAGAAACAGCCGAGAGGCAGAAAAGTGACAATAACTCAAATGCTGCCGCAACAAAGCCCATAAAGCCCTTTAGGCCGTCAGAAGAAATAGCCGCCGAGCAGGCGGTGGATTATCCGGTCGACATATGAAATCGCAGAGCGCATGGCGCAGAGAGCAGAGGGCGGAGCGCATGGGGCAGAGGGAACAGGGCTGGAGTGATTTAGAGCCTTAATAGTCAACCTTTTTGCATTTTTATATTTTTTTTCACTGACTGCCATCGCTGATTAATCCGACTAGCAACATGAAAAGTCATCATACCACGGACAACCTATTATGGAAAAAAAATTCCCGCTCTCAATCGAGTTCATCTATCAGCTGTTTGCCTTGATCCTGATTATCATCATCGTCCACGCGGCTTATGTGGCCGTCATTCGCCCGCAAGCCGATGCGATACTGGCCCAGCAGGCCGCCGGGTTGCAAGCGGGTGAATCACAGGTTACAGAGCGCTCGGTGTTTGTCCTGATACGCGACTTCGAGCAGGAGGCCTGTTTTATTCTTATGTTCTGGGCTCTGGCCATCATGGCCTACAAAGGCGTTGTTACCATCAGGCAACGGTCATTGCTGCAACAAGATTTGATACCTTTGGCCGAAGGGGTGCGCATTCTGCCGGAGGACACGCGTGAACTTTCGCGACAAATACAAGCGCTGCCGCCCCATCAAAGCAACGCCCTGTTGCCCAGAGCCTTGTTGGCGGCGTTGCACCGATTCAGCACCACCCGGAACATTCAGGATGCCGCCGACGCTACCCATGCCTATTGTACGGCTGAAGCTGAACGTCTGGAATCTGAATTGTCCATGATCCGCTATATTGCGTGGGCGATTCCATCGGTGGGTTTCATCGGCACCGTGCGGGGCATCGGGCAAGCTCTTGGCCAGGCACACAAAGCGATTGAAGGGGATATATTCGATGTGACGACGAGTCTGGGCGTAGCCTTTAACTCAACCCTGATCGCGCTTTTGATCAGCATTGTTCTGATGTTCCTGCTGCATCAATTGCAGTCACTCCAGGAACACTATGTCCTGGACGCTGAAGCGTATTGTGAAGAGAAATTGACGAGGCAGCTGCATACGCAATAAAAAATTGGCGTACGGCGCACGGCCTAGGGCTCACGGCAAATGAAGCATTGTAGAAGGTAGAAAGGTGTAAGGAGTAAAGTGACGGTTTAAGGTATTAGGTATTAGGGTGTAAGGTGTAAGGTATAGGGTGTAAGGTCAATGAAATAAAGTCTGATTAATTGCTAAGAATCAATACACAGTCCTTAGCCTTAAACCTTAAACCATACACCTGATACCATTTCCTATTTGCCTTTAACCTTTGTCCTTTCACCTCAAACTAAAAAATCTCGCCAAGGAAGTCTAAATGGGAATTATCGGCCTTGAACTCAACGATTCCGGCATCCTAGCGGCCGGCGGCAGCCCACCAATATTGATTGACCTGGACGGACAGGTTCAGGAAAGTCCCGGTTTTGCGCTGCCGCAAAAAAAAGGCTTGCTGGTGGGAGAAACTGCCGCAAGCAAAGCCCACCTTTTTCCCCGCCAAATCCTGAACCATTTCTGGGATCAATTGAATACCGAGCCCCTGGAGCAAACCGGCAAACATTTTCCACTAAATCATGCCGAAATCGCCTTTCGTCACCTGTCTTTAATCTGGCAGCAGCTTCAATCCCATGGTGACGAAATCGTGATGGCGGTTCCAAGCTTTTATGATCGCGAGCACCTGGGTCTAATCCTGGGCATCTGCCAGGAACTGGGTATGCCCGTCAGGGGTTTTGTGCCGCTGGCCCTGGCCGCTTCCTCCCATGTCGGGCCGGATAAAATGCTGTTGTATCTGGATATTCATCTGCACCGAATCGAGGTCATCTACCTTGAACAGGGCGAGCACCTGTCATTAAGAGATTCCGCAACCACCGTTGAAAAAGGGCTGCTCCACCTTTACCGAAAGCTGGTGGATATGATCGCTCAGGAATTCGTTCGCACCACGCGCTTTGACCCGTTTCACCAGGCTGCCTCGGAACAGGAATTGTATGATCGCCTGCCCGGGATTCTCTCTCATTTTCAGCATAATTCATCCATGGTATTTGAAATAACCGGAGGTTTCGCACCATACAGCATCACGCTGGAACGCGACAGCATCACCCGTATTTCAGAACCGGTTTACCGCGAAGTGCTCCGGTTAATTAAAAGAATGCAAAATAAACGGGGAAGAGGCCGGACATCGCTCGCCCTTCAACTATCGCAGCGCCTCGCCCGCCTGCCCGGTTGCAAGGAAATGCTGGCCACATTAAAAGACGTCCAAATCATTGAATTGGACCGCGGCGCTGCCGCCATGGGTGTGCCGCAGATCTGGAACCAGCTGGCAGCTCATGACAACAACGGCGGGATATCGTTTTTCACCAGTCGTCCCTGGCAGGATCAGCAGCAGACCGATGATCATCGAACGCCAGCAGCAACGGCAGCCCAAGCCAGCCCAACCCACCTGCTCTATCACAGCATTGCTTATCCAATCACCGAAAAACCGCTGACCATCGGCAGCGCACATGACGGTCGGCAAAACGATATCACCATATCCGGAGCGGCCGGCGGCGTCTCCCCCAAACATTGTACACTGGAGCTCAAAAGAGGAGAAATATTACTAAAGGATATAAGCGAAGAAGGAACCTTCGTTGATGAACAGCAAGTCAAAGGCAGCATTACCCTGAAAGTCGGTCAAGTGATTCGAGTCGGAAATTCCGGTGAAAAACTCCAGATGATTGCATGTATCAATTCATCGACTGCAAAATAATGATTCCGGAACTGAAATGAATCTTTTCGCAAATTGATTTGAGACGATGGCGCAAAAAAAAGCATAGAAAACATGCGCAGCATGAAATAATTAAGACGCCGGCGCTTTAATCTAACAAGTTTTATCAATTTTCAAAAAGCAATCTACAACCTGTTAAGCTATTTTTAAGGCGGATTAATTTTGGGACGCAAAAAACTAAATGTATTCAGCCTGTCCTTTCTGGACATCATTACCTGCGGGCTGGGTGCCATTATTCTTTTATTTGTCTTGGTAAACGCGAAGAGTGCCGCCCGACGCGATACCGTGACATCCGACCTGCGTGCTGAAACCAACCGCATTGAAATCCAGGTGCTGGAAGGGAAAAAAGATCTGATCCGGATCCGCAATGTCCTGGAGGAAACCCGCGCTGAGCTGGAAAAAACCCAGGGGCTTGCGCGCCGGTTGATCGAAACGATCAAAGAAAAAGAAATCGAATTGGCCGCCAGCGATAAAGATACCCTGGCAACAAAAACCCATGTCAACCGGCTAAAAGCGGATCTAAAATCCCTGGAAGAAGATGTTAAACGCCTGCGGGCCGGTGCCAAAGCACAGGATGCGCTCGGCACCAAACTGCGGCCGTTTCCCGGACACGGGGACCGCCAGTATCTCACGGACCTGAAGATGGGCGGTCGGCGCATCATGATTCTGGTGGATTCATCAGCCAGCATGCTGGCCGATACGGTAGTCGGGATTATTCGCCGGCGCAATCTGGCGGCAAAAGAAAAAATAAAATCTGCCAAATGGCAGCAGGCAGTTAAAACCATTGATTGGTTGACCACTCAGTTGCCGGCGACGAGCAAATTTCAGGTCTACACATTCAACGAGACCGCCGGGCCTTTGATTGCCGACAGTGCGGGAATCTGGCTGAATGCCGCGGATGTTGACAAACTCAATCAGACCGTGGCCCGCATGCGTAAAGTGGTTCCACAAAAAGGCACCAGCCTGCTGAATGCTTTCAAAGCGGTCGTAGAGATGAAGCCGGCACCGGATAACCTTTTCCTGCTGACCGACAGCCTGCCGACCATGGGAGCCAAAAAACCCTGGGGCAAAAGAGTTTCCGGCAAGAAGCGACTAAGCCTGTATCACGACGCCATCCGCCAGCTTCCCTCCCGCATACCGGTCAACATCATTCTGTATCCCATGGAAGGTGATCCATTCGCCGCCGGTGCATTCTGGAAGTTGGCCAAAGACACCCGGGGGTCGTTTTTCAGCCCTTCGAGGGATTGGCCGTGAATCGATTGCGGATTTCGGATTGCAGATTGTGGATTTAGAAAATTAAGCAGAGGGAGTAACGAATTCGGAATGCGGAATAAAGGGCAAAGTGCATAGCGCATGGAGCAGAGAGCGATGAATTCGGAAGCGGGAAATCGGAATGCGGAAGTGGGACCCGTCGTCGTCCGCTAGGGCGGGACTAAAGATGCGGAAGTCGGAAAGGAGTGATGGGAAGCTGGAGGTAGGAATCCGGAAGTCGGAAAGGACTGATGGACAGCGAATCGATAAAAAGGATGTAGGGTAGAAAGTTTAAGGTAAAGGCACAAAATATTGCGATACAAATTACGGGTTCTGCTGTCATATATGGTAGTTTCCGAATTCCGCATTCCGACTTCCAAATTCAATTGCCCTATACCTTAAACCTTATACCTTGACCTTGCGCCATACGCCGTGCGCCGTGAGCCTTGCTTTTACTCCCTGAGCCTTGAGCCTATTTTTTATGAGAATCCGCCGCCGCGACATAGAAATATTCAGCCTGTCGTTTCTGGACGTCATCTGCTGTGGTTTTGGCGCGATTATTTTGTTGTTTGTGTTATCCAAATTCGCCGAACCCGTCATCATTGAAAAAGTAAGCGACGACCTTGGGGCTGAAATTGTACGCCTGGAGGAGGAGCTGCATAAAATTCGCGGTGAAACCGCGGTGCTTAACCGGGAGTTGAAAGGACAAAAAGAACAGCTATCGGAGGAGAAGAAACATCTTGCGCGCCTGCAGGGAGATCTGTCCGGTATTAAGGGACAATTTGCGGCATCCGATCAGCATGCTGAAGTACAAAACATCATCGAAGGAAAACTAGCCCGGGCGATGCAGCAATTGACTGAGGAAATGCAACGGTTGCTGAAGAAACAGCCTCAAAAAATCGACAGCTCCGTCGGTGGAATTCCGGTGGATAGTGAATATATCATTTTTATCATCGACACCTCCGGCAGTATGCAGCGCAATGCATGGGGTCTTGTGCAAAAAAAACTGGCTGAAACACTGAGAGTCTATCCCAAAGTAAAAGGTATCCAGGTCATGAACGACATGGGCGTGTACATGTTCTCCCAGTTAGCCGGCAAATGGATACCGGATACACCGGGTCGCCGCCGGGCGATTATTTCCAACCTGACCACCTGGCGTTCCTTCAGCAACAGTAGTCCGGTTGAAGGAATTGCGGCTGCCATCAAGACATTTTTCGCCGGCGATAAAAAAATCAGCCTGTATGTTTTCGGCGATGAATTTAGCGGAAAGTCGATTCAACCGGTCATCGAAGAAATAGACCGAATCAACAAAGCCAATCGGAAGGGTCCGCGCCGGGTGCGCATCCATGCCGTCGGATTTCCGGTGCTGTTGAAGGATAAAGTCGGTCGGGGGAACACCGGGGAACGTTTTGCCACCCTGATGCGGATCTTGTGTTACCGAAACGGCGGAACTTTTGTAGGGTTGAACAGCACACGACCCTAGGCTTCTCCGGCCGTATGATTTCGGATGAAATGCTCCAGTTGGGTTCTTTGTTGCGGGGCTAATTTGCCAAACTGCAACCCGATCTGACGTATTTTAAGCGAGCTGAAGCTATACTCGTTTTGGATTTCAAAATCGTTTACTTTTCTAAACGGCAGCTTATCTAAATATACTCCCCCCATACCGATAATAATTTTTAATTCGCTGGTCTCACCGGGTTCATCGCCGCTGTCAATATATCTAAAAGCGAGCCCGATCTTGCTGATATCCTTGATTTGGCCCAATTTACTGTTGTGATTGACAAGAGCAGCAAAAACACCCTCGACCACCTTGAACCTTGGCTGTTGCCGTCGCTCAACGGACACCTGAGTCATATTCATGAAAGAAAGCTCCGAATTATCAATATCGCTAGGGTAGCAATTGATAAAAATCCAAATTATTCCGTTTCGAATTATAATAGTCCAATATCAGGCGCTAAATCAAGGCTAAAATTCACATAAATTCCGAATTTAAACGTAAAGGAGTAATCACGAAAGCATGAAATTTTTCATTTCTTTCGTGTTTTCGTGCTTTCGCGAGAAAAAGGCTTATTTAATCTAACAAAAATAACAAAACTAAGATCCTGATGACTATAATTTCAATTCTGGAACATAACTCCGAAAATCGCTGAATTCCGCTTGACAAATCCATTAATCTTTACTAATTTCCCTCTTTTGTTCAATCGGGCAATAAAATCGTGCCAAACGATTCATGAAAGAAAACAATAGGGAAAGGAGAAAAAGTCAAATGTCAAAATTGATTCCACCTCATGGCGGAAAAGGTCTGACCTGTTGCCTGCTGGAAGGCGCGGAGTTGGACGCTGAAAAGACGAAAGCCGCAGGCCTTAAGAAGATTTCGATCTCACAGCGCGAAAAAGGCGATCTGATTATGATGGGTATCGGCGGTTTCAGTCCACTGACCGGTTTTATGACCAAGGCGGACTGGCAGGGTGTTTGTGAAAACTTTTTGATGGCCGATGGGACTTTCTGGCCCATCCCGGTGACGCTGTCAGCCGGCAAGGAAGATGCCGACGGTATCAACGAAGGCGAAGAGATTGCCCTTTACGACCCCGAAGGCGATGAAATCATGGCCACCATGAAAGTCACCGAAAAATTCGAAATGACCGAAGCCGATAAAAAGTACGAATGCGAAAAAGTCTACATGGGCGAAGGGACTCTGACTGCCGAAGAATTCTGGAAAATTGCTAAAGATGATCACCCCGGCGTCCAGATGGTCATGGAGCAAAAAGACTTCAGCCTGGCCGGACCGGTCAAAGTACTGACCGAATCCGAATATCCGACCAAATACGCCGGTGTTTACATGCGACCGGAAGAATCCCGCAAGATTTTTGAAGAACGCGGCTGGAGCGAAGTCGCTGCCCTGCAGCTGAGAAATCCCATGCACCGTTCCCATGAATACCTTTGCAAAATCGCAGTCGAAGTTTGCGACGGCGTTTATATTCATTCCCTGGTCGGCAATTTGAAACCGGGTGACATTCCGGCTGAAGTCCGGGTGAAATGCATCGATTCACTGGTAAAAAATTATTTTGTCGAAGACAAGGTCGTCCAGGGCGGCTACCCGCTGGATATGCGCTATGCCGGGCCCCGCGAAGGCCTGCTGCATGCCACGTTCCGCCAGAATTATGGCTGCTCCCGCATGATCATCGGCCGTGACCATGCCGGCGTGGGTGATTTCTACGGGATGTTCGAAGCCCAGACAATTTTCGACAAAATTCCGCCGCCCGATGAGAGCGGCAAAGCCCTGTTGTGCACGCCGTTGAAGATTGACTGGACCTTTTACTGCTACAAGTGCGACGGTATGGCTTCCTTGAGAACCTGTCCGCACGATAAAGATGATCGTGTGCTGCTCAGCGGAACCATGCTACGCAAAATGCTTTCTGAAGGCGGTGAATTACCGGATCATTTTGGAAGAGATGAGGTTGTTGCGATACTGCGCGAATACTACGAAGGACTGACGGAGAAGGTTGAGATTAAGCTGCACGGAGCTGCTACCGGAGATGAAAAGTAGAACTGGAACCTGAATACCTCATTTAATTCCAATCTCAAAAGGGAGCTGCCGCAAGGCGCTCCCTTTTTTTCGGAACATAAGACATTATAAAATTTCCCATTTGCCATTGTTACAGAGGAGGGCCCTAACGGTGGTTTAAACAGCGAACCGCAGAATATCGAATCATAAATATCGAATTTCGAAGTAAGGTATGCTGTCTATTTATTTAAAAGATTGAGCGCAGCGATTCCACCCTTCGACATTCTGCGGTTCGCTTTTTCAAAACTCCAAAGGCCGGAGTATCTTCTTGATCAAATTGGCTGAGTTATGGGTTAGCAGCTAATCTCAACTCTGAACCTTCTATCCTTCAACCGTTGAATCCTGCTTGCCCTCCGAAGCCCGAGCGGCGGAGGAGGGAACCCCGTCTTCCTTTTTCTTCCGAAACCCGCTCAGACGCTGCATGACCACATAGAATACCGGCGTAAACAGCAGGGACATAAATGTGGCCGCAATCATGCCGCCCACGACGGCGGTACCGATGGCCTGCTGGCTGGCAGCACCCGCGCCGGAGGCAACCACCAGTGGCATAAAGCCGGCAATCGAAGATATCGCCGTCATCAGGATGGGACGAAACCGCAATTTGGCGGCATCAACCACCGCTTCCACAATTTCCTTGCCTTTCTCACGCTCGGCCATGGCAAACTCCACGATCAGAATGGCGTTCTTGCTGGCCATTCCGATGAGCAGCACAATGCCGATCTGGGTGTAGACATTGTTGTCGGTTCCCTTCATCAGCAGCGCTACCACAGTACCGAGTACCGCCAGCGGTACCACCATGATTACGGCCGCCGGATTGGTCCAGCTTTCATACTGGGCCGCCAGCACCAGGAATACCAGAACGATCGCCAAAGCAAAAACCAGGATGGCTTCCGAGCCGACTTTTTTCTCCTGAAAGGACATGCCGGTCCATTCGAAGCCCATGGAGTCAGGCAGTTTTTGATTGGCCAATTGCTCCATCAGGTTCAGGGCCTGCCCGGAACTATAGCCGGCAGCGGCCGCCCCGGTGATGGAGGCGGTTGGATAAAGATTGTAGCGCAAAATGGTTTGGGGCCCCACAATTCGGTCCACTTTGACCAGGGTCCCGATGGGTACCATATTGCCTTCTGCATTGCGCACGTCGAGCGTTCGGATATCCTGGGGTTCAATTCTAAATTTATGGTCGGCCTGGACCTTAACCTGCCAGGTCCGCCCGAATTTATTGAAGTCATTGACATAGGCCGAGCCCAAGTAGGCTTGAAGGGTACCGAAGACTTCCGTTAGGGGAATCCCCAGGGTTTTCGCTTTGGTGCGGTCAACCTCGGCAAACAGCTGCGGTACATCGACGCGATAGGTCGTATTCAGGCCGGCAAGCCCCGACTGGGCGTTGCCATCCTGGATAATTTCACGCACCAGGACATCAAGCTGCGGCAGGCCCACGCCTCCCCGATCTTCGATCTGCATTTGAAAACCGCCGGCCACGCCCAGCCCGGGGATGGATGGCGGGAAAAACCCGTAAATGATGGAATCCTGAATCCGGCTAAATTGCCCCTGCAGGTTAGCCAGGATCACCTCCTGCTTGAGACTGGGGTCGGTGCGATCTTCCCATGGGTCCAACGTAACCCAAACGGCTGCGGCATTGGAGGCATTGGTGGCGTCAATCAGAGAATAACCGCCTAAAACTACCCAGTCCGCAACACCCTTGGTTTCTTTAAGGATGCTGTCCATTTGATCCAGGACCTCATTGGTGCGCTCCTGGGAAGCGGCATTGGGCAGTTGGACGTGAACCATGATATAGCCCTGGTCCTCCGTGGGCAGAAAACCGGACGGCAGGCTGGTGAACTGCCAGCCGGTCAGACCTGCCAGGCCAAGGGCCAGCAGCAGCATAATTGCGCTGCGCCGTGTTACCGCCTTGGCCACATTCATGTATCCGTTTTCGGATTTTTTAAAAAATTTATCGAACCCGCGAAAGAAGAAGTTTTTCTTCTCCGGCGGCAGCCGCAGCAGGAGCGATGCCAGTGCCGGGCTCATGGTCAGCGCATTGATGGAGCTGAAGATGGTCGCCACGGCAATCGTTATGGCAAATTGGCGATACAGTTGTCCGGTGATTCCGGGCAAAAAAGCGGCCGGCACGAACACCGCCAGCAGCACCAGGGTGGTGGCCACCACCGGCCCGGATACCTCGCCCATGGCCTTGATGGCGGCCTCCTTGCGCTGCATTCCGTGTTCCATATGGGCAACCGTAGACTCCACCACCACGATGGCGTCGTCCACCACAATGCCGATGGCCAGTACCAGTCCGAACAGGGTCAGCAGGTTGAGAGAAAAGCCCATGGCCAGCAGGACAGCCAGGGTTCCAATGAGCGATACCGGGATGGTAACGGCCGGGATCAGAGTGGCCCGCCAGTCTTGCAGGAACAGGAACAGGACCAGAAACACCAGTGCGACGGCCTCCAGCAGGGTGATGTAGACCTGTTGGATGGCCTTATCCACGAAAATAGTGGTATCATAGGGTATTTTGTATTCCATACCCTCAGGGAAGTAAGCGCTCATCTCCTTGAGCGCTTTTCTGATCCGATCGGAAACCTCGAGTGCGTTGGAGCCGGGTAACTGATAGACGGCGATGGCGGCCGAGGGGATGCCTGACAATCGGGAAGTCACGTCATAGGTTTTGCCTCCCAGCTCGGTGCGGGCAACATCCTTGAGCCGGGTGATACGGCCGCCCTCCCCGGTTTTGACGATGATTTCCTCGAATTGTTCGACTTCGGTCAGGCGTCCGAGAACGTTGACGGCCAGTTGAAAGCTCTGCCCCGGGGGCGCCGGCGGCTGGCCGATCTGCCCGGCGGCCACCTGGACGTTCTGTTCGCGGATGGCGTCGAGCACTTCCTCGGTGGTCATTCCCCGTGACTTAAGTTTGCGGGGATCGAGCCAGACCCGCATGCTGTAGTCACTGGCCGGAAAAATTGTGATGTCACCCACACCCGGGATACGGCTCAATGTGTCACGAATGCGCAGGGTGGCATAGTTGCTCATAAAAAGCTCGTCATAACGGCCTTCCGCCGAGAACAGTGTCGCAAAGAGAATAATGTTGGGTGATTTTTTCTTGACCTTCACCCCTTCGCGCCGAACTTCCTCGGGCAGCTTGGGCTCGGCCAGTTTGGCCCGGTTTTGCACCAGCACCTGGGCCATGTCGAGATTGGTGCCGACCTCAAAACTGACCGTCAGGGTATAAGAGCCGTCACCGGCACTGACGGAGGACATGTAGATCATGTCCTCGACCCCGATGACTTCCTGCTCGATCGGTGATGCCACCGTTTCCGCCACCACCGTGGCATTGGCGCCCGGGTAGGTGGCTTTGACCTCGACGGTGGGCGGCGTAATATCAGGATATTGAGCGATGGGCAACACACCGACCGCCACGGCACCGGCGATGACAATCACGATGGAAATGACACTGGCGAAGATAGGGTTTTCGATAAAAAACTTGGATATCATATTCAACCTCGATTGAAGGGACTGACTATTGTTGATTGAAAATTGACTATTGAAAAACTATAATCGAAGTTTAGTGAATAGCTTGAAAACGATAGAGCGAAGCGATTTCCAAAAATATTCACTATTCAATTTTCAATATTCATTCTTTAGGTTTCTCTTCCTTCCCGGCAGACGTTGCGTCATTGCCGGCTGCCGGCGCAGTTGCAGCAGGATTGGCTTGATCCCGCTTCGCTTCGGCTGCCTCTTTAACGGCGGAAGCCGTCAGCGTTTTCATGTCGATCTTATCCGGGTCGACTTTGGCCCCCGGTCGGGCTCGCTGGAGACCTTTGACAATTACCAGTTCTCCGGGCTGCAAGCCTTCATCGATCACACGCAGGCCATCAACCAGCTGTCCCATGCGAATCTGCTTCTTTTCTACCGCATTGTCATCACTGACGGTCAAAAGGTAATTGCCGCCCTGGTCGGCTCCGATGGCTCGCTCTGTTACCAGCAGAGCGTTTTCGCGCTGATCGACCGGCATGCGCAGCCGGGCAAACAGGCCGGGGAGGAGCACGAATGCAGGACCCGGATTGTTAAAGACGCCCCGCAGCTGTATGGTGCCGGTTGCCGGATCGACGCCGGATTCCGCAAAATCCACCACGCCCTCGTGGGGATAGTCTTGCTCATTGGCAAGTCCCAGGAAAAGCGGTATTTCTGCCCGCACAGCGGATTCTTTATCCGTATCAATTCCTTTTTCCTGGACGCGTTTGCGGTACATGGACTGCACCCGCAGAAGGTCATATTCGTTGAGGTTGAAATAGACATACATCGGGTCATAGCGGGTGACCGTCGTCAGCAGCGTCGGCTCGCCTTCGCCGACCAGGTTGCCGACGTCGACAAAATTGCGGCTGACCCGGCCGCTGATGGGTGCCGTGATCTGGGTATAGCCGAGATTCAAATTGGCGCGCTCGAGGTTCGCCTTGGCCCGCTCGATAGCTGCCAGGGCAACGTCGCGTTCTCCGCGCCATTTGACCACATCCGTCTCACGCCCGGCGCCCTTGTCGAAAACTCTTTTGGCACGATCATATTCTATTTTAGCCCGGTGCTGCAACGCCTTGGCGGCATTTAGCTCGGCGGTAGCAGCGTTAAATTCAGCCTGATATTCCCTGGGATCGATGACAAAAAGCTGATCTCCCATATCAACCCGGGTGCCGGCCGTAAAGTGCATGCTATGCAAAAAACCGGACACCCGGGCCCGGATCTCGACCTCTTCAAACGCCCGCGTGTTGCCGGTAAACTCCAGGTAATCGATGACCGCCTGCTGCAGGGGTTCTGCAACGGTCACCTTGGGCGGCGGCGGCTCCACGTAGGTATTCTTTTGCTCGCAGGCTACAATAAATCCCAACGCCAGAAGGATCACAGCGATCTTCCAGTTGAATTTTAAAAATAAATTCCTGAGTCGTAATTTTTGGTTTCCAGCCATTTTTATTCTTTCCCTTTTTTGCTGTGGATTCAATTTGCAAATATAAGTTTTCTTTTTCAAAAGGGGACACGGATAACCCCCGGAGAAATAGGCTTCGCGTTTCCCAGGGCAGGCAAGGCTTCCACTGATAATTAAAAAATTCTTTGGATTAGTCAAGAAGCATCTGCAAGGGATGAAAGCGCTTACCTCCTTGAAACGATAAATCCGTCGGCAGCCCCTTATTTTTTGCCACAATTTTCACCTGAATGTCAGCATCGTTACATCCTTTCCCCACTCAAATTAAGTCTGTTCGCCCATTCGGAAAGAAATTTTTTTGAATCTTAGATGATAAGACATGATGTTTTTACTTTCAATTCGATTAACACCCGACGATAAATTATGGATGGGATGTCGATGTCGTCCTCGTACTCGACCGCGTACTCGATCCGTTTGACCTTGTGATTCACCAACTCTATTTATCGATTACGAAAACGAGGACGACGAGGAGGACGAGAAACAATCGACAATTTTATGTACTATTTTTAATCTGCTTCGCGATTTACTGACTATGAAGACGAAATTAAAAAGGGAGCCCAAAAGCTCCCTTTTATTTATTCTATCATGATCAGTAACTTAAAAATTCCGACCCGCATACTCGTTATATGCCATGGCCACGGTCCGGTAAACCAGATGGGCCAGTTTGGAAAACGGCAGATAGGCAAACAGGCAAAAAATCAGTACCAGGTGCACATAGTAGGTGGCAAATGAAATAAAGGCCCAGCCCGCCAGCCGGGTCAACTGAGTGCCCATGCCGCTGACACCAAGAAAGAATGCCAGGTAGATCAGATACCAGTCGAAGTAGCTGGAAGCCTGATCTTTTTTGGCGCGACGGTTCTTAATCATCAGGCTGGTGCCCACAATCAGTGAGATACCGGCGATATTGGCCAGCCATTTGACGGGATTGAGCTGGGACCAGGGACCGTGAATCGGTCCCTCGGGGAACAGATACGACCCGTAAAGCACCACAAAAATAATGTTGGTGACGATAAAAAGCCCGATAAAACCATACATGGTCAGCAAATGGGCAATTTGGCGGTCATTATTTTCCGTACACTCGGTAAATTTGCGGTGCAAAATAATGGTCGGGATAATACGTATAAAAGCCACTAAGAAACCGACCGGCTCGATCTTCTCCTTGGTGGTCTTACCTTCCGCCAGCGCATTCTGGTGAATATCGCCCAGGAAGCGTTTGAGGCTTAGGGCAAAAACGGTGGCCGCAAAGATGGCCGCCGGCAGCATATGCATGTCGACCAGCCAGGTGGAAAAAAATTTATAATGTTTGATGCCTTCGCTCAGATCCGGTGTAAAGTCCAGCAAACCGGTAATGGAGCCGACCACCAGAAACAGGATTGCGGGAATCGCCATCAAGATCGGCAGCTTCTTGGGATCCTTCAATGCCCGGGCCAACGCTTTGGGTTGGGCGTACTCCTCAATCGTATATGACCGCACGGCTGCCAGCACATCCGCCGGCTTGGCTTCCCGCGGGCAGCGGGTGGAGCAGTCGCCGCAATTATGGCACAGCCAGATATCGGCATTGCCCACCAGTTTATCTTTCAATCCCCAGGATGCGGCAATCATTTCTTTGCGGGGAAACGGTTTGGTGTCCGGAGAAATCGGGCAGGCCACCGAACAGGTGGCGCACTGGTAGCACTTTTTCACGTCCGCGCCACCCAGCGCACCGACTTTATTGATAAAATCTAAATCAGGGTCAATTATGTATGTTTCCGCCATACTTTTACCTCCTCGATGATCTTGAAGATGGACACTTCATCAATAGGTCGTCCATCCTCAAACGAAAGTCATATTCCGGACAAGCCGGAATTGAAAATTGAATATTGTAAATTGAATATTTGTTGATATCGCTTCGCTCCGTCATTTTTAAAATCGAAAGAACTTACATTTCGCACTTGTAAAAAGAAATTTCAGGAATTATGCGAGTTATGCTAATTATTGCTCTAACTTGCTTATATTACAACGAATAAAAAAATCTAGACATTGCCCTTTAATTGTTTTATAACAT
>Ga0209260_10000155_pt1 | contig 46180 bp, 44 predicted proteins | sample WorMetTypGCAVOLI_FD_187421 | JGI IMG/M metagenome (GOLD analysis project Ga0209260, IMG submission 187421) | Marine gutless worms symbiont microbial communities from Max Planck institute for Marine Microbiology, Germany - Olavius algarvensis... ...
GAAGTACCGAGTTCGGCATACAAAAATTTACATGACCAATGGTGGTTGTTTGAAGGTACCTAACTGATATTTTTACAAATATTGCTTGAATGAAAATTAAAATATTTTAAACATACGAAATGTAAGATCTAAGTGATAATACTGTCATAGATTTATATCGTCGGCAACCCCGCCCAGGTTCGGATGGTGTTGCCCAAGCGGCGCATCTCGGCTTGCGGGATTACCGGATACACGCAAATTTCCAGAATAGAAGCCTCTTTCGGCAGACTTTGATCATTGCCGGTTGACAAAGTTTCCTGAAAAGGCTTAAGTGCTGAGCAGTCTGACATGTCGGTAGTTTTAGAATCAAAACCATTTTTTAGAAGATAATTTCTCAGATCATCACGTTTGGCCGGATCCAATGTCAGGGGATAATAGACATATATATGGTCTCCTTCGACCGTATCCGGCGCTTGGATACCCGGCACATCTTTGAGCATTCCCGTCAGGATTCCGGCATTGCGCCGAGCGCCTTCATTGAATCCATCGATATGATTTAGCTGGAGCAATCCGGTAGCCGCCTGGAGATTTGAAAAAGGACTGATTTGCGGGTTAGACTTTGCAAAATCTTCCAGCAGTTCATCACCGACTGCGGAATCCATCAGTGGTTGTCCCAGCAAAAGCTTTACGCGCAGTGCCGGATATGCCGTAATTCCAAAGACAAAAGGGCGCGTCAGCAGCCATTTGGCCCAGACTGAAAAAGCCTTTTTGGCAACCACATCAGTGCTTGGCTTGGAAGTTTCAGACAATATTGCGGCGGCTCGTTGGGCAATTTCATCATTGGATGTGGCAATGGCCCCCCCGCCGAAGCAGGGCATATTTTTGCCCTCGGCAAAACTGAAGACACCGATGTCTCCGAAAGTACCGACCTGCTTGCCGTCGACCCGAACGCCGCAGGCATGGGCGCAGTCCTCCAGGAGGCGAATATTGCGCTGTCGTGCCAGATCTGCAATCTGTTGGATGGGGCAGGGTTGACCGAAAAGGTGGGTAGCCAGAACGGCGCCGGTTTTATCGGTAATTTTCTTTTCAATATGTTCGGGGCCGGAATTGTAAGTTTTGGGATCAACATCACAAAATACCGGTTGAAAGCCGAGCAATTTTGCCACCAGGGGGATGACCGGAAAGGTAAAAACCGGGAATATAATTTCGGCACCTTCTTCCAGTCCCAATGATTCTAATGCCAGTTGAAAAGCTGATCTGCCGGAAGCTGCGCCGAATACATGTGAAGCGCCCAGCCAGGCTGCAAATTTTCGGTAGAAATCCTCGATTGCAGGTCCTTCCTGCACTTTTTTGCCGAATATGGAGCCAATCAGGGTCATTAAGCTTCCCGGCGGAAGATTCACGCATCTTCTGGGTACGGAACCGATTAAGGCCATGTAATTTTTCCCCCTTTAAAAATGACTAATTACTATTGGATATTGTCTAATGAAGGAATCCTATCGAATTATAATAATTAAACCTGGAAATCCCACAGGTCCTGAAAGACCCTTTTGAAACTCCGTAGAACCTGAATCAATTGGGTATATATTGTTCCTCAATGACAATCAGATATAAAATTGATGGAGCGAAGCGATTTCATAAATTAGTCATTAATCAATAGTCAATATTCAATCGACTTTGGCCGACGGGTATTTCAGCCGGATCATTTTCCCGTAAATCTTTAAGCGGCACATCACGCCAGGTCCGCAGCCCGATTACACGCCTGATGGCCCAGGTCAGAACACCGAGCGCTATGTGAAGCGCATAATCAATGAAGCGATTGACCACTGTCAGTGAGGCTGCAATCGGTGAGGTGACTCCCACCACCCGCAAACAACTAAAAAGTGTGATTTCCACCACACCGGCACCGGAAGGCGTAAATGGGAAGGCCGAGGCCAGCAGCGGTATCATCGTCAGAAAAATTGTTTCAGCTGCACCGACGTTTAAATCAAACGCCAGGGTCAGACAGAAAATCCAAACTATTTCCAATGACCAAATGGTTACCGTTAAGATAGCAATTGGAAATAATTCTTTGGCCCGGGGCCACATGCCGGTCTGAAAGGCCTGGATCATTTGTTGAATTTTTTGCGGTATCCAGCCGGGCAGCTTCTTTTTGAACAAAAAAAACACCAGCATGATGGAGGTTGCCCCCACTGCAATAATACAGCCGCCGATCAGGCTCCAGAAAACCGCGCCGGGCAGTTTATCCGCAAACAACGTCCAGGATGCCAGTGCTGCCAGCAATAAAACAATCCAGGCGTCGACCATACGCAAAAACACGATGGATCCCATGGCCGCCGAACGCCGAATATTGAAGTTAATGCGGGCCAGATGAGCGGCATAGACATCGCCCAGTTTGGCCGGAACCAGGTTGTCTACGAAATTATAAAAAAAGACGAGCAAGCCGAATTTGGTGCTGCCGGCTTTAACCGGCAGGTGGATCAGGCAGCGTCGCCAGCGCATGCCGCGCACCAGGTAGGTGGCATAATGGGCCAGGGCCCCGAGCAAAACAAACCGCTTGTCACAGGCCGTAATCTGGCGCCAGATTTCTTTGAGATCCACAAATGTCGCTGCAAAAACCAGAATGATGATCGCGATGGCGATGCTCGCATATGTGGTCCAGCCCCAGAGCTTCGGAGCTTTTTGATCGTTGTTGGAATTATTGTCGTTGTTTAAGTCAACCATTTGAAATTAATAACTTATATTCTTGATGCCCTTCAAATTAAGACAGCAACTTCAAATTAGCAAGCTTTTTCAAAAACATAAAATATGCGATAAAACAGCAAAATTAAGGTATAACCGCCGAAAAGTCAACCGTTTAAGAAATTAGAGCAGATAACGGCAAAACAATTTCTAATCTATCTATCAAAGGACAATTTACAGACCTGAATATGCTATTTTTAAGGGAGGATTAATTAGCGGGATTAAACCCGAGTTCGTGGGATATGGTTAAAGCGCAGGATTTGATTAATTCGCCAAAATGCTCGACCCGATCCGGTGTAACGCGCATGGCGGCGCCGGTAATGGAAACCGACGCTGCCGGGCGGCCGTCGTAGTCATTGATGAGAGCGGCCACACACCGGACCCCTGCTTCCATTTCCTCATTGTCCACCGCAAAACCCCGGGTTCGGATGAGTTTCAATTCTTCAGTTATTTGTTCCCTTTCGATTACGGTGTGCCGGGTAAAAGGGATTAAATCAACCCGTTGCAGATATGCATCGAGATCCGCTGAACTCATCCGACTTAGAAATAGTTTCCCGACACCGGTGGCATAAAGCGGGACCCGTGCGCCGGGCCGGGTGAATAACTGAAGCATGGAGTAGTTGCTTTGAATATTGTCCAGATAGACCGCACTGTCTCCGTCCCGCACTGCAAGGTTGATGCTTTCTCGGGTCTCGGCCATGAGCCGTTCAAGGTGGGGGCGTGCGATGGAGGTTAAGTGGGTCTGCTGCTGAACCCTGGAGCCCAGTTCTAAAAACCGAAATGACAGCGAATACCTTTTGGTGACAGGGTCCTGTTGGAAGTAATGTCTCTGAACCAGGGTGGCAACGATGCGGTGGATCGTCGAAGGGGGAAAGCCGGTGATGGAAGAAAGCTCGCGAATGCCGACACTACCGGCTTCAGCAACGGCGTCAATGGTGTCGATAGCTTTCGAAAGTGATTTCATTTATTGTTGAGCGTTCAGGGATTCAGGGTTCACCATTCAGGGTTTCCTTTTTTTATTCCAATTTTCTATCATTTTCGGTTTTCCCGGGATAAGTTCCTCCAAATAGTCAATAAATGAATTCAGGTGAAATGCATGAAGGCCGGGGCATAAGTTACGCTTAATAAGCAGTCTGCAGCGTAACTTATGTCCCGGCCTGATCTAGTTGCCGTAAACCAGCCTGGGCAACCAGAGAATAATTTCGGGGAAGATGACAACCAGGGCCAGTCCGATAGCCTGTAAAAAAAGAAAAGGTACCGCAGCTCGAAATATGATTCCCATGGTGATTTCCGGCGGCGCCACGCTTTTCAGATAAAAGAGAGCATATCCGAAAGGCGGGCTTAAAAATGACATCTGCATGTTCACCATGTAGACCACCCCGAACCACAGAGACACCTCCCCGGGCGGCACGCCCGGAAAACCAAATAGCCCATCCCAGGGCAGGGAGCGCATAATCGGGGCGAAAATCGGAACTGCCAGCAGCAGAATGCCGACCCAGTCCAGGAACATGCCCAGCAGGATCAACAGGACCATCATGATCAGCAAAATGCCGTAGGGTCCCAGGCCGGTGCCCAGCAGGGATTCGGTCACGAACTGCTGACCGCCATTGACGATATAAAAGCCGACGAAGATGCTGGCGCCGAACATGATCCACAGCACCATGGTGGACGCCTTGAGGGTGGTGATGGCGGCCGTGGCGATATTGGTCCAGGACAGCTTGCGCGACAGGGCCGCCACAACCAGGGCCCCAAAGGTGCCGATACCGGCAGCCTCCACCGGAGTGGCAACACCGGTAAAAATGACGCCCAGCACCAGGATCACCAGCAGAATCGGCGCGATAATGCCCTTGAGCAGTTTGAATTTTTCTTTGGCACTGATCCGTTCCTCTTTTGGCAGTGCCGGTCCGACGCCCTCCTTCAGATAGCTGCGGGTTGTGACGTACAGGATATACATTCCCGAAAGCAAAAAGCCCGGGAAAAAAGCGCCGATAAACAACTCACCCACCGATTGCTGGGCCACCACCGCAAAAATAATCGCCAGAATGGACGGCGGAATCAGGATGCCGAGCGTCCCGCCAGCCAGGATGGAGCCACAGGCGAGCTCAGGATTGTATTTTCGCTTGAGCATGGCCGGCAGGGCGATGATGCCCATGGTCACTTCCGCGGCGCCGATCACGCCCACCATGGCGGCCAGAATGGTTGAGGCGATAATTGTGGCGGTGGCCAAACCGCCCTTCAAACCACCCAGAATCTGGTAGACCACATCAAACAGCTCTTCGATCAACCCGGCCGCAGCCAGTACGGAAGCCATGAAAATAAACAGAGGTATGGCCGATAGCTGATAATCGGTCATAAAAGGAAAGATGCGCGACGGCAGAATATGAAGCATTTGGACATCGCCGAATAAAAACAGAAACACAACTCCCAACCCACCGGTGACAAACGCCAGCGGCAGACCCAGCAGGAGCAGGAATATCAATGTACTAAACATCCAAAACGTAAGCCAGCCAATACCTATTTCCAAACCCATAGTTTATACCCTCTTTCCAAACAGGACGATCAGATCCTTGATCAATTTGGTTATCCCATCCAACATCAGCAGGAGCGCACCCGCCGACAATGTTAACTTTACCGGCCAGTACTGAATGGCCCACTCGGTAAAGGACACCTCCCACACGCCAACTGAATCCGCCGCAAACACCCAGCCGGTCCAGAATAATACAATACAGAAAATAAAAAAGAAAATCGACGTAAACACGTTTATTGCGGCTTTTGCGCGGAACGGGAAGTATTGATATAAAACGTCCACATGGACATGGGCGTGCTCGCGATGGGTAAATCCGGCAGCCATCACATACTGCATGCCGAACATCAGAAACATGCTTTCGTGGGCCCAGTTGGTCGGCGAATTGAAAAGATACCGGCCCAGCACTTCATAGTAATAAACAAATACGGCGATGATCGACCAGAAACTGACGTACTCTCCGACATACCCATTGATCTTGTCGACCCAGAGAAAGAACGGATTCTTGATTTCTACCTCAATGGTCGCTTCGGCCTTCCCAAGCCTTTCAAACTCTGCTTTTTTGGCGGCGGCTTCAGCAAGCGCGGCTTCGTCGGGGGCCTCACGGGCGGCGCATTTTCTAACCATGCCAGGCAGCAAAAAGGCATCGATCAGCAAAAAAACCGCAATGACTACGGCCGCGATACTCGTGAACCGGAACCATTTCGCATGGTTGGCTTCTTTTTCTACCAGATTCTGCTGGGCGGTTACCAGGGCCTGTTTGGCCTTGTCCATCTTCTGCTGGGCATTGTCGCGGCCTTTGTCAATCGCCTTCTGGGCGCGTTCAATGTCGAATTCGGCGATGTTGACTTCATTTTTAGCACCGGAGGTAACATCCACCGCCTTGCGGACCTGGACGTTAAACAGCAAAAGCGCGATAAATATGGGAATATAGACCAGGCCCCACATATTTTTGACATAGAGGCGGTGGAGGCCGGCAAAGCCTCCGCAGAGCCACAGCATATATGCGATGGGTTTTGATAAAATGCCGTCTACTTGCTTTCCTCTCTGCTTGCGGACGATGTACATGGCCATCAGGGGAACGAATATTAATCCGCCCCAGTAAAGCCAGTGGGGTAATACAAAAGTAATGTGTGGCATAAATCTATCCTAACTCAAAAATGCGATTAATACTTAGCGGCTGATAAATCCTGGTCGGCAAAAACCGGGATTATTCCTTTCCCCGACAATTAAAATCGAATCACAGCCAATTTATGAAAATAGGAACCGCCCCAGGGGCGGTTCCTATACGCTGCTAAACAGCCAGCGACAGAGGTTTTGAACATGAATTTAGACAAACTTCAGCGTCTGACCCTTAACCATATCGGGATTGGCATAGCCCAGACTGCCTGACATCATGTAGTCGAGCTGCATCTTGAACACCTTGGCCGCGTATTTATCGCGGTTGGCCCATTTATACCACAGGGGTACAGCCAGCGTAGTGAAAGCTTCGACATCGTCTTCGCCCAGGCGGGTGACCACCGTTCCGGCTTCTTCGAACTTGACCCAGGCGTCCTGGTCGGCTTTCTGGATGGCGGCGTGATGCATATCCGAATAGCTGTGTACTTCCATCTCCACAAAGATTTTCAGATGTTTGGGCAGCGCATTCCAGACTTTCATGCCGACGGTGAGGTCCATCAAGTCGACGGGCTGGTAGATCGACATGAAGCCGGCCGGACCCATGGAGATGTACTTGGTGACCTGATGGAAGCCCAGGGCGTAGTTAACCGCCGGACCGACATAGTCAGCCACATCGATGGTGCCTTTTTCCAGGGCCGGGAAGATTTCGCTGCCGGGCAACAGGGTGGTCTTGGCGCCGGCGGCCGAGAAAAGTTCGGACACCATTCCGCCGGGGACCCGCATCTTTCGGCCGCGGAAGTCCTCGATGGAGCGGATGGGCACCTTGGAGTGGATGATGTTGGGACCGTGATGGATCGGGCCCACATAGTACATGTCGTGTTGGGCAAACAATTCACGGGTGAGTTCGATGCCGCCGAGCCCGTAATAGAAAACATCCCATTCATGCGGGTTGCGCAGACCCATGGGGTAGGAGGTTAAAAACACCGAGGCGGGCATACGGCCGGCCCAGTAAATAGTAAACGGGTTCATTCCTTCAAGGACACCGTTTTTAACGGCATCAAACAACTGGAAGTCACCGACGACATCCTTGGCGGTAAAACCCTTAAAGATCAGCTCGCCGCCGCTCTTTTCCTGGATACCGTTACACCATGATTTAAAAATCTCGAGGCCGATGCCCCCGGGCCAGGAGGTTTGGATGCGCCAGGTCGTCCCTTTGGCTGCGGCAGTACGAATGTTAAAAAGCGTGGGAGCCGCTACAGCCGCCCCAAGTCCTGCCGCCACGGTCTTTTTCAGGAATTTACGCCGCGTGGTTTTTATCACTTCCGGTTTTTTGTCAATTTTCTTTGCGTTGACCTTTTTCATAGACATTCCTCCTGTGAAAAATTGTAGATGGACCTGTCTCCCAAAACATTATCAACGGTGTCAAACATTGTTGGCATTCAAGGATACATCTCCATCGGAATTTCCCGGCAACTGTATTTTACCGGATACAAGTGGTGAACCTCTGCTATCTTGCTTATCACAAGATCTGATGCCGATAATTCAGGCGTTCAGATCGTCGTCAGGCATTTAGATAAATAATATTACGACAACAAGATTCCATATTGTAGAACAGCTTTCTGCAATATGGTTTGCTTTATCTCTAACAAAGAGTTAATTAGGGTGTCAAGAAAAACAATTATTGCCGGACGTCGGCAAATGGTGGGAGAACTTAATCGTGAACGTCCGAAAATTAAATCAATGAATTTTCCGCGTTTTACGTGTTGACCTACCTTGCGGGTGAGAGTAAAAGAAATATCATATTAACCATCACCGGATAAACGCCTGGTAAGACCAGCTATCTATTAAACATAATTGAATTTTTTTGTCAAGCGATTTTTTGCATTGAGGACTTTGGATTGACACTGTCTTATCCAAAGAAATTGATGCTATTTCTATGGGTTATCGGTGTATTAATTAAATTTTAGGTTTGATAAACCCGGCAATTCCTGCTACTGATAATCCTTTAGCCAGACATTTTTCTATACAGGTATGATGGTCTGTCCAAATGAGTGAATCCGGATTTTCTAAAGAAGACTATTTCTATCATTCCCCCATTATCTTTATGGGAATTTTTTATTTGGTTTTGCTGGTTTGGACCGGCATCTGTCTGTTGCTGATGGGATCAATCGAGTTCAGCTTTGGATGGCCCCTGGCAAGAATGATCGTGATTGCCTTTGTAATGGTCTATACCTGGTATTTTTCATTGGCGATCTCATATAAGATCGGGATCACAGAGCACGGAGATATCGAATTAACAAGTTTCAGGCGGGTGGTGCGGGTCAATGCCGAGGTTATCGGGATGGTAGAAGGTCCTAAATGGGCCATTATCCCTTACGGGTTTGTCCGATTTCGTTTGGAGCGTGAGAAGGCCTACATATTTTGCTGCACAACCGACGCCGACTTCGAGCAATACATGCAAATCATGAAAGCAGCCAATCCGGAGATGGTTTTAAAAGGGGTGTAAAACGCAAAAAGAACTAACATCGAACATCGAATAGGAAAAGATGAAGAAGCAAACAGATGATATTTTACAGGAAACAGAAGAATTAATAAAAATTTTCATTACGAGGATCGAAACAGCTGATAAGAAGCAGAAATAGTCATCCAAGGTTAGACATTGGATTTTTGAAAATCAGAGTAATTAGATTTCGGAGCGGAGCGACATTATTATTCGATGTTCAAAGTTGAGCGTTCGATGTTCGATGTTAATTTTTTAATGGGGTTTTTTGTCAGGTGCTGCCAGTTCTTTGACACTGGTTTCGACATAATCGAGGTGTTCATGCATTCTCCTGCTTGCCAGTGCTGAAGCTCTTTTTTTTATGGCATCCACCACCTTACAGTGCTGTTCGTATACGTCCTGCATTTTGATGCTTTCATAGTATTTGCCAAGAGATTCTTTGAGAATGTCATAGATGGAAAACATTAAGTGGGTCTGTATTTTATTGTGGGTGGCCTCGGAGATTGCCAGGTGAAAATCGGCATCGTCTTCGACAACGCTGATGCCCTGTTCTATCTTAATTCGCATGGATTCAACGCTTTTTTCCAGGCGGGCGATATCATCGGCGGTTGCCCTTGTGGCCGCATGATAGGCGCTCCAGGACTCAATGGCTTTTCTGACTTCGATAAGCTCAAAGACCGTTTGAATATCCTCATTTAGCAGGTGGTGCAGGGGGTCGGTGATTCTGCCCGCCGCCAGGGATTTAACAATCGTTCTGTGCTTCTGGGACATTTCCAGAAAACCCATGCCGGCGAGGGTGTTCAGCGCCTCTCGCAGAGAGGCCCGGCTGACATTGAAAACCTTTACCAGTTCTCTTTCGGGCGGCAGGGCATCGCCCGGTTTTAAATCACCGTTGTTGATGAGTGTTTTAATCTGTCCTGCTATTTTGGTGGATATTTTTTCCTGTTTAATTGGCTGGAATCTTGGACTGACCATCATACCTTAGAGAAGTTTGGGGGTTAAAAGTTAATATTATCGGTGACACAAATCGTTCAATCCGGCGACTGATGAAAACGCCTGGCAACCGTCACGATATCAGTGAAGTTACTATATTATCACATAATATCGTTGTCAACCCCTAACTATTCGGGCCAATAAATCCCTTGACAGGTATGGACATTTATGGTTTATGGGTGGGTGGTCTTACCATAGTTGAATTCTTGGATTAGAATTAATCATTAACTCAATGATGATGGAGGCAAGATGGCTAAGTTTTTTGAATACCAGGGGAAGGAATTATTTAAGGAGTCCGGTATCCCGATCCCTGAAGGGATGGTGGTAAATACCCCCGAAGATGCCAAACAGGCGGCGGAGAAACTGGCCGGACCTGTTGTGATCAAGGCCCAGGTGTGGGCCGGGGGCCGGGGAAAATCCGGTGCGGTCAAGTTTGCCGACACGCCGGAAGAGGCTGAAGCGGCAGCTGAGGCGATCCTGGGAATGGAAGTCAAGGGACTTGAAGTCAAACAGGTCCTCGTGGAAGAAAAGCTTGATATCGCGCAGGAATTTTATGCCGGTGTGATTATAAACTCCGCCCAGGAGGTCCGAGGGCCGGTGCTGATGTTCAGTCCCGAGGGGGGCATTGACATTGAGTCCGTGCCCGAAGACAAGATTGCCATTATGAATGTGGATGTTATTAAGGGAATTATGCCCTATGACACCCTCAACCTGGTTTCTTCCATGGGTGTAAAGGGCAAGAGTCTCAGGCAGATTGCCGATGTTCTATTCAAGCTTTTTAAGGCATTTCAAAAGATGGACTGCCGGACGCTGGAAATCAATCCGCTGGTACTGACCGGCGACGGTAAGGTTCTGGCGGCCGACTGCCGCATGGCCGTTGATGATCAGGCTCTTTTCAGGCATCCTGAACTGGGGATTAAAATCGGCCGCGAGTTTCTCAAAGAGCCCACCGAATTCGATCTCATCGCCTGGTCTTTTGAGGAAAGCGATTTTCGCGGCACCAGCTATGTGGCTCAGATGGCCGAACCCGCAGAAGTGGCCAAAGGCGGTTATGTCGGCTATCACGGTATCGGCGGTGGTGCGGCCATGCTGGGTATGGATGCCCTCAACAAAGTGGATATAAAAGTAGCTGATTACGCCGACACCAGCGGCAACCCGACGGCATCCAAAGTATACCGGGTTGTCAAGCTTATCATGGCCATACCGGGGATCGAGGGCTATTTCCTGTCGGGATTTATGATGGCGAATCAGGAACAATGGCATCATGCCCATGGCATTGTGAAGGCTTTGAGAGAAGAACTTCCCAAAAGACCGGGATTCCCTGTGGTTCTTTTGCTTTGCGGCAATAAGGAAAAAGAATCCCAGGAAATTTTAAAGGAAGGTCTGGCGGGTCTCGATGCCAGAATAGAAATTTATGACCGCGAGCACGTGTACGATGCCAAATTCATTGGCGGCCGCGTAAGAGCCCTGGTCGATGAGTACCGGGAAGAAAGAAATTGAATATTGAAAACTGAAAATTGAATATTTGTGGATGTCGCTTCGCTCTGTCTTTTTTATTTTTTTTAAATTGATTGGCCGTAGGCTGACCTTAAATATTCAATCTTCAATTGAAAATCTTCAATGGTATAAAGAAGGCAGAATAGCCTAAAAAAGCATGGCGTCACAAAAAGCCCAAAAATAATTTTAATATCCAAAAAGGGGTAGTCTTATGGAATTTAATGAAAGAACGATAAAGGTCATCATTGACGAAGAAAAATGTGAAGGCTGTAAAACCCATGCCTGTGTTGATGCCTGTAAGACATATAGTCGCGGAATTCTAATTCTGAAAGATGGCAAGCCGGCGGTTGAAGGAAGTCCGGAAGATCTGGCACGCAAGGGCACCGAATGTCTGGCCTGTGAGTACGAATGCTGGTTCAGGGGAAATTCGGCTATCACCATTGAGGTTCCCGTTGAGGGATTGGCGGACTACAGCAAAAAGCACGGAACAGAATAGCAGGGGGAAAATATGTCAATACTGTTAGATGAGAATACGAGAGTCATTGTACAGGGAATGACCGGCCGGGAAGGCTCTTTGCGAACTGCCTTCATGAAAGATTATGGAACCCAGGTGGTTGCCGGAGTGACTCCCGGAAGAAGTGGCCAGGAGGTTCACGGCCTGCCGGTGTATGATACGGTTTTAGAAGCCATCAAGAACGAAGGCATGGTGGATGCGACGGTGACATTTATCCCCGGTCCGGCTTTAAAGACGGCGGTATATGAAGCCATTGATGCCGGGATTAAATTTGTGGTATCGCCGGTGGAGCGTATCCCGGTGCATGATGTGATCGCGATGGTCAACTATGCCATGAAAAATGATGCCAAAATACTGGGTCCCGGAAGCCTGGGAATTATCAGCCCCGGTAAAGCCGCCATGGGGTGGCTGGGCGGCAGTGTTGATTGGGCCAAAATGCTCTTCGAGCCGGGACCTATCGGGGTCATATCCCGCAGCGGCGGACAATCCGGCACGGTGCCCTGGGCCCTGAAGGTGGCCGGCCTGGGTATCAGCACCGCCATGCACATTGGAACCGAGCCTGTATTGGGCCTGACCATGTCGGATGTCCTTAAATTATTTGAAAAAGATGAACAGACCAAGGCGGTGGCCATTTTTGGCGAAATCGGCGGAACCCTGGAAGAGGAAGCCGCTGAAACGGTTGCCAAGGGTGAGTTCACCAAGCCATTGGTTGTTTTTATTGCGGGTGCGTGGGCACCGGAAGGCATGCGGTTTTCCCATGCCAGCAGTATCGTAGAACGCGGAAGAGGGACCGCCCAGGGCAAGATCAAGGCCCTGACCGAAGCCAAAGCCCATGTGGTTGAAAGTCCCGAGGAAATAGCGCCAAAAATTAAAGAACTTCTCAATCTGTGATAGTCATATTTATACGGTTATTTGAAAAAATAGAATAATTATAAATTTAGCGTCTTTGATTGGAGATATGGACTAATGGAATGGTGGAATATTGATTTATTTGCAAGGATGCTATCGAATTTTGACAATGTATTATTCGCCCATTATCCCAGAACCCATTTTTCCATTGTTCCAACATTCCAACTTTCCAACAAGAATAAGGAGGATTGAATCATGCCTGTTATGAGATCGGTATTTTACACACCCAGCAATAATGAAAAGATGGTCGCCAAAGCCCCTGAGATTGCGTGCGACATCCTGACCCTGGATCTGGAGGATTCGGTGCCGCCGGCCGAAAAGCAGAGGGGCCGTGAAATGATTCAGGAATATTTTAAATCCGGCAGAGAAAAACAGCTTTCACCCACCCTTTTTGTGCGGGTCAACAACTGGGAAACTCAAATGACCAACGATGACCTGGAAGCGATTGTCCATCCGGGCCTCGACGGGGTATGTTTAGCCAAATGCGGCGATGCTGAAAATGTGAAACGCCTGGACTGGAAACTTGAAGAGCTGGAGCAGAGAAGAGGTATGGAAGTCGGTAGTGTTGGAATCCAGTTGCTTATTGAAACAGCCAAAGGGGTGATGAATGCCTATCCGGCCGCCTGTGCCAGCCCGCGCGTCAACTCCCTTATTTTCGGGGCTGTGGACTTCACCAAGGATATGCGCGTTACCCTCACTTCTGAAGGACAAGAGCAGCTGTATGCCCGCTACCACACGGCGGTTGCCGCCAGAGCGGCAGGCTGCATTGCCATTGATTGTCCCTTTGTGAACCTCAGTGACGCGGAGGCATTTAAAAAGAGTACCCGGGAAGGCCGGCAGATGGGCTATGAGGGCCGGATGCTGATCCATCCCAGCCAGATCGAGCCCTCCCATGAAATTTATACGCCTTCGGCCGAAGATGTTGAGTGGGCGGAGGGAGTCAAAAAGGTATTTGAAGAAGAGGGGATCGCCAAGGGTTCCGCTGCCGTTTCTTATAAAGGAAAAATGGTGGACACCCCAGTTTATGAAAATGCTCTGCAGATCCTGCGGACTATGGAAGAGATCAAGGCTGCCGATGCCAAAGCCTAAATAATCCGCCCTGCAAAACAGCAATTCCAGGTTTATAAAATGTTGTTTGAAAACTGAAGAGAGTCGTTGGATCGAACATCAGGCGGATTATTTATTTAATGCTGCGCATTTTTTATGTTTTTCTATTTGTGATTCATTTCAGCTGGTCATGGAAACAACAGTAGAATTTAAACAACTGAAAACTCTAAGTTTTCTTTAATTTTATCGAAGAACAATTCAGCGATTTAACAACAATCAGACAGGGGGCATAAGGATGCGATAACCATTATGCCTCCTTAATTTTGCCGGGGGTGAGTGATGCGAATTATCCTGGTCGGCCAGGGTCCTTTCGGAGAGAAAACATTGGACGCTCTGATTCAAAAGGGCGAAGACATCGTCGGGGTTTTTTGCCCCAAGGATAAGAGCGGTGAAGCGATGAAGGCTTTGGCTGAAAGCTCATCCATCGCCCTCTTCCAGCCGGACCACATGCGGGATGCCGTGGTTCACCAAGCATACCTCGACCTGAAACCGGACCTGGTTGTGCTAGCCTTTGTAACCGATATCCTCCCTGCGAGTCTGCTGGACATTCCGCTAATCGGCACCATTTGCTATCACCCTTCCCTGCTGCCCAGGCACCGCGGATCCAGCGGTATCAACTGGGCGGTTATCCAGGGCGATACCCGCACCGGACTGACCATCCTCTGGGCCGATAAAGGCATTGATACCGGCGCCATACTGTTGCAGAAAGAAGTAGATATTGCTCCCCATGATACGACCGGGTCCCTTTACTTCAACAGTCTTTTTCCCATGGGCATTGATGCGATTGTTGAAGCCGTTGAACTCATTAAAACCGGCAAGGCGCCCAAAATCCAGCAGGATGATTCCCTGGCGACCTATGAGCCGCCCTGCAATGAAAAGTATGCCGGGATTGATTGGTCGAAACCGGCTCCGGATGTTTACAACCTGATACGGGGCTGCGACCCGCAGCCGGGAGCATTCTCGACGCTCGGCGGCCGGAAGGTTAAATTTTACAAAGCGGAGCTGCTTGCGGCCGCGCCAGAAATTGCGCCGGGGCAGGTAATCAGCATTAGTGAGGGTGAGGTGGTTGTGGCTCTTAATGGCGGGGCTTTAAAGGTTGGCAAGATGAAGGGTGAGAAGGGGGCCAAAATCACCCCCGGTGAATTTGCCAGGGAGACGGATTTGAAGGTGGGGATGAGGTTTGGAGAGAAAACATGATTCTCGCGCAGCTATCGGTATTCCCCATCGGTGACAGCACCAGCCTAAGTAAGTATGTTAAAAAGGGGATGGAGGTAATCAAAGCGTCCGGTTATCATTTTGAGATCGGCGGGATGTCAACCTGCATCGAGGTGCCGGATTTGGATGCATTGTTCGCCCTCGTTAAGAAAGTACATCAGGCCCATCTTGATGCGGGAGCCCAGAGAATTTCAATCGACCTGAAGGTGGATGACCGCAGAGATAAAAAAGCCACCATCCAGACAAAACGAAATGCGGTGAAATAGCCGCAAAAAAGATAAGTTTATCGCGAAAAACCGCAACTAAAATTAATTAAACGTAAGGAGGTAAGTATCGTGAGTGAAGTCAAAGCCCCTATGGGAGGTAAGGTTATTGATGTACTAGTGAATCCGGGTGACAAGGTTGAGGAGGGTGAGGAAGTTGTTATCATCGAGGCCATGAAAATGGAAATGCCCATAGTGTCGGACGATGCCGGTACGGTTAAAGAGGTGAATTGTAAGCAGGGCGATACCGTGGAAGCAGATGCCGTTCTGGTGGTAATGGAATAGAGACAAGTACAATCCTGATGCAGGATCGGCGAGATACCCAAAACAGACTATTCGACGAGTGGCCTGATAGGTATGATGAGTGGTTTCAAACACCTGTCGGGGCACTCGTAAAGCGTTACGAAAGTGAGTTGCTTTTGGATCTACTGCAGCCCTGTCAGGGTGAAACGATCCTGGATGTTGGCTGCGGAACCGGGGTTTTCACGATCGATATCCTATCTTTTGGTCCCCGCATTGTCGGTCTGGAAATTTCGCGGCCGATGCTGATGCGTACCGGGCAGAAGGCCAAAGGATATCCCTTTGATCCAATTGCCGGCAATATGATATCACTGCCATTTGCAGATAGCGTTTTTGAAAAAACTGTTTCAATGACTGCCCTAGAGTTCGTGGAGGATGCGCGTGGTGCCGTCAGGGAGTTGTTCCGCGTGACCAAAAAGGGCGGAACCATCGTGGTGACAACTTTAATCAGTTTGAGTACCTGGGCTACCCGCAGAAAACAAAAAGCTGAAAAGGGTCATCACCTGTTTAAAAAAATGATTTTCAGGTCACCGGACGAGATGCGTAGGTTGGCCCCGGTAGATGGCGTGATAAAAACAGCCATTCATTTTCTAAAGGAAGATGATCCTGACATTGCACCTGAAATTGAAAAAGAAGGGCAAAAAAATATTTTGAGTACGGGAGCATTTTTGGCGGCTCGGTGGGTAAAACCATAAGCCTTAAGGAAAAATTTCGAATGCCAACGAATAATTGGCCTTATGTCGGCATTAATTCTCTCCAGAATTGAACGTTTCGAATTTATGAATGCGGATAAACCTCGGAAATCGCTCAACCTAAGATTTTTATAATTTAAAATTATCGTGGCGGTGGTAATAGCTTAATATTATCATAATGGCACAAACAGCCAATAAAAAGGTGATATAAAATGATATCGGATAATTTTAAGCGTGAAATGGAAGGCATTGTCGGCCGGCAGAATGTTTCGGCTTCTCGAACCATTTCGGAATTATATTCCTATGATGCCTCATTGGCCAAGGGCAATCCCGGGGTGGTCGTTTTTCCGGCAGACGGCAATGAGGTGGCCCGGGCGGTGCGGGCGGCACGCCGGGAAGGTATATCGTTTGTTCCGCGCGGGTTTGGAACCAACCTTTCGGGCGGTACAATTGTCGCCGATCAGGGATTGATTATCTGTCTTTCACGTTTAAACCGTATTCTGGGAATTTATCCCGAGAGCCGCTATGCGGTGGTACAGCCCGGGGTGACGAATCTCGAACTGCAGGATGCCACCGGGGCCCTGGGGTATTTTTATGCGCCGGATCCCGCCAGCCAGAAAGTTTCCACCATCGGCGGGAATCTTGGTGAAAATTCGGGGGGTCCCCGTTGTTTAAAATACGGCGTGACCTCCAACCATATCCTGGGAATGGAAATGATTCTGCCGGACGGCGAAATTGTGCGTACCGGCGGTGCCGCCCTCGATCCACCAGGCCTGGATTTGCGCGGGGCCATGGTCGGCAGCGAAGGCACGCTGGGCATTGTCACCGAAGTGACCGTACGCATTCTACCCCAAACAGAAAAAGTCATTACCATGCTGGCCATCTACGATACGATTGCCGATGCGGCAAAATCCGTATCCGGCATCATGTCCGCCGGTATCCTGCCCAACACGCTGGAAATGATGGATGCCACAATCATTAAAGCGGTTGAGGACAGCTATGCCTGCGGGTATCCACGTGATGCCGCCGCCGTTCTGATCATCGAAGTGGAAGGACCGATTGCAGGCCTTAAAGATCAGGCGCAGCGCATCCAGGAAATCTGTATGCAAACGAATTGCCGTAATATTCAGGAAGCAAAAGACGATGCGGAACGCAACCGGCTTTGGCAGGGTAGACGCGGCGCATTCGGTGCCGTGGCGCGCCTGGCACCGAATTATCTGGTCAATGACGCCACCGTACCCCGCACAAAATTGCCGCAAGCTCTGGCGAAAGTGGCAGAGATTACAAAGAAATACGGCTGTGAGCATGGCAATGTCTTTCATGCCGGTGACGGTAATTTGCATCCGCTGCTGCTTTTTGATTCCAGGGACAAAGATCAATTGCATCGGGTCGAAAAAGCCGGCTGGGAAATCATGCAAGCCTGTGTTGATCTGGGTGGAACCATATCGGGCGAACACGGCATCGGAGTGGAGAAAAAAGAGGCCATGCGCATGGTATTCTCGGAAGACGATTTCAATCTGCAGCGCGGGCTAAAACGGGCATTTGACCCCGATAATGTTCTTAACCCCGGCAAAGTCCTTCCAGATCCGCTGGAAGGTGATGAAGCGCAAGAAACCCTTCGCGTTGCAGGCAATGGCGCATCAGCTGCCGGAATCATGAAAAAAATTAATACCGCGATAGCTCAGAAACAGGGAGTCATTCCATCAGGAAACGGAACGTACAGCCAATTCGGCAATCTGCCTGATCCCCACGCTATTTGTCTGGACAGTTCATCCATGGCGGAGGTCATTGAGTATGACCCGCCCAATCAGGTAATCACCGTTGGTTGCGGTTTGTCTTTTAAAGCCCTGCAGGAGCACTTGCAGGCGCATAACCAGTGGTTGCCGGTTCGACCGCCCTTTTTCAAAGATGACTCCACCATTGGAAGAATGGTGGCGCTGGCCGCCTGTGGTCCGGAGCGCCTGCTATATGGCGCCCCGCGGGATCTTTTGCTGGGTCTTCGATTCGTTAACAGCCTTGGCCTGTTGATTACCGCCGGCGGCCGGGTCGTTAAAAATGTGGCCGGCTACGACGTAACCCGTCTGTTAACCGGTTCGGCCGGAACACTGGGCTTTATCACGGAAGCCACCTTGCGGGTGTCGACGATGCCGGAGCGCTGTGCCGCGATTGCCGCCGAAGGTTCGCTGGACGCGTGTGCGGCGACTGCCCTTGAAGTCCTAAAGTCCAACTGCCAGCCGGTTTTTGTGTGCTGCGTTCCGGATAATCAGGCAGCAGCCGAGGCCGACCAGAGAAGCTGGCATCTTATCATTGGTTTTGAGGGGTTTTCCCAGACAGTTGATTATCAAATCGAAAAGTGCAGTGCCATGCTGCAGGATGGGCAATTGAAAGTGGTCGAACAAGCTGACTATCCGGTCCACCAGGGTAAATTCGGTGAGGTGTACAACACACTTTCACAGTCATCCTTCATCCTGCGAGGAGATTTCCTGCTGAACCGGGTTGCAGGTTTTAATAAAGCGCTCAATGAAGGGTTGTCGGTTGCCAAGGTATTTTTGGACTTCGGCTGCGGCCGTATTCTGGCCGGGATCGATGAGCTGAGCGATGAACAATGGTCCCGGATAAGCAATCTCGCCGGCAACCATGATGGTCACGTTTTACTGGAAAAGGCCCCGGATGAATTTAAAAAACACAACGATGTGTTTGGGCTGCCGAATGCCGCGTGGAATATCATGCACCGGATTAAGGCTGAGCTCGATCCGGATAGCATCTTTGCGCCCGGACGTTTGCCCGGAAAAGTCTAAGCGCAGAGCGCATAGGGCATGGAGCATAGCGCAAGCAGCAGAAAGCCGAAGGCTCAAAGTTGAAAGTTTAAGAAATTTGCTACAAAAGGAACGATATGGATATTTCTGAATACTACGACGAGATTTCTCAGTGCAATAAATGCGGTTTCTGTCAGGTTGCCTGTCCGATATTTCGATCCACCGGTCACGAATCCGGTGTCGCACGCGGGCGATTGGCGCTTTTGCGTGCCATCATTGAAGGGCGCCTGGACTGGGACAAAGAACTCGAGGAGCCTCTTTATGATTGTTTGGGTTGTGGGGCCTGCACTGCCAACTGCTTTCCAGCGGTCCCCACATCCGACCTTGTGGTTAAGGCGCGAACAGAATACCTTGAAAAGGTTGATAGAAAGCCCATCCACCAGATGCTGTTTGACTATCTACTGCCTTATCCGCGTCGGCTGCACCTGGCGGCCCGCGCGGTTGCACTGGGCAAAAACACGGGAATTTCCAGTATGGCCCGCGCGTTAGGGCTGCTGCGAATATTCGGACGCGATTTTTCCCGGGCCGAAGAGATCATTGAAAAACTTCCGCCCCTGCCGTTTCGCGATAGATTCAAACCCGGCGTTTACGAGGGCAGCGGCGAGACCCTGCGCGTCGGCTATTTTGTGGGCTGTGGTGTGGATGTCATCCAGCAGGACGCCGGTGAAGCAACTTTGCAGCTTTTGAAAAAATTGGCCAAATCGGTTACCCTTCTCAATAACTGCTGCTGCGGTTTGCCAGCCCATTCCTATGGAGATAAAGATGCAGCTAAAAAACTGGCCGGTAAAAATCTGGATATCCTGGCATCTGATGACTTTGATGTCATCGTTACCGATTGTTCCAGCTGTGCTTCATTTCTAAAGAAATATCCGGAAATTTTTATCGATGACGGTCGCCATCAGCAGGCGGGGAAGGTTGCAGCCCGCTTTAAAGACATGGTGGAGCTGATCGTGCCCAATGAGCCCGTTTCCGTCTCCGCTGAAAATCCGCTTGTGGCCACCTACCATGATCCCTGTCACGCCTCACGCGGCCAGGGGCTTACAAAAGAGCCCAGAGAAATACTCAAAAATATTGAGGGGCTTGAATACCGGGAAATGCTCGAGGCGGATTGGTGCTGCGGGGGAGCCGGTTCCTATGCCCTCTCCCATTATGACCTGTCCCAGAAAGTGCTCGATCGTAAAATGGAAAATCTCAAAAAAACCGACGCCGATTTGCTGGTGACCTCATGCCCGGCCTGCATGATTCAACTGTCATACGGCGTTCGCCGGCATGAGTTGAAGACCAAAGTTTGTCACATATCCCAGGTGGTCAATGCTTGAAGTGGTTTCAAAACCACGCCAAAGGTTATCACCTCGAAAAGATCTTGCGATATCCATATGCTGTTTGAATACTCCCAGTACTAAGCCGTTCCAGGCTAACCTTTCTATTGTGCCGACTATAATAGATAGTTCATGCGGGTTCTCGATCAGGACCAACGATTAATTTGGAAAACCATTGACTATAGTACTTGGATTAACTGGCAAGACTAGCGCAATGTTAAAAAGCACTGCTAACAAAAATTTATGGGATCTGGGCAAATAATTGATCAATGTTTTGATCCTGTTCATTTCCGAGGGCCGACAAACTCGACGATTAGATCGCGTATGATTAGGCTATAAATATGAATCGGATAAGAGGTGCCAAAAAAGCCTTATATACAGCGTATATGTTGTTTTTTGGGAGCGGACAGATAAGCCGCCGATACCGATATTTGTACCGTTGGCAAACTAGTGACGAAGAGTTTCGTCGCCGGGAGAGGGACCGAATTTTTCGGCACCTTTTCCAGTTTGCCTTTGAAAGAGTTCCCTTTTACACTAAGCTCTACCTCAGGGAAGGCCTTAAGCCCGCCGATATTAGAAGCTTAAAAGATATGGATAAAATTCCCTTGGTGAGTAGAGAGATGTTAAAAATGGCGGATCCTTCTGATTTAAAGCCACGGGGATCCTTTTTGTATCCACTTGTGTCAAGATTCACCTCGGGATCTTCGGGACAGCCGCTTCAGTTTTATAAATCGCTTGACGGGCTTCTTTTTAATGCTGCCCAGTTTCTTATCTATCTTGATATGTGGGGATTAAGTGATACAAGACGTGTTTTTTTTGCCTTGTTCAATACTGATCCCACAACTAGTATAAATTTTCCTTATTCATGGCATCTTTCTATATACAACAAAAACCATTCGGTCCATCCAGAAGATAATGTGGCGGAAGTGGCCCGCAAAATATTGGAGGGGCAGCCTGATCTGGTTGTTACCTACCCAAGTGTTTTGGAGCGTCTTTGCGACTACCTTCTGGAGGCAGGTGGTGAATGTCCTCGAAAAATGATGTTTGCCACAGGGGGAGAGACCCAAAGCCCTGCTTTGATTAGAAAGATCAAGGCTATTTTCCCTGAAGGCGACATATTTAACATTTATAACACCGAGGAAGCCGGCATGATTGCTGTGGAGTGTCCCTATCACCAGGGGATGCACGTAAATAACTTCGCCGTTGTTCTGGAGAAGGGAGAGTCGGTGTCTATAGGAGAAGAAATGACCTTTAAGCCGATTATTACCAATCTCCGCAAGTACGGAACCCCCTTTATTCGATACACCGGTATAGAAGATACCCTTTTCGAGGCAAGTGTTCCGTATTGTCATTCCCACTTGGGTGCCCAGGCTATAAAAAAGATAGAAGGCCGCATTTCAGATTTTATTTATACCTCTGACGGTTCATCTTATCCAGTCATTTTTCTTATGGATGTGCACTCGAGCATAGAAGGGATTCACCGTTTTCAATATAAACAAACTTCACCGCAAGAATTTACTATTTGCTATGTGGCTAAAAAAGGCGCTGATGAATTAGATTTGAATAACCAAATTGAAGCATCATCCCGTAAAATACTGGGGAATAACATAACTATAAAAAGCAAAAAGGTTACAAATCTTTATATCGATCCATCTTCTCAAAAAACACCTTTGATTATCAAAAGACAGTTATAGGATGTGAATTCGTCTCTTTTTGTCGGGCGATTGAACAGATTTTTTATAAGATTGAGCAGTCGTGTAGGATGAAATTCTTCTCTTGAATCGAGGATTCACTTTCCCTTTTTCTACGAAAAAAGAGGCCTTTATGTTTGACAGGCAAATGGTCGCGGAAAATCTTCGTCGACACGTTCACCATCTTTCAGTAATAATCGGTGAGCGGCACATCTGGAAGAACAAATCTCTGGATAAAGCGGCGGAATATATTGATTCTGTTTTTAGGATAACTCAGTTAGCCACTAAACACCAGACATTCTCTTGTTATGGTAAAACAGTTTCAAACCTAATAGTGGAGAAACAGGGAAAAAAAAGGGACGTTGTCATACTCGGAGCACATTATGATACCGTTCCGGGATCACCGGGTGCAGACGATAATGCATCCTCTGTAGCCGTAATGCTAGAGATTGCTAGATTAAGCAAAGAGATTCAAAATGAGAAAACATTGGTCTTTGCTGCGTTTGTAAACGAAGAGTCGCCATGCTGCGGGACTCAAAATATGGGAAGCATGGTCTATGCAAAAAGTCTCAAAAAATTAAAGGTTCCTGTAGAGGTTATGATCTGTTTAGAAAGCATAGGGTATTTCTCCAAAGATGATTCTCAGCAATATCCATTTCCTGGAATGCGGCTATTTTACCCAACCGCAGCCGATTTTTTAGGAGTCGTCGGCAATTTAAGGTCCATCCGAAACGTTGCGGCTCTTGCGCGGGCAATCAAGAAAAATGCCGGTATTGGTGTGAGGTCTTTGGTCGCACCTGAATATGTAGCAGGTATAAACCGGTCAGACCACTTTGCATTCTGGCACTATGGATTCAAAGCAGTTATGATTACAGATACGGCATTTTTTAGAAATAAAAACTATCATAGAGAAACTGATACCATCGATACGCTTAATTTTAATTCAATGACTCAAATTGTTAAAGGCTTGTACAATGCCTTTAAAAAGTTCTAATTACTTTTAATCCATTTAATTCAACGAATTTGATCATAAATATTTTATATGATTGCTGAACTATTTAGAGCCCTTTGCCATCTCAATCCCACGCTTAAGAAGTTTTTGTGGAAGCGCTGGTACGAGTTTCAGGTCGATTATTATCCTAAAACGGATTGGTCTTTTATGAACTACGGCTACGCACCACTTGATGCAAATCAAGCTGAGTTGCCATTGCTTCCGGAAGATGAGCCAAATCGCTACTCAATCCAGCTTTATCATTATGTGGCTACTCTTTTAGGTATGGTACCGAGTTTGACAGGGTTGCAGGTCCTTGAAGTTGGCAGCGGCCGAGGGGGTGGCTGCGAATACATAAAGCGTAATTTAAACCCTCATTCTATTAAGGGTGTTGATTTTTCGTTAAGAGCAGTTGCTTTATGCAACCTGAATTTTTCTAGTTCGGGTTTAATTTTTATTCCTGGTGATGCAGAGTCGTTACCCTTTGTCGATAATAGTTTTGATGTTGTGATTAATGTTGAGTCTTCTCATTGTTATCGATCATTTGAAGCTTTTGTCGAGCAAGTAAAGCGAGTTCTAAAAAAAGGGGGGCATTTCATTTGCGCTGACCTGCGTCGTGCTGATGAACTTGGCATACTTCAAGATCGTATGCGTCACTCTGGGATGCATCTAATAACGGAAGTGGATATTACGGCCAACGTTGTCAAGGCGCTATCGTTAGATCATGACCGCAAATTGGCTCATATTCGGAAATCCACACCAAGACTAATGGCCAATCCAATAAAAGAGTATGCCGGTCTAAAGGGATCAAAAATCTATAACAGACTCCGAACTCGTGAAATCATGTATTTATGTTTCATGCTGGAGAAAAACTAATTTAAATATGTCTGAGTCAAGATTTTGGCTGGCATACGGTTTTTTAGTATTTTATAATCTGTCCTTCTTACTTCGTCCCCCTGAACAACCTGATGGCCAGAACACACTATTTCTTGATCGTGTCATGTAATCTATCCATCCGATATTACTGCTGTTATCATTGCAACTGGTTTCTCAATTCCACGCAGTCGGCAATAGCTCGCTTCAATTAGCGTTTCAAAGACAACTTGCAACAAATCACTTCCTCAGGGTTGATATCACCTGTTGCCAAATCGCAGGAAACTGGTATATAGAATTCGCGGAAGTGGTTAAAAAGAAAGATTCCTTTAACATACACCACCCGCGACTCAACTGCCCTCGGCAACGTCGTGTGATGGTCTGGTTTTACTATGACAAGAATCTCCATAAAAAAGGAAGAAAATGATGTCTGAAATTAACCTTCACGGTATTTTCCCGCCCATCCCCACGCCGTTTATCAATGCAAATGTCGCCTACGATAAACTGGCATCCAACATTGAAAAGTGGAGTAAAACCGGACTTAGAGGGCTGGTTGTGATGGGCTCAAACGGGGAATATGTTTACTTATCCACAGATGAAAAAAGAATGCTCGTTGAAAAGTCCGTTGAGCTGACGCCGGACCATATGCTGGTCATTGCCGGTACCGGTTGTGAATCGACCCAAGAAACCATCGAGTTGACCCGCGACTGCGCCGACCGAGGTGCCCATGCGGCTTTGGTGGTTACCCCGCATTATTACGGTGGCAGAATGAATGAAGCGGCATTGGTTGCATATTTTATCGCCGTTGCAGATAACTCTCCGATTCCGATTCTGTTATATAATGTTCCCAAGTTTACCCATGTTAACATGACCTTCAGATTGGTCGCCCAGTTATCCAGTCATCCCAACATCGTCGGCATTAAGGACAGCACCGGCAATGTGATTCAGCTGGGTGAATTTGCCAATAATGTGGATGCTGAATTTAATCTGCTGGTCGGTACAGCCGGAGCGTTGTTCGGTGGTCTCACCCTGGGCTGTGCCGGTGGCGTGCTGGCTCTTGCAAATGTCGCACCGGATAATTGTGTCAAAATCTATGAGTATGCCAGGCAGGGGAATTATGAAGCAGCCCGGCAACTGCAGCTAAAAATGATTCCGGTCAATCAGGCTGTGACGGCAACATACGGTGTCCCCGGCTTGAAGGCGGCCATGGATATGCTCGGATATTTCGGCGGTGATCCCCGACCACCGCTGCTGCCCAGCTCCGAGAAGGAAAAATCGGAAATTAGAGAGATTTTGATCAATGCAGATCTATTGAAATCCTAAGTTTTTCATCTATGTATCTATTTTTCATTAGGGAATGGATTCTTCTTAATGTCATTAATTTAGACCGGATCTACTGGATTAACAGGATTTTTGCATGATTTCCAGATGATCCTGTAAATCATGTCTATAATCAAATATAAAAATAGAATCCAATCATCTATTTCTTTTCTAAAGGTAGTTTGAACTTTATCCATATTAAGTTGAGGAATAAACATGAAGCACGAAGCTGTTGAATTGCTGTCGCAATATTTAGAGATCGACACCACCAATCCGCCCGGCAATGAAAATAAAGGTGTAGAATTTTTGGCGGGCATTCTGGAAAAAGAAGGCGTAGAATATAAAATATACGAAGCTTCTCCCGGACGCAGCTCAATCAAGGCCGTTCTGCCGGGAACCGGTGAATAAGGAGCCATTATTCTGCTCAACCACATTGATGTCGTTCCGGCCCGAGCCGATGAGTGGAGCGTTGATCCTTTCAGCGGTGCGGTTAAAGAAGGTTTTATTTATGGCCGGGGTGCGCTGGATATGAAAAGCCTGGGCATCCTGGAACTGCTTGCTTTGCTGAAGATAAAACGGCGGGGGTCTACTCCCTGCCGCGATGTTATGTTTCTGGCAGTGGCCGATGAGGAAACCGGCGGTGCCCAGGGTGCGCAGTACCTGTTGGACACTTATCCGGAAGAATTTCAGGCCGACCTGGTAATTAACGAAGGGGGTTTTGGCCTAACTGATGTTCTGGCCAACCGTCCGTTATTCATGATTTCAACAGCCGAAAAAGGAGTCTGCCAGCTTAAGGTTACGCGCTCCGGTCCTTCCGGACATGGCAGCAAGCCTCATGGTGACAATGCCCTGGAAAAGATGGTCCAGGGCTTAAACCGGGTTCTGGCACAAGAAAATCTGGTTATCGTGACTCCGCTGATTGCCGAGTATTTCAAACAGCTGGGAACCGAGTGGGAATTTTTGAAGCCTTTCTTAGAGGATGGAAAGGCGGAGACCCTCATCGATAATATGACTCAAAGCGGCATGATTGAAGTTCCTGTGGTGTCTGCCATGTTTAGAAATACGATTAGTTTAAATCGGCTGAATTCCGGGAATAAGACCAATGTAATACCCAGCGAAGCAGAAGCGGAGTTCGATATTCGATTGCTGCCCGGATCGGAGCCGGATGAAATCATTGAAAATATTATAGGTCTGCTGGCGGATGAGAACATTAAAGTCGAAGCAATAAAAAAATCCCGGGCCAGTGAGTCCGCGATGGATACGGAAGCTTTCTCGATTATAAACAAGGTTTATCTTGAACATTTTCCGGATGCCCTGACAGTGGCCTCACTTTTATTTGGCGCCTCGGACTCCCGGTTTTTCCGGAGCAACGGAATCCCCTGCTATGGGGTATGCCCGATGCTGATCAACATGGAAGAACTCAACCGGGTTCACGGTATTGATGAAAGAATTTCGGAAGAAAACATGGTCAGGGGAACCCGGGTGTTTACGGATATTGTTAAAAGGCTTTGCCGAGTTTAATATGAACAAAAAAATAGTAGTAACTTACGAACCCGATGCAAACGAGCGGGAGATTTATCGGGAGATCTTAGAAAACCTGGCTCACGTCCACTACCTCAAAGATGAACCAAAACGAGATCGAATTAAACTGCTCAACGCAGCAGATATGATTGTTGCCTTAAGTTTTTCTCCAAAGGAGATCGATCCTGCAGAAATAGCTTTGCTTCAACATGCGCGTTTCATTCAATTAATCTACGCCGGGGCTGACAATATTCCGTTTGCGCTTATCCCGCCTGAAATTATTTTGGCCAGCAATGCCGGCGCTTTTGCCAGGCCCATTGCCGAGCATGTATTGGCGCTGACCCTTGCCCTGGCAAAAAAACTTATCTCCAAAAATAAAATGTTGCAGGAAGGCCAATTCGACCGATCCGGTTTTAATCAAGAGATTAGAGGTGGCGTCTGCGGGATTATCGGGTTGGGCGGCAACGGCAAAGAAATTGCCAGAACCATGCAGGCCATGGGCATGCGAGTTTACGGTATCAACCGCAGCGGTAAAACCGATATGCCGGTTGAGTTTATCGGGACAGTTGACGATTTACAGAGGGTTTTGGAAGATTCCGATGTCGTGGTGGTTACTGCGCCTCTGACCCGTGAAACCAGAGATATGATCGCAGAACAAGAATTGGGGCGGATGAAGCAAAATGCCATTTTGATCAATGTTGGCCGGGGCGATGTTATCAATCAGCGATCGCTGTATGAGCACCTGAAGGCGCACCCGGATTTTTGCGCCGGAATTGACACCTGGTGGTCAGAACCTGCTGGCAAAAAAGCCTTCAAACTGGACTATCCTTTTTTTGAATTACCAAACATTATCGGATCTCCTCACATCGCAGATCATGTACCGCATTCCATGTCATATGCAACTCGAAGTGCCCTGGAAAATGCGAGAAATTTTTTGATGGGTAACCGTGTTCGCGGAGTACTAAATCGCGAAGACTATCTGGATTGAGGCCTTTGCCAGGGGATAGATAATTTGAAACTCCGGTTAAAAGGAATCTAATAGAGCAAAGATAGAAATCCATCAGGAAATAGATCATAAAAAAATACCTATTCCGGTCGCATTTACCAGGCTGTGTTATCGGTTTCTTTATATTTATTGCCTGCTCACAATCGCAACCGCCGGAGCATCTTGAAGTCGAAAGCAACCCGGATATATCCCTGTCAGTTGACTCAAAAGTGTGGAAAGAGGTGGTGACCGGATTTCGTAACCCGGCCGTTGCTCTGGTTAAGGATGTGGATAAAGAGGGGGGAACGCTAAAGATCATTAAGTTTTTGAGCCTGTTTAAGTCTGATGAGTGATGGCAGAGGACAGATGACAGATAACTGATGACAGAATACAGAGGTCAGAGGACAGACGACAGACGGCGGAGTACAGATTACTGAGAAGATTTCAGGTTTTGGGCTTCAGATGTCCCCCCTTCGCCTTCCAGGCTACGGAGGGCAGGCAGGGGAAAGATAACAGATGACAGATCTATTGAATTCGGAATGGGGAAGTCGGAAAAAAGACTTAGGATGGATTTCTCGGATTTCGCAATGTGGATTGCGGAGGTAATCTCACGAATCAGTACGCACTAGGGATACCGGACGAATCAACTTAATCAACCCAATCAACTTTTACCCAGTTAAATTTTTCGTAGAAAACAAGTGAAACGAATTTAACCGGGGCAATCAACCCAATAAATTCCATAAACTAACTCCTCGGGAGGACACTTATGCCAACCCCTGCATCACAGATGGCTCTGGAAGGGCTCAGAGATCTGACTACGCTTAAATGGTACGTGATTCCCCTGCTGGCGATTGTATTTTACATTTACACGGTCGAGATTCAGAAGGCTAAAAGATCGGGCAACTGGGATGCAATCTATGCCGGCCTGACGCTGTTCGGCATGGATTTTATCAACGAGACCTGGAACGGCTGGGTGTTTCATTTTACCCAGCATTCGGCTTTCTGGACGACTCCCGGACCGACCGCCTTGCGAACCATGGTCGGCTGGAACATTGAGATCATGTTTATGTTCGCTCTATCAGGAATCATTTTCTATAATACGTTGTCGGATGATAAAGATGAGATCATCATGGGGTTGCCCAACCGCTGGTTCTGGGCCATCGGTTATGCAGCCTTTTGTGTTTTCGTGGAATGCCTGTTAAATATTGGCGGACTGCTGATCTGGGAATATCCCTGGTGGGAGAGAACATTCTGGGGCGTTTGGCTGATTTTTTTATTCGGCTACTTTCACTTCTATGTGGCCATCATCATTGTTCTCAGCCTGAACTCCCATCGCGCTAAAATCATAGCCGTCGGCAGTTTGTATGCCATTGCTGTTTTGATGAATGTGTTTGGGATGGGGATTATGGGGTGGACATATTAGCCCGATAATTTCCTATAACTTATCGAGAAAAATCTATAGTAGCGTAATCGTTCAGCCGGTCCACTCAACAATGCCCTTTAACAAAGAACTGAAATATTGAGTTATTTGATCATAGGAAAGCCTTGGTACTGACTTGCTGATTAAAACATCCATTGCGATCCTGTGACCTTGTCTGGCCTTTGCTTCCCGGCCTAAAATTTCAATCAATTTTGTTTTTGTGGCTTTTGTTGAGATTCTTGCTATATTTCTGCCCAAAAAACGCGCCGAAGAAATTTCGTAGTCGTAACCATTATCTTCAACCAAATCTAAGCCTTCCTCAAACAAGCGATCCGTGTTTCCGGCATCTAGATATTTACCCATAATTAAAAAGATATCTGCTGCGTCTTTAATGCGCCTTTCAATATTATCATCCCATGAGATGAGCTTCAGGATCGCCAGTCCCTCTAAACTTGCAACCATTACCACAAGTTCCGGACTTGAATTTATTTTAACTGATATTGAATGTTGATAACATTCCTGGAATCCGGTTATATTAATTTTAATGGCGCCGTCCGGAGGCCATGAGATAGAGTTGTCACTATCTGAAATCGCGCCAAATGGTATGATGTCTACCGGAAAATTATCGTCATATTCCAATCGTTGCGTGTGTTTGGATGGTTTAAACTTGGCAGATTCGAATAGTTCTTCCTTCAACTCTGTAAATTGATCCCATCCAGCGACCATCACACCGATATCAATATCGACAGTTGCTCTTGCTGTTTCGATATCATGCGCTAACTGAAGAATAATATCTCGCGAAGTAGCTCCTATAACAACAAATGGTAAATTCCGTGTTTTTGCGACCCGTTCTATTTCTATCAAAATTTCTACGAATAGTTCACTAATTTTCCCGGACAAGTCGAGCGAGATATTGTTCATAAATAATTCCTGCCATTTCTATATTCCTATTATCACCAGTAGCCATCAGATCCGCGTATATTAAAAGTGGCGGAACGATACCCTCGTCTGCCAACCCATAGTCGAAATTCCAAAAAGGTGTCAAAACCTCAACATTTCCGTGATCCGCTTTACGCAATCTGTTTTTAAATACTAATTTTCCTGGCGGTTGATCAGTGTAAATCGTGACTCTTGCAGGTTTCAGATAGCTGGCCAGTTTAGCTGCCGCCACTTCACCCCCCCAGAAAGCCCCAAATTCTTTTATATTCGCCTGTTGCCACCAGTTTTGATTGTCGGTTTCGAATCGCGCTATTATCTGCTTGGGCCGTAATTGTTCCGGATACACCTCGATCCATCTTTTTAGGAGATTTTCCAAATTTAATAACTTATGATGCGCTTTGCCCATATCCAGTACAAATAACATTTCTTTCATATCATTGATGACCCAGCCAACAGTTCCTAGGGCCACACCGGCTGCTTCGGCAATAATCCGATAGGGCTTATTCACCAGGCTCGGATTATTCAGCAGCGCAAATATCACTTTCAATCCCGCTGGTTTAAATAGACGTCTTAAGGGTTCTTTAACCAGGATTTGTCTGGCTTTGTTTCCTTTGACAAAAATATAGAGGGGGGGTTCATTGATATAGGCATTTCCGGCAGTATCAATATACGGGATATCGGTTTGTTTCAATAAATCGGCCATGGGAGGCGTTACAACGTCTGTGATCAGCAGCATTTTTTCTTCATTATTCAACGGATGCAATTTTCCCATACCAACTATGGTGCGGTTGATGCTTGTCTTCACCTCCGGAGCAAAATACCATTCCTTTTTTTTATGGGCGATGCGAATTATGCCATCCGGATATATATAGCCGTCTTTATACTGAGGCTGGTGTTGTATGGTTAACCCCATTGTTTTATGAAATGCATCCAGGGCATGTTGAATGATTTTTTTTAATTTGTTATTCATTCTTCCCACTCAAATTGCGTTCAATAAATTTGACTGTACATTTTTTATGAACATATATAAAATTTGAACAATAGTCAAATAAATTTTGCAGGAATAGACAAATTGAGCTTCACGCCTCTTTTTTAATCAGTCGCAGCATCACGACCGTTTGCAGCGCCGACAGAATAACGAAGTATCCCACCCACAGGGGAATGCCCCAGACTGCCGGTTCAACATTTCCCCAGGCCCAGAAATCCATTGCCAAAATAAATATACCGGCAAACAACCAGAAATAAATATTCAACAACCATTCCGGTGCTTTGGTTTCTAACCTGTTTTCTTTCCACAGCATTACCGCGTAAATAATCAGATAAACTGAAAATGTTAACATCATCACCCAGATGACCGCAAGGAATTAAGGGGACGCCCTTCTCTTTCAACGATTTGTTCACCGCGATGAACCGACATACTGATAGAGGATTGAGATATGCGGGTTCGGCAAGACAACTCCGCCAAGGAAATACCCAACTCTCTGGCTGCCCAAAAGCATAAAAGACTTCGCGCCTGCACTCTGCTTCGATTTTTTCCGGGGCTAAAAATCCTGGAAGGCTTGACGCCGGTTATTCCGGCAACAATTTTCGCCAGACCATCCAAATCCAGACCTGCCGCTTGAAGCGCATATTTTCGCTCCATTTGCTCGTCTGCATTTGCCAGCACGCTCTCAACAAAATCGCTATCTCCCAGAATGCGTTCATCGCTCTTGTAAAAAATTTTGGCTTCCCGAAGCGCCTTTACGTTCAACCAGCCGCCGGCACTGCGAAGCAAGCCGCCACCCGTCAGATCTTTTCTGCGGCCCTGCTGGATTCCTTTTTCTACAAAAGAACGATATCGCTCTCTCGCCTGGTGGCGTTTTGCTGCAAACCAACCCAGCACTTCATTCACCTCTTGCCATGAGTGTTTGACCCGGTTCATCAAAGCACTGTGACCACAGAACTCATAAGTGTCTAACTGCTTTAGGTCGTTAACAATTTTGGCACGCAACGGGTTGAGGTGGATGTAACGGACCAGTTCCTTGAGATAGACTTCTTCCTGACAGAGAATCGACTTGTAGCGGTTTTGAAAAAGATGACCGTGACGCCGGTGTCTTCGGTTGAAGGTGACGGCATAACCTGTCAGCAAACGTCTCATCACCGTGGCAATTGGAGAAAGGCCTGTTTTGAAAAGCAGGTGACAATGATTGGGAAGCAACGCCCATGCATAACAACGTGTGTCGCTTTCGTCTATGATCGTGCCCAGTCGTTTCAGGAAGTTGTTGCGATCGTGGTCGTCCCAAAAAATATCGCGTTTTTCGATTCCTCTGGCAATGACATGGTGCAAGGCCCCGGGGGCATCAATGCGGGCTTTTCGCGGCATGGATTGCTTATATCATATGTCAGATAGAAAATAAACTGAAAAACAGAAGGGCGTCCCCATTTTTACACGAGTTTCTTGAAAAAAACTTGTTAGTACCTATATTTTGAGCGACTCATAGGTTTTCATATTCTCATTAATTTTTATTCAAAATTCAGTTAGTATCCATCCGGATCCGGAGGTGGATTGGCTAAGGACAAGGCCTGAGCGTTTTTGCAACCGCAGGCATAGTGAGGCTATTCCGAGGATTGCAAAAAAGCGAAAACGCCGACCTGGACCGAAAGATGCTGTTTCCGGACGGACACTAGTTAGCGATTCTGGAGGCCTGAAATGCATGCAGAAATTGTGATGATCGGAACGGAGCTTTTGCTGGGGGAACTGGTTGATACCAACGCCAACAGATTGGCCAAAGCATTACGCGAAATCGGACTTGATATTTATTTCAAAACGACCGTCGGCGACAATGAAGCCCGCATCACGGAAGTCCTCAATTTGGCCTTGGATCGCTCGGATGTGATCATAACCTCAGGCGGAATCGGACCGACCGTCGATGACGTAACGCGCCAGGCGGTCGCCAATGCCACCGGTCGCAAGCTGATATACCGTGCCGACCTGGAAGCCCAAATCGCGGAACGTTTTCGAAGTTTTGGCCGCGAAATGGCTGAAAACAATAAGCGCCAGGCGTATATTCCGGAAGGCGCCCTGCCGCTGTCCAACCCGGCTGGTACGGCCCCTTGCTTTCTCAGTGAAGATATTCGGGGACGCGGTTTTATCATTTCTCTGCCAGGCGTTCCGCGCGAGTTGGAGTATATGATGAAACATACAGTGATCCCGCTGCTTGTCGAAAGAATGGGAGGCGCAAAGGTCACCAAGATTCGGATTTTGAGGACCTGTGCCGTGGGCGAAAGCAACGTCGATCGGGTCATCGGCGATTTGATGGCCACCAAAAATCCGACCATCGGGTTGGCCGCCCATGCGGGTCAAACCGATGTCCGTATGACGGCCAAGGCCGACACGGTGGCAGAAGCCGACACCCTCATTGCGTCTCTTGAAGCCGAAGTGCGGCAGCGGCTCGGCGTCGCTATTTACGGTGTGGAAAAAGAAACCGTCCCTGAAGTGATCGGACAGTTGTTGTCAAAGGAGAATTTAAAGCTGGGCGTGATCGACACCCTTACCAATGGTCTTATGAGCGGTCAGCTGATCGATGCCGGATTCGGCGATTTAATTCCGGTCAACCTGCACTCAATCGGCGTGTCGGCCGCACTGCAAAAGGCTGGCCTGGCGTCTCAAGCTGATGCGCGGGACGGGGATTATCAAGCACTAGCCATGGATCTGGCGGAATACATCGCCCCGTCCGGCGGCATCGGTTTTGCGCTGGTCGGTCCCTTCAAGGATAATTTGACTTTTATTGCGCTCTGGGGACCGGGTGATATGCGGCTGACCAAAGCGGGCCGCAATTATCAGGATTCCGAATATATCCGAAAATGGCTTGCGATCCAGGGATTGGATTGGATCAGACGGGCGGCTTTGGGGCAGCTCACATCCCCGGCGGATTGGAAGGAGTGAGATATTGTACCCAGGCGATGAGACCATTTGTGAACCGGGTGAAAATTAACCACATTTGCCACTACAGGTATAATTATTGGTTATAGCGGTTATCAGATAGCATATTCGATGTTGCGTTGCGCATCGACACAATCGCAGTATGCATCAAAAACAAAATACATACATGCGTTTTTATAGGTTGACTTTTGATAGAAACGGCAAGTTTTTTGCTGTTCCTGGCTACCGGCTGAGCAGACGGAAATAATATCCCGCCTACAAAAACATACTTCGCCAATCTGCACGATGATCACCTTTTATTCCCAATTGGTTTTTAACTCAATTGGGGTATTTCCTCTAATGAACGATACTTGATTAAAGGTTGCTGAGATTCTGCTGAAACTACACGGTCAATGCTTGTCTTCCGCTGAAAATAGGTATGCAGTTTCCTACATTTGTAGAAAGCAATATTTGTGCCAGTTGGTGCCAAAGGGATCGGGGCGGCTATAGATATCCACCGGTCGGTCAGCAACAATAAGATCTTACCAAGGCCAAATCCTCATTGGTCGGGCAACGGTAAGCAATGTGTCCGATCATTGCTTGCGGCACAAAGCTCCAGAGGCATCACCTACGAGTGAAATAACGATTCTGAAGGTGTCCGCGGTGAGATATAGCATTGAGTATTGCTTTAGGAGGGTCGAATTGCTGAGGTGATCGGCAATCCGATAGTTTTAATTGATGAGCTGCCGTTAAGGTAAATTCGACAATTTTTTGACGATCCCATAAAGCGAATGGAATCGCCGGAAGAAATCGTGTAACTGAGGACATTCGCCTGAGAGACCAGACACCGATTTCCGACCATCCAGCATCCTGATAACAGAAGACCGAAGTCAGAGGACAGATGGCAACCTTCATTTGCCATGGGCCTTATACCTTGGGCCTTCCTCCTGTCCGTTATATCCGGCATCGGCCACAAATGTCATACCGATATGTCTAATTAGAAGTATGATCCATCAAATGGTTTACAACGGCCTTCATCATATCCTGCCAGACGCTGTCTCCGGTGGATTGCACATCAATAATATGATGGTGGAAAGTGGCGCGGTCGGCCGATGCTCCTTTTTGTACTCCGTAAAACCGCCACCGGTCTAAACTCTTCTCGCTTACAAATGATCGGAGCCCTTGCGCTGAGATGAGCTCATCGTCCTCGTCAATAAACACCAGGGTGGGGATATTTATTTTTTGGCTGAAATGCTCTTCAAAATGTGCCAAACCTTCAAACAGGGCATTATACGCTGCTATGGGCGTGCCTCTGGTATTGGCCAGGTAGGATTTGAGTCCCAGGCTGGGGAGCACCAGGCCGGGAAAAGGAGACAGCGCTCGCTGCAGATAAACAATGGCATGAAGTTTTATGGCCGGTGCCAAGAGGATCATTTTGTCTAATCTCACTTCCGGGTAAGTAACAAACAGATCGAGACCAATCAAAGCGCCCGTTGAAAAGGCGGTAAAAAAAAGTGGAACCCCCTTATCCTCACCTCTTTCTTTAACCTGCAAATAAGCCAGGTAGGCTTCATTTATCCACACCTGATATGATGCGTTTTTAAACGTTTCCAATCTTGCCTGATCTTCATCGATACCATTGCTGTGGGTATAGTTCTCTCCGTGACCCCGCAGGGATAAACCCAGGACATCGATCCCGGATTCGGTCAGCATTGAAATAATGGGCTGCATCCTGTCGGGCCGCAAATTAAGCCCGTGAATCACCAGGGCGACCCCCTTTAGCTTTCCTTGCGTATCACTATAAAACCAGCGCATAGATTGGTCTTCAGATTGATTCGTTATAAAATCGTCAATCGCGGCCTCGGAAGAAGCCGCGGTGTCCGGCATGCTCGAAAACTTTTTTTTGTTCTCCGGTTCTAAACCACCGGCTGAATCTTCCACAAAAATCAAAGCAATCGAAAGAATAAGGCCAATTAAGGCGATTACGACCAGCTTCGGTCCCATGGCTCATGCTTTCAATACGATTTGGCTTAATCACCAACCTTGACAATCATCTTACCAAAATTTTCTCCTTTGAAAAGGCCAATAAACGCCTGGGGCGCATTTTCAATGCCGTCGATGATCGTCTCTTTCCACTTGATTTTACCTTCGGCAAGCCACTTTCCTATTGCGGCATAAAATTGTCCTATCTTGTCGTAGTGATCCCTGACAATAAAGCCTTTCATGGTCAGTTTTTTAGAGATAATATAGGACAACCGGACTGGTCCAGGAACCGGTTTGACGGCGTTATACATGGAGATCATGCCGCACATGACAATGCGTCCGTTTGCGTTCATATGCTCAAGGGCCGCCTCAAGGTGAATCCCGCCGACGTTTTCAAAATAAACGTCAATGCCGTTGGGGAAGTACTCGCCGACTTCGGCAATGACGTCATCTGCCGTCTTATAGTTAAATGCGGCGTCAATTCCGGCTTCCTCAATCAGCCATGAGACCTTTTCATCAGAGCCGGCGCTGCCGACCACGTAGCAGCCTTTAAGTTTAGCGATTTGGCACACCATCGATCCCACGGCGCCTGCCGCTGCTGAAACAAATACGGTTTCCCCTTCTTTGAGCTCACCTATATGAAGCAGCCCGACATAGGCCGTCATTCCCGTCATCCCGACAGCGCCAAGATAGGCCTGAACAGGCGCAAGACCGGAATCTACCTTGGTTAACCCGGCGCCGCTGGATACAAAATATTCACGCCAACCCAGCATGCTCAAAACATAATCACCGACGTTAAACGATCCGTTCTTTGATTCGGTCACCCGTCCAACGCAAGCACCTTCTAGAGCGTTGCCGATTTGAAACGGCGGGAAATAGCTTTTGCGGTCATTCAAGCGGCCACGCATATACGGATCCACCGACATGTAAATATTTTGGACGAGTAGTTCACCGTCGCGGACTTCCGGAACGGCCACTTCGGCAAGCTCAAAATCACTCTCGCTCGGCAGCCCGACAGGGCGGTTCTTCAGGCGTATTTCTCGACTTATTTTATCTGTCATTAGTTGCTCCTTCTTTTAAAACCACATCTAAGTAGTTTTAGTATATTGATTCGCCAGTTAAATTATTTTCCCCTATTTATTTGATACTTTTTCAGGGGATTTACTTCGCAGCCACAAATTGGCAATTCCGACAAGCACCAGAAAAGGGATGACCGCCATATTAAGGGTCTGCCATCCCAGGGCATGCTGTACGGCACCGGAGCTGAACGAGGTGATGGTGACGGTCCCAAACACAATGAAATCATTCAGGGCCTGAGCTTTGGCCTTTTCATCCGGCGAGTAAGTCCCAGTCAGTAGAGTGGTTGCACCGACAAACAGAAAATTCCAGCCGAGCCCTAATAAAACCAATGCACTCCAGAAATGGGTGACGGATGTCCCGGCAAAATTTATCAAGACACACATACCCAGCAGCAAAATTCCCGCCAACATGATGTTGGCGGTGCCGAACCGTCGAATCAAATGCCCGGTGAAAAACGACGGGATAAACATCCCCAATATATGCCACTGGATGACAAAGGCAGTATCCGAGAACGCATGGGCATAACCGTGCATGGCAAGCGGCGTGGCAATCATGATGAAATTCATGACACCATAACCGACCATCGCGCTGGTAACGGCCGCCAGATACGCTGGCTGGCGTGCGATGACGCTTAAGGCCCGCCCGCCCGGTGACCTGGAAACCACTGCCGGCTTCGGAATCTGAAGTATAGATGCAAACCCGAATGCAAGTAAATATAGTCCTATCAGACAGGCATAGCTTCCAGCGAATTCTGTAGACAGCAAATGCCGGGACCAATTGGCTAAATTCGGTCCGGCAAATGCGGCAATAACTCCGCCTGCCAATACATATGAGATCGCGCGGCTGCGATAGTCTTCCGGCGCTACTTCTGCGGCAGTAAAACGATAGTACTGCCCAAACCCATTAAACATACCGATCAATGTCGTACCAAGGCAAAATATGCTGAAATCGGCTTTGATAACGCCCCCGGTTGCGACCGCGGCACCGGTCAGGCCAAACAGGGCACTGGTCATAAAACCCAACCGGCGCCCCACTCTTGCCATATACAAGGAAGCGGGAATGGTTGTCACCATCTGGGCTAGAAACAATAGGGCCAGCGGCATTGTCGCCAGAGATTTATGGCCGGCTAAAGCCAGACCTACAATCGCGGATGAGGCCAGCAATGTGGACGTACCGGTGATGAGCGCTGCCTGGCTTAACGATAGAAGCATTATGTTGCGCTTCATATAATTAATCCACCCTTGAGAATAGCTAACCCAGGGTTGAAAATAGTCATTGAATCAGTGCGTTTTTGTAATACAGCATTTAATATCAAGCAAGTTTAAGTTATTTAACATCCATGTGGCATTGATCCGGAGAAGATCTATAAACGTAATACTTAATTTTCTGAAAGAAAGGGTGTAGCGTAATTTGAAAATTTCCCGATATACGATTCTGTATCTTTTACCGATTTTTGACATCGCCGAAGTAAATGCTTATTTGTCATTATTCCTTCAAGGACTTGAAAATGAAAAAAATTGTCATTGAACGCCCCGGCGGTTATCAGCGCCTTAAAATTATTGAACTCGCCCCACCCAAACCACGGGACAATGAAGTCCTGGTCGAGGTCTTTGCCGCCGGGGTGAACTTTGCCGATATCTTTATCCGCCTGGGCCTTTACAAATCCGCTAAAGAATATGTGGGTTGGCCCATTACACCGGGCTTTGAATTTTCAGGAACAGTTTTGAATTGCGGCCGGGATGTGTCCGGTATCGCGGAAGGGGCGGCCGTCTTTGGTCTGACACGGTTTGGTGCCTATGCTTCCCACCTATGTGTGCCGGCCGATCAGGTGTATTCTATTGCGGAAAACTCGAAATTTACGGCCGAGCAATGGGCAGCCTTCCCGGCCGTCTTTCTGACGGCCTATCACGGGCTGTTTCAAAACATCGTACTTCGAGCAGGTATGAAAATCCTGGTTCATTCTGCCGCCGGGGGGGTCGGGGGGGCACTGTTGCAGCTGGGAAAAATTGCCGACTGCCGGATGACCGCTGTGGTCGGGTCAAGTCACAAAGTCGATACAGCACTGGCATTTGGAGCGGATGGCGTCATTGACAAGAGCAAAGAAGACCTGTGGGCAAAAGCCGAAGAAATCTGCCCGGACGGCTTTGATGTCGTGTTTGATGCCAATGGTCCGGCAACTTTGCAGCAAAGTTACCGGCATCTGGCATCGAACGGTAAACTGGTTGCATACGGTTTTCACACCATGCTATCTACCCATGGGGGGTTCCCAAATTACTTCAAGCTGATCTACGATTATTTTCGAGTGCCCAGATTCAACCCACTTGATATGACCGGGGATAATAAAAGCCTGATCGCATTTAATCTGTCATTTCTATTTCACCGCATGGATCTGCTGGAAGAAGCCATGCAGGACCTGGTAAACTGGGTAGAAAAAGGAAAAATACAAGCGCCCGTCCTGCAGCAATATCCAGTCGAAAAAGTTGCCGATGCCCACCGTGCGCTTGAGTCCGGTAAAATGGTGGGCAAGTTGATTTTGAAATTTAGTCACTAGCAGAAAGGCTAATAACGGTTATTCGCATTGTCGTGCTTTTATTTACCCCCGTTTCCGGCAGAGAAACGCCAGCCATCTCCTATTGCACCCTCTCCAGCGCTCGTTTGAAGCCGGCCAACGAGCCGGTAATTGATGCATCCGGCACGGCGTAAGACAGACGGAAGTAGCCCGGTGCGCCAAAACCAGTCCCCGGTACAGCCAGAATCAGCTCATCCTTCAAGCGGTTAATAAATTCCATATCATCCGGTATGGGGCTTTTGGGGAAAAGATAAAACGCCCCCTCGGGGACGTTAAATTCATAACCGGCCTCAGAAAGTCCCGCACAGAGCATATCCCGCCGCCGCCGGTAAATGGATACATCCACCGTAACCCCCTGCAATTTGCCGATTGCCTGCTGAATCAGACTGGGCGCATTGACACAGTACATGGTGTTGGCCACCGCTGCCGCACCGGCAACCAATGGTGCTTCTTCTGCATCAGGGTGAACCGCCAGATAGCCGATGCGTTCGCCGGCCAGAGACAGTGCTTTGGAATAAGAATTGATTAAAATGCTGTGGGAGTAGGCCTTAAATACGGAGGGCACTTCGACATCATAGGTAATTTTACAATAGGGTTCATCCGAGACCAGGTATATCGGCCGGCCAAATTTGCTGCCGGACCGATTCAGTATATCTGCCAATTGGGTTAACTCGCCGGCAGAGTATACGACACCGGTGGGGTTGTTGGGGGAATTGATCAGCATCACCCGGGTATTTTCGGTAATGGCCGCCTCGATAGCTGCCGGATCCAGATGGAAATTGGGATCGGTTGCCACGGTTTTAAGCGGTGCGCCGGCGATGAATGAATATTGATTGTAGCCCACAAAATAAGGCGATGGCGTCAAAATCTCATCGCCGGGATTGATCAGCGCTTTGAAAATATTATTTAAGGCACCGGCGGCACCGACCGTCATGATGACCATTTCCGGCGACAGGTTAACCCCATGCTCGCTGCTGATAAAATCGGCGACAGCCTTGCGCACCTGGGGCAGGCCCGGACTTGGCGTGTAGCCGTGATTTAAGTTGTCGTCGTTTACCAAATCTTTGAGAACTTTATTGAATTCAGGCGGAGGCGGTACATCCGGGTTGCCCAGGGAAAAATCATAGACATTCTCCGTCCCATGTTGAGCTTTCAGTTTTGCGCCTTCTTCAAACATCTTTCTAATCATGGACGACTTATCGATCATCTCTATCATTTTATCAGCAACCGGCATATTCTTACCCTCCTTCGCCTGGCCACAGCGCGGCTGACCCAGGCTATTGTTTCACCCTAAAGGGGTGGTGATTACGGTCAGATAACCAATGGAATAAGGATCAGGTTTTCGGTGTTAGAATAAATAACCCCAATCCCTTATTGGAATTGGGGTTTAATTTATTTGCATATTTGGAAAGTTAAATCAATATGAAATCAGCCGGACTGATTTCATATTGAAATAAAACAAAGAAAATAATAATGCAAAGCATAAAATAATTATTTCGCGGGCTTTCGAACAACCAATTCCTTCTTCATCAACGGGCAATTTAATCCCTGATTGTGCTATTTTTCAGGGCGAAACAATTAGCTCTTTTGCTTTTTCATCTTTGCGATAAATTTTTCCAGCTCTTCGGCTTCATCGGATCCGAGTTCCCGCAATATTGCCAGCTCTTTTTCAGCCAGATCAAATTTGCCCATTTCAGCATAGGCTTCGCCCAGATATTCATGAGCTTCGGCCAGAGTCGGATCAAGTTTGATGGCTTTTTTATACGCGCGAACGGCCTTATCAAACTTTTCCTGTTTGCGATAGGTGTATCCCAGATTGCTGTAAGCTTCGGCGTAGCTGGGGTCTATCTTTACTGCGCGTTCGTATTTTTTTGAAGCTTTCTTGTAGTTCCATTTTTCCTGGAGATTTTTGCCCTCTTCAAAATACTCATTGGCGCGCTCCCGTTTTTGAGCAGCCGATTCCGATTTTGAACTGGATTTACTCGATGTGCCTGCGCCATAGGCAAATTGATTCAATGCAAATGACGAAATAAATAATATTACGGTAATACCGGTAAATACCTTCAACAAATATAATCGGTTTATGGGTTTTATTTTCATATTGCCTCCTTGTCCAAGTTCATTTAAATATATCCTAAGCATTGCATAGTATGGTTCAAGGGTATTTGCAAAAATTTCTCGATCTCATTACAATGGTGTTTATATTATTCCTGATTCGGAATTTTTGCGAAACCATCAATTATTAAAAAGCTAACTTATAAAACCGGGAAGGAACTATGATCGCATATTATGTTCATGACGATAAGAAGGAAACGGATGTCATTGTAATACCGGATCGGGAGTGCACGATACCAGTGGACAGGGAGCGTCTGGAGGCTTTCATCTCCGTAGACCCTGTGTTTGCAAGCTGGTCAGGAAATTCCTGCGGCGTGGTGTCGGCCGAAGATTTCGGTGTTGTAATTGCCACGCGGGATGACAACGGCGATGTTTGTGTTGTCGATCAGGCGGTGTGGCGGGAGAGGATGGATCGATATCTCGGATCACCCTAAATCCGGACAAGCCGGAATTGAATATCGAAGATTGCAAATTGAATAATTGTGGATATCGCTTTGCTCAGTCTTTTGAAAAATATTGATTATTATCCTTAATGAGATTCATATCCAAAGGAGAGGGAAATGGCGGCGAAAAAGAATAAAGAACAAATGGTTGACTGCCCTGTCGGTAAATTTTTTTCGGACTTGGATGGCAGCATGGGGAAAAAATCAAAATTTTTTGAACACATGACCCGTTCGAAGGTTGAATTTCTAAAGGGCATTCGGTCTTTGCTGGATGAGCGGATCGACCACTATGAGAAAAAGGGTTCTAAAAAACCAGGCAAAAAGATGACCAAAATTAAGATTGAATAATAATACATTAATTTTGAAGTGCATCTTAATTACGCCTTTGGCCGTTGATCGTTCCGGATTGATTCTGAGCGATGGTAATGGTTGGAAAATTCCTGTATGTTTTTGATTTTAAATTAAATCGTTGGAATTGCTGATATAACTCAGTCAACCAAATCTGCCCGAGAAATTTCACCCGTTTCTCCCTTTTCAGACCTTCTATAATAAAATCCCTAATTGGCCAACTCGTTCTTGACTATTTTATTCTATTCGTTTACGACGATGATGAATCAGGCTGGCAAGGATGAACCACAGCACGGCTGACAGCTGCAGCAACAGCATCATGGCAAAAGCCGCCTGGTAGCCGGGGGGTGCATAACCACCGCCGGCAGTACCCGGCCACATGTTAATGATGGCACCAATTCCCCATTGGGCGGAAAAGGCTGCCACAAAAACTAGGAGGTTTAAGGCTGTATTGACCCGGCCGGACAGATGCAGGGGAAAACTTTGCGACAACACCGCGTAGGGAATAATTCCAGCTGTGCCGAAAATTCCGAATAAGATCCACAATGTATGCGCCCACGAAGTTACTTCTAAGATGAGCAGTGCCTGTACTATTATAAATGCACTCATTCCGGTTACCGCCACAGCGATCGGTTTGATGCCCAAGCGGCTAAAGCGTTCGGCCACTGCTCCCATAAAAATGAATCCCGCGACCATGGCAACAGCGATTGTCAACAGCACCTGGGCAATGGTTGCCCGCTCAAAACCGGCCACATCCCGCAGCCAGGGACCGGACCAAAGGCCCTGGATGGCTAAAAATGAAGCCTGGGACATAACGGTTACGGGGGCGATACGCCAAAACGTCAGGCTGGAAAAGACACTCACCATTCCGTTAAGCTGATCTTTAACGCTGTCGCCATTGGATTCGATCTTTTTTTCCGGCACTACCCAATATACCGCCGCTGCAATTGCCAGGGTGATTAGCGCTAATATAAAAAACACGCCGCGCCAATCTGTGACGCCTAAAGCTGCTTCGACGGGTGCCGTGGCGGTGAGTGCACCAAAACCGCCGGCTGCCATTTGAAAGCCGTTGATGAGGGGCAATTGCTGCCGGCGAAACCATATGACATATGCTTTGAAAGCAGCCATAAGACAAGCTGATACCCCAAAGCCGATCAACGCCCTTCCGATTACCAGACCTGAAACGCTTTGGGCTCGAGAGAAGATAAACGCGCCGACAGCCGCAAAGATGAGCAGGAAGGCTTCAATTTTTCGTGGTCCGTATCGATCGAGCAGTATGCCCAGGGGCAGCTGGAAAGCAGCAAATGTAATAAAATAGGCGGCAGTGAGCAGCCCGAGCTCTGAGGGCCCGACCCCGAGGTCTGATGCCAGATCCGGGGCAAGCACGGCATTGACAACCCGGAGGAGGTAGGAAAGACAATATCCCAGGGCAAACGGGATGAAGACGCGCAATTTTAAATAAGGTGAGGATTGCATAAACAAACAAAATTCAATACACAAGTGTCAGCATCTGGTCAAGTGAATTCCTGCTAGGATGAGCAGTTCAAAAAAATATTGTAGTGATAATCACTTCAGATCAGTGGTGAACGCGCACGTATTTTTCTTGCTATTTAAATAGTTTTAAAGAAATATGCTTTTGTGGCTTCCCGGCTGCGCGTGCATCTTTTCCGGAGGGTTTCCGTTTCTTCCTAAATGAGAAATCAATCTTGAGAAAATAACGGCATGCTGGGAAGCCCAAATAAAAAGGCAGAATCAGGATCGACTCTGCCTTTTTATATTTTATTTATGCCATGATTTTTGGGTTTCGTCAATTATTCAAATTCAGCCTTATCTTACTAACCTTTTTACACCTGGTAATTCAAGGTTGGCGGCGTCGATCATCCATTCACCACCTGCTGCCTGTTGACCGGTAAGACGCCCTTGTTTTAACCATTCCTTCACGCCAAATTCAGTTAAATATGTCAGGCCGGCGAATTCGGCCACGGTATACATCTTCCCGGCTGTTGTTTTCGCTTTAGCGGGTTTATCCATTTTGGTCGGTGTTGGTTTTTTAGCGGTTGCCTTTTTCTTGGCCGGCTTATTCGAAACAGGCCCAGCCTGTGCTTCTAGCTGATCCGATGAAATCATCCATTTACCTGATTTTTTTTTAGCCTTGATTTTGCCTTCCCGGATCAATTTTGTGACGGATGAGGTCGGTATTCCGGCTTTTGAAGCAAATTCGCCGGTGGTCAGAAACTGATTTTGCTTAGCCATTCCGCTTCCTTTCTTATGATAATTTGGAAAAAAATCATTTTAATAATTTTAGGACACAGATCTTCACGGATTTATGTGAATCCGGATAAGCCGTATTTATTCGTGTTCACTATGAATAATAGATTAATATCAGGATATTTCTGATCGTTCAAGCCTGATCCAATGCTCTTTTAGGATACGTTAAAGTGAATTCTAAAACAACAATTGCATTAGAAGGTTTTGCAGGACAATTAAAATTCCAAATCCCAAGTATCAAATAACAGATGGTTCGACAGGCTCACCACCCGAAGCCCAGTCGAAGGGTAAATCTCAAATCACAAATATCAATGACCAAAACACGCACTGCATTTGTATAACATCGTTTCGCAAACTTTAGGTCTTCCGGAGATGATGCCAGCGGTCGCAACTGAAGATGGACCATTTGTTTGAAATTTTGAATTTGGGTTTTTGGGATTTGTTTGTGATTTGGTTTTTGGTGCTTGGGATTTTCATAATCTCAGTCAATTACATGTTTAAATGACGGGTCTCTGCATTTACCTATCCTGTGCTGATCACCCTTTCAACAGCCAGCATGGTGACATCATCACTTCGCGGGGCAATATCAATGAAAGTGAACAGGTTGGCCCTGACGCGCTCCAGCATTTCGGAAGCTGTGGTAAATGGTTGTTCAATTAGTGAACGCAGTCGGTTTCGGGTAAATATTTCATCCGCCGGCGAACGGGCTTCGGTAACGCCGTCCGTATACCCGATCAACATTTCACCCGGCTCCATCTTGATCTGCCCAATATCGTAGGTCGTATCCGGCCACAGCCCCACTGCAGGTCCGGTCGGATCGATTTTTTGCTTCACACCTTTGGAGTTGATCAGATACAGCGGTTCATGGCCGCCGTTAATATAGTACAGATTTCCGGTCTCAGGATTCAGCACGCCAAAAAACAACGTGGCGAACATACTCTCTTCGCCATGGGTCTGGGCGATGTAGTTGTTGGTAAACGGAACGGCCCGCAGGCGAATCTTTTGCAGATCTTCAGCGGATGGGGCCTTGGGATTGTTCTCCCAGGGTTGGTTGAGTTGGCTAACGGTTGTCGAATCGCAATAGACCGCCTGCTCGGCAAACACGCGGATCAGGCTGCGGAATAACGCCATGTAACTTACATTTCGCACTTGTAAAAAGAAATTTCAGGAATTATGCGAGTTATGCTAATTATTGCTCTAACTTGCTTATATTACAACGAATAAAAAAATCTAGACATTGCCCT
>Ga0209260_10000156_pt1 | contig 45965 bp, 38 predicted proteins | sample WorMetTypGCAVOLI_FD_187421 | JGI IMG/M metagenome (GOLD analysis project Ga0209260, IMG submission 187421) | Marine gutless worms symbiont microbial communities from Max Planck institute for Marine Microbiology, Germany - Olavius algarvensis... ...
GAAATTTTATGTATAACGGGCCGCCGGCAAAATCGGAAACATCAAATACGTATTGGCGCCATTTGGCTTCACCAAATTCATTGGGGTCACCGGCTTCGTTGCGGCCGCCTTCCATCGTGTAAAACAGGTCGCAGATTTTCTGCCAGTTCACCCCGTCGTTTGAAACATGCATCTGGCCACGATCATTCATACCGTCGACCTTAATCAATCCCCAAAAACTCACATAGATCCTTTCTGTAGCATTGATCGACGGCAGAACCGCCGGCAAGGCGGTCAGGGAACCATCTGTGCCAAATTCCAGCCTGCCGTCCAGGTTGGTCCCCCAACAACGCGTACCGGAATGCGCATAAACGCCCTCCCCAAACAGGGGGGTGCCATATTCCCAACCAATCAACATGCCCGGCGCAGCTGATACAGTGTAGCCGCCGTTTGACCCTTCAAAATCCTCTGAGTATAGGACGGTCTCGCCGGCGATGGATGCACCGGGGAACAACAGACCATTTAGCAAAAGTAATACGACGCCGATACATATCACCGTCACCCAGATCTTCCCCTGTCTTTGCTCGTTAGATTCATCTTGCGGTAAAATTGATAAAAAATGATTTTTCATAATGTTCCTCTTTGTTAAATTGACTGGTCAAAAGCCCCTTTTGTGCATTGTCATGGGTGCACCCAAATTTATCAGAATGGTAATTAGCCAATATGGTTCCCGTGATTGCTCGAACTTTAAAGCAATAAGCATGCCAAGAATTAATATGATTTCGCCTTTGACATCATCTCAGCCGAAAAATGTTTTGCTGTGTCACGGGCTTTTTCATGATTTTAATCCGCTTTTGCCACCGGCATTGGATGTTCTGCCTGAAATTTGCGCGCTTCGGAGGCTTTCATACACAAGATTCAGGAGTTAAATTGAGCTACAACTCTCGCCACCATATATAGAAGAAGTTACGTGCCGGAATAAGGGGATCGATACTTAGAATTCCGGCCCCGGTGGAATTACTGCTATTATCGGGAACGGTGCATCCAAGGGATATCAACAGGGTCTGATTGCCGCCGCCGCCGACGATTGGAACCACAGTTGATGGTATGCCGCCGCCGATCACCATGCTGCGGTCCAGACCGGTTCCGTTAAATGACATCACGGCTGCACCGGTTTTGTAATTTAACGCAAAAAGCGTCGCATTCCCCCCCGGCACACAGGGATCGAAGCTGGGGGTGAAGGTGGCGATATAATAGGTCTTGTAAAAAACCATGCCTTTTGCCAGAACTTTTTCACCGATTGCCGCACCGGAGGAATTCACCAGTTCGAGGTACCAGCCCATGTCGGTCTCACCGTTGCCGTCCACATCGCCGGCAATGCTCAGATTCGGCGCGGCAGCCGAAGTATCCGTCACATTAACCAGATCTGTCTCAGTTAAAATCACCGATGAATGGGTGTCCTTGATACCGTAAATCCTATCCGCCGCCGTGTCGGAACTGCAGGCCATCTCCTGATCTCCGGTTCCCATAAAAACCAGATCGTAGCCATTCTCCAGTGTCACACTGGGTGGGAAATAGAATTTTCGGGCGTGGGTCACTGAACCCACCAAGTAGGTCGGGGCTCTGAACAAAACATGGGCCGTCCAGGTGTTGATATTTTCGTCGCTCTGGGGAAAAACCAACGGATCGCCGCTGGAATCAACGGCAAATTGCCCGATGCGCAACATCTGCCCCCCGAGATCCCCGACATAAAGCTTATCCACAAAACCATTGTTGTTTGCATCGATTAGATTCACGGTACTGGCAATACTGTAGTCCATCTCCGTGTTGTCGAAACCATCGTCGACAAATTTCTTGACTACCGCACCCGTAAAAACATCGATCGCAAGTAGGGCCTGACCGGCGGTATTATCGGCACTGAAACCGCCGCCGATAAAAAATACCGCAATACCTTCCGTATCGGCATCCGACGTTTTGACCCGTCCGAAGCGGGGTTCGCTCCAACTTTCGCCCAATTCGGCTATGACCACATCCGCGCCGAAGCTGCTCACCGGGCTGATGCGCCATAAAAACACCGGATTGTCAGGATCGGTAACATCCAGCGCTAAATAGCTGGTACCCCCTTTGCGTTGACCGCACACGATAATGACCCGGTCTTTGTCGTCGTCGTCAACGTCACCATCGCCATCTGAGTCGATGCTATCCTCCAGGATTCCGTTGTTGTTGACATCTCTGAAGTAGACCTGCGGACTTGAATCGACAAAGTACGGGTGTTCGGTGCCTTCTACAATGTCTTTTAATCGATGCAGCTGGTCAGGCGATATGAAGGCCCAGGATTCGGTTCCGTATTCCACCTCATCGTCGATGATATCCGGATCGGGATCAGTCGAATCCAACACCGCGTGCAACATCCCGTCATTGGATCCGTAAAACACCATGGATAATGAGGACTGATTAGGATAGGTATACGTAAAGACCAGGGGCTGGCTATGGAGCACATCTCCGGTGATAACGGTTCGGTTTTCCGATGTATTGCCGTCTATGTCCTCATCGAAGACATCCGCACCGCGAAGGAAATCGATGATCTGGGCCGGGGTGTGAGTTGGATTCCCAAGGACGGCTGCCGTCAATGCGGTGTTGTTGGAATTAAATTCATTGGTCGCATCATCGGCTAAATCCCTGGAGCCGCCCAAGTAAGTGTAAATATTTCTGTCTGAATGGAGAATCCCATTGGCGGCTGATGTGTCGGCCCAGTTTTTGGTTGACCATACGGGGAGGGCATCCTCTTTAAGGGCCCCATTGGGCCAGGTTGCCGGCTGTCCGTTTGTGCCAATGATCTCCTGTTGATCATTGAGCATGAATTTCATGATATCACCCTGCCAGAAATTTTCATCCGCCGGTTTGAAAAACGCCAGATATATTTTATCGGAACTCATGGTTTTTGATACGGGGACCACCGGCGCACTAAAGGTCAGGTTCTGGGCGAGGATCGTGTTTAAAGCCGCCAGGCATGTGCCTGCCAATTCGTCGGGAGATTCGGCGGTGAAATGAAACTTGCCGTATTCAGGCGGATCGGTATCTTCAAGATTCTGATTGCCGTTGCCGTTATTGGAGGTGTTGATCAGAAATAGACGGCTTTCCTGATCCCCCATAAAGCCGACGGTATACGTGCTGACATTCTGGAAACCGGGCCTATAGCCAACCATATCGTTGGTGTACATGTAATGGGCCACATCATCCAGCCAGGTCGACCCGTTCAGGTTGGTTGGAATCGTGTACGTCACTGCGTTGATTTCTATCGCGCCATCATCGATACCGCCGCTCCCATCGCCATCAAAATCAGATAGGGTTTGAGGTAAACGGTTGCTTTTACCATCCTGGTCTTGTGAAGACACACCCGGAGATACGATGATGACAAAATTCTTCTGACAAGTGATGGGAAGGATATGCGAAGAAGGCGAATTAAAATAAGCACCAATTGTTGCCAGGCCCTCGGCCAAAGGAGAATAGGTCACTGTTCCCATGTTATTTATATTGTTGATAAAATTGGGATCCAAGATATTGTCCTGCGGCAGGGGGGCCAGGATCCTGACAACCGGTCTGATGGGCTGCACAGCGAATGCACCATCATCATTGACAAAGTTATAGATCCCGAAACGCGCCTTATTGGATGCAAGCTTGGCAACGGTCATGATGGCCTGTTTGGCTCTGTAAAAGCGGCTTTTGTGCGGCAGGGCACCATCGGTGGCGGGGACGTAGCTGCCGCTGAAAAAAATCCAGTTTAAATAGTTCTTGGAATAGCGAAAATGGCCGGCGTTGTCTTTGATGCCGTCGACGTCCACCGCGGCCGAGGCCTCCGCCGGCAGGGTCACCGTCTGGCCGTTGATGGTCCAGATGCCGGTACCGGCGCCGGAGTCGCTGCTGTCGGCCTGGATACCGGTGCTGTAGCCAGCAAATTGCAGATCATCCTGAATCGCCACCAGGTAGTAATCCCCGCCATGCTCGACGATGCCGTAGTCGTTGTCATTGAAAAATCCGCTGCCGCTCCCCATATTTCTGACAACATCGTCCTCTTCGGCATTATCGATGGTTCCATCCCCGTCGTCATCCGAACCATTGACTGCCAGGCCGGCCGGAGTGGAAGTGTAGTCGACCTGATTATCATAATCGGAGTGCCAGACGACATGCTGCATTTCCGCTCCATTGTCCAATAATATAACGATGTTGGGCGGTATTCGATCAGCTGTCAACGAAAACATGCAGGTATCATCTGCATAACTGTCCATAGCCGGAAAGGCCATGAAAAAAATAAAAACAAGTAAACCGACTGGATGTTTATTTAATTTGTTCATCATTTTCGCCAATTTCCAAAGGAGTTAGAGACCTATGCGGTAAAAGCCCGCTTCAATCCGACTTGTGGATTTTCGCGGCCCATACCCGTTACATGTCATTTGATATCGATGCGCATTGAAGGTGCCGACTTCATAACCCGATCCGCGGGGCGGCACCGATGAACCAAGAAACATCACATCACCGTTAAATTTCTGATTAGCTCCGATTGCCGTCTTTTCAGAAGCGTCATTGCCATTGGGGAAATTCAAAGCCGAATCCTTGATCGTATTCTCGGCACCATACAGATTCAGTTGTGTCGGTACATAGCTTCGGGCTGCTTCGGCACTATAAAAAGCAGTTTTTGAATATTGATCATTTGAAGCAATCTGCATTTCGATGATGGAAATAACGGCTGCGGCCACCGCGACAACCGTAAAAATTGCCAGCATAAATAGCATCATCCCGGTCACAATTCCTGCTTCATTGATAGGCGGCGTTTTTGATATTCTCATCCTGTCACCTTTGATTAACTGTTCTGTGAAATCAAATGTCGTATGGAAACATTGGTATCCTTCAAGGTACCGTTCCGGGTTACCGTAACCGTGATAGATTTCGACATATCGGTAATATCATTCTCGACAACCGTCCAGAATATGTCATAGCCGCTTTCTTCCGTCTGACCATCGCCGATTGTATCAAAGGACTGTGTCATCAATTTCTCCAAACGGTCTTCTGCCAGCGTGGTAGCTTCGGTAAGGCTTCTCGAAGATGCATTGGTGTTGATGGTAGTAATCGCCAGTGTTGTCACTGCCAGAATTCCGATGGCAAAAATGGAAAGGGCAATAATGACTTCGACGATGGTGAAACCATGATTGTTTATTTTTTTAATATTGCTAATACGTTGTTTTTCATACATAAAGCATGCTCCTTAGTGAAATCCAAGATTCCTGCAATTTACCCGTTTGATTAAATTTAGGCTCACCAAACCACTGTGGGCAGCAGGTTTTTGAATGGTCATATTAATTTCAACCGATCGGACATCTTCGGCGACTGCCGTGGCCGCATCATCCGCGTCTAAATAGGTAAAGCTCAGATCGATCACATTATCCACCAGGGTGGCACGCATTTCCTCCGTCCCGTCCGAATTATATAATATCATTTCAATCGTATCAGTGCCGTTGTAGGCATAGGCCATTCGTTCCAGATCCGATTCTTCAATTCCATCGGCTTCATTCGGTTCATCCAGGTAACCATCCATGTCTCTGTCGGCCGAAAACCGGATGTTCTGGGGGTGCAGCGGCCCAATAATTCCGAAATCGTGGGTTAGCGCGGGATCGAGCCCTGCCATTCGTATGTCCCGCACCATCATATCAATGCTGGCGCGCACGTTCTGCTGCACATTAATTTTTACACCTTCCTTGGTATGCATCCGGATAAAAGACATATATAGGCTATAAATCGATGTCAGGCATATCGACGCAATAGCCAGCGCAATCATAAGCTCAATGAGGGTAAAGCCATTTTTAGAAGTTATCATGTTCACACCCGGCAATTTTTTCTTGATAATGTCTGGATACAAATACAGCAATTAATATGCCAATAAGTATAAAATTCTAAATTTAAATATATTTCAAAAGGTTAAGTCAATAAATGGACAATTGATAAACTGAATTCAAAGGCTGTTTATTATGATAAAATCATAATCAGTATTAAATATTCATACTGCATCAGATTTTCGGACCTGCGGCTGGACTGACACCGAAACCTTCGCGTCAAGAAACAGCGCGCGCATTCGGAGATGGATTCTTGCGATTTTAAAGAAGACGGAGCAACGCGGCATTCAGAAATATTCAATTTGCAATTTTCAATTCCACGATATAGCGGGATTTACGCTGCGCTGCAACCCCGAGAGCGGGATCTCCGCTGCGCTACGACCGGCTTGTCCGGGTCAGGCAGATATACTGTATTTCCGCAGGAGCCCGTAGAGATGGGGTCGGGAAAGACCTGAAAGATGGGATGCTTTAAGAACGTTTCCACCGCATTTTTTGACTAATTCCTGCAGATACCGCTTTTCTCCGCTGGCAATATGCGCTTTGCGAAAACGTTGCCAGGTTGGAAGTGATTCTTGGGCGCTGACGGCGAGATCATCCGTTTCCGTATTCCTGAAATCCAGATCCAAACTTGCGCGGGCCACCTCAATCCGTATACTTTTAGGCAAATGTTTGGCAAACAGGGTGGAATCGTGAAGGGCGTTCGCCAATGTGGCTTCTAAGGCAGAGAATAGCTCCCGCACGTTTCCAGGCCAGGAATAGGTTTTTAGCACCTCAAACAAATCAGACGAAATTGTCTTTTGCTTGATTTTCTGTGATTCGCAAAAATGCCGTAAATAATACAAGGCCAATTCTTGAACATCATCACGTCGCTGCGTGAGGGGTGGTATATTAATGGTGACCGAACAAATCCGAAACAGAAGATCTTCTCTGAACTGGACTAATTCAGCCATTTTTTTAAGATTGCGATTGCTGGCCGCCACCAGCCTGAAGTCGCTTTTGGTTTCATTAGTACCGCCGATGGGATAGTAACTGCGTTCTTGCAAGACCCGCAGAAAGACTTTTTGCATGGAAGGTGTCAATTCCCCCACTTCATCGAGAAACAGCGTGCCGCCATCCGCCTGTTTTATTAACCCCTCTTCGGCTTTGTCGGCACCTGTAAACGCCCCTTTAGCATGTCCCAGCAGCAGGCTTTCGATCAGGGATTCAGGCAGTGATCCGCAATCAATCACGACAAAATTCCGGTCGGCCCGCGGGCTATTGTTATGAATAGCACGGGCGAAGAGTTCTTTACCGGTGCCGGTCTCACCGGTGATCAGAATATTGGCGTGGCTGCCAGCGGCACGTTGGACCAGATCCAGACAGGCTTTTATCTTCGGGCTATTTCCAACGATACCATCTCTTTTTAAAGTTTGGCGGGGTCGACTCATTTGCCTTCCCGCACGATATTGCATGGCATGATGAACAGATTCGGTGATGGCCTTAACGGATACGGGCTTCTGGATATAGTCCCAGGCATTGCTGCTGATGGCCTGCTCCGCCCCCGCCGAACTGGCGAATCCGGTGATAATAATCACCTCGGGCATTGATGGTAAATTTTGCAGGACGGGCAACTCCAAAAGTCCATTGCCATCGGGCAATTGAACATCGAGAAAAATAACATCAAAATCTTCCGATTCCGCTATTTTTAGCCCGTTTTCAAGGGTTGTGGCAGATTTGACGATATGCCCCATACGCATCATTACCCGGGCCATCAGGTCGTAGATCATTTTTTCATCATCAATTACCAATATATTTGCCATTTCTGACTATAACCTATCCAAGTAAGAGGGCTGTGGCATTAAAAAACCAACGCATATTTTTGGCAGAGAGCCATCAGTTGATGTTTGCATTATCGAAGACAGTCTAACATTGGTAATATCGGCTTTTTGGCCACAATCTTGAGGAAAACAAATGCCAGCGAATCAAAATATGAGGGGACCTTGATCAAACCGGTTTGCGTCAGCGGAAAATGCCCCGGAACTTTGATTTGGACTGAACGACTTCAACGGTGACCGGGCGATTGGGAGGGGTGGGCAGAGAGAGCTTAGGGGACATCCATAAATAAGTAAATAAATGCTTTTCTTTGATCTAAAGTCACAGAAATTCAAGAGATATAATTACGGCAGGTGTCTTTATCGGTCGGCAACTTTCTCATTTTAATATTTGACGATAGGCGTGTGGTTGTTCATCTGGGCAATCGAAAGCGTGGTAAAGCCGAACCGGTCTTTGGCTGAAATATCAGTACCGTTGTCAACAAGTAGCTTGACCATTTCGGTTGCATGCGGACGGACAGCCATGAGCAACACCGTGTTGCCCGACTCATCGCGGGCATTGACCCCGGCACCCCGGGCAATAAGATTTCGAGCTATTTCAACCTTTTTCCTTCCACCATTTGCCATATTTGGCCTGGCGCTGCTAAACGGAACACGGATTCCCTAGGGATAAACACTGATTAAATAACAAAAGAGATTAACGGGACGCGCTTTTGTTATTGAAACTCGGTTTTTTTCGCCCGTGCTTGTATCCCGCCCAGTGGAGCTTCATTCTTCGTGTTGCGAGCTTCCAACTTCGCTCTTTGAGCTGCGACAGGACAAGACCACGGGATAAACCCTAACATTGCATAAATTCTTATCATCTAGCCTGGCCGTTATGGCTGAGATCGTTGCTTTTTCCGGGCTGATGCTGGATGCTTGATACTCGATGCTGGATATCTCTCAGGACACTATCGGTGAATTTCAACGACATCCAGTATCCAGCAACCAGAATCCAGGATCAGTCAATACTTTCAATGGTCTTCATATCAGCAACTAAGTTGGATTTCAAAATTTTATGCAACTATAGGGTAAATTATGGCGTTTCGCAATCATGGCATGCGGCCCTGCAAGGCCAGGTAGGCTAAGGCCATCTGCATTTTGGTGCGAAACACCAAATTCGATATCTCCATGGCTTCGTTGATGCCGTGGATGCCGGGGCGTGTCGTGTCCGAATCCGGCGTCAACGGAGCGAAACCATACGTATGGGTGCCCAAAGGACGAACGCAGCGGGAATCCGTAAAACCAACGGTCAGATCCGGAATCATGATGATATCCTGGTCCAGCACCAGTTCGGTGGAGCGCTTCATCAGATCAACGAAAGCGTCGTCGGCCGGTGAAGAATTGGAAACCGCCCAGATGGCGAGTTCGTAGCTGACGCCGTCCAGACCGTCAATCAGCTTATCCAGCTCCCGCCGCACATAAGCCTCATCCTGATGGGGCAGCGTGCGGACGTCACAGATCAGGGTGGCACCGGCCGGAATGCTGTTGGACTTGGCACCGGCTGCGGTAACGGTCGGTGTGATCGAAATCCGTGACATCCCCTTTAATTCGCGTGCCAGCCCCTGGTTGGTATTTTCCAGCTCATCCAACAGGCGGTCGATATTTTCCGTCGTTACCGCCTCGGCAACGCCGAACCGGTGCAGATGCTCAAAAACCGGTACACCCAGGTGGATTTCTGCCTCGTTCTGATATTGTTGCAAACGCCTGAGCAGCTCGGACAGTTTGTATAAGGCATTGTCGGCGTACCATGGGCGCGCCCCGTGGGCGCTGCGGCCGGCGAAGGCAAAGCGCGCCTCGATACGGCCTTTCTCTCCGACGGGAAACAGATAGGCCTGCCGGCCATCCACGGTTTTGAGCGGCATGCCGCCGCCCTCGTTCACAGCCCAGTCCGTGCGGATCTGATCCGGATGATTGGCAGCCAGCCATTGAATACCGTAAAACCCGCCGGATTCCTCGTCTGCGGCAGCGAGCAAACGCAGATTTCCGTTCAAAGAGACGCCCGCGCGTTTGAGCAGAATCATGGCCATGGACCCGGAGGAGGTCAGGGATTTGCAGTCGTCGCTGCCGCGGCCCCACACCGTGCCGTCGACGATCTCGCCACTGAACGGCGGATAATCCCACTTGCTTTCATCCTCGACCGGAACCACATCGGTGTGGGACATAAACATCAGGCTGGGTCCGGCCTGGTTTGCCATATTGGCGATGAGGTTGCCCCGTTCCGGTGCCGATTCCAGGGTAAGGTTGGCAATTCCTTCGGCGTTGAATCGCTGCTCCAGCAGGCGACAAACTTCGCTTTCATGGCCGCTGTCCGGCGCGCCGGTATTAACGGATTGAATGCGCACGAGTTCCTGCTGCAGCCCCACTAGTTCATCCGTCGCTTCGTCCACCATGTCAAACAGTTTCTTTAAGCCCTGATCGTTGATCATTTTTGCTCCTTTCCCGTTGTGATATAATTTTCCAAGTTATAAATCGAACGAATCAAGTGTGCGTCTTGCATATGAAAGATTCCCACTCGTGTAAAATTCAGGTAAAAAGTTATTACTCAATTCGATTAGAAAAGAATTAAACGGGTGCTCTATTTAAACTGACGTCTCCGATCCAGATTGCGATACTGAATTGCTTCTGAGATGTGATCTTCCCTGACACACTGGCTGTATCCCTCAACGATCCATACAATAATTGGATGGGCGTTTAGCTAGTCCATGAAAATTGGAACGTCGGTCTTTTTTGCTGCTATTTTTAGCTGAGTGTCAAGGGTAGCTAGCGAAATGCCTCTTCTCATTGAAAGATCGAGATAGTTAGCGTCATAACTCGACAAGTTATTTGTTCTGGCCAGAGCCAATAGACCCTTCATCATTCTTTCTGTTCGTTCATACTCAACAACTATCGGGAGTTGGGACAATAAAGTTAGAAACCGAACGCTGTCAGCTTCCCTGAGCCGCTTTTTTCGCTCTGCCACTAACAATACATTCACCACCTCTAGAGGCCAGATCGATGGTACGAAGGCAGTCGACTTTATAAGATGATCCAATACGGCATCTGCATACTGGTTTGTTTCGTCTTTGAAACACCACGACATTACAACAGAGTTATCAATAACAAAAGCTTCACTCATTTATCGCCTGCCTTCGTTTATCATTTTAGGGATAGAGAGCGCATCGAGGGTATGTTTATCGCGCAATTTGCGGATTTCAGCGATAACTGATTTGGTGTCGAACGTTTTCTCAGGATCAGGTGGTTGCAGCACGGCGACAGGAACACCATGCTTGGTGATTGTTATGCGCTCTCCCTTAAGGACCCGATCAAGCAATTTGGGAAGATGTGTTTTGGCTTCATATGCACCGACAGTTTCCATAACCAACTCCTTAGACTAGTTTTAGACCAGTCTAACACATGGTGATTCATCAATCAATGCCCCAATTGGGGTTTATTTGATAATTTCCAATACGAAGAAAATATAGCGCCCTCCATGTCCGCCCCCTGTGCCTATTGGAATTATACACCTCAACTGGCACAGATTAACCAGTTTATTGATTTGCTGATAAACGTAACGGAATAAGGGGATGCCGGTGCAGAACGCATGTTGCTTTTTTTGCTTAACGGGCCGGCTTATGCCGACTTTGAATCCGAGGTGATAGATCTGGTCAAAGTTGACATACCCGGCAGCAGCACGACCCTCACGATTTTTCTGCCGGAGCCCATGTCCCAGGACTGCAAACGGTATAAATACAGCCAGAGCCGGGGCTGGTATGACTGCAGTTCACACGTATCGCTCAACGGCGATCGAACCCGGCTGAGCAAAACCCTGCTAGACGGCGGCACGGGTGACGACGACGGTCAGCAAAACGGAGTCATCGAAGATCAGTCGGCACCCGGCACTGCGGGTCTTGCCGCCGTTTCAGGTTCGACGGGCAGCAGCGGCGGCGGAGGAGGGGACTGCTTCATCGGCACCCTGGGTGAAGAATTCAAATGGTGGCGGTTTTAAGAACCGGCGCCAAGAAATTGACGATCAAAATTCTAAGATTGTAACCAGTCAAAATTATTAAGTAAATTAATTAATTTGATGCCTGACCGCATCGCGGAAGCGGGCTTTAGATTGAAGATTTTCTATGACCTTTTAGGATTTGAGATAGATTGTCGGTGTCTCGCACAATTTCTGGAAAATCTTCCCACTGCTTAAACAGATCTTTTTAAGCTGCCAAAGTAGGAGGGCGTGCCGAGAACAATGGCGTCGGCCGCCATCAGCTTCGGATAAAAGGGCTTGAGATCATCGTCAAGCTTGCACAAATTGTCGTCCGCACAAAGATGGGCGCAGGCCCTGCAGGGCGAATAGGATAACTTCGTGAGATTGACAAACTCTGACTGTTCAGCGCTGTGGTCCAAGATGTATTGAACCATCCTGTCGATATTTCCGCCGGTGACCGGACTGCTGCTGAAACCTAAAATTGACATTGGGTCCTCCCCTCTTTTGAACAAGAAAACGGGAATCAGAAAATGAGCTGATAACGGGTTCCGGCTTTTTGACCTAATTTTTGAATAAATTCCTTTTTTGTCAGGGTCTGCAGAGCGTATTGAAACGTTCGACGCGGCCTGGCGATATCCTTTTCGATATCAGAAACCTTCAACCGTTTCTCAGGACTGGATTTAAAGCAATTCAAAACGGCCAGAGCTGATTCGGAAAGCTTTTGCAGCAAGGCATAGCGGTTACGATACACCTCGATATCAAATAAAGACGACCGCAGTATCTTAATAAAGAACCATGCCAGGGGCTCGATGTTGTACTTTTGGAGGTCGTCAAGAAATTTTCCTTCCGAGCACTGGTGCAGCCTAATGTAGTATAGAGATCGGTTTTGTTCAATATGCCTGTCGATTGTAATATACGGCGTTATTTCCTTTATGTATTTATCATCAGATTGGAGCAACGCCAGAATAAAGAGAACTCGCCCTAGCCGACCATTGCCGTCCTGGAAAGGGTGAATCGCCAAGAACCGAAATACAAACTCGGTCGCAACCAATAAAGGCCAGGCATTTTCGCGAATGTTTAAATTATACCAATCCACAAGTTCTGACATTGCGATGCCCGTAATGATCCCCGGCGGAGATGGATCCAGCACCACCCGGTGTTCACCGGTTTGGTGATTAATAAAAGTAACCCGATTAGGGGATTTCTTATACCCACCGGCAAAATTGGCTGCCTGGGGATAATACCGGAGCAAATCATGATGCAGACCTCGAATTATAGCCTCGGTTAAAGCAAATGCGCAATAAATTTTTATTTATATTGCGCATTATTGCGCAACCAGATTTAAACGCATTATATAAGGATGAGCGGCGGTGGCGCCCCCCTTTAGTTTCTAAGCTACAAGAGGGCAGGCAGGTGAAAACGAAAGGCGCAGGGCGCATGGCATACGGCGCACGGAAGGGCGTATTAAAAGGCGGGGAGGTCCATTAAATTTCCCCTCATTTATACACAGTATGGCTGATATTATCTGAGGATAAACGGAACGTACTTGGGTCGAATATCCTTTACAGACGGAAATTTTATTTCAAATGCTCTTCCGTATACAAGGACAGCTCGATCATTCGTTCAAGAAGTTCGTTTGTCTGCAGCCCTGAAAAATTGTGGCGAACGAGTTCCTTGCAAAACAGGCGGCAAATATAGCGCAGCTTGCGGCCTTTCTGTTTGCCGGCATATACAAAGTCCCTGTGCCCGTTGTTGATGACAACCACGTTCTTTTCCTCATCGTATCGCGAACGCCACATTTCACCCGGCGCCCGACGATAGGTATACCCGGGAAGCCCCTTATTCGCTTTTCCCGTATTGGATGATTGATCCATGAGAGAATCGGTGACCGTTATCATGGCCTCATCCCTGCAGGCCTTATCCCCCTGCCGAACGATCACCTCCAATGTTGTCAGGCAAGGTTCCGGAGGTGCAATGAAGGTGGTCGATTCACGGTGATTCTCATCTAGATGGCCTTCTCCATCCATTATATTCCACTGGTATACCAGGTTTTCCAAAACGATCCTTCGGGAGCGATCCCTGCAGATAACACGGTATTTTTTGCGCTTGTCAACCGAAACGACGCTCGATTTAGGAGAAATCAGTACGCTGAACAACGGACCGGCATATTCGAAAAACTGTTTTTGGCTGCTGTCATTGTCAAGCAGCTCCGGCACATCTTCAGGGTTCTCACTTTCACGGTCGATTTTCTGACGGGAATCTCCACGGATGGATCCGCTGGAAAAAAGACGCCCCGATTTATTTTGAGTTTTTTCGCCATAAATATCAAACCAGTCATATTCCTCTTGCGGAAGCCGTAAAAATGCCTCTTTGAGAGCGCGCTGGACCCTGCGCAGAACCTGGCGGCTGGACCGCTCCTCCTCAGCCTTGCGCTGTTCTTCAATGATTTTTTGAAGGTGTTTTTCAACCGGAACCATTGCCCGGCATAAAGCGTCAAAACGATCATCACGAATAATGCCATGGCGCGTTCCCGGGGTGAGAGATAAATACGGCACATCCGCAATACCCTGGAGATATCCGGCCGTCCAGGGCTCTTTTTCAAAGTGGTCCAGTTCAGTAATCGAAGGCAAGACTCGCGTACCGCGTCGATACAGGCCAACGCGGTTTACGGAAGCCGGATCGTTGAGATAAATTTCAAGATAAATATCACCCTGTTCGGTTTCAGCCGGCTTGAGATTATGGAGCAGTCGTCCAGTGAATTGCCGTGGGACCACAACAAACTCACTGCGGCCGGTTCGATCAATAACTTTGACCGTCACCGCTGTCTCTTTGATGCGGTCCCGGAGTTCAGACGCAAGATAGCGTTGAATTTTTTCGCCCGTTAAAGACCGTAGACCCGGCAGTAGGGGATAGATCGTCATGTCAGTCCCCTTGAACGGAAGCAATATCCGCTTCTTCAAGACCGCAAAATCCGGCGAATCCTTGGCCATGGTCATCTGGTATGGTTTACCATCAGCGCCGCAACAGGTCATGCTGAGGTTCTGGCCTACGGTCCAGAAACTAAGAAGACCAATACCGAATTCTCCCTGAATCCCTTTGGCTCCCCTTGACTTGAACTGTCTCTTGATAGAATCACAGATATGGGTCGCTACGCGGCGAAAATCCGGCAAACCCTGTTCATCCCTTGGAATGCCCTCGCCATCATCGCTGATTTTGAGATAGAAGGCTCCCTTTTTTTTACCCCTGACAATGACGATTTGTTTTGCCCGTGCATCAATGCTGTTTTCCACAAACTCGGCCACTGCCTTTAAGGGATTGGCTTGAGAATTGGCGATGATACTGATGGCGTTCCAGTGATCTGCAATTCGCAGCTTGCCGGCACGCACGCCCTTATTTTTCTTTTTTCTTGTAGATCCAGCCATTGCTGACATCAGTTCCGTTGCGAGGGTCCCAGTTTCAAGAATTGCCTTTTTAGATGTTCCCAGCCTTTTTGCCTGCCTGGTAATCCGGTAGGCTTTCTTCTACCCATTTTTCGTAAGCGGGTTTGTACGCATCAAGATCAATCGGCATGGGCTTTACTTTGCTTATGCATTGTTGGTTGTCAGATCTATAATTTGCAGCCCCTGAGAAGCGGAATTCTTTAGGGGGAGCTGTTCGGTCTATTCCAGGACATTAATGTTTTTTTGCGCGCATATGTCCTTGAGAATTTTGGGCCACACCGTTACACTTACCTCGCCCAGATGGGCCGTGCGCAACAGGTACATGTAGGTTCTGGATTGTCCGATGCCGCCCCCGATGCTCAATGGAATCTCATCGTTGAGAAGGGCCTGATGGTAGGGCAGGCTGAGAAAATCCTCCTGGCCCGACATCTTGAGCTGGATCTTGAGAGTTTCCTTGGTGACCCGGATGCCCATCGAGGTCAGCTCGTGGCGTCGTTTGGTAACCGGGTTCCACACCAGGATATCACCGTTTAGCCCATGGTACTGCTCCCCATTGTTGACGATGGTCTCCGTGACCCAGTCGTCGTAATCGGCAGCGCGCATCTCGTGCGGGTAACCGTCTTTTAACACCGAGCCAATGCCGATAATAAAAAGCGCCGGGGCGTGTTCCAAAAGGGTCCGGGTCTCCCGTTGTTTACGCGGCAGATCCGGATACATATTCAGCATTTCTTCGGCATGCAGAAATTTGATTTCCTCGGGGAAGTCGGGGTATCTGGAAGTTTTGAGCTGCGGGAACATCTCCTGTGCCATCCGGCCGGCTTCCCAGATGACCTTCCAGATCTTGCAAACAATGTCCTTGAGGAATTCAAGGGTGCGATCTTCTTTGGTGATAACGCGCTCCCAATCCCACTGGTCCACATAGGCGCTGTGGTCATGGTCCAAAAAGTAATCCTTGCGCACAGCCTTCATGTCGGTGCATAGGCCTTGGCCCACTTTGCAGTCAAACTGTTTCAGCGCCATGCGTTTCCACTTCGTGGCCGCCTGAACCACCTGGGCGGTGATGGGTTTGTCGAGTCCCAGTCCGCACGGGAACTCCACCGGGGTGCGCGAGCCATCGCGGTCAAGGTAATCATTGACGCCACTGTCCCGGTCAACGATCAGGGGGACCTGGACCATTTGCAGGTTGAGTTCTTTGCACAAATTCTCCTCGATGTAGCTTTTGACGGCAAAGACGGCCTGCATCGTTTCCATTGGGGACAGCAGGGGTTCATAGTCGTCGGGCAGCTCTTGCTTTAAGTCGTCATAGTTGCCGATTCCCGGCCCTGCCAGGTCTGCTTTTTTATCTGCCATTGATGACCTCCTCGGTTAAGATGATGTTCATTGCCGGAGCCTGCTGGTGACTGACGCCACCGGCAGACCACCCGCCGGAATCGCCAGCCAAAGTCCACCGCCAGCCCGGTAGGGCTCAAGTACCCCGTTCAATACCGTCCCGCATGAAAATAGAAGCGGGAAGCCATATTTGCAGGCTCCCGCTACTTGCCTGCTATTTCATATCCATATACTTCAGGACGGCGGCATTGAAGGCCTCAGGATCCTGCCACATAGCAAAATGACTGAGATTGGGCAGTAGGATGAGTGTTGATCCCGGAATGAGTGATGCCATCTGCTTGGTGTGATCCAACTTTATAGCCTCATCATACTCCCCGACCGCTACTGCGACAGGGACTCGAATTGACTTCAGCTGCTCAGGTGTAAAGTTTGGCAATTTTGCCCACATTTCAGATATCTGTGCGACAAACTCGTCAAACTGCTTGGGCGTCTTTGACAGCCGGGCATAATCGGCTGCTGTCCTTTCGACATAAGCCCCAAAGACGGGGTCAGTTTCGACCGTTGGCTTCACACCTGACGGGTTAAAGTTGGCACCGAATGCAAACAACCTTGCCAGCCGATCAGGATTGTTGACGGCGATATCGATACCGATATTGCCTCCGTCACTCCACCCAACGATCGAAGCTTTTTTGATCGATAAAATATCCATGACAGCGAGAACATCGGAAGCCATTAAGTGATAGCTGTATGCTTGATCGTCTCTGGTACTGCGGCCATGGCCCCGGCTGGCAATATTGATTACTTTGTATTTGGCCGAAAATGCCGCGATCTGGCCACCCCAGTAATCCGTATTGCCCAGGCCACCATGCAGCAGTATCAAAGGCTCGCCGGACCCATAAATGGCGTAATAAATTTCAGCGCCGTTTACCTTGGCATAGCCGGTTGCCTTGGCTAGCGGTGCAGGCAATGGTGCGGGCAATGTCTGCCAGAGCTCTGCCGCCCCGGCCTCCGGCCCGCAACCGGCGATAGCGAAAATTCCAATGGCAAGCGCCGTTAAACAAACTGTAATACTTTTCATTTTCTGAACCTCCTTTTCACGAATTTTACTTATGGTCCCACCTTCTTCCTTGTACCTGAAGTAAAAAATCCCGCTCTCATGGTCGAGAACTGGGATTATTAACATAGCTGAACCATTTTTTGATCCTTTTGCGCCAGGATTTTGATTCGGAGTCAACGGAGCATTTTTCGATGTCCCCGGATGATAGCCGATACACAATAAATATGCAAGCGGCAACGCAAAGCGTCCAGGACAACGTCAAAGTCGTCTCGAACTGGTTCAGATAGAAGCGGTCACCATATACTCGCTATCACTGTGCGCCCCGCCACCCTGAGGCTCCATGCCATCCAGTGTCGGGACGTTCTGCGCCGCGGATGACGCCGACATTGACGTTGGTCCCGGTGGCCGGGTCGCCCTCCGTATGAAACGGTCGTTTTTGGACCGTACCCGCTTTAAAAACCGTATCCATGTGACCGAAAGCTGTTAATTCAGCATGAGGACCTGTATTCGTTTTTCACCCTGAATATTTTTTGCGTCCTCCACAATACGACTGTGGTGAGTAAAAAGTATAACCTGGTTCTTTCTCGATATATCTGCCAGGACCTTGAGTGTTGCCCGGGAACGTTCATCATCAAAGTTGATCAGGATATCATCTACAATAAAGGGCATGGGCTCGCTGGTCTCAAGGCGCCATTCCAGGGTGGCCAGGCGCAGGGCAAGGTAGAGCTGATCACAGGTGCCGTCGCTCAACCCTTCTACCGACACCCGCGTATTATCCTGCCGCACACCGATAAGAACGGGATTGCCATTGTCATCAACATCGGCCTGGAGTCCGGCAAAAGAACCAAGTGTCAGCTCGGAAAAAAATCTGGAGGCAATCTGCAGCACCGGTTCCTGATGTTCCTCCCGGTAACGTTCAATCTCATCCTTCAGCACCATGGTAGCCAGCTTAATCCGGGCATATTGCTCAACCAGGCGTTTGATCCTGGCCACAACCTGCTCCATTTTCTCGGCTGCCTCTGCCGCCTGGGCACTGCCGTCCATGAGTTGCAGTTCCCGATTCTCTTCGCCGATGACCTTTAAAATTTCCTTGATTCTAAGATAGAGCTCTTCGTCAACATGTCGCCTCAGTGATGCGATCTGTCCCGGCAACTCATCCAGATCGACTTCACCTGCCTGACTTTTGATTTCCTCAAGCGGGACGCCCTCGCTCGCCTTTGCCAGGGAGGACTCTGCATCGGAAATCTTCTCCTGCAGACGCAGGTACGCGACAGATTTCCGGCTAGCTTCGGCCAGGCCGGTTGCCTTGTCGCACCTGGCTGTTGCGAGTAACTCTGCCATCTGCCCATCCAGGCTTTGCAGAGTTTTTTGCGCATTTTCTATTTCAGCGGTCAATGCCTCTGCTTCCTCATTGTTTTTCTTCAGCAGTTCGTGGTCCTGCCGGGCCTTGCCAAGCATGGTATGCAGCTGCAGTACGGCCTGATCCGGGGCTAGATCCTTTAGATCAGGAGCTGCCTGGTCCAACTGGGTCTGCACATCACCGCTGAATTTAGCGATATCACGGCCAATACCATCGATGCGGCTTTGAAATTCCTTGGCCTTTTCAAGTTTGTCTAAACAGCCGCCAATGGTTTCAAGAAGATCAAGCGCTTCACTGGGTACCACTGGATCTGTAAGACCCAGGCCTGCCAGGGCCTTATTCCACCTTTTGTGCCACTCGGTTTTGGCTGCCTCTACGGCCTCCTGCTCTTTTTGGGCCTTGCCCAATGCTGTCTGGACCTGCGCCTGCTTGTCAGTAAGTTTTTCCAGTTCCGTCCCATGCTGGGCGATGTTCTCCAAAACCGATTCAGCAAAGACCAGAACCGGCGACAGCTCCCTGCCGGAGAACGCTTCGCTTTCCTCCAGGGCTTTCAGCTGCTCTACCAGGGCCTTGCGATATTTCTGCCGGATCTGGTCCTTCTGTGAAATTTCGCCTTCCTTCTCTAAGATTTCGGTCACCCTATACCGCAGGGTGACAATATCAGACAGCCAGGCCAGCATTTCCTTGGGTGAAAGCGGCTTAATTTTTATGGATTTCCAGATTCCCTGCCATGCGGCTGCAAGGTCCCGCCCCCGTTTGGCGGTTTCCTGCTCCTGATTGATGATCTCCCGGATTGTTTCCTCAAGGCTTTCAATCCTGGCCCGCAGCGATGCCGCCCTTGTGACCCGCTCCGCTTCCCGTCTCAGCCGATCGGCGATATGATCCGCTTGCTCAACATGCTGCTCGTAGGCCTCGTGCACGGTCTGGCCCGGCTCATATTCCTCAGCCTCTTTTGAGATATTCGCCCCATCGATCCACTGCCGGCGCAGGAGCTGCCAGCCCGCCTGCCGTTTTTTGCGGGCCACCTCCAGATCCTGCTCAGTGGGAACTTCGCCGCCGTATATTACTTCCTTGTGGTCGGCCCTGGCAGCCTTCAACTCCCCTTCAGCCTTTTTGCGATCCTTGTTCAGCTGCTGTCTCTGATTGTCAAGCGCACTGTAGTCCGTCTCAAAGTGTCTCACCGTTTCCGGCAAAGGCAAAGTCAACTCCAGCAATTGATCCAGCTCCCCGAACCACAGCCCTAATCTCTTGAGGTCTGCCTGGCAGCTCTTTTTTCCCCCCGCAATCTCGCGGGCAATCTCCTCGATTTGCTCGTCAATATCACCCGATCTGCGGGCCAGTTTCAATGTCTTTGCCAAGCCATCACTGACCCTGACGGCCGGCCGGCCGGACAAGGCTTTAGCAATTTCTTTGAGCCCCTTTTGTGCCTCATCTTTCTGCTTGCGCGCCTGCAACGCCTGCTGCGTCAGGGCCTCATACTGAGAACTCAGGGTTTGAATGGTTCTCTTCTTGCCCAACACCGGCCGCAATGACTCGGCATCTTCCAGCTTAAGTTCGGGCCGTATCTCTTTGATCAGGGCTGCCGCATCCTTACGGTTATTGATCCGCATGCCATCCAGCCGGGTTCGGTCCTCGCGGCCTTTGCGGTACTCGCCGAGCCGCTGATGCAGATCCTCAATCGTTGCAGCATGGTTCAGAAGCGGTCGGTTCAAAGAGATGCCTGCCTGCTTTGCCTGCAGTTTCTCCAACCGGTCTCCGTCTTTGTCGAGCTGAAGCCGGACTTCACGGATACCCTGCTCCACTTGCCGGAGCAGCTCTGAAAACTCCGGCGGCAGCATGACCACATCCCCTAACTCACGCTGTTGCTTTTTCAGGGTTTCAAGTTCCGCCAGTTCGGGGATGGCCCTGTTCAGCCGATCAAGCCGCTGCAACTCGGCACCCTTCTGCCTGCTCTCATCCTCAAGTCTGGCCTGTTCTTCCTCCGCGGCCTGCAGGCGCTTCTTTTGTTCCTTCCATTTGCGGGAAGGAAGGCTTGCATCTTTAACTATTTTTTTCAGCTCTTTATACTCTTTGATGGCCTGGTTGATCTGCTGTTTGGCACCCCGCGCCTTAAACAGTTCATCTGCCTCGGCATCAAGGGTGTCCATAATTTTTTTCAACGAAGAGATGCCGGCACCGGCGGCAAACAGGGCCTGGCCCACCTCGCCTTTCTGGGCCAGGATATCCTCACCGCCCTGCACCAGGGTTTTATGATCGATACCATAAAGCGATTCAAAGAGGGCCGGTTCAATGCCGTGCAAAAAGGTGGCAAGCATGCCTGGATCCAGGGGCTTGCCATCAGGATCGAGGAGATCGGCCTTTCTCTTCTTGCGGCGCAAAAAGGAGAGTTCCCGGCCATCAGCGCCTTGGAGGCAACCACCGACCAGGAGTTGATCATTGGCATGCACGAAGTTATCGGAAGTACGCTCGGGAAAACCGTACAACAAGGCCTTGAGCGCCCGGAGTGAACTGCTTTTTCCGGCCTCGTTTGGGCCAAGGATGATGTGGAGGCCCGGCGCCCTAAGATCAAACTCAAGAGTCCGATCTGTGAAGGGGCCAATGGCCTTTAAGTCCAGCCGCTTGAGCCTCATGCCTCTCCTCCGTGTTGGATCAATTTGGCGATCAGAAGTTCCTTAACAGCATCCCGCAGCTCGCTCAAATGTTCAGGCTGAACCGCCAGCAGAGAATCCACGTCCAGCAACTCGGCCGGCAATTTGGTTTTCAGATTGGCAAGGTCCGGCACCCACGTCGTGAGCGCATCGCCATCAAATTCCAGGCTCTCAACCGCCTGCAGCAGACCGGACAGGGCTGTATCTTCACCAACGATCTGTGCCAGGCTGGTCTTGCGGTTTGTTCGAAACTTCACCTTCTCAAGCCACACATCACCGAGTCCGGCGGCAATACCGCGAAACTCTTCGGTCCATTGAACCGAACGGGCATGCAGCTCGGCATGCAGCGGGCAACTTCCCGCCAGCTGTAGTCGCAAGGCCAGGGTCTGGCCATCGACAATCGCTATCTCTTTTTCCATGGCCGTACGGACTCGCTCATAAATTGCCTCTTTGGTCTCGCATTCAGAAAGTTCCGCCAGGCAAACGGTCCAGCGCAGCACGTCAAGTTCACGCGCTTCAACTTCAGTAATTCGGCCATCCTCCACAGTCACCAGTGTGGCGCCCTTGGCACCGGTTTCCTTGATGTGCCGGCCTTGAAGATTGCCGGGAAAGAGGACCCAGGGATCTTCAGCAACAACCTCACGCTGATGGACATGGCCCAAGGCCCAGTAATCATACCCCTTGGATTTCAGATCATCGATGGTACACGGTGCGTAATCCTCATGCCCCTCACGGCCAGTCAAGGAGGTGTGGAGCAGTCCAATGTTAAAAAAATTGGAATCGTGCTGGCGGTATGACGAGGCCAGATTCTCCGTCACAGCGCGGCTGGAATAGCTCCGGCCGTGAATCATCACGCCAATATCATCAAGTTTGACGGATTGGGGTTTCCTGGGAGAAAAAAGAGTTACATTGTCAGGCAAGGGCATCGTCTTGGTGGTTTGACTGGCTGCATCGTGATTGCCCGAAACAATAAACACTTTAATCCCGGCTTTATGCAGCCGGCCCATCTGGCGCACAAAAAAGAGCCCGGTATTGTAATCCTTCCAATCACCGTCATACAGATCGCCGGCAATCAGGATAAAATCAATTTTTTCCTCAATGGCCATTTCAACCAGATTCTCAAAAGCCCGCCTTGTGGCCCCTCGAATCTCGTCAACCGGCGCATCGTCATGGACCTCAAGACCTTTTAATGGACTATCGAGATGTATGTCTGCTGTGTGGAGGAAACGGAACATAAATTTTTACCCCATTTAGGTTGAATCCCTTCTATTTAGCGTTTATCGGCGGGTTGATTCCAGCCATTCTTTATGTGGGCGGTGGTTGATTCAAATAGATAAAATCTTCAACCGCCTTTCTCCCCCGATGGATATGCCTTCCTTTTGGCATGCCGAAGGTCATACAGATCACAACTTTTTTATCGTTTATTTTTTACTTCAGCAGATCCATATGCCCTGTTCGAATAGAGTCTACAACCAGTTTGCCGGTCAACTTTAGTTTCCCGAGGCGGCCCTTCTTGCCGGCCACGATGAGGTCGTGAAGATCTTCCCGTGTTTGCGGCGGTTTAACTTCGACAGGTTTTTTCGCCAGGGTTATGGATTGTGCCGGGCAAGCCGGGACACAAACACCACACCCGATACAGCGATCCTGATTGACCACGGCCGGCTGGTTTTTGGCGGAATGGCTCACCGCTCCGACCTGGCAGCGTTTAGCGCAGACACCGCATCCTTCGCATGTATTCCGGTTCACGGCCGCATAAAAGTTAGAAGCCCAAAAATCCAGTGGTTTCGGGAGGATATTTTGAATCCTTAGCATGCCACAGCAGCATCCGCAGCATGAACAGATGAACTCGGCTTCTTCCGTATTGGAGGGCTGCAGCACCAAGCCTTGTTTCTGATTCTGTTCGATGATCGATATGGCTTCATCTCTGGGAATTTCTCGGCCGATGTGGCTTAGCCGGGCCATCCGGGCCATGCTGCCGATGGCCAGACAGGTCTCCTTGCGGTTCGTCACTTTACAGGAGCCGCCCTCCAGCGATTTTTTCTTGCGGCAAATGCAGTCAATGATCACAAAGGGTTCTTCAGCCTGTTGCAACAGGGTTATCACCTCATCAAAGGTGCTGACATTATGCTGCGGATGAATGCTCTTAGAGACTGGAATGGTGCGCATCTGCGGAAGTTTCGAACTTAAAAATGAAACACCGAAATTTTTGCTCGACGTGTATTCATTGAAATCCTCGATAAACTCGGGTGTCAGGCGGTTCTGTTGATATTCATACATCCCCACCACAAGGGGCGCATTGCAATAATGCATTTTGCCATGCTTGATTTTGGATTCAAGGCCCCCCTTTTCCTGGATACCGTCCAGAGTTGTTTCCAGGTCGCCGGCTGATTCGACCAGGCGGCCGGCCCGATTAAAAATCGTTTCAAGCGGCTCATATTGATAACTCAAACAACAGGCAATCTCAGCCTCTTGAGGTGTAAAAATGTGCTGCAAAATTTTTATTTCAACGCCGGACCGCGTGGCCGGAAACCCGATGACCTGGTTGTCTAAATGTTTTTGCAGCCTGACATAAACCTGATTATTTTTTTCCACGCAATACCTCCGCTTTAAATCGAGTAAGAAATTTTACAAATTACCCAATTCCATGAGTAAATTTACTCAATATCCTGAGCATATGCAAACAATTATTTGAACCAAAAGCAAGGGCATTGGGCAGGGCTTCCCGTCTAATTATTCGTGAACGGATTTGTAACTGCCAACCCGCCCATTTCGATATGGAAAGATGGAGCTGAAGAGCCTGGTTGATCCTGTTTAAGTTGGCAGAGCCAACTTGCGGTTTCTGTAATTGAGGCCTGTCCATCACCGGATTGATTTTTCTCGCCCGATCGTCTAAAGTGATCGGGCCTGAAAATGAACGGCTGCCGGTGCGGGCTGCCCTTTGTGGAAAGATCTCGGCCGCCGGCAGCATCAAGAATTTGAAAGGAGTGGCAATGAACGTTTTGGTTTTGTATTATTCCAAGGGAGGCAATACCCGTAAACTTGCCGAAGCTATCGCCGAGGGAGTGGGGCCGGTCGATGGGGTCGAGGCTTTACTGCGCCATACCCGGGACGTGACCAAGGACGATTTCGTGGCTGCCGATGGGCTGATTGTCGGATCACCGGTCTACTTCGGGACGATGGCCGCTCAGTTGAAATCAGTCCTGGACGAGTTTGTCGGGGTTCGCCGGAAAATGGAAAACAAGGTTGGTGCCGCTTTTTCCACCGCCGGCGATGCCAGCGGCGGCAAAGAGACCACCATGATGTCCATCATCCAGGCATTGCTGATCTATGGAATGATCATCGTGGGCGATCCAATGTCGGCTACGGGCCACTACGGAACCGCCTGCGTCGGCGCACCGGATTCCGCGGCCCTGGAAAATGGACAAAAGCTGGGCCGGCGGGTGGCCGAGCTCGTCAAACTAATTACTCCGCCCTAATAATTATTGCAATGCAATATTGAAAGCGCCTCTGTGAATACTGAAGACGGGTGTTGCATGGAAGCTCAGCTGATTACTATGGAATCTATAACTTTTTAAACATGTAGTCACCGCCCGCTTCGCTCAAGTCGCCAAGATTGCAGAGAAAATTTTCCTTTAACTTTCTGATCAGGGGCCAGAAAGTTAAAAAAACCAAGCCCTTCGGGCAATTGCGTGGACTGCAATTAGCACTCCTTTTTGCCAAAGTATTTGGTTCCATTTGAAGCGGATTGTCCTTTATGTTTGCCGTCCTCTCAACGGTAAACATAAAATTAATACTCTTTGCGCACTTTGCGGCTCTGCGGTGAATAAGGTTATAGTAAATACGCCACCACAACAACGAATAGATTCACATAGGAAAAAATATGCCTGACCCCAAAAACATCCCTGCCGGTGAAGACCGCCGGTACTTGCTTGGCGACGGCAAGTTTCGGTTCGCCTGCCACAGCGGCGTTGCCTGTTTTACCCGGTGCTGCCACAACGCCGACATGTACCTGTACCCTTACGATATCATCCGCCTGAAGCAGCGCCGCGGCCTGACTTCAGAGGAATTTTTAACGCAGCACACCATCACGGCGATGCGCGAAAACCCGTATTTCCCCAACGTCATGCTGAAAATGAGCGACCTCAAGGACAGCCCCTGCTCATTTTTGTTAAAAAACGGGTGCACGGTTTACGAAGACCGGCCGTATTCCTGCCGGGCCTATCCCCTTGAGCCGGCGTTTTACGGAGACGGGGAAAACCAATTGAATATCCGCTGCTACGTGGCGCGTCACGGCCACTGCCTCGGCCACCGGCAAGGCCGGCAGTGGACCGCGCACCAATGGATGGCAGACCAGCAGATGGACGACTACCACGAAATCAATGCCGGGTGGGCCCGGCTCGACAGCCTGTTCCGCCAAAATCCTTTCGGCGAAAAAGGCCTGGACAACCCGGCCTTGAAAATGGCCTACATGGCCAGCTACAACATGGATACCTTTCGCCGGTTCGTGTTTGACAGCAGCTTTCTATCCCGTTTCCACGTTCCCCAGGAGCGTCTGGAAGACGTTCGTGAAAGCGACAGCGCCCTTCTGCTGCTGGGATTCGACTGGATCCTGCGGTTTCTTTTCGGGCAAGGAAGACTCAGGGCAATATAGCAATTTATTTCAACAAATTCAGCAATCTTGGTAGTTTCTGACAGAGTGCCTGAGTTAAAAAAAATTCAAGCACCAATAACCAAATCTCAAACAAATCCCAATGACCCAAATTCAAAATTCCAAACAAATGATCTATTCCCAGTTGTGCCCAATGGCATCATCACTGGCAGGTCTGGATATGTAAAGTGACGCTGAACAACTGCGGTGTTTTGGTCATTGAATATTGAAATTTGTGATTTATTTGTAATTTTCATGGTGTTCCTTTGGCTAATAATTGCCCATAATTATTTTTGATTATTGGGAATAACTCAATTTAAGGGAAGTCAGGGCTTTGGCCAGTCTTTTTCGCATCAAGGTTACCACTTCCTTCCAGTCCGTGCCGTGCATGGGGTCACTGTTTTTAATCAGCGGCTCCAGCTGGTGCAGGAGGTCTTTGTCGCCGGAACGCCAGTAGCCCATGGCGGCGAAATTGACGAGGGGAATATAGGCCGGTAGTGCATAATAGTTATAACCGGGTGGGCCGTCACGGCCGATGTAGATGCCCAGAATGCGTCGCGGCGGTGCCAGCAGGCCGGCAAAGTTCGCCAGCGGGTGGCCGGGTTCGATAAAAACCGGGCGCAGGTTGACTTGTTTGCCGCCGGCATTCCGGCCGTAGGTCACATCCCGGGCCCACAAGCGTGGTTTTCTTGCGGAATCGATCAAAAAGGCCACGTCGTTGAAAAACGGGACCACCCGGTGATAAACGGGAATCGTCTGGCCGCCGTCCAGATACAATTCATTGCTGCGAAATGCCGCTACGAGGTGCGGCGCTGTATCGGAAGGAAAATCCCGGCCGGGCAAAAAGGTCTGCTGGTGGTTGTGCTGGGCTAGGGTCAGCAGGCGCAGTCTTTGTACTTGATCAAATGCCAAAATGGCCGCCAGGTGGATGTCCAGCCGGTGCCAGCGGTTTACCCGGCCGCCGCTTAAAAATGCGCCCACACGGCTCAGCCAGCTGATCTCCGCGGCCAGCCCACTCCAGTCAAAAACCAGATTATACTTGATATAGGTCCATTGCTCGGAAGGATTCGCAGGACTTTCGTCCCAAAAGACCTGGATGTACAGCGGGGCCGGATTGCGCGGGGTGACCTCCGGCGCGTCGAGATGAACCCGGCACTGTTCCGCATCGCGGAGATCGGCCAGATTGCGCCAGCTGGGATGCTGCAAGATTACCTGATCGTCGCGGTTGTGAACCAACCGGGCTTGGGCCAGATAATCTTCAAAAGCGATGGGCTGCCAGCTATCCGGATGAACCCACAGCCGCGGCATGAAGCGCAGGGCCAGGGCTTTGACAGCCAGCGGGATCGGGTAGATGCGATGCTCCTTCATGTAGGCATCTTTGGCGGGCTTTACCAGGGTGACAAATTCGTCGCAGTCGGCAGCCCGGGTGATTATAACGGAAGATAGGTAGAAGATAACAACAGCAGCTAAGCATTTCATGAGATCAATTCCGGCCCGATATTTTGGACGTTACGAAAACTCCTCGAAATCCACCTTAAAAGGCGGACCAATTGGATACCAATCCGTGCCCGTTGCCGTCCTGAAATGAATGAATTGCGAGAAAACGGAGATCAAAATCCGCTATTGCCAACAGGGGGTGGATATTATCGTCCGACAGGCGATTATGGGTCAGGTCGACAGGTGATCCCATCACCAGCGGCGTTTGTACCGGCGAGGCCGTTTCAATATGATGCCAATCTGGCTGCCGGCGGAGTCAAAAGCTGCCACATGATTGGGATGCTTTTTATATTCTGCCAAGAGATATCCATTTATTTATCCATTTTTATCCAATTAATGGCACATGCCAACCTGAAATTGGATATAATTGGATATTTTCTTGGATGCACCTGGTATTCTTATTGATATTTACGTATCTGAGCGATTGCCGACCTTGCCGCACCGCTGACATGCGGGTCAGGGTCTTTCTGTAATTCAATGAGTGCCGGGATGGCATTGACCGCCGCGGAGCCGCATCCGCCAAGGGCCTGGGCGCTGTACCTTCTGACATATTTGTCCTTGTGATCAAGGGCGGTTGTCAGCTCATCCACGGCCGGAGCTGCTGCGTGGCCGATTCTGCTGAGAGCGAAGGCCGCATTGTAGGCGATTTTGCCGTCCGTACTTTCCAGGGCTTCGGCCAAATACGGTACTGCCGGTGCGGCCCGTTCTGCCATGTCGACCAGCAAGGGCAGGATACGTGAACTCAGGGATTTATCCATGATCATGGCACCCAGTGGTGCGGCCGCCTCATCCGGCACAGTTGCAAAATCCCCCAATGCATACACGGCGCTCTGGCGTACCAGCCGCTCCTCGTCAAACAGGGCGCGAACGACAGCCTCGGGAAAACCGGTGATACCCGGCGCTACCAAGCCGAGTGCCCCGATGGACAACGAGCGGGTATATTGATCCGGGTCCCCGGTGAGTTCCAGCAGCACCCGTGCATCGTGTCGGGTATGGCGGGCCATGTTCCTAAGCCCCTGGACAGCGGCTTGCCGGACCCAATCGGCCTCATCTTCAACCATTTCCATGAACAGGTCGTGCGCCGGTCCGTCCGGTATTTCCTGCAGGTGGCTCAGCGACCATATGGCCCGGCTGCGCAACTTGTGCTCCGGCCAGCGGGCGGCTTTAACCAAAGCAGGGATAGCCGGAAACGCCGCCGCTTTAAAATGCGATAGGCTGGCTGCTGCATACTCCCTGACGTTGAGGGCGGCATCATGCTCGAGGGCCTGGATCAGAACCGGGACCACCAGATCCGGATAAGCGGTAGCCTCACCCAGTCTGGCTACAGCCCACCCGCGGACCCTATTACTAAAAGAGCCGGCGGATTTGACCAAAAGCTGGACTTCCTTCAGGGAAGCATCCTTAAAGTGATGCCGCCATAAGAAACCGACACCTTCGGTGAGCTGGGCATGCTGCAGATTTTTGTTAACCTTGTCGATGAATGGACCCAACAGCGGTGTACCTTTAAGCCGCTGGAAAAAGAGGGCGTCCTGTTCTTCGGATGGGGAAGTTTCTCTCTCAAAAAAATCGAGCACAGCCTCGAGGCGATCCCGGGGCGCGGCATACTTAATGATTTCCTGCATGGACCACAAGGCATAACCATCCTGGGTGCGGGGCAGCTGAAAGTGGAACATAGCAAGGCTCATGACGATCCACAGGAATGCCCAGGCCCAAACCTGCCACAGTCCTTTCATGATTCGCTTGCGCGCGGCCTGCTCCTTTGAGTCGGTGAGAAAAAAGATATCTTCGACGCCATGCTCCGGTCTCATCTTTCCCTGGGATACCTGCCACATCGGCGTTGTAAAAATGCTCATCTTGCGTTGCCGGACCACAAGGCGCTCTGAATCTAGGGCATCGGCCGGGGCATCGGGATTGGGCTGGGCCGTGCCGATGACGTAGACCGGATCGCCGGGCTGAAGTGTCATGACATGGGGGGTGGACAGGTCCGGCAACTGCTCCCGGCGCTTTAAAACAGTCTCTGTGATGCGGCCGCCGAAACTGGTCATCCAGCGGGTGCGAAACCGGCTTGCGCGCGGGTCGATCAGAATGCGGCCCGTGTCGTCTTCGAGATAGAAGGGCTGCTTGCGGGTTGAATCGGCAGACCGGGAGTTATATTGAAGGACCGGTGCCTTTGCCGATGGTGACACGGGACGGGCCCTGCCCTGGAGTTCCACCAGCCCGATGGCGGCGGATCGAGCCCTGGACGTGGGCAAAAGCTCCACCTGGGCTGCCTGGCGTGCGCGCCAGGTGCTGTCAATATAGGTTGCCAGTATGCCCAATACGATGCCGGCAAGTCCGACCGCCACATCGAGATAGGCCATCAGGCGCGGATTCTCGATCCCCGTAATGCCGATATTGTAGGGCATGTAAGGCAGGATTTCGTGCAGCAGTTGAACCAGCGCCCGGGAGGGAGCCAGAAGCCCGGCGGTGAAGACCGGCACCCAGCACAGGGAGATTAAAAGGGCGAAGAGAGGCGTATTTCCGGCCCGTGCGAAAGGTTTGATTAAGACCGTCAATACCATAACGGCCACGGTGGCCGCGATCACATAGGGCAGCGCCAGACCGGCGGCGATGGCCACCAGCGGGATCATCCCGAAGATGAGACTTAAATACAGGCCTCGCCGTATGACTTTGTATCCATAGAGCCGTCGTGCGATGCTGGGATAGAAAAATAAAAAGGCGCTGATAACCAACCATAGCAGCAGGGGCCAGGCCGGCGGCATTGACCTGAGCAGATAACCCCAGACGAATATGTAGCACGAAGCGCCGAATATACAAAAGAAATAAAATATGAAGGCCGCCGCTATCAGAACAGCCCGGTTGCGGGTCACCGGTCTTTTTCTGAGTATATCGCGCAGTACAGACAAGGCCATGGTTGCGGGAACCAGGATGGCCAGAAGTACCAGTAATTGGTATCCGGCCAATAGAGGAATGCCGGGGGCAAGCACCGAGCGTTTGGGATTAAGGGGATGGACGTAGACCAACAGGGGATCTCGTTGGAGTTCGGCTTTGCGCCGCACGTGTCGCAGGAGCACGATTCCGAGCTCTTTGTCGGCTCTCAAACGGGTATGGGTGTTATAGTAGGGCGAGGCATACTCGCCCACCTTCCCCGAAGTGCCCTGTTTTTTGAAGCTGTACATGTATCCGACTTCATTGAGGGTGCCGTCGACTGTGCTCCAGGTGTATGCCCATAGCCCTTCTACTGCACTTAACGTGAGCTTTATGCCCTTGAAAGCGGCCGGAATGCCGAGCAGCAAGGTGAGGACCAGCAGCACCGCGGTAAGCTTGCGGGATATGTTGATCGTCGGAGACGCCGGGAAGGGAGCATAAAGGGCATCGCCATTGTCGACAGGATGCCATTGACCCGTGGCAGGGTCCTGTGTCAGTGCGGTCGAATACCGCGGGGAAGGATCGTGCGGGGAGAATTTGACTTCAAAGGAGATTTTCCGGTTGGATTGGCCGTCACGGTCAACGGGTATGATAAACAAGCTTTTGGTGGCGCGATGCCGGGAGCGCCCATTGCGCAAGGTAATCTCATCAGGTGCGGCACCCAGAATTTCGGCACACCAGCCTTTAAGATGTTTGCTCACATAGGCACTGCGCTGTTTTGGTGTCCAGTCCATCAAGTTTACAATTAATTGGGCAGGTCAAGCTTAACGTCTTCTTTATTCTCTTCGGGCACCTTGAGATAAGCCTGTCTTTCGTACTGGAGCAAACGGGCCAGGATGAAGTCGGGAAACTGCTCAATCCTGATGTTGTAAATATTGGTGCTGTCGTTGAAAAGCTCCCGCCGGTCGGCTATCTGCCCTTCAACCCCGGAGATCCGCAATTGCAAATGGTTAAACGCTTCAATGGCCTTTAAATCCGGATATTGCTCTACCAGGACATTAAAGCGCCCCAGAAGATCGGCCAGCTTGTTCTCGGTTGCGATCTTGGCGCCCATTCCGTCGGCTTTCCGGTATTTCATACGCTGTTTGACGATATCGGTCAGCAGGTCACGCTCATGTTTCATGTAACCTTTTGCCGCATCAACCAGCTTGGGCAATTCATCGTGCCGTTGCTGAAGCAGGACATCGATGTTGTTGAAGGCCTTTTCCAGGTTGTTCTTAGCCCGCACCAGGCCGTTATAGAGGGCTGTGATATACGAGATGATTCCAGCCGCCACGAAAAAGGCGACTATAATTGCCAATATAATTCCGGTCATAACGATCCTTTCTCGCTAGTTGTCAAATGCAGTACCGGGCCGGGTAATCCCACCCGGATCATTGGTACAGCATCGGCATCTTCGCAATTATCAAATGATTTCTTAAATCCATATCGGCATATGGCTGCAATTCTTTAGGTATAGCGGTCTGGATAGGAGGCCGACGGCATAGCGCGTAGGGCAAAGCGCCCAGTGAGATAAAGCACAGGGATCTTTGAATTCGGAAGTGGGAATGCGGAATGCGGAAAAAAGGAAGGGGGAATGCGGAATTCGGCTTGCGACGAGTCGTTCGACTCTGAGCTCACGGCCGAAGGGCTCAGTCGTGTCGCAGCGGATTAAGATTTTAATGCACCATCAAAAACGCATAGCGGTCCATTTGCTGATCGTAGTCGGTGCGCACATTGATGGGAAACTCGAATTGCCGCACGGTGGAATACACATCTACGGCCATGGCTTCCGGGGCCGGGCGGGCCATGCGCGGTTCGTTGCAGGTCCGCCGGTCGCCGGAGCACTCCTTGCAAAAGCAGCACGAGTCCATGAACAGTAAAAATGCCCGCTCACAGCCGGCCAGGAAAACCTCCCGCTCCAGTTTGACCAGTTTGGCGTTGATCTTGCGCGACCATGCATGGCGCTCTTCGGGTTTGTCCATGGTGCCTTTAAAGTGCAGGATGACCGCATCACTGTATTCGCCGAAAAACCGTTCACATTCGGCCACCGACGGGGTGTTGGGCGGGCAGGCGCCACCATGGCCGTACTCGCCGCAGCCGAACCGGCCTTTCATGCGCACCCATTGGGCCACGATGATTTTTTTGGGGTCGATCCATTGGTAGTCGGTGTAGCCTTTGGTCTTGAAAATGTCATCGATGATTTGCCGCTTTTGCGGGGTAATGCTCATGGGTTGTTAATTCCTCCGTGTTTCATTCTTTAGGCAAATACGCTTGCTTTTCGCCAATTTCAATTATCGTTTCGAGACGAACCACCCTTTTATCAATCGCAATCGTCCTCTCAGACAACAATTCAGACGTATGATTTAGACGCTTCACTTCGTCAGTCAATTTCAGTACATCGATCAAAATATCTTTCCAGCCGGCCATTTCTACAAGCTCCTTTTTGAAAGATTCTTTAACGCCCTATCTATATTTCGATTGGCTTTTTGAGTTGAATCAATAGCCTCTTTCAACCGTGTCGATACCAGATCCATTAGTTCCGGGGCATCTAAATCTGCGAAAGGCGCAATATTGGGGTCGTAAGTATCTATGGCTACGCGCACAATTTCGGCAACCGAAGTACCTTCATCTCGCGCTATACGATCAAGCTTCTTGATCTGGCTGGGTGAAATAAGAAACTGTTTTCTAACTAATTTTTCTGTTTGAGGTGTTGGCATTGTCAAATCCTCTCATTGTTTTTAACAGTTATTTAATATACACATGCACAACAACATACACAAGTATTTTTTGACTGACCGGGATTTTTTTTGCCATTCCATGAATTTCATAGACGTCCTCACCACTAAAGTTATGTCCATAATATTGCATCAATCAAGTTTCGTGAGGTAGGCGTCCCTGGTTAACCAGAGTTCCTCCATGCGGTACATGTGCCAGTGATCGTGCATCAGTATATGTCTCACCAGGATATAGAGGGAATAGCGCTCGTATTCAGGATGGATGGCGGTTTTTTGCCAGTCGGCTTCGTCCGCCTTTTTGAGCAGTGTGAGCTGCTTGGCCCGATGGTGTGTAAATGATTCCAAGGCGACGTTTTTTTCCATGTGCGGCGGCCCGGCTTCAGTTTCGGCGTCACCGGGAACGTAAGGGACAAACTCCGGTCGGTCCTCGTGCATAAATCTATGCAGGCGCTCCAGCAGCATGGGCTGGACCTGGGCCAGGTGACTGACGTGTTCGGCAATGGTCCAGAAACCCTCGCCCCGGCGCAGGTTCATTTTTTCTGCCGGAATGGATTTAACGAATTGCGACAGGATATTGCCTGACCGTCTGAGGCCGTCCAATAAATCTTGTATATCGTTCATAGCTATTTAATCCTCGCCTAAATACTCCGCCCTGAAAGTGCTGTTCTGCAGGGCGGATTAATTCGGTTAAAAGGGATCAGGTAAAAGGTTAAAGGCTCAAGGCGCAGCAGGCCCGGAGGAAGAATCTTATGATTTCACCGCGCAAAGGACGCAGTCCGCGTCCTTTGCGCCTGCGGTGAATAAATTATATCAGATTAAGATATGGCCATTACCGGGCCGCATGAGGCCCGGTGTTATGCAACTATTGCGGGTCTAAACGCTTACCAGTTTTCAGCCAGCAGTTCGAAGTATCCCCGGGGCTTGACGCAGGCCGGGCATTTGTCCGGGGCGGCATCACCGACGTGCAGATAGCCGCAGTTGCGGCAGCGCCACGCAGTTTCTTCCGTGCGGGCAAAAGCCCTGTCGGCCGCCAGGTTGGCCGCCAGGTCACGGTAGCGTTTTTCGTGCTGTTTTTCCGATACGCTGATCGCATCCCAGGTGTCGGCTGCGCGCTCAAATCCCTCATCGCGGGCGACCTGTGCAAAACCCGGGTACATCTGCGTATACTCGAAACGTTCTCCATCGGCCGCAGCGACCAGATTTTCAAATGTTGTTTTTACGACGCCGGCCGGAAAACTCCAGGTGATTTCCATTTCACCGCCATTGAAAAACTTAAAAAAACGCAGCGCATGCTCGCACTCCTGGTCGGCGGTTTCATCGAAGATGTCGGCGATTTGAATCAAGCCGTCCTCGCGAGCCTGGCGTGCAAAATAGGTATAGCGGTTGCGGGCCTGGGATTCACCGGCAAAAGCCGTCAGCAAATTTTTGGCGGTTTGACTTTCTCTGAATTTACCCAACTCGGACCTCCTTTGTTTCGAGTTTAAAACTAATCGGATCAGTCATCTTCGTAGACTTCAATGGCATCAGCGCCGCACTCGCGAGCTGCCTGCAGGACGATTTCCTTGAGATGTTCGGGGATTTCGTCCATCTTGACGATCGACAGCAGTTGATCTTCGTCATACTCGAAAATTTCCGGACACAGTTTGTTGCAGTTTCGGTCTCCCATGCACTGTTCGGTGATAACGACTTTCATGTTTTTCCTCCTTAACGATTCGTTAAATAGTTGACTGGTGTTTATTTATTTTTAGCAAATAGTTCATAACTCAAAGGGCGGGCAGAGTAAAGATTTTTGACCAAGTTTGTTGAGAATTTTTATCCGATTGTGCTCAAATTGCCGATCAAGGGGTGCCGTCAATTTACCTTTTTGACAGATGGTATTTGACCCTTCAGCCGTGTTTATTTCTCAGACAGCCGGATCGGCGTTTTTTACCCGGTTTTTGTAAATACCCGGTGATGAATCGGGGATCTCAATTGCGCCAACAATTTTCTGGTAATATGCGGGGTTTTTGACATCGCCGACAATGGCGTAGCCATAGCCTTTTAATTGCATGTCGAGCAGACATGCCATCAGCAGGGCTTGGCCGGTCCCCTTTCCGCGCTCGGATTTTTCAACACCGATGGGGCCAAAGTATCCCAGGGCAGTGGCGTCATAACAGGCGAAGCCGATAAATCGGGTCGCTTTCACGGCCACGAAACAGCTGCGGGGGGTGTTGGCGGTCGCAACATCCGTTTCTGCGGCCCAGCCGGGGCTAAATTGTTTCGATACCCAATCTATGATCATATGCTTTTCAGGGCCTATTGGTTTGCGGACACTAATTCCGCGCTCTTTTTGTTGGGCGATGAAACGCCGATCATCGTCCAGATCGTATAATTTTATCAGCATATCAGCCATGGTTCATCCTCCCGGCATAACTTCATGAATTTGTGATTTATCGGATATAGGGAGAAGGCGCAAGGGGTAAGATATCGGTTTCAGGTCTCGGATTTCAGGAGCCAGGGAAAATGGTGGAAGGTGAAAGGCTAAAGGCCTTAGGTGATGAGCCGGAAGGCTGAGAAGCCCAGGTCGGCGGATATGGGGATTGGAGCAATGAGTGCTGAGGAACGGGTTCCATTTTGGTATACCTGAAATTTGATAAACCAAAAAATTTTCATCTTTACCCTTGACCTGTACTAAGGTACAGGTCTTATTATATTTAGGAGACATAAAATGGAAAAATTATCAATCGGTGAACTGGCCCGGCAAGCCAATGTCAATATTGAAACTATACGGTACTACGAGCGTAGGGGGCTGATAAGCGAACCACCTCGCAACAAAAGTGGACATAGGCGGTATTCACACGAGGCAGTGAAACGCACAGACTTCAAAAAAGGACATGTTTGCGGCGTTGGCCGGGACTGTGCTGGTCGCTTTGTGCTGTTTTACACCGATCCTGATGATTCTGCTTGGGACAATCGGATTGAGTGCATTTACGCCATACCTGGATTTGGTTTTGTTACCGGCCTTGTGTATCATGATCGCACTCTCCATAGTTTCCTTTTTGCGGTGGCGTAAATCAGCAAAAAAGCAGCAATAGACAAAGGTGCTGAGAACCAGTTGGGGGTGCCCCTTTCATGATACGCTTGAACCTGAGAGCAGTGGTGAACTGATATGAAAACCGAAAACCTTTCAAGTACGGGAACAATTTTAGCTTCATCAGAACTTAATGCCAACAAAAAGTCTTCTCCTGATCATGGAAAAGATAGCGGCGGAAAAGAAAGCGGGTGGACGTGACTGCGCTATCAAGAATCCACAAGGCAGGTGATGTTTGGGCGATGTCCGCCAGGTGGTGGACAAAATGACAAGTAAAATATAAGACGAATATGTTGAATAGGAACTCGATAGATGGTTATCGCTAAATCGCCGCAAGTTAAAGATATTGAGATATTAAATAATCTTGCTCAAAAAGAAAGGCTGATGAATGAAATCAAAACAGCTTTTAGAATTGATTTCTCTTGAAAATTCACTGACCCCCTTAATAAGCAGATTTAATGACAATAAAGAGAAAATGCAATTCTTAGCCTTACTCTCCCCTACATGTCCATTGTGACGTGACAAAGGTGCCCGTGCGGTACATGAGAATGTTTTTGAAAAATATGCCAGTGAAGATATCAGCGCTTCAATAGTTTGGATACCCATTCTGGATGATGATACTTTTGATGCGGCGCTACCATCTGTGAGATTTTTAGATGACGTTAGAATCAAACACTTTTACGATAACAATAAAACAGTCGGCAAAATCATTGCCGATAGTGTAGGGTGGGCAGGGAATGTCGCCTGGGATATTTATCTATTTTACAGGCCATTTGCAGAATGGACGGAAACACCACCAAAACCACTGTACTGGATGCATCAATTGACCGATGGCTGGGCGACCAAGGATAAATATCGAACTGGAGGCGATTTAAAAAATGAACTTTTTATTTCAATGGAGAAATTGTTAAGCAACTAATTTCCTTCTTCTGAGTATTCACTTGCTATTGCACATTAAGTACTACGCAACCCGCGTTATAATTGGATGATGGGGTACGGCATCCATAAACAATGACAAATCATTGCATGTTCCTGCTGCGAATCTTTACAATTATCAAACACCAAAATTGCTGATTACGCTAAATTGCGAATACCACCTGGGAGAAGATATCGTTAATTCGTTTCCATGGTGTCGAGCGCCTGGGAGGCGAGCATTTTTTTTCTCAGGCGCGGCGGGTACAGCCTGCTCACGCGATTTTGCAGGTGCTCATATTGATTGACGTACAGTCTGCGTATGGGGGTGCCGTAGACACAGAGCATGACACTGGTTTTGCCGGCCGGGTTGCCGGCCTTGTGGATGCCGTCATTGAGGGGCAGGACCGACGCTGTTTGGCCGGGCTGCAGAACCGGGCCTTCGATTTCCCGCAGGCGGGCATATCCCGGTCTGGTCTCATCATCTTCCCGGCGATATCGAATCACTTCGATCCGGTTATGGACACAGCCGTAAACTCCCCAGGAATTGTGATCATGGACCGGTGTATACTGCCCCGGCTCATAAATGTAAAGTCGAACTGAGAACAGCCGCTTGGTATTAATGAACAGTATGAATTCATTGGTGAACATGGTTGCCTGGCGGGCATCAGGATAACGTTGACCTTTGACGATGTTGGTCAGGATCTTCTTAAACAACCGGTGGTTCAGCAACAGGGCCGGCATCTCTTTGCCGATATAGAAGATGCGCTTTTCCATATCTTTGTAATGTTGAATTGATTCCGACCAGCGGTCAAATATCGTCTGTAATTCATTCAGCGATTCAGGGAGTCGGGACAAAGTAATTTTCCTCCTAGTTGTTTGGCCTCAAGCACATTAAAAGTTGAACACGATTCTTTAAATTATAGGTAAATCTTTCAATGTAATCTAAGTTTTTTTTCGAATTTGAGTTTTGTAATTTGAGATTTGTTTGTAATTTGTCATTTGAATTTTGGAATTTACACATACAAAGATCTCAACGATTCTATCCATCAAAACCAGCCTAACGATCACCATTCTCCAGCCGCACATGCTGATCATAAAATGGTGCGCCGGAGCCCAAATCGGTTATACCGGAACAGATGAGCTGGTTGATGCCACCGCCTTGATTCATCCAATCGCCGCGCCGATACAGCACCACCCCGGGGTGCAGGCCGGACATGGTTTGCAGGGTTATCTTCAACCGACCCAGCGGGGATACCAGATACACGTCTCTGGACCGGTCGATACCCGGCAGCACCGGATTGTCGGGCGCTACCCAGGCCCTGGGCAACTGTTTCTGATCTTCCGGCAAAATCTGGGAGTGAATGGCATTTCTGCGCACCAGGGTCAGCAACTGCAGCGGATACTGCGGGTCAGCCGCGGGCTCGGCATGCAGGGTCGCGGGGAACCGGTATTTCCCGTCCCGGTGGTCAAAGGTCAGGTCGGCGTAAGCAACGGCCGGCCGGTCGGCCCGGGCACAGCCCTGTTGACGCAATTGTTCCAGGGAAACCTGCAGACCGTGCTTTTCCAGCGAGTTGCGCAAACAGGTCTCGGTATCCGGAAGCATGATTGGCGGATCAAGCCTTTTGCCGATTTCAGACAGGATCCACATGTCATTGCGCGCTTCGGCCGGTGGGTCCAATACCGGACAAACATGCTGAACATATTCGTGCATGTATGAGCCGATGATGTCTTCCTGTTCCAGCATCAGCGTGCTGGGCAGTATCAAATCCGCCCGTTGGGCAGTATCGTTCATAAAGGCATCCACCACAACCTTAAACTCGACGCTATCAAACGCACGGGCAATCCGGTGGGAGTCCGGCGCCTGGTTGACCACGTTGATGCCGTTGACCCAGATCATTTTAATCGGCGGGTCGTGTGCCGCCAGAATTTCCTCGCCGATAGCGGAAATGGCAAACGAGCGCCTGCTTTTTCGTTGCGGGTCGGCGGTCCAGGCTAAATTTACGTTGCGGTAGGAGTGCAGGTGAAAATAGCTGCCGCCGCCGGCGATGCCGATATTGCCGGAAAGAAGTGCCAGGGCATTGATAAATCGAGTGTTTTCACCGCCAAACCGGTAGCGCTGCAGCCCGGTGCCGACAAATGTGGCGACGGGCGAGTCCTGACGATACCAGCGCCACAGTTTTTCGAGATCTGCCGGGCTGACCTCGCAGGCGCGGATTAGATCTTCCAGTCTAAAGCCCGATACCATATTCAGAAATTTTTGCGGCCTTTTGGTATGTTTGAGAATGGCCGGTGATATACACCGGTTTTCCGCCTGCAGCTTGATAACAGCAGCCGCCAGAAAACGGTCGGTACCGGGACGGAGGCGGATACGCTCTTTGGAAAGCGTGTCATTCCCGTCGCCGCCGGGGGAGATGGTCAGCATGCGGGTTCCGTTGCGGCAGGCTTTACGGATTATGGCCGCCGTGTGAATCGAACTGCGGGAGAAATCCTTGCCCCAGTTAACGATGCCGGCGGCATTGTTCAGGTCGTTGATATCATTGTTTTTGCGGGAGCCAAAATCGTAAATGTAGGCCATGAAACCGGCGGCGTCGCACAGCGATCCTTTGGTCCGGCTGGTTCCCAGAATCGAGAAAAAAAGGGCTGTGGCGGCCTTCAAAACCCCTTTGGCGCCTTCGCTTTTAATTTGCAGAATGGATTTGGGCTCTGAACGCAGCGCCTGAATCTTCTCGGCGCACAAATCCAGGGCCGTATCCCAGGTGACACGCTGCCAGGTGCCTTTGACCCGCAACAGGGGTTGTTGAATCCGTTCGGCGTGCTGCAGGCGTTTGATGTGGCCTTTGATTTTAGGGCAGGTGAAGCCGGAAGTAAACGGGCTGTCCGGGTTGCCCCGCAATACGATGCGACTATCCGAACGTTGGTCCACTACGAGGGAACAGGCATCCGGACAATCCATGGTGCAGGCGGTAATCGTCGAGGTCATTGGTGTTATCGTCGATATCTAAAATGGTTGGTTCCAGGTTCAGTGCTGCTGCTGGTCGGCGATTTAGCCAGTTTGATCGATAAAAGAAACTGATAAACATCGAACGTTCAACTGTCTTTAGATCATGTCTTCAGCGTGAATCGCTTTTCAGGCTCAGGTCCAGGCATCGAACGGCAGATTTGAGTGAAATGGCGCCATCGACCCGGGATTCCTATAAAGGAGCCTCATCGGCCACACGCTGATGTTTTTTTTTGCCTCTCAACAAATCCCGCAGGGCGCCTTTAAACGGCAGCTGGTTTTTGGACCGTTTTTTGAAAATCTCTTCCATGGACAAATGGGGATCGCGGTCCGGGTTGCGAAGATACTGACGGATTGCTTCAAGCCTGGCGACGATTTCCTGCTCGGCCTGATATTTCAAATCGGTCTTCATTACCAGGATTTTTTCTTTTAAATTCTGATCCTGCTGCAGATCTTTGTACTTTTTTAATTTATATTCCAGGCGTAAACTGGTTAACGCCAGCAGGGTCTTTTCATAGTCAGGTCCCAGCCAGATGAGTTCGGGTACCAGATCGCCGAAATTGGATACACCCAGGATGTCTTTATTCTGCAGCCAGTATCCGAATAAGAAATCCAGTTCCAGATCTTTATAATTTTGCAGGGGCATATACATGCGCCGCAGATGCAGCAGCACTTTTTCGGCCTTTTTTTTGTGACCGCCGATGATGACACTGCCGCCGACTTCACCCTTTGTAACGCCTTTGGTCCACGGTGCCCCGGTGATGCCGAAATCATGGTAGATGGGAATGTGCAGCAGTCCTGACAGGGTGTTGAGTGCCAGCGCATACCCGGCCGACGGGCCGCCGACGGTATAAGACGCCGTAAGAAGCTGATGATGGATGGTAAATTTTTCCAGAAATTCCCCGAACAGTCTGGCAATACTGATCTTGGGAGACAGGGCCTGAAAATAATTCTGCACCATGGTCAGCGCTTCCTGGGCCGACTGCTGGGTCATCTGAACGGCCATTTCCATTTCAGCGGCTGCCGGAGAAGAAGAAGAAACGGCACCGGTAACCAGTACTTTTTCCGAAGATAAACTGTAGTTTAGGCTGGTGGCAATGGGCAGCAGCACGCCGGAGACATCACTGGCCCCGACACCGATGATAAAGCCGATTTGCGGCTCCTGGCTCAGCTCGGCTTCTAAAAATTCGTCCAGCTGCACGGAGCCTTTCTTCACCGGGCTCTGGGATATTTCTTTGCGCGCCGAGGTCAGGTGCGATTGCATCAAAGGATAACCGTCGGCAGGATTGATATGATCCAGCAGCTTTAAGATGGCATCAAAGTGATTGATGAATTCATTGGGGTCGCTTTTGATCTGGGTGCGGATGTTGCGGGGCACATCCAGGGCATCCAAGATTCCGATCAGCGTCTTGAAGTTAAATTTGATAAAATTTACCTGCACTTCGCGCTCGGCGCCTTCCAGAGCCTTTAATTTTTGAAGAACGCGGTGTTCCGTGCCGCGCAGGCTGCGGGCTTTTTCGACAAAGGCGGTATAATCAGCAGGTGTGTTGCAGATGCCCCTGGCAGCATCCAAGATGACTTCCAGGCTGACGCTGTTGCTCAAGGGGACATCTTCCAGGGTTCGTTCGATAATTCTGGTAATGTCCTCATTGTTTAAATGCCCTGATACTTCCAGTACTTTCAGACGTTTGGAACGAATCAGCGCCGGATCCAGGATATCGAGGCGGTTGGTGGTCAATACGGTAAATACACAGTTTAGCGGAATTTCGCCGTCAATAAGATTGAGAAATTTATTGGTCAGTTTATCCGACGGTGATCCCCCGGAGGCGCTGCGCTTGGGTACCAGGGAATCGCCTTCGTCAAAAAAGATAGCGGTGGGTGCAATCATCTTGGCAATGTCATAGACTTTTTCCAGATTGGCCACCGCACCGTCAATCGGGTTGACCGGATCCTGCAGCGCTGCCGTACTGAGGAATATATCATGGACCTGTTGGTTCTCGCTGAGCCAGGACCGAACCAGAAAGGTCTTGCCGCTGCCCGGCGGCCCATTGAGCACAACCCCTTTTTCCTCACTGACCTCGTAGAACAGGCAGTTATTGATCATTTCCGAGAAACTGTTTTTGATATCGCCGGCATATTCGTCCCATTTGACCTTCCGATCCATGTGGTCGACGGCTTTCTTGAACAGATCGCCGTAAGAGTTGCGGGCCACCAGCTCAAAAGCCTGGCGCACCAGCACTTGATCATCCAGGTGTTCGGGTAAGAAATCGCCTTTGATTTCGATAATGGAGTAGACCAGTTTGCGTACATAGGAGGGGGTAATTTTTAATGTCCGCTCATCAAAGATGGTGCTGATCTTTTCAACCGCCAGGTCCAAGTTATCGGCGGAAAGACAGGTGACCGACGGATGACAGCGTTCGTCCAGGCTGTCGGCGATGCGGATATTGTTGCGCAGCAATTCGAGCCGCACGAGTGCTCTTAGATTGTCCGAATTTTTCCAGTTTTCGGTGATGTCAATGATCCGGCCCTTTTCCACAAAACGGCGGTAAATGGCCGTATCGATGCGCTCCGGCTGATCGGTGGTGGCGATCAGCAGGCAATCCCGCCGACCGTTGGTAATTTCATCGATAATAATGTTGGCCGTGTCAATCAACGTTCTTTGTTGATGATCGACTCCCGACTGGCGACTGTCCGATTTGCCGAAGGCACTATGGGCTTCCTCAATGTGTCGAATAGTTGTTTTGCGAGGGTCCCCCAGCGCTTTTTTGAAATAATTGCCCGGCTCACCGGCCAGAGCCGTCTGATAATCATTGGGGGTTACCATGGCATAGTCGACCTGAATACTCTGCCCTTCCAGTTTGGAAAGCTGCTTGCTGATGCGCTTTTTCAGCAGCCGCCGGACCAGCGGGATGCGGGAAAGGCGCTTATAATAATGAAGCCGCCTGCGGCGGGTAATTTCCTCTGCCAGGGTTGGATCGATTTGAGCGATGGATTTCCAGAATGGCTCCTCAGCCAGCAGCTCTTCCTCTTTTTGCTTCAGATCAATTTCCGGCTGCACTTCGTTGACGAAAATGATTCTTTCGATGGTCTCTTTGACGGTCGCAGTCTTGCCGCTGCCGCTGGGACCGATTACCAGCAAGAGCGGCGCTTTGGGTACACCGGAATCGGAGGAATATTCTTTGCGGATGTGGGCCCGGTAAATTTTTTCGAACAGCGCGGCCATCCTGTCCGGAACGTGAACATCGCCAAGCTCTTTATTCAGCAGCGACAGCAGGTAAATATAGTCCTTGGCGGATACCTCTTTTTCCAATATCTTGTTCCAGGCCTCCTGGGGTTCGGTCTGTCCCGAGATTTCAAATCTTTTCTGCCAGTCGGTCAAAATCTCCGGGTCTTTCAGGATGACAAATTTTTTATCCTGGGCGGACATAAATAAAGACAGCAACACTTCGATCATGGTATTGATCATATCCGAAGGCGGATGGTACTGGTTTAAGCGGGCACGCATAAATGCCTTGGTCTCATATGACCATGATGCCACCAGATCTTCGATTTCGCGGATTCGATTTTCAGGCAGACGGACATACTGCTTTTCTTTGGTCAGTCTTTTGGCCATTACTCGTCTCCTTTGGCGCCGTTTGCCGCCGCAGGGGGCGGTATGGTCAGAGCCGGTGACCCCTGGGTATTTTGAATCACCAGGGTATTTTGACCGCCCTGGTTTTTCTCATAAGCCGTGGCCCACTTCTGCTGCGTCAAAAATTGCAGCAGCGGCAGGTCGGTAGAGCCGTCCGGCCGCCCCAGGGCTTTCTGCAAGGACTGGATGCCGCTCAGATAGGCAGCGTAGAGTTTGCGAATGCGGGATGCTTCCTGGTCGGCGGCATAGTTTTCGGCTTCGGCAATCAGTTCGCGGCGTTTCTTTTCTTCGGTTGCTTCCACCAGCTTATCACCGAAGCGCGTTTCTTTGAGCACGAAACTGACCACTTCGATGCCATATTTTTGCTCCAGGTTCGGTCCGCCTTCATTGATGGGACGCGATTTTAGGGCCCGAAATATCTCCTCTTTGATCATTTCACGATCACTGATCAGCTCGTCGACCTGCTGGGCCTGCAGGATATCTTTGACAATACCGTCATAGTCTCCCTGCAGGATGCTCAAGGGGTCGAGGTTTTCAATGGCCCAGGTCTTCAAATCATCGATCCGGTAGGTCAGGACGCCGGAGGTCCAGAGCGCCACATTACCCTTTGAAATGATACGCATCGGTTCGAGCTGGCCGCCCAGGAAAAGCCGTTGATTCATGAGCGGAACTTCCTGTTCGATACGGGTGAAATAAGGCAGCCGTGCGTGCCACCCGATGTCGGTCACGGCCTCACGTTGCCCACCAAAACGCTCCAGGACCACGGCATAATTTTTTTTGACCTTGAAAAATGTTTTGGTGGCGTAAATTATGGCCACGCCGCCATAGACCAATCCGACAATTGTGACCAGGGCCAGCAGCCTGCGTAAAAACGTTTTGACAAAAGCTCTCCGGAGAAACTTTTTAGGAAGTTCATTTGACATGATGACTCCTTGTATTTGAAACAATCGGGTGACTTGATATATTCCGCTAAATCAAGGTGTTACAATCTTTCCCATAACAAATTATATGCTTGCCAGGCATAATTTCAATTGCGAGAACAGCTGGATGTATTATAATCTAGGTTAAACGGTTCAGAGTTCAACGCTTATCCGCCTCCGGCGGGTTCCGGGTTGAAAAACCCCCAAACAGTTTATATCAACTGAATTGTTAGAGACACAGAAGCAGCTTCGGAAGTCGATGGCGGACAGGGGCAATACTCTTCTCATTCAACATGTATCTCTGAAGCACGAACGATTCTTTTATTATAATCCACAAACCATAATTATTCAAAAAATAATATCAATGGACCATGTCAGGCGAAAAAAATGGCTTTCATTCACTGGGTACGCGGTGGCTTTTCTAAGCGTTTGGTCGCTTTCTCTTATCTTGGCTGAAACCTATTTCCCCAACCCGTCATCGGGCCTCACCCCACGACAACCCGATCGCATTGCGCGCCAGCTTTTTCATCCGAACCCCTTGCAAAGTTCGCCGAAAGACGCTGCTGTGAATAATATTCAGCAGGAGGAACTTTTCTTCCGGCTTAACCAGAAAGTTTCCGCCGGTAAAGCAGAGCTTATCTATCGCGGACTGGTGGGAGCGGTCGAGTTCCGGATCGACGTCATAATCCCTGAGTTGGACCCGCAAGTGTCTTATCCCTATCGGCTTGAAATTTCAGAAGCCAAAAAATCCTTTCGACTGGCGAATCGCAATTACCGGTTAATCTCCGCTAAAAAAGCAGCGCTTCGGTTAAAGCTAATTAATCCGCCATGAAAAACACCCTGTTCAGGGTTGTAAATTGTTTTTGATAAACTGAATTCAGTTATTAGATCGATGCGGCGCATTTTTTTCTGTTTATCTCCAATCAGCTGCCGGAAATTAAAGAAAATTTAATCCTAGTTAACAAACTTTAACCCCAATTGAGTGAAACTCAATTGGTGGGTACTCGGTATCTGGTACTGGGTATTGGTTTTAAGGAATGGGTTTGATTTTTAATATATCACCCGCAAGGGCCATATGAAATGAGTTACGCAAGGCCACCAAACCAATACCTGATAGCCAATACCC
>Ga0209260_10000159_pt1 | contig 45180 bp, 48 predicted proteins | sample WorMetTypGCAVOLI_FD_187421 | JGI IMG/M metagenome (GOLD analysis project Ga0209260, IMG submission 187421) | Marine gutless worms symbiont microbial communities from Max Planck institute for Marine Microbiology, Germany - Olavius algarvensis... ...
ACGGGAGTGAAGTTTAAAGATGGAATCGAGGTGACGACGGGCAATTAGGTAGCAGCTGGATCAATATCCAAACACCAGATTTGACGAGAACTCTTTCTCAATTACTTCTAGCTTTTCGCAAAAAACGCAGTGTTTGAAACCTTGGGCAGATCGGCCGGTGCCAGATTGATAGTGATTCGGCGGGTGGGAAACTCGAATCCCGCGTTAAGCACCGCACCACGAACGCGATCTTTGCTTTCACGGACCGCCGCTTCCGGCAAACCAGCGATAGAGAGGCTCGGAAGACCGTTGGAGAGATGGACCTCAACGGTCACTTCAGGTGCCGCGATACCTTCCTGGGCACGACTGTAGACGACAGCGAGTGGCATAGCCTTCCTTGGTCGAGGGCTGCCTCATCCCGGGGCAGCAAAAACAAAGTCAACAGTGAAATCGAGTGTACGACGTTAGTCGCTGGTATCCGTACCTTCTGTGGACAGCTTTTCTTCCATCGCGGCCACTTGCTTCTCCAGCTCCTCAACCATCGCTCTGGTCCGCGCCAAAACCTCGGTCTGCACCTCGAACTCCTCCCGGGTAACGAGATCCATGCGAGAGAAAAAACCCTGCAGCACGGCGCGGAAGTTCTTCTCCATCTCGTGCTGCATTTCACGCAGTCCTGGTGGAAGCGCACTCGCTAGCGTTTTGGCGAGATCGTCGAGTAACGTGGGATTGATCACTCCAAATCCTCATGAAGTTAAGAGTGTGAACGAGCACAGCATTGTTTCCCATCGCGGTCGCCGATGCAACGCTGGCGCGTTGTTGCGGTCGTCAGAGCGTTTTGTGGCTACCATCACAATAGGGGCGATTCCCGGTCCGCTTGCAACCGCATAGCCAAACCTTTCCCTTCTCTTTGACCTCTAATCGTTGGGGCGTGAATTCAGTCCCCTGGTGGGAACCATCGCAAAAGGGTTGCGTTTTCGATCGACCACAAGCACACCACCAGTAAGTGCCTGGCTCGAGTTCCACTGCAAAAGGTGCTTTCTGTGCCACTGTGGGATCTGCCATGATAGCGCTCCATGGAAGTTGAACGACTCGCGGATACTTGGGTGAAAGTTTAGCAAGTGAACCAGGAGAGTTTGCCTACTCTGGAGGTCGAAGGTCTGCTCTGTCATGGCCACGGCCCTTTCTCTCTGCAACTCCAACAAGAGGAGTGCGTGGCGCTCTCCGGTCCGTCAGGGGTGGGTAAAAGCTTGCTGCTGCGATCCATTGCCGACCTCGAGCCTCATCAAGGCGTCGTCAGCTGGAACGGGGTGAATAGTCGCTCCCTGACCGGACCCCAATGGCGTCAGCGGATCGGCTACCTGGCCGCTGAAAGCGAGTGGTGGTCGGCGCGAGTCGACGAACACTTTCCGACCCCCGACGCGCGAGAGCTGCTGCCACTGCTGGATTTTTACACCGATGTCTGGTCGGCGCGAGTCGCCGATCTCTCTACCGGAGAGAGACAGAGGCTGGCGCTGCTGCGATTACTCGCCATCCAACCCCAGGTGCTATTGCTTGACGAGCCGACGGTCAGCCTCGATCCCGATAATTCGCAGCGGGTAGAGCAGCTGCTGGAGGCGCACCGGCATCAATATGGCACCCCCGTTTTGTGGGTGAGTCACGATCCCAAGCAGATCGAGCGCGTCGCCGACCGCCACCTGATTCTGGGTAAAGGGGGTCTTAAACTGCAGGAGTTGGCGGCATGATCCTGTTGACTCCCTGGGACCTCGCGCTCTCAGCGCTGCTGGTGCTCGCGCTGGCCGCTCTGGCCCTTTCGCTACGGTTGGGAGTAACCCAGCAGATACTGGTCGCAGCGTTGCGTTGCGCGATCCAACTGCTGCTCATCGGCCTGGTACTGAAGACGTTGTTTGAAAACGTCCATTTGGGGTGGGTGGCACTGCTCAGTTTCGCGATGTTGATACTCGCCAGCCGAGAGATTCATGCCCGGCAGCACTATCGGCTGTCGGGGTGGTGGAGTCTGGGCGTGGGAGCGACATCGATGTTTCTCTCCTCCTTTACCGTCGCGGTATTGGCGTTAACGGTGATGGTCAAAGCCGAACCCTGGTATCACCCCCAATACGCCATTCCAATGCTAGGCATGCTTATCGGGAATACCATGAACGGCGTCGCCGTGGGATTGGACCGCCTCACCAGCGCCGCCCAAGAGCGAAGAAAGGTGATTGACGCCCGTTTAGCCCTCGGACATACCTGGCGCGAAGCCATTGGACCGATACTCCGAGATAGCATACGCGCCGGGACGATACCCATCGTCAATGCCATGGCGGCGGCCGGAATTGTCAGTCTTCCGGGTATGATGACCGGCCAGATACTGGCCGGCAGCCTCCCAATAGAAGCAGTTAAGTATCAGATATTGATACTTTTTCTGATCAGTGCCGGAACTGGCTTCGGAACCATTGCCGCGGTCTGGATCGCCGCTAGACGATTATTTGACGATCGGCAGCGATTACGCCTCGATCATCTGGCAAATATCCCGTAACACCGAAGAAAATAGGGTGACATACCGGTTGAAATTGGGCTAACCTTACAATTATGCTAATTGAATCAATCAGACTTACAATGTGATCTGATTCACGGCGAAGCTCAATTTTCAGCATTACGCTCCGGTATATAAGGCAAGTTGCCGCAACATATGGGTGGGCTCAGGATGTCAACCGTTAACGAAAAAGCAAGGACCTCACAAGGCGCCCGGGAAGAAATCCAGGGTAAAGCGCCCCAAGCCACACTGGATCAGTGGGCAACGTTTCTGGCTGTCATTGATACCGGCGGCTTTGCCCAGGCAGGAGAATTCCTGCACTGCAGCCAATCCGGGGTCAGTTACACCATTAACAAACTGCAGGAACGCCTCGGTGTTCAGCTCTTCACCATGGAGGGCCGCAAAGCGATCTTGACCGAGGTCGGCCACGCGTTGGTGGATAAAGTTCGTGTTCTGATCAAGGATTCCCTGGAGCTCGAGGCGATGGCTAAGCAAATCGCCTTTGGCCAGGATACCGAGATTCGACTTACCGTCGATAAAGCCTTTCCAACCAGCATGCTGGTAAACGCTTTGGGCTCCTTTTCTCAGGAGAGCCCGGAGATCCTGGTGCGTCTCCAGGAAGCGGCCAACCTGGAAAGCGACGATCTCGCCGAAGCGACGGACCTCGCCATCGGACCTCAAGTTCCTCGCGACTGCCTCGCCGACTTCCTGATGGAGGTGCGCCTGGTCGCTGTGGCCCATCCCAGCCACCCACTGCATAAGCTGGATCGAGCCATCTCGCAGGACGATCTGCGCCAAGAGACCCAGGTCATCATCACCGATTCCCGTACCGGCGATCGCCACTCAGGATGGGTCAGCAGCTCGGGCAAGTGGTATGTAGCCACCATGGAGACGGCATCTGCCGTTATCAAGGCCGGCAACTGCTTTGGCTGGCTGCCCGAACACTTGGTTGAAGATACGGTGAGCAGCGGTGATCTGAAGGTACTTCCTCTGGAGCGTGGCCGTGTACGCGCGGTGCCCATGTACCTGATCTACCCCAAGAACACCGGCGAACACGCTGCTACCACCAAGCTTGCAGAGATTCTGAAAAAACTCTGCAACTGATTTCAGGTTGTGAATGATCTGTAACCGCGGGCGGGTCTAACCTTCCCGCGGTTTTTATTACCATGCTACGAACCCCTCAGTTTCTCACCTCCACGCTACTGATAGTGCTGGTATGCCTCGCCCCTCTCACCAACGGTCACGCGGGCGTTTACCGCTGGGTCGACGAACAGGGTCGTGTGCATTTCGGCGATCGCCCCCCACCCAAAGGTTCTTCTGAGAGCGTCAATATTAAAAGTAATCCGTCACCGAGCGCGCCCGCGCCCGATGCGGAGCAGCGTCGAGAAAAGCAGCAGCGCTTGCTGCGTGCCTGGGAAGAGGAGCGCCAGCAGCGCGAAGAGGCGTCGGCCAAAGCGAAAGAGGAGAAAAAACGCCAGAAGCGCCGGTGCACTGTCGCACGAGATCGGCTAAAGAGTTACAAGGACGCTGCCTACCTCTACGATCTCGACAAGGATGGCAATCGAAAAATCGTCCCCGAGGCCGAAAAACAAAAGACCATTCAAAAACTGGAAGAGGCCATAAAACGCCACTGCCGGTAGCTGATCCGTCGGCTCGACTAAACCTCACCCCCATCAATCATGAATTGTGGCTGTGCGAGCGCGGCCAAGTGGATATCCGCGTTGTAATACCGTGTTGCGAACGAACGGTCCGCCGCTGCCGCGCTGCGAAAGCTGTTCACCCCTGCCGCTTTCGTGGCCACGGTTGCTGTCCACCAACCGCTGGGGTAGACGCATTGCGGATAGTGCAAGGCGCGAGCGTCACAAAAACCAACCTCGCGTAGCGCCTCGTGAACGCTGCGGATCAAGCTGATATTAAACAGGGGCGACTCGGTCTGCTGCACCAGCACTCCCTTTTCACCGAGCGCTCGATGGCAGTCGCGATAGAAAGGCGCCTGAAACAACCCCTCCGCGGGACCGATAGGATCGGTACTATCGACGATCACCACATCGACACTGCCTGCTGGGATCTCGCCCATCCAACGTATACCGTCATCGAACACCAACTGCGCTCGAGGATCATCGTTCGCTTCGCAGAGTTCAGGAAAGTACTGTTCGGAGACTCGCGTCACGCGCTCATCAATTTCCACTTGCACTACCGACTCCACCTCGGGATGCCGAAGAACTTCTCGCAGCGTGCCGCAGTCGCCTCCGCCAACAATCACGACTCGTCTGGGGTCAGGGTGGGTAAACAGCGCTGGATGCGACATCATTTCGTGGTAGAGGAAGTTATCGCGTGAACTCAACATCACGAATCCGTCGATCACCATCAAGTGGCCAAACTTCTTGGTTCTGTAGATCTCGATCTGTTGATATTCGCTCCGTTCGGCGTGCACACGCTCCTCGACCCTAAGCGAAAATGCGGACCCACCTTCCTCGCACGTTTCGGTAAACCACCTTTCAGCGTCTAAACTCATTGACCCAACCTTTCTCGCGCTAGCGGGAGGTTTTGCGGGGTCGGCATTATATACTGGTAGACACTTTCCTACCCGCCACCGTTTAGGTAGGTTTGATCTCCCAACGGCTCACCCGATACTGATACTATGACACACTGGGATCTCGATACTGCTCGCAACACCTATAACCTGCCTCATTGGTCTGATGGTTATTTTGACGTCAACCAACAGGGACACCTGTTTGCGAAGCCACTAAAGGATAGCGGTAAAGGAGAAATCGATTTGCGCGCACTGGTGGACGAACTTCATCGCGCTGACCTAACGCTTCCCGTCCTGGTGCGCTTTAGCGATATTCTTCGCGACCGGGTGGACACACTTCACCACGCGTTCGCACAAGCCATGGAGCACCATGCGTACGAGGGTGGATACACCGCTGTCTACCCGATCAAGGTCAACCAGCAGCGCAGCGTCGTTGAAGCGCTCTACCATCACGGCGAAAACAGGGTGGGGCTGGAAGCCGGTAGCAAATCGGAATTGATCGCGGTTCTGGCACACTCCAATCCTAATGGCGGCACTATCATCTGCAACGGATACAAGGATCGTGAGTATGTTCGATTGGCCCTTATCGGACGCCTCCTGGGTCACCGGATCCACATTGTCATCGAAAAACTGTCCGAACTCTCACTCATCGTTGAAGAGGCCGAACGACTGGGTGTCGAGCCTCTACTGGGAATCCGTGTCAGACCCGCTTCGGTTGGAGCCGGTAAGTGGCAGAACTCCGGAGGGGAGAAATCCAAATTCGGCCTTACAGCAGCCGGTATTCTCGAAATTGTTGAACGGCTGAAAGAGACCGGGCATCTCGGCTCTCTGCAACTCCTGCACCTCCACATAGGTTCACAAGTACCCAACATCCGCGACATACAGCGCGCCTTACGTGAGGTGAGTCGATACTACGTCGAATTACGTCGACTCGGTGCGCCCATAGAATGCGTAGACGTGGGAGGCGGGTTGGGAATCGATTATGAAGGGACTCGTTCGCGCAGCTTCTGCTCGATGAACTACAGCGTATCCGAGTATGCCAACAACGTGGTCCAGGCGCTCGCTGAAGCCTGCTCTCAAAACAGCCTTCCCCCGCCACACATCGTGACCGAAGCAGGACGCGCCATGACGGCACACCACGCAGTATTGATCACCAACGTTGTCGATGTTTCGCAGCCTGTCGAAGGTGACGACAAACCCGACGAGGGGGATCATCCCGTCCTTCACACCCTTTGGGAGGCCTTGGATGCGTCCGATACCCGACCCGCGTTGGAACTCTATCACGATGCCTACCACTGGCGCAGCGAAGCGCACGAACTGTTCAGCCACAGCCTACTCGATCTCTCGCAACGCGCCCACGCAGAACGACTCTACTACAGCCTCTGCAGCAAAACCCGGCGCCGCCTTCAAGCCGGACAGCGCTCTCACCGGGCCGCACTCGACGATCTCAACGAAAAACTGGCCGATCGTTACTTCGCGAACTTCTCGCTCTTTCAATCAATACCCGATGCCTGGGCCATCGATCAGATCTTTCCGGTGGTACCGCTGCAAAGACTCCACGAACGACCGACACGTCGCGGCGTAATCGAGGATATCACCTGCGACTCGGATGGCTGCATGAAACACTATGTCGACAACGAGGGAATCGACACCACACTTCCCCTGCACCAACTTCGCGAAAATGAACCTTACCTGCTCGGTATCTTTCTGGTCGGTGCTTACCAGGAAATTTTAGGCGATATGCATAATCTGTTTGGTGATACCTGCTCGGCAAACGTCATTTTGGATGAAAGTGGTAACTACAAACTCACGGAATCAACGTACGGTGATACGACTACCGATCTGCTGCGCAACGTGCATTTTGATCCTGAAGAACTGCGTAAGCGCTATAAGTCGCAAATAGAAAGAGCGTTGCTGGACGAAGAGACTGCCGGGTTGATTATCGCTGATCTGGAAGCAGGTTTAACTGGATACACATACCTGGAAGAGTAACTGGCGTCGTGATATCCTCAATAACAACCCGTCGAGGCCGTGTTCATCCAGCTAGGGAACCACCTACACTAACCTTTGATTTTGACTCTCAGTGTTTGGATCTCTTTGCGGCGCAATCGCTCTTGAATCTTGGCCACTTCGCGCACGCTGTTAAATGGTCCAACGCGAACCCGATGCCAAGTCTCCCCACCTTTCACGCGTACCGTTTCGATACCTGCTTCGACACCGAGCAGCGCTAATCGCGCGCGCAAGCTATCTGCCTGGGATAGCGTACGAAACGAACCGGCTTGTAGAAGATACTTCGCCTTCTCCCTCTCGCTTGCGCCGTTCTGCCGCTCCTCTTCCGGGGATCTTTCGGGAACGACCACTTCCTGTTCGGGAAGAATAGTGTAGAAATCGAAACGCGGTTTTTCAGTGGCGTTTTTATCAGTCGACGCTTTGCTGCGCGAAGCGGTTTCAGAACTCGCGGTCGATTGTCGCGCGGGACGATGTTCATTTAGGTAAACCAGAAAAGCCACGAACAACCCCAACGCCAAACCGGCAAGCGCCCACGCCCATCCGGGAGTGATAGGTGTTTTTTGTGGCCGCTGTTTTCCGGTGCGCCGCGTAGCGGATGCAGTCTTTTTTCTCGGTTTTTTCGCGTAGTCGCGAGGCACGATCAAACTTCCTCTATCGGTTGTTACATCGCTTCCGGCGCACTGACGCCCAGTAGCGCCAACCCGTTCGCCAACACCTGTCGGACGGCGAAAATGAGCGCCAAACGCGCGTCGCGCAACGCCTCATTTTCAACCAAGAACTGGTGCGCGTTGTAGTATGTGTGAAGACCATTGGCCAAATCACGCAGGTAATGAACGACCTGATGAGGCTCCTCGGAAAGCGCTGCTGCTTCGACTACCTCGGGAAAGCGGGTCAACGCCACCAGAAGTTCTTGTTCGTGGGATTCGCTGAGTTGTGCCAAACCCGACAGGCCCTGCTCCCGATTCCAGCTCAACGCGCGTTCTCGCATCTGGCGTTCCACACTGTGAATGCGAGCGTGGGCGTATTGAATGTAGTAGACCGGATTATCCGTCGATTGTGACTTCGCGAGATCCAGGTCGAAGTCCATGTGCTGTTCGCACTTACGCATGACGTAGAAGAATCGCGCCGCATCGCGCCCCACCTCCTCGCGCAATTCCCGCAAAGTGACAAATTCACCGGAGCGAGTGGACATCTGAACTTTCTCGCCACCCCGGTAGAGAACGGCAAACTGCACCAATAACACATCGAGTTTGGCAGGATCGTCACCCAAGGCTTGCAGCGCCGCTTTGACGCGCGGCACATAGCCGTGGTGGTCGGCACCCCACACGTCGATCACCCGATCGAAACCGCGCTCCAGTTTGTCCGCGTGGTAGGCGATATCACTGGCAAAGTAAGTCTTCTGCCCATTGTCGCGAACCAATACCCGATCTTTTTCATCACCATAGTTACTGGAGCGAAACCACAGTGCCCCCTCTTTCTCGTAAACGTAATCGGACGCCTTCAGGCGTTCGATGACACGATCGACCGCACCCTCCTTGGTCAAACTACGCTCCGAGTACCACTCATCGTAGACAACTCCGAACTCTCTCAGATCCCCGCGTATATCTTCGGTTATGGTCTCCAAACCCAGATCAAACACCGCGCGATAACGCTCCTCGCCCAACAGCTTCTTGGCGCTGACGATAAGCGCATCGATGTGCGCCTCTTTATCACCTGCCGGCGCATCTTCCGGCACATCGGCAAACACCGCCTCACCATCATGCCGCAGCGCCTCGCCGTACGTACGGTGCAGGGAAGCGGCGATGTCGAAGACGTAATCGCCTTTGTAACCGTTACTGGGAAAATCGAACTTCTCGCCACACAACTCCAAATAGCGTAGCCAGACCGACGTACCCAAGATATCCATCTGCCGCCCGGCATCATTGACATAGTACTCGCGGTGCACATGGTGTCCGGTGGCCTCCAGCAGATTACCCACCGCGGCACCATAAGCAGCGCCACGCCCATGTCCCACGTGCAGGGGCCCGGTCGGATTTGCAGAAACAAATTCCACCTGTACTCGCTTACCCGTACCAATATCGCTGCGCCCGTAGCCCTCTCCCTCTGCCAGGATGGTGCCGACCACACCGTGAAAGGCGGCGGGAGACATGAAGAAATTGATGAAACCAGGACCGGCGATCTGTACATCAGCCACTTGTTCGGAACGGGGCAGCACATCAACGATGCTCTCCGCGATATCGCGCGGTTTACGCTTAGCCACGCGCGCCAACAACATCGCCGCGTTACAGGCAAAATCTCCGTGCTGCTTATCTCGGGTACGCTCGATAACGAACGAAGCAGTGGCGCCCGGCGGAAGCGCTCCCCGCGATTTCAAATCGTCCAACGCTTGGTTAACGAGTGTTTCGAGATGGTGTTTCATTCAGAGAGTGACCGCAGCAGTATGTGAGAAAAGAGAGAATAGCCCTCGGAGGCGGCTATTATCGCGGCTCTAACAGCAGTTGCAACCGCGACGACGAAAATCGAGCACTACGCCATCTCCTGAGGATCCACATCGACAGACCAACGCACCTTGCGCGAATCGGGCAGTTGCCCCAATTCCGGTATCAACTGATTCAACACGGGTTGCAGCCGCGCCCGATCCGTCGACTGCAACAACAACTGGGCGCGATATCTCCCCGCCCGCCGCTCCATCGGCGCCGGTACCGGCCCCCAGATCTGCAGATCAGCCCCGTTGTGTTGCGCGACTCGTTGACTCACTCGCGTAAGGAACCGTCGGGGCAGTTCGGCATCGGTCGCCTCCGCTCGAATCAGGGCGGCCGCCACGAAAGGGGGAAATCCCGCCTCGCGCCGCTCACGCATCGCCTCGCGAGAAAATGCACCGTAGCCATCTTGCAGCAACCGCTGCAGCAGAGGGTGATCCGGGTGGTGGGTCTGGATCAATACCCGCCCCGCCTTGTCCGCCCTACCGGCACGACCCGCCACCTGGACGATGAGCTGGGCCAAACGTTCGGCTGCCCGAAAGTCGCTGCTGTAGAGCCCGTGGTCAACGTTGAGCATGCCGACTAAGGTCACGTCCGGAAAGTGATGACCCTTCGCCAGCATTTGAGTACCTACCAACAGACAGGAACCGCCCTCTTTTATCGTCGCGAGATGCGCCTCCATCGCACCGCGTCGACGCGTGGTATCGCGATCGATACGAATGACGGGAACCTGGGGAAACCTCGCCTGCAGTGCCTCTTCGATGCGTTCGGTCCCCCTGCCCGCGGGTCGTAGATCACCCTCACCGCACTCCTCGCAGCGCTGGTCGAGGGACCGTTCCGATCCACAATGGTGACAGCAGAGCTGATTACGCCCGCGATGCAGCGTCAACGGCGCGTCGCAGCGCCGGCACTCCGCCACCCAGCCACAATCGTGGCAGATCAACGCCGGGGCGTATCCGCGCCGATTGAGAAACAGCAGCGCTTGATCGCCGGCAGCGAGTGTCTCTTCCACGGCGCGCAACAGAGATGGTGCCATACCCTCTTCCAGGCGTTGACGCCGCAGATCCAACACCCCCAGCATCGGGTGCTGGGCATCACCGGCACGCTCCGGTAGCGACAATCCCTCGTAACGGCCAACCTCTACGTTGTGCAGACTCTCGAACGAGGGAGTTGCCGAGCCCAACACGGCAGGAACGCCCTCGTAGCTCGCCCGCAGCACCGCGAGATCCCGAGCGTTGTAGCGGAAACCATCCTGCTGCTTGAGCGAAGCGTCATGCTCCTCGTCAACGATGACAAGCCCCAAATCGGCCATGGGGGTAAAGACCGCCGAGCGAGTCCCTATCACTACCTTGGCCTGACCCGAGCAGGATGCCAGCCAGGCTTCGAGGCGCTCGCGATCGGCGAGGCCCGAATGGAGCAGTGCCATTTCCACGCCTAGCCGCCGACGAAATCTGTCCACCAGCTGCGGGGTCAGCCCAATCTCCGGAACCAGCACCAGCGCTTGTCGACCCTGCTGCACGACCTGCTCGATCAGGCGCAGGTAGACCTCTGTCTTCCCGCTACCCGTCACGCCCTCCAACAAGTGAGCCGCATAGTTGTCGAGCGAACCTTGAAGGGTTTGCAGCACCTCGGCCTGCGCAGCGTTGAGTAGGGGTGGCGGTTCGACATCCTTATCCACGGATACCGGGGGTGCGTAGTCGAACGACTCCACCCACCCTTTCGCCACCATCGCGCGGAGCGCGCTGCGCCAGGAGCCACCCGCGGAGTTGAGATCTTCAGACCGGGCGCCGTCCGGGCAATCGCGTAACTGACCGAGTAGTGCCACCTGCCGTGGCGCACGGACCAGATCCGCCACGTTGATCACGGCTCCCTCTTGCGTCAAACGCCAGCGACGTTCGGGGATAATCTCGGTACTCCGACCCTGTCGAAGCAGTACGGGCAGTGCGGTCTGCAACACTTCGCCCAGGGGGTGCTGGTAGTAGCGGCTGGCCCATAGCAGAAGCTTCCACTCGTTGGGGGACCAGAGCGGCTGTGTATCCAAAACCTCCTCGACCCCTTTCAAGCGCCCGCTTGGAACATCGCTCTGCCCTGCCGACTCCACCACCACACCCACCACGCGAGTACGACCAAAGGGGACACGAACCCGTACACCCGCCTGTACCTGCACGTTCGGTGGGGAGCGATAGTCGAAGTTCGTGAAGAGAGGTGATGGGACCGCCACCTTGAGGATGGAGCGATCGCTCATAACCCGCTACTCCGGTTTTCCAGGAACAGAAACTTGGCGGCGATTCCCCGGTGCTTCCTCATGAATTCTCGCTAACTGCTTTTGGTGTTTGGGAAAAACCTGTTATCCACACAGCCTGTGGATAACTTTGTGGATTAAACCGCACCTTCCCCCTTCACCCTTTTTACTCCTGTATGAAGAGGTTTTACCAACCGAAGCCAAATCAAGCAATTTCTTCTTTAAATACATAAGCATACGGCTTCTTTATCGAGATCGCTCCACGCCTGCTGTCCGAATGTCACCGGTTAACTTCGCTGCACCGCAACATGTGTATAACCCGTGCGGTGAGCAGCGTTTTTCCGTTGTTTTCAATCCCTTGTCAACCTATCCGCGTCGCTTGCGTTTAGGAAGGGTGAACGCAGAACACTACCTGCATCATCAAACATAAGGAGAACGAAATGACAACCCAATCCATCATCGCTCGCACGCTTTTCAGCGCCCTGCTCGTCACACCCTTGCTCACCAGCAGCGCGTTCGCAGCGCCCGGAGATCGCTGGGACAAAGCGGGAGACCGCATCAATGACCGTCTGGACCGCCGGGGCGAACGTATCAATGACCGCCTCGATAACCGTGGTGAGCGGATCAACGACCGTCTCGATCGCCGTGGTGATCGAATTGACCGCCGCTTGGATCAACGCGGAAAACGGGTCGCCCACCGCAAGGGTCGCCGCGGCAAATAGCGAAGGGTGTAAGTGCGATTCGGGGGAAACCGCGCCGCGGACCAGTGATTCACACACGGTTTCCCCCGACTCTCGCATAGCTTGCCAATCTTTACAGGCCAGTTTAGGGTCCGGTGTGACGGTAAGGTACCCCGGCCCGTCCCGCAGAAAGGAATGGACGCTGGATCAGATAGAGGCACTAGACCGATTCCTTGCGGAGATCGAAGGACGCGCCTATAGGATTGCAGAGATTGCGACGGGGAATCGGGACGACGCCCTGGAGCTGGTGCAAGAGTCGATGCTACGTTTGGCACGCCGTTACGCCAAGCGAAGCGCGGTGGAGTGGAAGCCCCTCTTCTACCGCATTCTCGAGAACAGCATCCGCGACTGGCATAGGCGACGATCGACTCGCCATCGGTGGTTGGGTTGGTTGCATCGATCCCGGTACGATGAGGAGGAAACCGCCGACCCCATCGACCAAGCTCCCGACACCCCGAACGCAGACCCTGCGCACCAAACCGAACGACAGGAAACCATGGAGAGCATCGAATAGGCCTTGCACACGCTACCACTACGTCAGCAACAAGCTTTTCTGTTGCGCGCGTGGGAGGGCATGAATACCGCCGAGACCGCTACGGCAATGGGTTGCTCGGAGGGCAGCGTAAAAACCCACTATTCGCGCGCTCTGCAGGCGCTGCGCTCTCGGCTCGAGGAGTGATGGCGATGGGCGAAAAAGAACATAAGCAGATCACCGACTCCGTACGCGAGACACTCGATCGCAGCGTCGAACAACTCCCTGCAGAGGTGCGTTCGCGTTCAACGCAGGCGCGCCATCAAGCCCTCGCTGCAGCGTCCCGACCGCGATCGGCGCGACTCTATCCATGGATGCTTCCAGCGGGAGGTTTCGCCGCCGTCATCCTCACAGTACTCGTCTGGCAGGGGAGTCCTCCGTCGCAACTCCCCGAATCGGCATCCGCCTACGATATGCAACTGTTGCTGACAGCAGAGGAGCTCGACCTCGTGGAAGATCTCGATTTCCTGATCTGGCTGCAGAACGAAACCGATGCCGGTTAATCCTCTGATCAACACCGTCGCGCCCGGCGCCCTATTGACCTTCAGCGCCCACGCAGCGGAAGAGGAATCGCCCCCCGATGCCGAACTACTCGAATTCATCGGTAGCTTTTTGACGGAAGACGGTCAATGGCTCGATCCACTGGAACTGGACGTGGCAACGTTGCCCAGCGATAGAGAGAACGAGGAAAACCAATGATCAAGCGTCTAACACTTGCCTTGCTGTTGGCCTGGATCACACTACCCGTGGGGGCTAGTTCTACCTGGGATAGCCTCTCCAGCGAAGAACAGAAGATTCTCGCCCCCTATGCCAAGCGCTGGGAGGGCCTCTCCGCAGACCAACAACAGAAGCTGCTGAAGGGCGTTGATCGCTGGCAGCAGATGACGCCCCAAGAACGTCGCTTCGTGCGACAGCGATTTCAGCGGTGGAAGAGTCTCCCACCGGAGCGCCGTCAACAGATCCGTGAGCGGTTCAAAAAATACTTGGCCATGTCACCACAGGAGCGCGCCGAGATTCGTAAAAAATATCGTTGGTTTCGCAACCAAACGCCCGAGCGCCGTCGCGAACTACGCCAACGCTGGCGTAACGCCACACCGCAACAGAAGCGAGAGTTTTTACGTCGCCAAAGAGAGCGTCGCAATCAGAATTGAGACAAAAAGAAACCGCGTTCAACGAGCATTTAAACCCGCCCAACCTCACCTGTCGCTAACGTTGCCACGCCTCGATATGGGGGCGGTAAAAAGCGACATCATTCGGAACGGCACCCACGATTTCGCACACGGCTGCCGCAAAGGCAGTCGCCCTCTGCAAGGTGGTCCCCAGCGACCACCCGTTGAGTATCCCGAGCAGCGTCACGGCACTGAAGGCATCACCGGCGCCGACACTGTCCGCCAATGAAATGGTCCTCACAGGGGGACAGATCGCACTGCCATCAGCGGTAACAGCGACGGCACCTTCCGCGCCGCGCGTGACGATAACGGTCTGCACACCGATACGGTTCGCCAGCTCCTGAGCCCCACGCAACAAGCTCTGGGTTGATGCGCTATCGACCTCCACCAGCTTCTGCTGGTTGAGTTTCAACCAGCGACACCCGGACAACAACGCTTGCACGGTCTCCAACTCCCATCAAGGCGGTCTCAGGTTGATATCGATAAATGTCGGCAACCCACAATCGCGCAACGACGACAGCGCCGCCGCACTCACCTCGTGACGTGTTGCGAGCGAACCATGATAGAGCAGTGCGAATTCCGCTTCAGGGGCGTTGGGAAGCTGTTCAGTGTCTACAAAATCGTAAGCTTGTTCTGGGAGTATCGAGAAGAGCGGTTCATCGTCGATCACGGAGACCCGAACACGACCGGTAGGATATTCGTCGGAGATCTGCAAACCCGAAACATCCAGCTGGTGGGTCTGCATTCTAGCGAGCATCCGCTCACCCAAGGCATCGCGGCCAATGCGACTGATCAAGAGCGGATCGACGCCAAATCCACGTTGATGCCAGGCTACATTGAAGGGCGCCCCACCCAACACGACGCTGCCGTCCATGAACTCGTCGTAGAGCACTTCCCCGAAGAGCAACGGTCTACCGCCAAGACCACCGGGCTGCAGAATCACTCCGGCGTGCTGTTCGATGCTGATGGCCGATCCTTTGGTCGCTATCTGATGGTTATCGATATGCCCCAGCTATACGAGAAGAGTCAGGCACAGCTGCGACACATGTTGCGATAGTCCGGTTCGAAGAAAAACTCCTCTTCTCCAAAGGCGGGCTCGAGCTGATCCAGCCACGTCGCCCTGGGATCGAAGCGCGCAAAGAAGGGGCGTTGCACCCAGTCGGGATTTCTGGCTTGGATAAATCGGAGTACGAAAACCTTCTCACCTGCCACTTCGGCGATACCCTGAATTTCGACCTTTCCGGGGGCCGCACTCATAGAGGGTCCGCGTACGGTACGCGCCAGCCCGGAGACCTGCTTGGCCGCTCGCTGGTAGATCTCCCAAGCCCGCACCAGCGGAACCTCAAAGTAGCGCCGCGCACCGGTATCGCGTCCGACGAACATATAGTAGGGGATGATTCCCAACTGTACTTCAGATCGCCACAAACGGGACCAAACCTCCGGATCGTCGTTGATGTGCGCCACCAACGGGGCCTGGGCGCGGATCGTGGCACCCGTGTCCTGAATACGTCGTATCGCCTCACGGCAAATCGGTGTCTCCAGCTCCCGCCAGTGGTTCACATGGGCCATGATCGCCACGTGTTTACCCACTTCCATCAGCTGCTCCAGCCAACCCAGCAATTCGTCGGCGTCCGGATCAGTCACAAAACGTTGCGGCCAGAACGATAGCGCCTTGGTACCGATCCGAACCGTGGTGACATGCCCCAGTCGAGGATGAAGCAGGGCATCGAAATAGCTGGCGAAGTGACGTGTGCGCATCACCATGGGATCGCCCCCGGTGATGAGAGCGTCGGTCACCTCCGGATGCTCGACCAGATAATCCGAGAGCATCTGTGCGTCACGATTGGCGAATCGCAGATCGCGATCTCCCACGAACTGCGGCCAGCGAAAGCAGAAGCTGCAGTAGCTGTGACAGGTCTGGCCTTGGGAGGGGAAGAAGAGAACGGTCTCGCGATATTTGTGCTGCAGGCCGGGAAGGCGCTTGCCCCGGAACATCGGTACATTGAGCTCCTGCTGGCCTGCCGGGTGGGGATTGAGCCGTGCGCGAATCTCATTCGCTGCGGTATCGATCTCCTCGCTCGACGCACCTCGTTTGACCAGATCGACCATCCTGTGTAGATCGTCGGGCTCCAGCATGTCGGGCTGCGGAAAGGTCAGCTGGAATATGGGATCGTCGGGAACACGGCTCCAATTGATCAACTCCTCCATCACGTACTGATTAACCCGGAAGGGCAGCACCTTTGCCACCGCACGCATCTCGACAAGCTGCTCCTGCGACAACTCGCGTAGCTGGGGGATCTGCTCCAGGTGGCGCTCGGTAAATACCCGCAGCGTAGCGCTGCGAAACTGCGGACCACTCTGAGAGGGTAGCTTCCTGGTATCAGATTTCTGGGTTATTTTGCCACCTCTAGTTTTGGCGCCGCACGGCAACTCTCTAGGCGAGGGACAAAAATCCCTTCCGTTCGAGTTGATCGTACGGATTCAACGTTACCGTTAGTGCTAAGACGCGGGTGTATCGGCTCTAACCGGCTGGCGTTTCAGCTGGAAAGTCCCGCGTATGATCCGCCTCTAGGACGACATCGACCGGACGGATTCAAGCGAAATCAGGGAGTCACCTTAACACTCCGGTTCAACCCGGAGCAAATCAGTGGTCAGACCACTAGGGGTCGTGTGGACTATCGAGATCGGTCGAAACAGGCCTGAATGGCATCGAAATTGTGCCGCATAACCGCCGCATATAGAGCAGGGCCGGCCGAAAACCCAACCCCGTAGGAGTCGAGCTCAACCACCTGCACCTTTTGTGAATCGGCCAGAAGATCAAGATTACGGGTGGGTAGACCTGCTTCGGTTAAAAGACAAATGGTTCCCGATACTTCATCAAGTGCGCGCTTTGCCTCTAGCAGCTTAATGGCCGCTGCCGATTCGCCCACCTTGTCGGTGAGATATCCCATCGCGCGCATCGCGTAAGCCTGTTCAAAGTATTGTTGCGTATCATGGTAGAGCAGTACCGGTCTCCCCGAGACACCGCGATAACCGTATTCGAAAGTACGATCCAATTCTGCCAGGCTGCGTCGCAGCGCCTTGTGGTTATTTCGATAAAGATGCACACGAGCCGGGTCTGCACTACTCAGCGCATCGGAGAGAATATTCAGCAACATGAGCGCATTACGGGTATCAAGCCAGAAATAGGGATCTCGACGCCCCGAATCTCCCCGTTCGGGCAAAATCTTCAGCGTTTCGAAATCCAACAGCTTGAGTACTTGCGCTGTGGGTCTTGATGAGCGGGAATCAACCAAGAAGGGCTCCAACTCTGCCCCCACCCAAACCAAGAGATCCGCGCTGGCCACTAAGTCGCGATCTTCACCGCTCAAAACGTAAGAGTGGGGTGAACTCTTCCCCTTTACGATCAGCGCAGGCGTACCCACGCCCTCCATCAGACCCGCGACCAAAGAGTGAATAGGTTTGATACTGACCACCACATTGGGTGGTTCGGATGCACTGGCGGCTGTGAAGTTCAGTAGGTATATGAACAGGCCGACAACGACTCGCCTCACCCCACGCCCCCCAGCCAGGGAAACACCTCAAGGAGCCAGAAAGCGAAGTTGCTCAGATATCCGGTGATCATGGCGATCCCCATGAGAATCAGCAGCACACCTGCGATCTTATGAATCCATGGACCGACGCGACGCGCCTTGCGCATATGATGCAACGACCAGTCCGTGAACAGTGCTGCAACCACGAAGGGGACACCCAGCCCCAGCGAGTAGATGGCCAACAGGGTCACGCCGGCGCCCTCGGAAGTGGCGCTCACCGTGAGAATGGCGCCTAGAATAGGCCCGATGCAAGGTGTCCAGCCAAAAGCAAAAGCGAAACCTAGCAGAAACGCGGAAATCGCTCGGCTACCCTTGGCGATGCCACCGTGATAGCGAAACTCCCGCTGCAGCCAATTCCACTTGATGATCCCCAGCATAAAGATGCCGAAGATGATGATGATCACGCCACCGATGATGTTGGCTTCGTAACGATAGGTGGAGAGCAATCCACCCAGCGCCGTCGCGCCAGCACCCAGCAGGATGAACACCAAAGAAAATCCAAGCACGAAACAGAGACTAATGCCGAATATGGCCAACCGTTCGCGGGAAAAGACGTGACGCTCCACATCGTCCAGCGATTGATTCGCCATAAAAGACAAGTAGCCCGGCACCAACGGTAGTACGCAGGGTGACAGAAACGAAATCACCCCGGCGGCAAACGCCGAAACAACGCCAATCCCCGAAATCTCCATAAGCTATTTTTTCTGCTGTTTTTGCTCAGTTCAATAGAAAATCGATGTCGGGTTGCAGCGCCTCAAACGGACGCGCGCCGGAGCGTACCATGACATCGCCGGTTTTATTGTTACGCAGAATGTTCCCCGGGGTTCCCGAAATACCGATCAATGAGCCTTCGCGAAAATCCTCCTGCACCCGGGCTGCATGACGGCCGCTTTCGTAGCACTCTATAAACGCATCCTGGTCTACACCGACCGATTTGACGATAGCGGCCATCTCCGCCGGACTCAAACCTTTCCCATTGGATGGGGTTAATTCGTAAACTTTGTCGGTAAAACCCCAAAACGCCTCGTTACCACCCAACTCCGCGGCACACTCTGAGGCCTCGCCCTCTTTCTGGGCCGCGGGATTATGAAATCCCAACGGAAAGTGGCGGTAGACCCAATTCACACGACCGTCGAACGCCTTGACCAGCCGGTGCGCCGTTTTGTGGAACTGCTTACAGAACGGGCATTCGAAGTCCGAGTACTCAATGATAGAGACCTCGGCATCGGGGTTACCGAGAATATGGTCACGCTGTTTCGAGACGGGGCGCACGTTTTTGGCGAGTAGATCGGCCTTTTGCGCCTGTTGTTGCTCGGCAGCGCGGCGCGCCGCTCTTTCACGCTCGACGAACCGCTTGATTCCCCGATCCACCTCCCTATCCAGAACGCCGCTTTCGCGCAACTCCTCGATAACCGCCTCTTTGATGCGCTGAACCAGCGCCTCCTCATTATCGTCGGCCTGTAAGGGGCCAGTGACCAATACGGTGAGTGCAACCAGGCTCAGAACCAGGCCCGTGGCGAGTGCCAGTCCGTGTTTGGTTAAATTCATGGTAACTCCAATGGATGATCGAATCGTTGTTGGTACGTCACTAGTGCAGTTTAAGTAGACCGGATTTGCGCCGAAATAATTCCGCGACATGATATCGGGTAGAACCTTGGCGTGCACTCCCCGATAGGTATACAAACACGGTGATGAGGCGGAATGTGAGTACCCGAACAGACAAAATCGGTTCGACCATCGCCGATTTGGCACGACGTGGAAACGGTTCAGCCCTTTATAGCGGGGATGGCGTGTCGCTTCACCGTGCCTTCGCTAAAACGACGTTTTCGCGGCTTACGCAGTTGCTGAGGGCAGGCCTGGGTGGCTCGAAGGAAAAGATAAACGGCAACGCCTTCCTGAGGGCACTGAGACCCAAAATCTGGCGTGTGACACCGGGAAAAACGGCGGCTTCGATATCGCGTAAATGACAGTGCCCGCCAATCGACATGGACCGGATCCGGTACACCGGGACTACCACCTCGCTCCCGTCAGCCAGCACCGCCTGGAGATCGTACAGATAACGGGCATGATTGCCGATTTGGAGCGCCGCGAGCGTCTGTTCGTTGATCGTCAGATAGCCCGAGCCGGTATCGACCATGAAATCCAGCTCCCCGGCCCCCTCCAGAGTAAGCACCCACGTAGAAAGTGGCTGCTCCACCATCGCGCATGGGGACCGATGTGTCGAAATCGGCGGCTCGCGCCCCGGCGAGGGCTGCGATCAGCACTCCCGCCAGTACCGCTCTAAGACGTACGGTTCGCCTCACCCTAGACAGCCCTACTCGCGTCAACAGCCATGTTCAGTTTCCAAACACTCACCTGGAAACTATTTATCGTCATCCAGCGGCACTTTCTTTAGCCCCTCGCTACCCACCTCAGTCCCGGCAGAGCCGACAAAACCGGGGCTGTTATCACTGCCACGCGATATCCGGTTGACCAATCCATCACTAGCTGCTATCCCCTGATTAGAGCGAGCGAAAATGGCGAAACCAGACCGTCCGGCAAGATCGATTTATCTGAGAGAAGCTCCTCATAACGTTCCGTCGATGTGGTCCGGTTCACGCGATGCACCTGGCAAGCCGTCTTCTCTGCGCCACCCGTAGCAATCAATAATTAGTCAGCACCCCCTAAGGAGTAAAATCAAAATGAAACTCAAAACCCCCAGAAAACCCCTGTTAGTGGCAGCGGGACTGGCACTGTTCGCGGCCGCTTCGGTCGGGAACGTCTATGCCACTGAACCCGCCTATGTCCTCGACGACGACGGAGCGTACATCAAGACCGGTACCGGAAACTGTCTTCTCACGCCACGCTGGACACCGGAGCTCGCCTCTCGCGAATGCCATCCGCAGATCATCGCCGCACGTGAGAAAAAGGCAGAAGAGATGAAACGCGCCGAGATAGCCGCACTGGAAAAAGCGAAGCCCATCACCAAAACACCTCAGATGGTCCTCAAGGAGATCCGCCTGGATGCGACTGCGCTGTTCGAGTTCGATGCCGCGACGCTGAGCACCGAGGGCATGGCGAAACTTGACCAGTTGGCCAATCAAGTGAACGCCATTCGTGACGTCTCCAACGTGGTTATCGAAGGACACACCGATCCCATCGGCTCGGAGAGTTACAACGAGACTCTGTCCCGCAAGCGCGCGGAGAGCGTGAGCTCCTATCTGGTCTCCAAGGGAGGCATCCCCAACGACAAGATCCAGATCTCCGCTCAGGGCGAAAGCCAGCTGCTGCAGAGCTGCGAGAACACTCGCGGCAAAGCACTCATCTCTTGCCTGCAGCCCAACCGGCGTGTGGAGGTCAAGGTGATGGGAATGGAGGAGCGTCCTGCCCAGTAGTTCCTGGCTAGTCTGTTCACCAGGATGCGGCCGGTGGAGACCACTCCACCGGCCGTTCTTCCGATGGGCGTTGAGAATCTATCCGACGAACCTCTACCGGCGTCGGGTCGTTATCCGAACCGTTCAGGCGCCCGATTCCAATACCGGTCGAAACTTCCGCAACCTCAGACTGTTGGCGACGACAAAAAGGCTGGAAACGCTCATGGCGACTGCCGCCAGCATAGGATTCAACAAAAGCCCGACGAGCGGGAATAGAACGCCGGCTGCCACCGGAATCAAGGCAACGTTGTAGGCATAGGCCCAGAAAAAATTGAGTCTGATGGTCCGTAAGGTCTGCCGCGACAGGGCCAACGCGTTGACGATACCGCGCAAATCTCCCGACATGAGGATCACGTCTCCAGCCTCTATGGCAATATCCGTACCGGTGCCGATAGCGACACCCACATCGGCTTGCGCTAACGCGGGGGCATCGTTGATCCCATCACCAACAAACGCCACTCGCCGACCCTCGGACTGCAATCGCTTCACTTCGGATGCCTTCTGATCCGGCAAGACCTCCGCCAATACGTGATCGATACCCACTTGGTGCGCTATGGCATTTGCCGTGCGCTGGTGATCACCCGTAAGCATCGCGACCTTCAAACCCAACGCATGCAGCGCGGCGATGGCCGTTTGACTACCCTCCTTGAGGGGATCAGCGACCGCCAACAGCGCGGCCAATCGACCCTCCACTGCCGCATAGAGCGGCGTCTTGCCTTGATCGGCCAATACGCCGGCCGATTCGCTCACCCGGCTCAAATCGAGTCCCAACCGCTCCATATAGCGATCGGCGCCGATCTCTACCCGCCGACCACCCACAACGGCCGCCAACCCAAAACCGGGGACCGCATTGAAGGATTCCACTGGCGGAAGGTCCAGGCCGCGCTCCCTGGCCGCGGTCACGATCGCCTGGGCTATCGGATGCTCGCTACGATCCTCCGCAGCCGCGACGAGCGCCAGCACGCTGCTCTCATCGCCCTCCAGCACATTTAGATCGGTCAGCTCCGGTCGACCCTTGGTGAGCGTTCCGGTCTTGTCCAGCACCACGGTGTCGATACGCGCCATGCTCTCCAACGCAGTGCCCTGGCGAAACAGAGTACCCATCTCCGCCCCTTTGCCGGTACCTACCATAATGGCGGTCGGTGTCGCGAGCCCCATCGCACAGGGGCAGGCGATCACCAGCACGCTCACTGCCGCGACGAAAGCATAGTTGAGTGTCGGCGCGGGCCCGATCCACAACCAGATGCCAAATGTGATCGCAGCCGCGACGATGACGATGGGCACGAATACGCCCGCGATCTTGTCGGCGAGCTGTTGGATGGGGGGTTTGGCGGCCTGTGCCTCTTCCACCAGTTTGATGATCTGGGCGAGAACCGTATCGGCGCCCACTTTGGTGGCACGGAAAGTAAAGGCACCCGCCTTATTGATGGTGCCGCCCACCACTTCTTCCAGGGCGCCTTTCTCGACTGGGATCGGCTCGCCGGTGATCATGGATTCATCCACAAAACTGGAACCCTCGGTAACCACCCCGTCCACCGGAATCCGCTCACCCGGACGCACCTGGATAAGGTCGTCGGCAACCACCTCGTCGATGGGAAGCTCCAACGTTCGACCATCGCGCATCACGCGGGCCGTTTTCGCCTGTAATTGCATCAGCTTCTGGATCGCCGCCGAAGTCCGCCCCTTGGCCTTGGCCTCCAGATACTTACCCAGCAATATCAACGTGATGATAACCGCGGCGGCCTCGAAATAGAGATTGGCCGTACCGTGGGGAAAAACACCCGGTGCGATCACCGCCACCACCGAGTAAAAATAGGCGGCGGAGCTGCCCATCATCACCAAGGTGTTCATACCGGGATTGAGATGTTTAACCTCCGCCCATCCCTGTTTATAGAAACGCTTGCCGGCGTAGAACTGCACGGGGGTCGCCAAGAGAAACTCGAGCCAGTGCCAAACCGGCTCCGGCAGTAGCGTAGCCACGGCCACCGCCAGACCGGGGAAGATCATGGGCGCCATCGCGATAATCACTACCGGCACCGCGCAAAGAGCGCTGATCCATAGCAGGTGTTTCAGCTCCGCCTGTTCGCGCTCCTGAACATCATCGGTCTCGCCGGGAGCGGCTTCCAGATCCACAGGTTCGTATCCGGCATCGGCGATCGCTGCCTTGATCTGGGTCGGAGCGATGGCACCGGGAAGGTAATCGATGCTCGCCTTCTCAGTAGCCAGATTGACGCTGACGGTCACTACGCCGGGGAGTTTTCTCACGACCCGCTCGACACGGCCCACGCACGACGCACAGGTCATGCCCCGTACCCCTAACTCCAGGTGGCCGCGGATCGGTGCATAACCGGCGTCGTTGACAGCCTCCAACATGCCCGCGATATCGACGCTGGCGGGATCAAAGGTCACGGTGGCCTGCTCGGTGGCGAGGTTCACCGTCGCCGTTTCAACGCCAGGTTGCTTCTTCAGAGTACGCTCGACCCTTCCCACACAGGAGGCGCAGGTCATACCTTGGACTCCGAAACGAATCTCGTTGCTCATTGCAACACCTCATCCACCGGAACTCGCCGCGACTTAGCGGGCAGCACACCCTTGCTCGATAGCCAGATCCGGAAAACGTATAGGGAGACAACCGCATCGAACCCGATACAGAGCACGGGATACCCCTCGGGTACGGAGGGTGCGGTCAACCACTCGTGCAACCCGACATCCCATCCGATGTGGGCGAGCCAACCCAGCACCAGCCACAACGGGGAGCGATTTAAGCCCAGCCAGGCAAAGAATGAAAAGAGCACAACGCCCACCGACTCGATCGCCAGCCAGCCCCAGGCGCCGCCCGCCACGGCAAACCCCAGGTAGATCCACGCAGCGACGACCAACCAAACGGCCACCGAGCGCAAAGATCTCACGCCAGGCTCTCGACCAAACCAGGCCAGTAGTGCAGTCGCCAACAGTGCACCCAGGAAAATCATTTCGCCACTACCGGTACTTCAGCACTTCCATCAACTCCGCCACAATCTCGTCGGTATCACCACGTTGAGCGGCGGTGACGACGTGGTCTTTCAGATGGCTCTTGAGGACCAGCACGCCCACTTTGTCGAGCGCCCCCTGTACCGCTTTGATCTGTTTGAGCGCATCGACACAGTAGATGGACTCGTCCTCCAACATGCGCAGTATCCCCTCCACGTGACCACGGATGGAGAGAAGACGGCGGCGGGCCTCTTCCCGGGTTGTTGGATCGAGATGCAGCCCCCCCTCGCAACACGCCTCGCTCATGAAACCCGCTCTGCGTTGTAGCCCTCTTCCTTGATCACATCGATCAACGCCTGAATATCAACCTGACCCTCAACCAGCACTTTCTCACTTTCGCGATTCACTTCGACCACGCGGGTGACGCCCGCAACCGCGCTCAATGCCTTGTTCACTGCGCTCTCGCAATGGCCGCAGGTCATACCGGTGACTTTCAACTCGATCATCTTTCCTCTCCAAGCAGTTTCGGCTAATCCCACCCCAGGGGGGGAGGGATATACCCAGCATGCTGGCACAGATCGACCGATTGTCAACCGGCCCCGAAAACCGAGATTGACTTTTGACAGCGATTTCCGGCCTGTGAAAAGCCAGGCCTACGATGCGTTGGATCGCTCTCTATATGCTGGTTGCGCTGCCCGGGTTACCCCTGGGGGTACCGGCGTTTGCTCACTTGCAAGCGGCGGATACCGATTGCCATCAGATAGTGGCGACCAGTGCCATGAGCTGCGAATTCGAATCGGGTGTTACATGCGAGTCTCAATGCTCGGCCTGCGCCGCTATCGGTGTCTCGTTTGACCTGGAGTCCTCCGTTCGCTCCAACACCGCAACCCCTGCTCTTCAGCCCAAATGGTCAGCTTGCGGGTCACCGCCCCCTTTACGACCACCACGCGCTTTTGCTCTCTGACCGCGGGCCTGCTGGCCTTCTCGACAACTCGCGGTAACGTCGGTTCTATTAAGTGCGTTTACGCGAGGTTTTCCCAGACCTGACAAAGAGCATCGATCATGAAACGTTTATCTAACGACCGAACCGTCGTCGGTCCGATATTCCTGGCCCTAATTTTTCTCTCGCAATCCGCGTGGTCGTCCAGCGACCGCGACACACTCAAGCCCAATCCGCGAAACTTCGCCTCTGTGACGAAGGGTGCGAAACTGTTCCAAGCCAACTGCGCGGCCTGCCACGGCAACCAGGGGGAAGGGGCACCCGATTGGCGTATACCCAACCAAAATGGCCAGTTCCGCCCACCACCCCTCAACGGTAGCGGCCACATGTGGCACCACCCTCTACCGGTTCTGCTCTCCATTATTCGCGATGGCACCGCTGCCCAAGGTGGCACTATGCCAGCGTGGAAAGAGAAACTGTCGGAACACGATATGGTTGACGTGATCGCTTGGCTGCAGTCCAAGTGGTCCAGAGAGATCTATCTACGGTGGCAGCAGATAGATTCTCGTTCACACCGATAATTCGCTGGAGGCACGTAATGCACCGCCCGAGCTACAACTCACAAAGCAGGTGTTACAAACAGATCATGACTCTAGCCCGCCCCTCTCTACTGATGGCACTGCTGCTGACCGCTTGCGACACACCCACCGTTGTCTCCCCGGAAATGGCCGTTGACGCAGGAGACGCCGCTTCGGGTCAGCGGTATTTTCTCAGAAGTTGCTCCGAGTGCCACGGCTCCGACGCGCTTGGCACAGACCAAGGCCCGCCGCTGATTCACAGGATCTATGAACCCAGCCACCATGCCGACATCTCGTTCGTAATGGCCGCCAAACAGGGTGTTCGCCAACACCACTGGCCGTTTGGGGATATGCCTCCCCGGCCCGAAGTGACCGATGCGGAGATTCGCGACATCATCGCCTGGGTACGCCGCGAACAGCGTAAAGCGGGTATCCACTAGTGTCTGAGCGCGACCCGGTGGGAGCAGCGCTTCTCGCTCAGGAATCGGGGCATGCGACGCGAACGCTTAGTGAAGGGGATTATCTGTTCCACCGAGGCTCCCCGGTGGAACAGCTTTATGTGATCAAGCAGGGACAATGCCGCCTGGAACGAACCACCTACGATGGACGCACCCTGCTCCTGGCCGTCTTTGGACCTCACCAGATCATTGCCGACGGATCGCTGTTTCATCAACGCTACGGTTGCAACTGCCGGGCGATGACCACGACGACATTGGCGGCCTTTTCTACGGAGCGCGTCCTTCTACTACTTCGCCAGCAACCTGATCTCGCGCAGCAGTGGCTGAGCTCGCTCGCACACCAAGTGATGGACCTACGCACGCGACTCGAACTGCGTAACATAAAATCAGCTCGCGATCGCATTCTGCTCTTTCTTGAACTGAACGCCGACGCCCAGCATCGCTATCAATTAAACAGTACGCTGAAGTCCCTGGCCGAAATCCTGGGGCTGAGCCCCGAATCCCTGTACCGAACGCTGGCCGCTTTAGAGAGCGAAGGCAGGGTACGACGCGAGCGGAGCATGATCGAAATCATAGGGACGGAGAAGTGAGTCTCGTTAGGCTCTTTTCTCGATCAAACGACGAAGATTGCCATGCGCGCACTGATCGCTCTACTTCTGGTCACAGCGACCACACCCATCGCCACAGCCGGGACCCCTTACGCCGGCTGGGAGACACGCCCCATTAAAGCGCTCAGTAGTCAGCAAATCGACGACCTGCGCGACGGGAGCGGCATGTCGTTAGCCTTGTCGGCGGAACTCAACGGTTACCCAGGCCCCAAACACATCCTGGAGCTCGAGGGGCAGCTCGAACTCACCACGGCGCAGAGACAGGCCGTCGCGGAGGCCTACGCGAAGATGCGGGAAGAGGCACGCGGTGCCGGTGATCGGGTTCTGGAGGCTGAACGGAAACTCGATCGGCTCTTCGTCACTAAAACCGCGGATGTCGCTTCGCTTGAACGACTCGTACGGCAGACCGGCGAAACACGGAGTCGTCTAAGAACCATCCATTTGAAATACCACCTGGAGATGGTTCACCTGCTCACGACAGAGCAACACGAGCGCTATCAACGGCTGCGCGGATATCGAGCGTCACAGCACTTGCACGGCAAACACCACTAGAAAGTGAGCTTTCGACGTTCGATCTCCGCGCGTTGGCGTTCCAGCGACTGTCCGTGAGTATAGAGCGCGGCCTCCAACGCCACGAGAGAGGCCGAGAGTGATTTGATCTCATCAAGTAGTTGCTGGCACTGTTGGCGAGTCAGACCCGGGCTTACCAAGCGAGCCTCTTTTTGCTCCATTGTCGCGGTGTAAGCGTCATACTCGCGTTCCAACTCCCGCAACGTCTGCTCGTCTTGTCGCAACTGCCGATTGAGCTGATAGATATCTTTTCCCGTCGTGTAGTAGGCGAGAAAATCGGCTTCCAGGTCCTTCGGGCACACACCCTGGTAACTTCTGCCTCGCAACCCCAACTGATACGCCGTGCGCGGAACACAGAATAGGCGAACGCCCTCCTGAGGGCCCGCCCGGTACTGGTTCAAATCGGGCTGCACTCTGTGTTTCGCACACGCTTTACGATGCTCGCTGATACGCGTAACCGGATAACCCTTGGAGCCGTCCTCCAGGCCGATCGTACGCCACTCCGCCTGCAGGCACTCTTCCTTGTTCAACGTGGCGCAGCCGGTAACCAACAGACACCCCGCCATCAACGCACTAAACCCGACCAACGACCACTTACTCATATCAATAATTCCTCGCTTCAGCAGCATCCGCCTGCGCTTTCACAACAATCACCGGTGCTCGTACCGCCTTTAGTCACTTTGGGATCGCGGCGTGTTCCCGGAGGCGCGCAGAAGGTCTCGGGATCACCCCTGACTGCCGGGGCGATGCCGATGAAGTTCTCTTTCATCGATCCCTCGGTGAGGAATCGATAGGTACGTTCGCACACCGCGATACGTTCGCCACGCGGAAAACAATGCCCCTCGTCGTCGAACACTTCGATGAACGGCCCTCGGTAGATCACCGCGTGACCGTAGTCGAGACACGGCTCGTCGAGGGGTTTCTGAGCGACCAGAGTGACGGAACGGAATTCGATATCCTCCACCACCTGCCACGGCTCGGCATCCCACTTATCGTAGGTGACCGACAGAAAACCGGCTTCGGCGAAAGCCTAGAGAAACTCCGCCTCCTGGAAAGCGCCCGAGATGCAACCGCTCCATAGTTCGGGGTCGGCTTTAAGGTGGTCGGGGATCGGTTCGTCGGACACGATATCGGATATCGCAACCCGTCCACCCGGTTTCAACACGCGGAAAATTTCACTCACCAACTGTGCCTTCTCGCTATCGCTCGCCAGGTTGAGCACGCAGTTGGAGATCACAAGATCCACGGAACCGTCGTCGATCAACGGATGATCCTGTCGCTGGGTGTGTTGCCAACGCTTAAGCGCCGCCAGCCCCTCCGCACTTGTAATCGGCTGCTGCTGCAACCAATCCTCCATGGCATCGACATCCAGGGCCAGATCCTGAATACGCCCCTTTTTAAACGCAACGCGATCCGAGCCCAGTTTTCGCGCCATTTCGGGCTGGTGTTTACGCGCCAGTGCCAACATATCGTCATTCATGTCGACGCCGATGACCCGCCCGTCCTCACCGACCAATTGCGCCGCCATGTAACAGATCTTGCCTCCCCCGCTGCCGAGATCCAGCACCACGTCACCTTCCCGCACATAGCGCGACGGATCACCACACCCGTAGTCCTTTTCGACAATCTCCTGCGGGAGCATCTTCAACAGCGATTGATCGTAATCAACCGGACAGCAGAGGGTGGGTTGGACCGCCTTGGCCCCTTCGGAATAGCGCTCTCGCACAACGGTTTCAACATTCATCGACAACTCCGGGTAATCCGCGCCACTCTATAGGGGGCAGTCGAATGGTAACTCTTCCAGGGTTTGTGTACCTAGAACCTACCGGTTTGCATCGCCATCAATTGATGGATCGTACATGACGCGACGCCCCTTGCCTTCTCGTTTGGCTCGATACATCGCGCAATCGGCATAACGTAACAGCGTTTCCGCATCGTTGTCCGGTACGTCATTCAAAACCAAACCGATGCTCGCGCCAATCTGCACCTGCCGTTCCTCGCGGACAAACGACATGGAGAGCACTTCCAACAATCGATCCGCCATAGCGGCGGCGGCTTCGGGAGATTGCAGATCGTCGATCACCATCGCAAACTCATCCCCGCCGATTCTTGCCGCCAGATCACTGCGTCGCAGGCAAGTGTTGAGACGACCGGCGACCTCCTTCAAGACTGAATCGCCGAACGCGTGACCATAAGCGTTATTGAGCGGCTTGAAACCGTCCAGATCCAGAAACAGCAGCCCCACCAGCCCTCCGCGACGATTAGCGCTGGCCAATGTCCGGTCGAGACGGTCCTGGAGCAGGCGTCGGTTGGCAAGATCCGTTAGTGGGTCATGCTGCGCCATGTGTTCCAATGTGGCACGCACATCATGGAGTTCGGTGAAATCGTAAACCCACTCCAAGACGCACGATTCGTTCTGGTATTGGAAGCGCTCCAAGGTGGTCAATCCCCAGAAATGAGCTCCGTGGGAACCCACGTACTGAATTTCGGCATTCTGTATCGCATGGCCCGATTTAAAACGTTCGATACGCTGCACGGAGTCCGCGGGCGACCAGTGGCGATTGGTAATACGCGTATCCAACAACTCCTCCACTTTACGCCCCGTCATCGCGGCGAACCGGCGGTTACTGTAAACGATGTGGTAGTCGTTGAGGCGCCATATCACGACACCGATGGGACTGGTGTCCAGTATCGCGCGTAACCGATCATTGCTGTGGTGCTGTTCGGTCACGTCGGTATAAGTCGTGACGAATCCACCCGCAATCAACGGCTGGCCGGCAATCTCCAGAACCGTACCGTCGGGCCGCACCCTTTCGAAGCGGTGTGGACGCATCTGACGCGCCAAATCAACACGTTCCGCAACCTGGGCTTCGATATCGCCCGGGCCGTACTCCCCGCGCTCCGCGTTATAGCGAATGAACGCCTCGAACGGTGTCCCGACTTTCCCCATTTGATCGGGAAACTTCATCAGTTCCAGGAAGCGATGATTGCACACTTTCAGCTTCATCTCGGGATTGGCGAGCGTGATCCCTTGGGTCATATGCTCCAGCGTGACGGTCAGAGCTTCGGTCTGTTCAGCCAACTCTCGCTCGCGTTGGCGCAGCTCGGCGGTACGCAGCTCCACACGCCGATCCAGTTCGTCCCGCGCCTCTCGAATCTCCTGTTCCGCACTGCGTCTGTCGGTGATATCGGTGTAGGTGGTAACGAATCCGCCCTCTGGTAGGGGGCGCCCGATGATCTCCAGCACCGTACCATCCGGTCTCACGCGCTCGAACCGATGGGGTTGGAATTTACGCGCCAATTCCAGGCGCTCGCGCACCTGGGCCTCCGCATCGCCATCACCGTACTCACTATGTGCGGTATTGAATCGCAGAAAGTGTTCGAAGGGGGTTCCCGGCTCCACCATCTCCTGGGGGTACCCCATCATCTGGATAAAACGCTGGTTACACCCGACGAGGCAGAGGTCGGCATCGAACACGGTGATTCCCTGTTCGACGTATTCCAAAACCTCTCCACTGTTTACTAGCGAGGATTCAGCCTGTTTTTCCTTCATTTATCAGCTGTTACGAGGGAGGTAAGCGCAACAAACCACTCACGTTCACCTGAGTATAGCCAGCAATGGGATTTACGATCTCTCACCTTCCGGTCGATTCGGCGATTCACGGCGAGGTCGGTGGTGTAGGTGTTTTCGGGTCTTTGTTCGCTTTGGAATAGACCAGATAGCAGCCTTTTCCAGACTGCTTCGCATCGTACAGGGCGCGATCGGCCTGTTGAAGCAACTCCTCAGCCCCCTCATGAGTGCCGGTACCCACCGAAATACCGATGCTGGTTCCGAACGTGATCTCGTTCGCGTCTATGGTCAACGGCTCGGCTATCTGCCGCAGTACGCGCACGGCCACCAGTTCCGCATCCTGGGATCCGGTCAACTCGCCGATCACGACAACAAACTCATCGCCCCCCAAACGCGCTGCCAGATCGCTTTCGCGCAAACAGGCAAGCAGCCGTTGAGCAACCTCCTCCAGTACCTGATCGCCTATATCGTGCCCCAGGGTATCGTTAATCTGCTTGAACCCATCAAGATCCATATAGAGCACCCCTACGGTTCGATGGCGTCGTTTTGCCCGTGACAAGGCGCGCCGCGGGTGTTCGAGCAACAGCCGCCGGTTGGTCAGGTTGGTCAGGTTGGTCAGGTTGGTCAGGTTGGTCAGTGGATCATGATGCGCGAGATAGGCCAGCTGTTCACGCTTATCACGCAGTTCGGTAAAATCGTAAACCCATTCCAGGAGGCAATCTTCGCCCTGATAGTCGAACTTCTGAAAAGTCACCAGCGCCCAGAACGGGACCGAGCCGGCACCGCTGAATTGCACCTCCACATTGCGTACCGCGCTGTTGTCCAGCAAGCGCTCAAGCATCTCCCGATACTGTCTGGGATCGGCAAAACAATCCTCCACCGTGCGGCCCACCCACGCCGCCGGCTCGCCCCCCACCAGCTCGGTAAACCGCTCGTTAGCATAGAGGATTTCGCCATCCTTCAACCGCGATATGGAGACACCCTGGGGGCTGTTATCGAGAAGGGCGTGCAGCCGCTCGGTGTGGTGGCGCTGCTGCTCGCTTCGCCGCCGTTCGGTAATGTCGGTATAAGTGGTGACGAATCCACCACCGGGAAGCGGACGGCCCACTATCTCGAGTATGGTGCCGTCGGGACGAACACGCTCGAATTGGTGCGCCTCCATCTCTCGGGCCAGCACCACCCGTTCGCGCACCAGTTCCTCCACGTCGCCGGGGCCGTACTCGCCCCGTTCGGCGTTAAAACGCATGTATTCGGCAAAGGGTGTGCCGGGTTCGCCCAGCGCGTCGGGAAACTCCATCAGTTCGAGAAATCGCCGGTTACATACCGCTAGATCCAGATCCGCGGTGGTCATACTGATGCCTTGAGTCATGTTCTCCAACGCGGCGCTCAGCAACTGCGTTTTGTCTTCGAGCTGGCGCTCGCGCTGGCGCAGTTGCTGGGTGCGCTCCGCGACACGAACTTCCAGCTCATCGTTGGCGCGCCGTATCGCATCTTCGGCTTGCCGACGCTCGATAATATCCGAATAGGTCGTGATGAAACCACCACCCGGCAGGGGGTTACCCCGTATCTCAAGGGTTCGGCCGTTGCGGGTCTTGCGTTCGAAGTAGTGAGGTTCGAATTTACGCGCCAGCTCCATGCGCTTGGCCACCTGGATCTCTACATCCCCTGCGCCATATTCGCCCTGTTCCGCGTTGTAGCGAAACATCTCTTCCAGGGAGATACCAATCTGATTCAAACGCGAGGGAAAGCCCAACAGCTCTTCGAAGCGCCGGTTGTAGGCGACCAGCGTCAAATCGGCGCTAAATATGGTAAAGGCCTGTTCTACGTGGTCCAGGCCCTCGACGAGCATTGCAAAATCGCGATTACTGGGAGTATCTGCCATTAAGTTCCCTCGCATAGTCCCTGCCCCCTCGAGGGGGTGGCACGCATTGGGAGCCTCAAATTGTGGCCCCGCGCCGATGCACTTCTGGAATCGGCTATTCCTGGGATCGGGGGCTGGCTGATTTCGCTGCGCGGCGTATCTCCTTCATGCCATAGAGCGATTCGGACCGCGACCAGTTCTTTATATCGGCAGACCGGAGCGGGAAGTTAAGGGTCGAGCGACACTCAGCAACCCGCCTTACCGGCTAATTCTTGATCTCCGTCTCCGGGTTGGTCGTCAGGGGTGTTACGGCGGGTGAGTCGCTGCCTCCGCGTTCCCAACGATGGAAGCGCTCCACCCACTGTAAAAGACGCTGGGGTGCGTGGGCGCGTTTCCACTCGCCAGCGACGTATTTGTTGGCTTCCGCCAACGTCGGGTAGATGTGAATCGTGCCGAGGATTTTATTGAGTCCAATTTTGTGCTTCATGGCTGCCACATACTCGGCGATCAGATCCCCGGCGTGATCTCCCATGATGGTGACACCGAGTATCTTGTCCTTGCCCGGCACAGTAAGCACTTTCACCAGACCGTGCGCTTCACCGTCGGCGATGGCCCGATCGAGGTCATCGATGCCGGACGTGGTCACCTCGTACTGAACTCCCTTCTCTTTGGCCTCCGATTCATTGAGCCCCACGCGCGCCACCTCCGGATCGGTAAACGTGGCCCATGGGATCACCGAATAGTCCACACGAAACTTTTTAAATCGCCCGAAGAGCGAATTGACCGATGCATACCACGCCATGTGCGCGGCCGTGTGAGTGAACTGGTAGGGACCCGCCACATCGCCGACCGCGTAGATGTTGGGAAAGTTGGTCTGGAGGAACTCGTTGACCTCGATGGTTTTGCGGCCGGTGAGGTTGACGCCTAACTCCTCCAGACCATACCCCGTGACATTGGCCATGCGACCCACCGCTACCAGAATTTGGTCGAAGGGAATGCGAATATCCTCACCATCGCGCTCGGCGAGCAACACTTTTTCACCGTTTTCCACACGCACTTCTTTGGCTTTGGTATCGACGCGTACATCGACACCTTCCGCGATAAACTTCGCCTGCACCGCATCGGCGATTTCCGGATCTTCCCGGCTCATAATACGCGGAGCCATCTCCACTTGCGTCACCTTGGAGCCGAGACGGGCAAACGCTTGCGTCAGCTCACTGCCGATGGGTCCGCCCCCCAACACCACCAGGCGTTTGGGTTGTTCGCGTAAATCCCATACATTGTCGGATGTGAGATATCCCGCCTCCTGCAGACCCGGGATGGGCGGAACAAACGGCCTTGCGCCCGCAGCGACGATAATGTTCCGCGTCGTATAGCGTTGGCCATTGACTTCAACGGTGTAGGGATCGATGATCCGCGCCTCTCCCTGAATCACCTCGACACCCAGTTTGGTGTAACGCTCCACCGAATCGTGTGGCTCGATATCGCTAATAACGTTTTGTACCCGCTCCATCACCTTGGCGAAATCCACCTCCGCCTGCACACCATCGAAACCAAACTCCTCCCCCCGCCGTAGCTGCGCGGCGAATTTCGCGGATCGGATCAGCGCTTTGGAGGGAACGCAGCCCGTGTTGAGACAATCGCCACCCATCTTATGCTTTTCAATAAGCGTCACCTTCGCTTTTACCGCAGCAGCGATATAAGCGGCGACCAGACCGCCCGAACCTGCACCGATGACAACGATATTGCGATCGAAACGCGCAGGCTTGGAAAAGTTTTTCAGCGCTTTGCGCGCCTGGACATGTTCGATCACTTTCCGGGCGATCAAAGGAAACAGCCCGAGCAGGATAAACGACCCCAACAACCCCGGCGACAACAGTCCGGCAGGCGAATCGATCTGGGCGATCTGCGTGCCGGCGTTCACGTAGACAATCGTGCCGGCGAACATACCCACTTGGCTAACCAAATAGAATGTCAACGTTTTAATAGGCGTTAAACCCATCACCAAATTGATGACGAAAAAGGGAAACGCCGGTACCAAACGTAAAGTAAAGAGATAAAAAGCGCCGTCTTTCTCGACTTCTCGGTTGACGGTGCGTAGCGAATCACCAAACCGCCCCTGAACCCAGTCGCGCAACAGGAACCGGGATACCAGGAACGCGAACGTCGCCCCGATGGTGGAGGCGAACGACACGATCACCGTACCCCAAAGCAATCCGAACACCGCACCGCCGGCGAGAGTCATGATCGCCGCACCCGGCAACGACAACGCGGTGACAGCGACGTAGATGAGAAAATAGATGCCAGCGGTCTGCCACGGATTCGCGGCAAAATAATCATCGATTGCAGTACGCTGAGACTTGAAATACTCCAACGTGAAGTACTGCCCCAGATCAAAGATAAAAAAGGCAGCCAACAAGGCAAGCACGACCAAGACTAGACCAACCTTTTTAACGCTCAATGTGAATCTCCGATTTGTTTGGCTGAACAGGCGATGGTTCGCCGCCAAGTGCGCTGTTTTCGTTTTCGACTAGACCGGACGACGCCGTCGCTTCTTTCACGACCCGCTCGCCAAAACTGACCCACGTCATCTACCGCGCGTACTTTCTACTATAGTTCATGGGAGGGGGAGGATCGCAGAGGAGACGCTAGATGCGATCCCTACAATCATCCTGTTTTCGCGCGCTGACGCTGATTACTGCATTGCTAACCAGCCTTTTTGTCACCTCTACTCACGCCGCCATCAGTGAGCGTACGTTCCACCAAGTGCTCGACTTAGCCGAACGCGTCTACATGGGTGAGTTTCTCGCGCATCGCCTGCGTCTGCAGCTCTCCCGTAATTGGGATCGCGACGAGCACCGCGCCTCGGCCTCGCAGCAAGAGGATCGACGCGGAAAAATCGCCGTAGTCAGCATCACCGGCGGCATTGCGCGCGACCCATCCATCACACGCGACGCGTTTGCCCTCATCGTCTGCCACGAATTCGGACACCATTTAGCGGGAGCGCCGCACCGGTGGGGATTTTCAGCCGAAGGCCAAGCGGACTACTTCGCCGCCTCGGAGTGCCTGCGCCGTCTGCTACCCCTCTTACCGGACTACGCGACAACGGCCATGCACCCCATCCCGCGCCGCCTGGAAACGGAGTGCGCCAGCCATTTCAGCGATGACGACGAAGCCTACCTCTGTCTGCGCATCGCCGTCGCCGGTGAGGCGCTAAGTCGCTACCTGGCCAGCCGCAGGGGATTGCATCCGCCCAACTTCCTGACCCCCGACTCAAGCACCGTGGTCCAGACCCGGTTCCCCGCCGCAAGCCCGCAGTGCCGACTGGATACCTATCGCGCCGGTGCGCTCTGTAACAGCGACGCCAACCGCCACATCGCCCCGCACCTACGCTGGCTATGTACCGACGCCCACCACCCGCAAAGCGCGCTGCGTCCGGCATGTTGGTTTCGTGGGTAACCGGGACCAGAGGCAGAGCGCTGCCGCATCTGCTACCCTGTGGCCGATCTGACACTTCAGCACAACGGATTTCAGTATGACCCCCGAAAACACCACTACCGAACTTAAACTCAATCCAGACGAACTCTATCTTGAGGAGACCTTCACCGACCGCCGCGCCGGCTCCCTGCGCCGCCTGACTCCGGTGCTGGTCAGCGGAGAACCCGACGGATCGCGCCCCGTCCTCTACGTCGGTCAGGCGCAGATCCTCACTCCGATGGGGGCGATGCCTATTGCCTTCGAGGTCGATGCGGAGAATCTGGAACAGGCCATCGAGAAGTTTCCCGAAGCCTCCCAGGTTGCGGTGGAGCGCACAGCGCGCGAGATCAAAGAGCTGCGCCGCGAAGCCGCCTCACAAATCGTCATTCCCAAAACGGGCGGTAGCGGCGCGATCCCCGGCGCATCCGGTGGTGGCATCCCGGGCGGCGGGATCCAGATGCCTTAAGCACAGGGCAACCTGATCACGCTCTCCTACATGGCTCGAAAGAGAGACTAAACTAACGGGGATCGGGTTCGATTCGCCCCCCGGCTCTTTGGCTCCTCGGCTGCTGCCGGCCTGATAGCCCCCCGGAGGACAGATGGAGAAAGAGATTCAAGAGAACGTTCTGGGTGGCCCCTTGGAGACCTGCTCCATGCGCCCACTGACCGGGTTCACGCGATCGGGATGTTGCGATTTCGAGCCGCTTGATCCTGGCCAACACACGGTCTGCGTAGTGACGACCGCAGAATTTCTCGCCTACAGCCGCTCCCAAGGCAACGATCTCAGCACACCCATCCCCGAGTTCGAGTTCCCCGGCCTGGAACCCGGAGACCGCTGGTGCCTCTGCGCCGCGCGTTGGCAAGAGGCCCTGGAAGAGGGATACGCCCCCAAGGTGGTATTACGCGCCACCGATAAGACGGCCCTCGAGATCGTTGATATTACCGATCTAAAGCGTCACGCCATCGATCTCTGTTAACGCCTCCCGCAACCGCCCGCTATCGGTTATGATGCGCGGCCACACAGGATTGCACGAGAGATCCTGGTTACCTCCCCGGAGCCATCAAGTGAAAGCCGGCGAGTTAAAAAGTGGCGCCGTCATTCAATCCGAAGCACGTACGATATACGTCACCGGCGTACACGTGCAGACCGCCTCCTCGCGCAGTGGTAACACGCTCTACAAGCTACGCGGCCGCGATGTAGCGACAAAGCAGAAATTCGAAGCCAGCTTCAAGGGCGAAGAGTTACTGCAAGAGGTCGATTTCGAGCGGCGCCCGGTGCAACTCCTGTTTCGCGACGGCGACGGCTGCACTTTCATGGACAGCGAAAGCTACGAACAATACACCTTGGACGATGGTGAGCTGGAAGAAGAGCTTCCTTACCTGTCCGATGCGATTGAAGGTCTCTACGCGCTGGTAGCCGATAGCAGGCTATTGGGGATTCAACTCCCCGCTACCGTGGTATTGACCATAGTCGAGACAGCCCCCGCCATCAAAGGCGCCAGCGCGGCAGCACGAACCAAACCCGCAACGCTCGAGAGCGGCCTCGTCGTACAGATCCCCGAATACCTCGGCGAAGGCGAAACGATAAAAGTCAATACCGCCAGTGGCGAGTTTATGTCGCGAGCGTAGCGATGGTAGAAGGTGGTGTAAGCGATTCCGGGTATGTCGAGCAAAAGCGTTCCAATGTCTCATGCAACTTCTGTTCGCGGCGTTGATTGCGGCAACAGTCGATACACTCTTCGAAAAAGAGACGAATCAATCGCAAACCTTGCGGCGTTTTGGAAAGTGCTTCGCCCAACTCGGCCGCCTCTAACGCGGTCAGGCGTTCGTGCTGTGCAATCACATCGATTTCATTGACCGTGAGGTGAGTAAACGAGAGACATTCATCGAAAGATACCCTGACAACGATCTCCTCTCGGTAGTGCGCTACTATGAAACTCGTTGTACAAAACCGGTGCAGGAGAACGGATGTTGATTCTCCCGATACACCGATTATCGGCACCACCGATAGCATTCGCATTACATACCGAAGAGCGGCAGGAATGGCGCCAAATCGTCGCACTCCGGTGCGGTATCTGTTCTTCAACGGCTGGAAGGAATCATGGATCTCACTCGACGTCAGTTCACATGCGCTTTAGGCAGTGCCGCTCTACTCCTACCCTGGGGTTGCGCCAAAAAGCCGCGTGCCGACCGAATCGGAATCGCCCTGGGTGGAGGGGGCGCTCGGGGTCTTGCCCATATTCTGATGTTGGAAGTGCTCGATGAGCTTGGTATTCAACCGTATCGCATCTCGGGTACCAGTATCGGTGCCATTGTGGGTGTGCTCTACGCGTCGGGAAAAAGTGGTAGAGAAATCCGGCAGCTGGTTGACGAACTGACCGTCGGCTCCAACGAGTCGTGGTTCGACGCCTTGTCCGAGCAGCGCGTGCTGCGCTGGCTCGCCTTCCTGCTTCCGGAACTGCGCCGCGGGGGCCTGCTGAATCCCGAAGGTTTCATAAACTTTCTTTCTGAAACAGTGGGTATCAAGACTTTTAATGAACTAAAGATACCCCTGCAAGTCGTCGCCACTGACTTTTGGAAACGCGAGGCTGTAGCGCTTTCATCGGGGGAGCTGATGCCCGCCGTGCAGGCCAGCATGGCGCTGCCCGGCGTGTCCGCGGCGGTGGAAATAAACGACCGTCTGCTCGTCGATGGCGGCTTGGTCAATCCGGTTCCCTACGATTTGATTCAATTCGAAAGCGATTTCACGATTGCGGTCGATGTCACCGGTACCCGCACTCCCGATGATGATCAAAACCCTAATTACCTGGACACCACCTTCGATGCGTTTCAGATCTTACAAACCGCGGTGCTTCGGGAGAAGATGAAACACAATCCACCTAACCTCTACATTCGTCCCGAAATCAGAGACGTACGCGTTCTCGAGTTCTATAAATTCGAGGCGATATTCGAACAGGCTCAGGTCAAAAAAGATCTATTAAAACGCGAGCTTGAGCGTCAGTTCGGTTAACCCTCCCGTCCTCACAACAAAAAGCTTCTACACTTTGCTAATGGGGCGTTGAACGAAAGGAGGATATTGCCGTGGATGCCTTCGACCATGAGGATGTGCTGGCCGCTCTCAACGTCCACGCCCCGCTCAAGGAGAAGATCGTCTCCGCTCACCGCCTGGTCCAGGAGTACTACCCCTTCATCGCTCGCATCGCCATCACGCTCTACGACCCTCAAACGCGCGTCCTGAAAACCTACATGCACAGTAGCGGCGGCTTGCACCCACTCGAGCACTACAAATCACTGATCGACGATGCACCTTCGCTTAAGGAGATACTGAAAAAGGGGCGACCGAGGGTCATCAACAACATGGTCATCTTGGAGAACAGCCGTCACGAACACGCAAAGAGGATCGGTCGCGAAGGTTACGCGGCCAGCTACACCCTACCCATGTTCAACGATGGGGATTTCTTCGGGTTTCTTTTCTTTAACTCGACCGAGCATGACGTCTTCAGCGAACCCGTACTGCGCCAGCTGGACATTTTCGGACACATGATCGCACTGATGGTCGTCAAAGAGATCAGCAGCGTCAATATCATGTCAGCCGCGGTGAGGACCACCACCCGGCTCACCCATGTCCGAGACCCCGAAACCGGCAGTCATCTGGACCGCATGTCGAGATACAGCCGCATCATTGCCGAAGCACTCGCTGATCAGTATCGGTTGGATGACGACTACATCGAGCATGTCTTTATGTTCGCTCCGCTGCACGATATCGGAAAAATCGCTGTCCCCGACAATATATTGCTGAAATCCGAGGCGCTCGACGATGACGAAAAACGCATCATGCGCACTCACGCGCGCAGGGGTCGCGAACTGATCGACGAAATCATCGATAACTTCAAGCTGGATGGCGTGGACTACGTTGAAGTACTGCGCAACATCGCCGAGTACCACCACGAGGCGGTCAACGGTACCGGTTATCCCGACAGGCGCTCGGGCAGCGAAGTCCCGCTGGAGGCGCGCATCGTCGCAGTCGCCGACGTGTTCGATGCGCTCACCAGCCGCCGGCCCTACAAACAGGCGTGGAGCAACGAAAAGGCACTGGATACGTTAATGCAGCTGTCCGGGGAACAACTGGACAAAGATTGCGTGAGAGCGCTACTCGATAACCTCGAACAGGTTAAAGAGATTCAAGCGCTATTCCAGGAAAACATCATGGGATAGCCCCGCGCATCAACTCACCGCGCACAACACACGTCAATCACGCAACGCGCTCTCCGTCGTCTCAAGCGCGAGGATAGCCCCGCTATGTCTTGAACTTGCTGACGAGCAACTGCAGGTCGGAAGATAGCGAGGCCAGCTCCTGACTCGCCCCATTGACCTGGTTCGCCGCATCGACCGTCTGGTGTGCCACATCGCTGATCGCCACAACGTTCGTGTTGATTTCCTCGGCGACAGCCCCTTGCTCTTCCGAAGCGCTGGCGATCTGGATATTCATCTCCTTGATCTTGGAGATCAACTTGGTAACCTCCGTGAGAGCGACACCTGCCTGCCCGGCCAGCTCGACACTGTGATCGGCCTTCTCGCGCCCCTGATACATCGCGCTTACGGCACCCTTGGCGCTGCCTTGCAGGCGCGCGATCATTTCCTGTATCTCCTCGGTGGACTCTCGTGTCCTGTTTGCCAACGTACGCACTTCGTCGGCGACTACGGCAAATCCGCACCCTTGTTCGCCGGCCCGTGCTGCTTCGATGGCGGCATTCAATGCCAAAAGATTCGTCTGGTCGGCGATATTGCGAATGACATCGAGCACGGTACCGATATTCTCCGTGTCCGCCTCCAGCGCATGGATGACTTCTCCCGCGCTCTGCACTTCCGCCGCCAGGTCGCCGATGGCTTGCGCCACCTGATTGACCACTTGATCGCCTCGATTCACTTCCTGGTCCGCCGAAACGGTGGCCGCTTCCGCTTCCGACGCGCTGCGCGCCACTTCGCGAACCGTGGCCGTCATCTCGTGCATGGCCGTGGCGACCTGTTCGGTCCTGGACTGTTGGTCCGAAATTCGCTCCGTGTTTTCGCTGGAGACCGCTGAGGTCTCTTCCGCAGCCGTCGCCAATCTCCCGGTCGCGCCATCGACCTGCTGCAAACTACTCTGAAACGCCCCCAGCATGTTGTTCAGTGCGGTGGCCGCTCTCCCCAGCTCATCGCTGCTTTTGATATCCGACCGCAGCGTAAGATCCGACTCTTTCTCCGCGTCGCTGAGCGTCTTACTCAATGCCAAAATGGGTCGAGTGCGCGTGTTACCGAACCAGGAGGCGACCAGTGCCGAGAAGACGATCATCCCCAACGCCAACCCCAGAGCCACCACCAAGATCTGATTCGCCAACGCTGCGGCCGGCGCGAACGCCTCCTCTTCGTCGATCTCGCTCATGATGGCCCACTTCAGATCGAGGAACTCAATGGGCGTATACGCCGACAGCACGGGGACGTTGCGGTAGTCCGGAAAGATGTCGAATCCGGTCTCTCCTCCGAGAGCGGCTTTACTGCCCTTGGTATCGATGGGGTGTAAACCGATGCCGGTACCTTTTGCTTCGATCGCGGAGACAGTGGCGCTCGCCACACCCGATTCGCGAACAGCCTTCAGATACCCCGCGCTATCTTCGACCAGGAACCGACTGATGCTGCGCATCGTTCCATCGGAGCCGACCAGGTAAGTTTCGCCAGAATCACCCAAACCCACCTCTTTCCACTTCCCCCCGTGCGTCATCACCGAGTTGATACTGTCGATGGGCATCTAAAAGATGAGCACCCCGATCTTCTCGCTGCCATCGAATACCGGCGAAGCGATAAAGGAGGCGGGGTCTTGATAGGAGGGACCATAGGATGCGAAATCCGACACCGCCACGTAATCGGCCGACGTTGCTTGATTGGCTCTGTTGAACACCTCGCCGATCCCGGACGACGCGAACGATCCATTTTTTAGCGAAGTGGTGAAATCGAGCTCTTTGAAGACGGAATAGACGATATCACCCGTTTCCGGATCCACGAGAAAGATGTCGTAAAAACCAAACTTCTCCAAAAAGCTGCGTACCACGGGGTGGTAGAGACGGTGATGGCGGGCATACTCCGAATCGTCGCCCGGGTCATCCAACTTGTCCTTAGGGCCTAACGGGTGGCTGTTGGCTTTTATGTAACGATACTGAAGAGCGATCGATTCATCGTCCAGACGCGACAGCCATTGAGAGGCGGGCGACTCTTCACCTGGGTTTCGCTTGGCGTACTCTTCGCTGAACTCGCGATTGTAGTAAGTGGCGAGGTCGGCCTTTAGCTTGGCGGTGTCCTCGGGAACCTGGTCGCGATAGATTCTGAAGTCCGATCGAAACGCTTTCATCGCTTCGACGACCATGCGATCTTCGGAATACGTGAGTATCTGTTTACGTATGGTCTCCAGATAGTCGGAGATCCGCGCACGCGACACATCTCGGATGGCAATCAAGCGGTTTTTCGCTTCGGTTTCCAGCGCCACCTCGCTCTCGCTAGTGGCAACGGTCAGTACGGCCAGACTCGTCAAGAGTACGGGAATGGCCGTCAGTAATACGGCGCCGCCAATCACTTTGGGCTTCAGGTTCACGGTGATCTCCTACTGTAACCACACACTTTCTAGGCGAGCGCCGTTAAGCAGGATATCCGTAAGGTGGCATTGCCCGGGTTGGATCGAGACAACCCGTCACGCGCTACAGGTTATCGCCAGCACGACTCGTTGGCGTAGAGGACGGCAAGGCAATCGCCACCCCCAGATAGTTCACCTGTGTGTCCAGTAACCGCAGCTAAACGACGGCGCTTCCTAGTGCCTGTTGCTGGCTAGAGACTCTGGAAATCACCCTACCCCAGCGATCTCGGATGTCACTCCAGCAAACTAGAGCAAATCCATCGCCGTACCGACTTCCAGAAAAAGCGGGCTTCCGGCGCAGCGGTAACCCCCTTTACCGTACCCTACGCCGAGTCCTCTAATTCATATCGGTAACCGCAGTGGATTCCTTAGCGAATACCTACAAAAAAAACCTCAGAACCGTGTCAGCTGACAGTCCTGCCAAACCAGGTCAAGGAGGCTCTACGTGAAGTGAGTGCGGCCCGCGCAGCCCATCGATCCTTTATCTATGTGATTGACGACCTGCCAATTTGTGACTGGATCACTCCTCGGCGGGGGCGTACATCGCAAAGACCTCCGCCTCGGTCATATTCTTCGTCTCATTGGCGAAGTCGTAGTAGGAGGGTTTTTTGTCGATGAAAATCTGGTGGTCGAGAACCACCTCATCCAGGTGATCGAACAAGCCGACGGGCATGATGTACTGCTGGCTCTCTTTCAATCGGTAAAAGAGGTGGCTTCCACACTGGTTGCAAAATCCACGTTCCGCCCAATCCGACGAATTGTAGACCGAAATATTCTCTTCTCCCTTAAAGGAGACATCCGTTCCGCAGTCGACGGCGAGCAGCGGACCACCGGTCCAACGCCGACACATTCCACAATGACAGGCTCCAACCTCATTGCCGACCGCAGCGGCGCTAATCTCCACACCACCGCACAAACAGTGACCACTCGCAGCTTTTGTCTCAGACATCCTTTCTCCTCCTCACATCGAGTATCGTTCGTTCAAAAAGTGTTTGCTCACCGACCCCTAGCTTCGGGCCAGCTTTCTACCCAGTATTTGCGCTCGCTTTACCTCCTTGTCGATCAACTTCTGATCGGATGATTGTGCCGCCAACCCGATGTAGAGCTCCCCCATCGGTTTGGCACCTACCAGCTTCGCGATCTCTTTCAACGATCCCATCGAACGGGTAAAGAATCTCGCCATGACGCCCGGCATGGCCGTGGAGGTAACCAGCAGCGCCCGTTTGGTCAGCGTCTTTATGCGCTGTTCCGGCGTACTTTTATCCCACGGCCAATGGGTATAGCAGGTCAACCTCTCCATGAAGCGCCGGGTAATCGCCGTCACATCACCCACATTCACCGGCGCCGCGAGCACCAGCGCATCGGCGCTATCCACCATATCGAGCATATCCGTCATTCCATCATCGATGACGCATTTTCCTCTTGTCTCACCCGGTTCTTGAGCGCAGATACGGCAATTGTGACAAAACTCGACGGGATGGTCGACAAGATAGATTTTCCTTGTCTCGGCGCCTTCCGCCTCGGCGGCCTGCAGGATTGCGTCGACGGCTTGGTCGATGATTCCGAATTTACGGAGGTGCCAATCAAGGCGACGATGCGTGGTTTTGACACCCGGCGGCTCCCTTCGGGCCAGCAATCCTTTTACAACCTGAATCCTAAACCACTTCGCTGCTACTTGTAGAGCAGTGATTCCGGTTTCTCGGGCGCCAGGCAGGAGTGGGTATTGGGGCTGAAGCAGAGGAGCGGCGGGGTGAATCGAGCACACCCCGCCTTCACCGGAACCTAAGCAGCTTTACTTTGCGACAACCACGCCTCCAGATCCTCTGACCCACCGATATGTACGCCGTCGATGAACACCTGTGGCACGGTGGTCGCCCGCGCTACGGCACGCAGTGTCGCATCCGTGTAGTCGCGATTGAGTACCAGCTCCTCGAAGCGAATACCCGCATCGTTCAGTAAGCCCTTGGCTTTGACGCAGTACGGGCAATCCCTTCGGGTGAAGAGCTATAACTGAATCGGGTGTTTAAAGAATGTGAAAAATAGCGGTGTATCTGGTTGATGGGTAGTCGCCAAACCAATCACTCAACCAACAGGGATACACCGCTATGAAGAAAGAGAATAACGTTGTTGCGTTTTCAGGTCGACAGGAACTCACTGATGGCCTGACTGAATTACTGAGAACAGGGGCAGTTCAGCTGATTCAGCAAGCAGTAGAAGCGGAGTTGGCCGGATTTATGGAACAGTTTTCAGCTCGCTTACTGGAAG